>Ga0164242_10008587_pt1 | contig 11067 bp, 10 predicted proteins | sample OricomgcompostMG_FD_108783 | JGI IMG/M metagenome (GOLD analysis project Ga0164242, IMG submission 108783) | Miracle-Growth compost microbial communities from Emeryville, California, USA - Original compost - Miracle growth compost (MG) ...
ACGCGACCCAGCAGTGGCGGTGGGAATGCAACCTGGTGTTGAAAGATGTTGAAGTGTCCAGGGTGGGCATCAACGGCTACACAACCCGGTTGCGGATCCTGCACGGCATGTCCGGGGAGAAACTGTTACCGATGGGCGTGTACCGGATCGAGAACCCATCCCAGACACGCGCCAGCCAGGATCAGATCACTGTGGTGGGCCGATCCTTCGAAACGTACATGATTGATGGCGAGTATGAGACGGCCCGCACCATCGGACCAAACACTGCCGAATCGATTGTGTCAACACTGGTCGGCCAAGTGTTGCCGCGTGCCACCATTGTGTGGCGTGACGGCGTGAACCGATCCCAACTGATCCCGCAAGTGTCCGCTGTCGAATCCCGCTGGGCCTTGCTGGATGGTGATTCGGATGATCCGTCGGTGGCGAAAGCTGTCGGCGGCATCATCTACTGCGGCGGCGCCGGCGAATGGATCGTGTCCCCACCCGGAGCGCTAACCGATACACCATCCTGGCAGGTCAACGAAGCTGAAATGCTGGTTGATACGACGGTGGAGCAGGACCGTGACGGCGTGTTCAACTCTGTTGTTGTCACTGGTGACCCGGATGGCGGATTCCCAGTGACGGCAGTCGCCCGCGACGATGATGCAACGTCGATCACGTATTGGCGCAGGTCGCCGGATGATGGCGGGTTCGGGCAGAAACCGTACAAGTATTCGTCGTCGACGATCACAACCCAGTTTCAGGCGCAGAAGGCTGCGGATTCGATGCTGGCTCAACGCCTCGGCCTACGCCAATCAGTGTCGTTCACAAGTTTGCACGATCCCAGCATGGAACCGGGGGATGTCGGTTTTGTCGACACCCCTCAGGGACGTATGCGGATGATCTTGGACAGTCTCACCTACGACTTGACCGGGGCGCCAATGGATGCGACCACCCGCACTACTTCAACCCTGTTGACCGGGCTACTGGCCGACTATGTGGATACGGAGTCGGGATCGTGAACTCCACTGATGCTCTCGCAGCCCTGACAGGCCGAAACACAACCTATCCGCGCCGCTATGTGGTTACCGCTGTCACCGGCGACACCGTGTCGTTGGATGCCGGTGACGGTAACACCCTGACCGGTGTCGAATGTCTCAACTCGTACACAAACCGGACTGTGGGTGATGTGGTCCGCGCACTCCCCACCTCACCTGTAGCACTCCTGGTCCTCGGATCCGTTCCGGCCGTGAAACCTGCCGAACCATCCGACCCGATCTAAACCCCAAGCCACGTACCACAATTCCATAGGAGACCTGATGCCCACAACCGACTTCGGTGGCTACTACTACCCGTCCGGGGATCAGGATGCGGTCGTTGCAGCCGATTTGATGCATTTGGCCGACGACCTTGACCAAAACACTGTGCTCAAAGCACAAGATGCGGCCGACCGGGACGCCCGCTACTCCGATGTTGCTGCGGGAACTATTGTTGTCGCCCTGGACGGCACCCAGTGGGTCAAAGTGTCCACACCGCCCGATGCACCCAAATGGTTGACCGGATACTCCGACACCGGAAAACTTACTACCGGTGTTGCCACCGCCAACTCGCTCCAGCCTGTAGTCATCAACCAGCAGGCAGGCCGAATCCGCAACAGTGTCGTGTCCCTGTACGTGTCATTCACCTGGAACGGTGACCCGTGGACATTGAACAGTTCCGGCGACATGGCCAACACACGCCTCGGCGCCGCCCTCGGCCGATTCGTCCCCCCATACACGCAGTTGATCCAATGGGGCATTGATGGCTGGAACGGCAGCGGCTACATTTCCTCCGCCGACGGCGGCATTTGGATGAAGAACGGTGTGCCTGGCGGAACGATCATCACCGGCGCCACCATCGCGATCAGCGCCACCTACCATGAGGACGCCTGATGCGTACCTTCGGCGGCACCACCGCCGACGTGGTCGCCAACATACACACTGGCCTTCCCGCACCCGGTAGCGCACTCACCGTTTGGACAGCAAAAACTGGCGGAACCCAAATCACCGCTGTTCTCGACCTCACCGGAACCCCATATGCGGGCGGTGTTGTCACCACCGACAGTGATGGTGCGTTCGGATTCAAAATCAACTCTGACACGTGGCCCATCGTCTGGGTTCGTGACCTGAACGGCCGATACTGGAAATGCATCGCAGACGAAATCACCACCGGTGTCGCATCCGCCTACGAACAATTCCCTGCCGTCATCGCCGCCTCCAACAATGCGGTCGCAGCACTCAACTCCATCACCCCAGTTGATGCTAAGGGTGCAGGTTTGGTGTCCGACACCAACACTGCCACGGTTGCGTCCGCGAATGTGGCCTTGCTGAACTCGCTACTCGCCAACGGCAACGTGTACATTCCTGCCGGCGTCTACTGGATCAACGATGCTGTCCGCATCCCATCCAACCGGTCCCTCACCGGTGCAGGCATGGGAAAAACTTGGCTACGCATGGTCAATGGTGCCGCATTCAACACCCCGGCGGTCACCAACGACGGCAACACGTTCGTCGCGCACACCACACCCGATGTGAACATCTACATTGCGGACTTGTCGATCAACGCGAACCGTTCCAACCGGGCTGCTGGCACCTCTTTGAACGAGGGTGCGTGTGCTGTCCAGTTGGCGTGTGTCGAACATGCCCTGATTGAGCGAGTCCACGGCACCGACGGGCAGCACTCGTTCGACATCAGCGCCTCCATGTACCGGGACGACGGGCCTGCCCTGTACGCTGACGGACCGTCCCGTTGGGTCACAATCCGTAACTGTGTCGGCGAGTTCGCCACCGGTCTCACCGACGACCAATTCACCACCCACCACTCCCAGTTCATTCGCATCGAAGATTGTGTGGCGATCAACCCGACGGCACGGGTCACCTACAACAACAGTCACGGCTTCGAGGTTGATGACGGTTCCCTCGACGTGCAAGTTGTTCGCTGCTACTCCTACGGGTTCAACTCTGGGTTCCAGGCGAAAGGCCACACTGTCGGCCCACCAGCACGCCGTGTCGTATTCGAGGACTGTGTCGCGGACACTTGCCGTATCGGATTCGACATTCAGTCGTTGGATCCAGTCACGTATAACGGATCTGATGGTGCACTGCCTACCGGATATGCGGTGTCGGCGGATGTGCAGGTTGTTCGCGGTAAAGTCAGGAACCTGACAGACACGTTGGGTGACGGCAGCAACCTGCAGGCCGCTGTCCGGCTCGAAGGGTACACAAACGTCCACATTGAAGATTTGCTGGTGCAGGACTCGCCGCAAGGGTTCGTCCGCCTCAACAATCATTGCTCCAATGTGACCATCGATGGGGTTGTGTTCGAGAATTCGTGGACGGCACCTCAATCGTGGGCGGCCGGATATGGTGCGGTCACGATTGACACACTGGCCGGGGACAACATTACGGTCCGGAATGTTGAGGCCCGGTATGTGACGTTGGCCAACCCGATTGTGTCGGTGGCATCCACAACTAGTAAACGGATCCGGATTGATGGTGTCCGTGGCACTGGTTCTGCCGGGCCGGCCGTGAAACTTGCCGTCTATGACGTGTCGTGGGATGTGCGGAACGTGTACCAGTCCGGGTTCGCTGCCGACATCACGGTCACTTCTGGTTCGTTCGCGGGGAACCGCACCCAGCAGATGACTGGCCGCGAAACCTATGGTACGGCAGCCCCAACTACTGGTACTTGGAACCGTGGCGACCGGTGCTGGAACATCAACCCGGCTGCTGGCGGCACTCCTGGCTGGATTTGTACCACTGCAGGAACTCCTGGTACTTGGCGGGCCATCGCCAACCTTGCCGCATAGACCACTAAGACGCCTGAACAGGACGCCCCCTCATGTCTGATCCCACCATCACTGCAGCCATCATCGCTGGCGTGTGCTCCATCATTGTCGGTGCACTCACCATGGCTGGTGCCATCCTGTCCGGCAAATCCGATAAGCGCGAGTTGAAGGGGCTTATCGGTGAGGTTGCCACCGATGCGAAGGCTGCACGTGAGGGTGTCACGAATGAGCATGAGTCGAATTTGCGTGACGATCTGGACGCCAAGTTTTCCGGGGTGAGTGATCAGGTTGCGAGCCTGTCCGATCAGGTTTCGAGTCTGGGTGGCCGGGTGACGCAAACCCACACTGAGGTTCGGATGATGCGGGCCGATGTGAACGAGTTACGTGCCTCTGACATTAACGCCACCGAGGAACACAGCCTCCTGTGGCGGGCCATCAAAGCCATCACACCGAACAAGGAGTAACCCATGACCGTTCTCGGCTGCGATGTAAGCCAGTTCCAGCCGAACTGGCAGCCTGGTTCGGCCTACAAGTTTGTGTTCGTCCGTGTCGGGTTCGGCATGTCTGTCATCGATCCGAAGCACACGCAGCACGTGTCTCGTGCCCGCAAGGCCAAGATGCTGGTTGGGCATTACTGGTTCCTTCGGCCCGGCAGCATCCAAGCGCAGGCGGAACGGTTCGTGACGCAGGCGAAGGCGAAGGCTGGGGAACTCCTGGCCTGCGACTGGGAAACCTACAGCGGTAGCATCCCGAGCAACGCCGAAAAGGACCAGTTCATCAAAGCGGTGAAGAAGCTGGCACCGAAGAACAAGGTGCTGCTCTACTGCAACTCCTCGACATGGAAAGGCATCGACCGGACCGGCTACTGCGGTGACGGACTCTGGATCGCAGACTACAGCTCGAAACCGGGCATCACCGATCCGTGGGTGATCTGGCAGTACTCCGACGCAAACGGACTCGACAAGGATCACGCCCAGTTCGACTCGATTGCGGCGATGAAGAAGTGGGCGAAGGTGTCCACCGCTGTAAAGAATGCGAACGCCGCCGGCGAAACCACTGTGGTGAAAACGCTGGGCGGCACTGTCGTGGACGTTCCGAAGATCGGTACGGGGACACGGTTGAAGTTCCGTGACCGGCTCACCAACACGACTGGCGGCTACCCCGGCTGCGCCTGCCACTGTATCCCGCAGTGGGTGGCGCTCGTTGAGGCATTAGCGAAGGAACAAGGCATTCCGGTACCGCTGCAGTTCTGGCAAGGCTCTTGGTCGAACGCCTCCGCATCGGCCGGCACGCACAGTGCGGGTGGCGCGCTCGACATCAAGATCACCGGACTGACCGCAGCACAGGTCACGAAGCTGGTGAAGATCTGCCGGCAGGCTGGTTCCGCATCCTGGCATCGGGACAAGGCTCACGGCAATTTCGACACCCCGCACATTCACGCCGAACTCATCGGCTGCAGCCACGCATCGTCTGGTGCGAAGAACCAGTGGTCGGCATACAAGAAAGGCCGTGACGGTCTTGCAGCCAACGGCCCCGACTACGGCCCGAAAGTCAAGTACATCACCGCCGCGAAGGCATTCACCAAGCTCACCCGCACAGAACAGGACTGGCTAACCATGGCTACTGAAAAGGATGTTGAGAAGGCCGTACAGTCGGCACTCTCCAAGTACCTGGGTGACGTGATCCCATCCCTGTCACTCTCCGAAGCATCGGTGAAGAAGAACCCGAAGTGGACCCTCGCCTCGATCCTCTATTGGAACACGAAGCTGCTGTCGTTCATCCGCCGCGACATGCCCACCAAAGCTCAGATCAACGACCTCATCAAGGCCGTCAAGGAAGGCAAGTAACCCATGTTCACCACCGCATTCTTGAAGGGCCTCGGAGAGCGAGCCATTAAGACTTTCGCCCAAGCACTGGTCGGCTTCATCGCTGCCGGCGCCACCGGCATCCTCGACGTCGACTGGAAGTCCGCACTGTCTGTGGCCGCATTAGCCACGGTCGCATCGCTTCTGACCAGCCTCGGCAATGCTGACTTCACTGCAGGCGCCGTGCTGCCCGTGGCGAGCGAGGTTCCTAATCAGGCTGAAGATGAGCCTGACCCGGCCGACGACAGTGCCGACGAGGCGAATCAGGCCGCCGGCGAAACTGATCCCGGCGAACCAGCACCAGCCGCCTGACCCGCCACACACACCACAACTTCATTCCACAATCGAATCGGGGAAACCATGGCGCTGCCAGCTAACGTCGGCACCGGCACAGTCACCGGCACCATCATCGACTCTGTCGGTGATCCGGCACAAGGTACGGTCACGTTCACACCGGACTACAGTCAAAGCCGGGATGTGACCTCGACACCGAAGGTGTTGATCACCGCAAAAACGGTGACGACGAATCTGGCGTCTGATGGTTCGTTCACCCAGACCCTGGTTGCCACCGACGACACGGACCTGAACCCGTCCGGATTCACCTACACGGTGAAGTTCGATTTGAAAAACGGCAAGATCGGCACCTTCAGTTTCGCCCTCCCAGAAGGCACCACCGTCGACTTGGCGGACGCGGCCCCGGTCGGATCCTCCGGTGGCGTCCTGATCACCCAAGGACCGGCAGGTGTCGGTGTCCCCGCCGGCGGTACAGGCGGCCAGATCCTGGCGAAGAACTCGAACACTGACTATGACACGGTGTGGGTTGACAATGAGGGCGGCACTGGTGGCGGCACTGATCTGACCTCCTACGTGGACCAGATTGAACCGTTGGCCGACTATCCAACATCGTTCCCAACAATTTGGGACAATGTTGACCAGAAACCGGCTGTGGTCGCCGCTGGCGACACTGAAGGAGATGCCCGAGCTGCCATCGGCGCCGGTGTGGTCGAAACAGTGTCCGGCGGCACCGGTGTTGTGGTCGACTCGACAGACCCGGCCAATCCGGTTGTGGCCCTGTCCGGGGGCGGGAACGGCGACTGGGATGCGCTCGCCAACAAACCCGCTGTCATTGCCGCCGGTGCGACCGCCGCTGAGGCCCGCGACGCTATCGGCGCAGGCACCTCCAGCTTCTCCGGCTCCTACACTGATCTCACCAACCAACCCACCTGGACTGCCGCTGATGTTGGCGCACTCCCCGCCAGCGGCGACACTGTCGGCCGATTCCTCGGCTTCCTCACCGCCGCACCCGAATCCCCCTCCGAAGGGGACTGGTTCTTCCTCGTGGAAGCATGATGGGGAAAATCTCAGCCGGCTTCCGCTACACCAACAGCGACTGGCAACGCATCTACGGCCACGGCACCCTCATCCAACCGCCAGCACCCAACACCATCGGCGCCGCAGAACTCGGAACAACCGCCTACCCTATCCCCGCTGACGCAATCTACATTGCAACCAACGGCTCCGACAGTTCCACAGGGTCTAAGACTGCACCCAAAGCTACTCTTGCAGCAGCCCTAGCCACAGTCCCCGCTGGAGGCACCATCGTCTACCGGGCAGGCAGCTACAACGAAGGCACCGACACCCAAGGCGGATCGCTCACCCCCGGCATCTACCTGTCGAAACAGGTCACGATCCAAAACTATCCAGGGGAACAAGTCTGGCTTGACGGGTCTGTGCCGTTCGCATCGAATGCGTGGACGGCGGGAACCGGGTCGGATGCTGGCCGTTGGTCGGCACCATACACGCGGCTGTTTGACCGCTCCCCTACATTCACGTCCGGGCAGGCCGACGGTACGGGTGCATCAACCGGTGCGGGTGGCTGGTTCATCGACTCCAACTATCCTGCCGCCGGATATCCGGACATGATCCTGATGGACGGCACCCAGCTCACACAGGTGCAGAACAAAACAGATCTTGCCACCGGCAAATTCTGGGTCGAAGGTGCCACCACCACCGGCTACTGGTTCCAAGCCACAAAGGTGTGGATTGCCGACGATCCGACCGGCCACGAAATGCGGTACAGCAACAAAACCCGTTTCGGTCAGACCGCCGCCGATGGTGTCGTCATCCGTGGCATCGGCATCCGCCGCTACGCCACCTACACTGCCGGATTCGGACTCCTGTACATCACGAACTCCAACACCGTCTTGGAGAACATCCGCTTCGAGGACACGTCAGCCTACGTGATGCAGTTCGCTGGCGGAACAACGAACACTGTGCAGAACTGCACCGCCCGCAGGATCGGATTCGCCTTCTGCGGATCGAACCAGTCCGACGACATCCGCCTCATCAAAACCGATCTGCAACAGTGCAACTGGAACCACTACAACACGCAAGGCCCAACCGCCGGTGTGATCCGCCTCGCCAAATGCCAAGGAGTCACCGTCGACTCGTGCATCGTGTCGAACAACAACTTCCGTGGCTTCTGGTGCGATCAGACCACGAACAATCCGCACGTCATCAACACCCGGTTCGAGAACAACACCCAGCATGCAATCGACCTCGAAGGCGCATCGTATGCGATTGTCGCCAACTGTGTGATCGCCAACAACGGCGGCTGGGCAATCTGGATCAACGACTCCGACCAAACCCGCATCTGGAACAACACCATCATCGACAATCTGAAGTCTCAAACGTCGGGTGCCCCGTTCCAGATTGGGCAGTCGACACGGCGAGCCAGCCTTCCCTCCTACTCGTTCATGATCGACAATCGGCTCACCGCATCCGGCTACTACGATGATCCGGCCCACCAGTTCCGCTGCCACCGATTCGAGTTCTACAACAACGTGATCGTCCGCAGCGGATCCTACGGCCAGGGCATGTTCTTCTGCCAGAACCAGGGCGACACGACCGAGCCGAACCTGACGTTCGCCGACTTCGGACCCAACATGGACTCCAACGTGTACTACTGGGCGTCAACCCCGCAGTATCCGTTCGTCCGCGCCAACGGCCAGTCCGTCAACGTCGACTTTTCACTGGCGGCGTTCACTGCCGCATCCGGGCAGGAAACCCACGGAACGTTTGTCACATCCAACCCTGTCAACCAGTCGCAGCAAGTGTCCCCTGCGTTCAACGACAAGGCCACCGCACTCCCCTCAGACATTGCCACGCTCATTGGGCAAACCTCAGGCACCAAACAGGCAGGCGCATTCCTAGTAGGAGGAACTTCATAATGACCCGCTACTCCAACAGTTTTGATGGTGGCACCACTAGTGTCGCCATCAGCCCCGCTAATTCGGGCGGCGGGTCAGGAACCGCGTTTGATGGTGTGAACGCCACCGGTGCAGCAACAGTCTTGTACGACAACACGCATTCCGCACACGGCAGCCTCGCAGCAGAATTTTCCCCGGCCTCCGACGGTCTCGCCTTCGTCTACTGGAACTTGACTGCAGCAAACCGGGTAGCAGCCCACATCTACATGTATGTGACGAAAAACGAACAACTGGGACGCATCCTGTGGTTCGGTGTAAACGGCAGCACCCGCATCGCCAGCTTGACCGTCAACCCCTCCGGAACTGTCCGCATCGAAGACCAAACCGGATCAGCAGGCATCCACGACACAACAGCCACACTGACACCTAACGCTTGGACCCGCCTCGAAATAGATGTGACCGTCGGCACAACCACCAGCAACGGCGTCATCAACTTCGCCATGTACGCCGGCGACTCAACCACCCCGACCGACACATTCACAACGTCCACAGCAAACCTGGGCACAACGACGATAGGCCGGGTTCAGACCGGCGCCTACACATCCGTGACAGCATCCCCATTCTGGATTGACGACTTTGCTGTCGACAATGCACCTACCGGGTTCATTGGCCCCGTGTCAAACACGCCACCAACAGTCACCCTGCCCGCCAGCCAGGATGTGGCAGCATCCGGGGCCGTGTCAGTCACTGCGACCGCGAACGACCCGGACGGCAGCATCGCCTCCTACGCTTGGGCAGTTCTCGCCGACCAGTCCAGTAATGTCCCCACACTGTCCGGTGCAAGCACCGCCACCGTCTCATTCACCGCACCCGCTGCAGGGAACCTGATCACTCTCCAATGTGTCGTCACAGACAATGGTGGCGAAACTGCCACAGCAACCACCGAAGTACGTGTCCCGGTTTCCGGGAATGCCACCACACTTCCCATCGACTATGGTGCCAACAGTGCTTGGACACTGGTCGGGGCAGCCTCATCGAAGGGTGCAGCCCTGGCTGATTCGGATGATACGACCGGATCCCAGTCCGCCACCTACACGGCGACACAGTCGGAGGAACGGCACCGTCTCCAACCGATGTCGCAACGCACCTCACTGTCGATCAAACCACGCACCGTCGTGACCGCTACCGGTGGCACTACCACATTCCGCCTGTACGAGGGCGACACGCTCCGCCAGGAATGGCCTCTCAGTCAATCGACCACACCGGCCGATCAGGTCTGTGACGTGACCAGCCCCAATGCCATCACTGACTGGGGCAACCTGTGGGTTGCCTGGGTGGTGACCAACTGACATGGCACAGTTGACGGCCTTGGCGGTTACAACAACAACATCGCCGAACAGGCTAACTGCGCTCGCTGTTGAATCTGAGGGTGACGAGGCTGTTCCGCATCGCAGTACTGCACTATCTGTGGTGGCATCGGGACAGTCCTACGGTCTCGTCTACTGGTTTGACGGCACCGACTGGATCCAGGGCGGCACACTGATGCGCTGGTCGGATGGAGAATGGGTCACCGCCTAGTCAGCGCCGCATGCTCGACTGTGGCCGGTACACGGGCCTTCTTCCATCGGAGCGCGAACCGTTCAACCCCGAACCAGGATCCGGCAGCGAACGGGATCGTGAACAGCATCCCGAGCAGCGCGAACGCTGGAATGCCCAACTTCCAGGCACCGAACAGGGCCAAAGATTGCTGCACGGGGAAGGCGTACACGTACACGCCGTAAGAGATGTCGTTGCGGAACCGGAGCCGTGGTGACCGGATGAACGACCCGGCCACGATCAACAGATAGGCGATTGGCAGTGCTGCCAGCAGACGGTAGTCCGGCAGCACTGTTGATCCGACCAACACGGCCACCGATGCGATGATCATCCACCGCCGCACCGGGATTCGGTCCGACCACAGTTGGATCAGAACACCTGCCAGGAACATCGGGGCGAACCTGGCGAACGTCACCACGTAAAAGTTCTGGGTGTGCGGTACATGAAGAACCACGGCCAACGCCAGCAGCCACGCCAACAAGAACACTGCGGTCGTTCCCCGACGATGCCGCAGCACCCCGCCATTCCGAAGCGGGGCAACACTGGGTTACCAAAACGATCCCAGGGCAGAGGCCCCCGTTGATAAGTTCAC
>Ga0164242_10008588_pt1 | contig 11066 bp, 6 predicted proteins | sample OricomgcompostMG_FD_108783 | JGI IMG/M metagenome (GOLD analysis project Ga0164242, IMG submission 108783) | Miracle-Growth compost microbial communities from Emeryville, California, USA - Original compost - Miracle growth compost (MG) ...
AAATCTTATATCGTATACGGATGATGGCCTCAACGGAGGTAAGAATGAGTTTTTCGCAGTCCCTGTGGAAGGGAGTGTATCCTGCTGCCACGACCCAGTTCACGAGCGCGTTGGCGCTTGACCTGGAGTCTACCCAGAAAGTCCAGACGGCTTTGGTCGACGACGGTGTCGACGGGCTGATCCTGCTCGGCACATGCGGCGAGAACAACTCGCTGGAGGCTGAGGAGAAAAGGCTGGTGCTGAAAGGCGCGGTCGAGGCGGTCGGCGGGCGTGTGCCGCTGGTGGCGGGCGTGTCCGAATTCACGACCGAGCGTGCGATCGATTATGCGCGCGATGCCGAGAAGATCGGGGTCGATGCGCTGATGGTGCTGCCGTGCATGGTCTATGTGCCGCGCGGCGAGGAGCTGGTCGCGCATTTCCGCCGGGTGGCGCAGGCGACCTCGCTGCCGGTGATGCTGTACAACAATCCCCCGGCCTATCGGGTCGACATCGACTTTGCGACGCTGGAGGCCTTGTCCGACATCCCCAACGTGGTCGCGGTCAAGGAAAGCGCGCCCGATCCGCGCCGCTTCACCGACATCATCAACCGCTTCGGCGACCGTTTCTCGGTGATGGCGGGGCTCGACGATGTCGCGCTCGAAGGGCTGATGCTGGGCGCGTCGGGCTGGGTCTCGGGCCTGACCAGCGCCTTCCCGGCGGAATCGGTCCGCCTGGTCAAGGCGGCTTATGAGGGCAAATGGGAGGAAGCGCGCGCCATCTACCGCTGGTTCATGCCCTTGCTCCACCTCGATGCCGAGCATGACCTCGTCCAGTCGATCAAACTGGCCGAAACCATCATGGGCCGCGGCACCGAGCATGTCCGCATGCCCCGACTGCCGCTCTCCGGACAACGCCGCCAGGACGTCACCCAATGGGTCGAAACCTGCAAGGCCACCCAACCCTCAAAACAGGCTGTAGCCGCGTAACCATGCGTCACACCTTCTTCTGCATCGACGGCCACACCGCGGGTAATCCGGTGCGGCTCGTGGCTGGCGGTGCCCCGCTTCTGCGCGGCGCGAGCATGCTCGATCGCCGCCAGGATTTCCTCGAGCGGTTCGACTGGATCCGCACCGGCCTCTGTTTCGAGCCCCGGGGGCACGACATGATGTCGGGCGGCTTCCTCTATCCGCCGACCCGGGCCGACAGTGACGTCGGCATATTGTTCATCGAGACGTCGGGCTGCCTGCCGATGTGCGGTCATGGCACGATCGGCATGATTACCTTCGGGCTCGAGAACGGGCTGATCACGCCGCGTACCCCGGGCAAATTGCGCGTCGAGGTGCCTGCGGGCGTGATCGACGTCGACTATGGGCAGGAAGGCGATCGGGTCCGTTGGGTGCGGATCCGCAACGTCGCCTCCTATCTCGCGGTCGAAGGGCTACAGATCGACGTTCCCGATTTCGGTCCGCTCACCCTCGATATCTCCTACGGCGGCAATTTCTACGCGATCATCGAGCCGCAGGGCCCCTACAAGGGACTCGACGATCTCGGTGCGGCACGCATCATCGAATTGTCGCGCATCGTGCGCGAGCTGGTGCAGCAGGCGGTGGATCCGGTCCATCCGCTCGATCCACGCATTCATGGTGTGCGCCACGTGATGTGGACCGACAAGCCCAAGGGTGAAGGTGCCGACGGCCGCAATGCGGTTTTCTATGGCGAGCGCGCGATCGATCGCTCGCCGTGCGGCACCGGTACCTCGGCGCGTCTGGCCCACCTCGCGGCCAAGGGGCGGCTCAAGGTCGGCGATCGCTTTGTGCATGAAAGCTATATCGGCAGCCGGTTCATCGGCCGCGTTGAGGAAGCAGTCGATCTGGGCGGCAAGCCTGCGATCATTCCGTCAATCGAGGGAAGCGCGATCGCGACCGGCTTCAATACGATATGGATCGATCGGGAGGATCCCTTCTGGGCGGGCTTCTCGGTGGTTTGATAAGCCTCGAAAAGAGGCAAAATGAAGGGGATGATGCATGAGTTTTCTCGGGCCGTTGAAGCCACTCGAACGCCATACGGCCTATGATGCGGAGCATCGGCTCAGACGCACCCTTTCCTGGCCGCACCTGATCGCACTCGGCGTCGGCGCGATCGTCGGCACGGGCATCTACACGCTCACCGGCGTCGGCGCGGAACGCGCCGGGCCCGCGGTCGTGCTGGCTTTCGCGGTCGCCGGCGCGGTCTGCGCCTGCGCGGCGCTTGCCTATGCCGAGCTCGCGACGCTTATCCCTACCGCCGGCAGCGCCTACACATACACTTATTCGGTGGCGGGCGAGACGATCGCCTGGATCGTCGGCTGGAGCCTCATCCTCGAATATTCGCTGGCTTGCTCGACCGTCGCGGTCGGGTGGTCGGGCTATCTCGTCGGCTGGCTCCATGCTGCGGGCGTGACATTGCCGGCGCCGCTCCTGGCGGGGCCACATGCGGGCGGCATCGTCAACCTTCCCGCCGTGCTCGTGTCGCTCACGATCGCCGGCATGCTGATGGCCGGCACGCGCGAGAGCGCCACGCTCAACATCATCCTTGTGATCATCAAGCTGGTCGCGCTCGCGGCGTTCGTCTTGTTCGCCGCGCCCGCCTTCCACGCCGCCAATTTCCATCCCTTCATGCCTTATGGTTTCGCCAGCCACGAGACCGGCGGCGAAACCCGTGGCGTGATGGCCGCGGCAGCGATCGTCTTCTTCGCTTTCTACGGTTTCGACGCGGTCGCGACCTCGGCCGAGGAAGCGCGCGACCCGGGCCGCGATCTCACGATCGGTATCGTGGGTTCGATGATCCTGTGTACCACGATCTATATCCTGGTCGCGCTCGCGGCGGTCGGTGCCGTGTCCTACCTTGCGCTCGGCCAGTCGCCGGAGCCGCTTGCGCTGGTGCTGCGGACCTTGCACCATCCCGTCGCCGCCTATCTGGTGGGTGGCGCGGCGCTGGTCGCCTTGCCTTCGGTCATCCTCGTGATGATGTACGGCCAGAGCCGTATTTTCTTCGTGATGGCGCGCGACGGCCTGCTGCCGCGTGTGCTTTCGACCGTGTCGAAGCGGACCGGTTCGCCGGTGCTGATCACCGCGGTGACGGGCGTCTTCGTCGCAGCGGCCGCAGGCTTCTTCAGCCTGGGCGAAATCGCCGAGCTCGCCAATGCCGGCACCCTGCTCGCCTTCATATCGGTCGGCGCCTGCATGATGGTGCTGCGCAGGCGCATGCCCGATCTGCCGCGCGTCTTCCGCTGTCCGGCGCCCTATCTCGTGGGCACGCTGGCGGTGCTGGGCTGCATCTACCTGATGATCAGCCTGCCCGAAAAGACCTTGGTGCGGTTCACGATCTGGAACGCGATCGGGTTGGTCGGTTACTTCCTCTACGGCCGACGCCACAGCCTGCTGACACGCACCGCCGAAGCCGCCTGAAGCGCAGCCGCCGTCGTGAAGGACCACAAAATGCCTCTTTCACGACGGGACTCGCTGAGATTGCTGGGTGGCGCATTTGCTGGGGCCGCGGCGCCGGTAAGCGCGCTCCCCGCGGCGTCGCCTGGTCCGCTCGGCGTCGCCGCGCTCGCGCCGGGCATCCTCCGCATCGGCCGTGTCGGCGATCCTGCGCTGGCCGCGAACGAGGCATTGGCTGACGGCACGCGAAAGCTTGTGCTGCGGACGATCGGGGACGCGAAGACTGCGGCCCTGGCCGGTTTCGCGGTCCGTGCCGGCGATGGCGCCTCGACGATAGACATCGTCGAGAATGGCGCCGCGCTCCAGCACATTCGCTTCGAAGACGATGGATCGCTGACGTTCGATCTTGGCGAGGGGCCGCTGTTCGGACTGGGGCAGGGCGGTCCCCAGTTCGATCGCCGGGGCTCGTTCGACCGGATGGTGAGCGGGCAGGGCGGATATCGGCTCGCAACGCATGGTTCGCGGGTGCCGATCCCCTGGCTGATCAACACCACCGGCAATTGGGCGCTGTTCGTCGCCGATCCGGCGGGCGCGTTCGACCTGACCGGGCAAAGGGGACGCTTCCTGCCCTCGGGCGCGCAACCGGTGAAGGACGTGTTCTTCGTGCGTGCCGCCAATCCCGCCGGGCTGATGCGGGCCTTCGCGCTGATCACCGGCTTTCCCGAAATGCCGCCTTTGTGGGCCTTGGGTTACCAGCAGTCGCATCGCACGCTCGGATCGCCCGAGGAGATATTGGCGGAGGCGCGCCGCTTCCGGGAGTCGAAGCTTCCGTGTGACGCGATGATCTATCTCGGCACCGGCTTCTGCCCGAACGGGTGGAACACCAACAATGGCGAATTCAGCTGGAACGGGCGGGCATTCCCCGATCCCGCCGACGCGATCCGGCGGCTGCATGCGGATAATTTCAAGGTCGTCCTCCATGTCGTGGTGGAGGGGCATGAGATGACCGGGCGCGTCACCGATCCGTGCATCGCGCCGCCGCTGCCGAGCGGGCGCACGCCCGACGGCAAATGGCCGCCGCGGCGTCAGGTTGCATGCTATTGGCCTTACCATAAGCCGCTCAGCGATCTCGGTGTGGACGGCTGGTGGCCGGACCAGGGCGACGGCTTCGATCCGCCATCGCGGCTGGCGCGCAACCGGATGTATTTCGAAGGGCCCCAGCTCTGGCATCCGAACAAGCGCGTTTATGCGCTCCACCGCAACGGCTTTGCCGGCATGCAGCGCTACGCCTCCTTTCTCTGGTCGGGCGATATCGAATCCCGATGGGAGACGCTGCGCACACACCTGCCTGTCGCGATCAATACCGCGCTCAGCGGCATTCCATATTGGGGCACCGACATCGGCGGTTTCGTCGCCACCGAGGAGTTTACCGGCGAGCTTTATGCGCGCTGGTTCCAGTTCGCCGCTTTCACCCCGCTCTTCCGCTCGCACGGGCGCGATTGGCGCATGCATACGCCCTGGGGTTGGACGGACGGCATTCGCGGCGAACCCGAAACTGCGAAATGGCATCCCGATCCCGCTTCGCTCAAGGATCCGCGCATCGAGCCGATCTGCCGCCGTTATCTTGAGTTGCGCTACCGCTTGATCCCCTATCTGTATTCGGCGGTGCACGAGGCCAACGCCACTGGGCTGCCGATCCTGCGCGCCTTGTGGCTGCATTACCCGGACGATCCGGCCGCGGTGGCCTGCGCCGACCAATATCTGTTCGGGCGCGACATGCTCGTTGCCCCCGTGGTGGAACGCGGCGCGACCGAGCGTCGGGTCTATCTGCCGCACGGGGACTGGTACGATTTCTGGACGGGGGAGCAGCTCAAAGGAGGCAGAACCGTCGTGCGGCCGGTCGATCTCGCCACGCTTCCGCTCTACGTGCGCGCAGGCGCCATCCTCCCGCTCGGGCCGGTTCGTCAGAACCTGTCCTCGCCCGCGTCCGGCCCGATCGAGCTCAGGCTTTATCCCGGCGCGGACGGGCACGCCCGTCTCTACGAGGATGACGGCGACACGTTCGATTATCGGCGCGGCGGCTTCCGGCTGACCGCCTTCGACTGGAACGATCGCCACCGGCGCGTGGCGGCTTCGGCGGTGTCGGGCTCGGGTGCGGCTCTTTCCCCCGCGCCGCGCGATTACGAAATCGCCGGTCCCGCCGGAGAGCGGCACGGGACATTGCATTTCGACGGTCGCAGCGCCTCCTATACGCTCGCCTGACATCTGGCCTGCCGGACTGGCGGGTCGATTCCGCTTCCTGATCGGTCGCGCGGCATGACGAAGCGCAGTCTTTCTGTTGACACTTCGGCTACAACGAATATCGTATCTCGTATACTATATCGGAGTCGTGGAACTCTGCATAAGAGAAGCCGGAGCGCCCTGCTGACGCAGCCGGACTGAAGATCGAGAGCAGCGGGAGCCCGGCAGGTTCGGGAGAAGATAGTCCCGCAGAAACCTGGGAGGCAGAATATGGCGAACCAAAATAATGTATTGAGCCGTGCGAAGCGGCTGTTGTTCATGTCCACCTTGCTTTGCGGGACGGGGGCGGCCTGGGCGCAGACCGCGCCGGTGACCCCGGCAGCCGGCGGCGGCAGCCTTGCGCAGGAGGAAGCGCCCCAAAATCGCGCCGCCAGCGGCAGCGCGGCGGGGCAGGGCGAGATCGTCATCACTGGATCGCGTCTGATCCGTCACGATCTGACCGCGCCCAGCCCGGTGACCGTCGTGGGACAGCAGGACGTGAAGATGTCCGGCAACGTCACGCTCGAGAAAACGCTCAACGAGTTCCCGCAGCTCGGCCAGGGCAATACGTCGTCGGTCAACAACGGCGGCGGCTCGGGCATCCTGACCGCCAATCTGCGCGGTCTGGGCGCGACCCGTACGTTGACCCTGGTCAACGGTCGCCGCTTCATTCCCGCCGATTCCTCAGGCAATGTCGACCTTGCCAGCGTTCCCGACGCGCTGATCCAGCGTGTCGACATCATCACCGGCGGCGCATCGGCGGTCTATGGCTCGGACGCGATCTCGGGCGCAGTCAACTTCGTGCTCAAGGATAATTTCAGCGGGGTCGAGGCCACCGCGCAATATGGCGTCAGCTCGCGCGGCGATGGCGCGCAGCGCAAGTTCGACTTCACTATGGGCGGCAATTTCGCCGACGGCCGCGGCAATATCGCGGCCTCCGCCTCCTACACCAAGCAGGACAGCTTCACCCAGGCCGACCGCGCATTCTCGCGCACCCCGTTCGCGGACAATTCGTCGCATACCGGCTTCGTCTTCTCGGGATCGGGCAACATCCCGGGCACGCGCGTCCCGCTTTCGGCCTCGCAGTTGAAGACGGTCAAGGACGTGGTTCCCAGCAGCGATCCGACCTGCACCAGCGTGACCAGCATCCGCTTCGCGGAAGGTGGTGTGCCCACGCAATATTGCCAGCCGGAGGACAGCTACAATTATGCGGGCTTCAACCTGCTGCAGCGTCCGCTCAACCGCATCAATGTCGCGGTGATCGGCCACTACGATATCAGCGACAATATTACGGCCTTCGGCGAGGCCTATTTCGTCAATTCCAAGAACAATTATGTGCTGGCGCCGGACTCGTTCATCCCCGTGACGCCGGGCGCGGCGGCGCAGACCTTGCTCGTGCCCTATCTCAACAACCCGGTCCTGCCGGCGGTGACGGCGCAGTTCTTCAAGGACAACACCGCCATCTTCGATCCCAAGAACACCGGCATAGCATCGGTGACCGGTGGCGGCCGTCGCGCCGACGAACTGGGAACGCGTCAGGCCTATTTCGAACGCACGGGGATCGAGGTGACCGGCGGGTTGCGCGGCAACCTGAGCCTCCTGGGTCAGGACTACCACTGGGAAGTGTTCGGGCAGTACATGCGCAGCCGGCAGGACACGTCCAACATCAACTTCGTGAACCAGGCGCGTCTCAGCCTCGCGCTCGACGCCGTGACCGATGCCTCCGGCAATGTCGTTTGCCGCACCCAGACCGAAGGCTGCGTACCCACCAACGTGCTCGGCCTGGGATCGATCAGTCAGGCGGCCGCGTCCTACCTGACTCCTGAACGCGACAGCCACAGCATCTTCTCGCGCAAGGTGGCGGGCGCCTCGCTTTCGGGCACCTTGTTCGATCTTCCGGCGGGTCCTGTCGCGATCGCGGTCGGTACCGAATATCGCGACGACAAATATGCCTCGCACGAGAGCCCGTTCGACGTGTCGGGCGATTATGGCGCGGCCTCGTCCAAGCCGCTTTCGGGCGGGTTCGACGTCAAAGAAGTGTTCGGCGAGCTCGGCGTGCCGGTGCTTAAGGACATTCCTTTGATCCACAGCCTCTCGCTCGAAGGTGCGATCCGTTACTCGGATTATTCGAGCGTCGGCAGCGTGCTCGCCTATAAGGGCGGCGGCGAATATGCGCCGATCTCCTGGGTCCGCTTCCGTGGCGCCTATAACCGTGCGGTGCGCGCGCCCAACGTGGGCGAGCTCTATTCGGCGGTGACGCAAGGCTTCACCAGCGGCCTCGATCCCTGCGATGCAGACAATCATCCGACCGCCGCGCAGAAGGATCTCTGCGTCAAGCAGGGCATCGCCCAGCAGGACATCGACCAGTTCCACCAGTCCTCGCTCGGCCTGACCGTATCGAGCGGCGGCAATCCCAACCTGAAGGCGGAAAAGTCGAACACCTACACGATCGGCGCGGTTATCTCTCCGCCCTTCGTGCGGCGGCTGAACCTGACCGTCGACTATTACAAGGTCGACGTGAAGGGCGCGATCACCTCGGTGAACGTCCAGCAGACGCTCAATGATTGCTTCTCCAACCTCAATCTCAGCTCGCCGACCTGCCAGGCGGTCCATCGCCTACCCGGCAGCGGCCAGATCGACTTCGTCAGCACGCAGAGCCAGAATATCGGTTCGCTTTCGGTCTCCGGTATCGACAGCCAGCTCGATTATCGCGTCTTCCTGCCCGATGCGCTCTCGATCAACGGCAGCCGTCCCGAACTGAGCCTGGCCGTGGTGGCGAGCTGGCTCTTCCACAAGACGACGCAGACGCTCACCTCCTCGGCGCCGCAGGATTGTGCGGGCTTCTATGGGGCGGGCTGCTCCAGCGGTAGCGGCGGGTTCATCCTGCCCGACTTCAAGCTCAACATGAACGGCACTTTCCGCAGCGGACCGGTCAGCCTCCGGCTCGTCGGACGCATGATCGGGTCGCTCAAGGCCTATCCGGGCGTCGCGGCTTTCGTCAGCAAAGTGCCGGCGGTGTGGTATGAGGACGCGTCGGTCTCGGTCGATGTCGGCAAGCATATGAACGTCTTTGTCGGCGTGGATAATATCAGCGACAAGCAGCCGCCGATCCTGGGCACGACCTTTGTCGGTGACGCGAATGTCGACGTGTCGCTCTACGATGTCGAAGGACGCCGCTTCTTCGCAGGGGCCACGCTCAAGTTCTGAGGCCAATGACTCAACCAAAGACCAAAGTACGGGTCGGTGCAGCGGCGCGGCGGGTGAAAGCCCTCGCGCCGCTGTTGCTGGCTCTCGCGCCCGCCGCCGCACCGGCCCGCCCCACACCCACGCTTTCGGGCGTCTGGATTTTTCCTCCATCCGAGGAATTCCCCGGCCTGCGCATGATGCGCCTGACTCAGGGGGCAGACGGATGGCAGGGCACGATCACCAGCGACTGGTATGGCGATCTGCCGGTGCAGGCTGTCCGCGTACGCGGCGGCGAAGCGACCTTTCTCGTCGACAATGGCAATCCCCGCCTGCCGCCGCGGCGGTGGACGCTTTCGCTCGAGGGCGTCAACGTGCACGTCGTCGGCGACATCTGGCACCGCCACGTCGACGTGCGGGTACGGCACGGAACCGCCGCCGACGCACAACGCCTGACCTTCCCGGCTGCACAGCTGCCGCAGGCGGCAATCCTCAAACCCGATGGGCTTGCCGCTACGCCGCCGATGGGCTGGAGCAGCTGGAACCGCTTCGGCGCCGCGATCGACGACAAGACCGTCCGCGAGATTGCCGATCATCTGGTGAGTTCGGGCCTGCGCGATGCGGGCTACCGCTTCGTCAATATCGACGATGGGTGGCAGGGCACGCGCGGACCGGATGGCGCGATTCGGCCGAATGCGCGCTTTCCGGACATGAAGGCGCTTGCCGATTATGTTCATGCAAAGGGGCTCAAGCTGGGCATCTACAGCTCGCCTGGTCCCAAGACCTGTGCCGGCTTCACCGGCAGCTACGGCCATGTCGAGCAGGATGCCCGCACCTTCGCGCAATGGGGCGTCGATTACCTGAAATATGATCTCTGTTCGGGTGAGGGCATCTACCGCACAGCGGCCGAGGTGAAGCTCGCTTATCAGGAGATGGGCCAGGCGCTCCGCGCGACCGGTCGCGGCATCATTTACAGCCTATGCCAATATGGGCGTGACCGCGTCGGCAGCTGGGGCCGTGACGTGGGCGGGCATCTGTGGCGCACCACGGGCGACATCGAGGACAATTATGCCGCGATGGCGGCGATCGGTTTCGACCGGAACGGCGACCCCGCGGATGCGGGGCCGGGCGGCTGGAACGACCCGGATATGCTCGAGGTCGGCAATGGCGGCATGAGCGACGACGAATATCGCACGCACATGACGTTGTGGGCGATCGAAGCCGCGCCGCTCATGCTCGGCAACGATATCCGCACCATGTCGCCCGCGACGATCGCCTTGCTCGAAAACCGCAATGTCATCGCGATCGATCAGGATCCGCTCGGCAAGCAGGGCCGCCGCGTGCGCAAGGACGAGGATGCGGAGATCTGGACCAAGCCGCTTGCCGACGGATCGGTTGCAGTCGCCCTGTTCAACCGCGGCAGCAGCGCGCGCGAGATCCGGCTGATGCCGGCCGACGTGGCGCTGCCGCGGGTGGCGTCGCTGATCGATCTCTGGGCCGGCGTTCCGGACAATCCCGACCGGCGGAGCTGGACCGTGCCGGCGCATGGCGCAGTGCTGGTGCGGCTCTCGGGGGAGAAGCTTTCCCGCCCCTGAGGAAGAGGTGACCGGCGCAAGCGCCGGTCACAAGGGGGGAAGAGGACGCCAAAAGGGAGCGCCCTGCCAGATACATTATACGATTTTAGCGATTTGGCAACCGATTTCGACCGCGCTCCTGTCGATTAGAGTGTGCTCCACTTACGTGGACCGGTGCCGAATCAGATTCAGCGAAGCTGAAACGGACCCTAGGAGCGATCGGGAGGCTCAGCCTCCCGATCGCGCCAGCAGCGCCTTGAGGTCGTCGATCCAGAATTGGGCCGACGTATGCGTGCCATGGCCGTGCGTCAGCGTGCTTTCGGGAATCAGCCGGAACTTCGCATTGGGCATCCGCGCAATCGCCCATTTGGGGTAGGGGAAATTGCGCGGATTGATGAAATCGTCCGCCGAATTGATCCACATCATCGGCGCCTTGATCTTCTCGAGGCCCGGCCAGGGATTGTAGTTCCGCGAGCTGTCGAACTGATAGATGAAGTCGTTGGCGTCCCGGTGCGACATGTCGCGCGCGACCGCCTCGCGCATCGCCGCGATCGCGGCGTCCCGTTCCGGGAAACGCGCCTGCGCGTTGAGCGGCGCCGACCCGGCGATGAAGGAGATCGAGGATGCG
>Ga0164242_10008589_pt1 | contig 11065 bp, 10 predicted proteins | sample OricomgcompostMG_FD_108783 | JGI IMG/M metagenome (GOLD analysis project Ga0164242, IMG submission 108783) | Miracle-Growth compost microbial communities from Emeryville, California, USA - Original compost - Miracle growth compost (MG) ...
CATGGCCTTTCTGGTGGTCGTGGCCTCACGGGGTGGTGAGAATCCGCCGGGCGATGGCCACGCTCGCCTCGACCTCGCGATGCGGAAGCGTCGTCGGCAATTCGAGGTGCACGGCACCGCTCGGCAGGATGCCCGCCCCTCCGTACCGCTCCATCACGTGCCATTCCGCGAGCACGTCCTCGCCGACATGCACGTCCGGCAACTCGCGCCAGAACTCGAAGCCGCCGGCATCGAGCAGGCACGCCGTGCGATAGAGCACGCAGCCGCCGATCCACGCGATCTTGTATGCCTGCCAGTCGCGGGCATCCGGAGCCGCGTCAGAGCCCGCCAGTTCGGCGGACAGGTGCGCGAGATTCGCCGCGTTGTGCAGCTTGTGCCGCGCGAACTCCGGCGATTCGCGGTCGATGTGCTCCGGCTGCACCGGCCCGACCCACGGCTCGTACACCGCCTGCTCGTTCGGCCTGCGATCGCCCAGGTACGAGAGGCCCTGCACCGCCATGCCGACGAAGCCGCAGGCGAGCGTATCGAGGGCGTCGCACATGCGCTGCACGCTGCCCGGTTCGAGCCAGACGTCGTCGTCGAGGAACAGCACGCGATCGGCGGATGCCTGCAGCAGCAGGAACTGCCGCTGCTCCGCCATGCCGCGCGGCGGCGTGTGTCGCAGCACGTCCACCCGCCTGCCCTGGGCGCGCAGCACGCGCACCATCGCCGCGACGGCTGCGTCGTCGGCGACCGGCGCGATCGACTGGTCGCTGACGATCACATCGAAGGGCGGATCGTCCTGGGCGGCGAGTCCGGCGAGCGTCACGGCCAGGGCTGACGGGCGATCGCGGGTCGGAATGAGCACGTCGACGCCGGGCGTCTGCGGCGTGTGCTCGCGCGCCCACGTGGCGGCTGTCCTGCGGCTGAAGAGAACGGCCGGCTCGAGGCGAGGGGCGACGCCGCGGCCGAGCGGAGCATCCGTCACGATACGACCCCCGAGCGGATGCGCTCGACGATGCCCGACGTCGAGTGATCTGGTACGTAGTCCGCGAACACGACCTCCCCGCCGTACGACTCGACGACCGCCGTCTCCTGAAGCATCTCAGCCGTGTAGTCGCCGCCTTTGACGTAGACATCCGGATGCAGCGCGCCGATCAGCCCGACCGGCGTCGGCTCCGCGAACACGGTGACGTAGTCCACGCATTCGAGTGCCGCGATCACGTCGGCGCGATCCCGGGCGGAGTTCACCGGCCGGCCGGGCCCCTTGAGTCGCCGCACCGTCTCGTCGGCGTTCACCGCGACGACGAGCACGTCGCCGAGCTCCTTCGCCTGACGCAGGTAGGTGGTGTGCCCGCGGTGCAGCACGTCGAAGCATCCGTTGGTGAACACGACCCGCTCGCCGCGCGCGCGATGCTCGTGGATGCGCCGCGCCAGCTCGTCTCCCCCCAGCGTGACGCCGTGGGCACCGTCGGCCCGGGCGACGAGCTCGTCGAGCGTGCACACGGCCGTGTCCGGTTTGTGCACGACCACGTCGGCTGCGGCCTGGGCGGCATCCATCGCGTCGGCGATCGGTGCACCGCAGGCACACGCGGCGGACAGCACCGCGACGAACGTGTCGCCGGCGCCGCTCGCGTTCTTCTCCGACACCCGGTGCGCGTGAGTGCGATGCGCGTGTTCGTCGAGCAGAACCGCGCCGTCGCGGTCGAGCGTCACGACGAGCTCCCGCGCGCCGGAGCGGTCGAGCAACGTCTGCGAGCGTTCCCCGAAGAAGGATGCGCGATCCACCCCGTCGGGAAGGCTGGCGCTGAGCAGCGCGGCTGCCTCGGCGGCGTTCGGCGTGGCGATGTCCGGGTGGATGCTCCGCCAGCGACGAAGGTCGTGCGCGTCCACGACGACCAACGGACGTTCCCCATTCGCCCCGGTCGGGCGCAACCGTTCCGCTGCGGACTCCATGGCGCTCGATCCGTAGTCCCCGATCACGAACGCGTCAGCCTCGCAGGCGTTCGCCGCCTCGAGCATCCGTTGCACGGCATCCGCAGGCAGCTCCGACGGTGCCTCGTCGAGACGCAGCAGCACCTGGTCGTCGCAGACGATGCGGTGCTTCACCGGCGTGTGGGCATCCGGATGCTCGACGACGCCAGCGGTGTCGACGCCCGCGTCGCTGAAGCACTCCAGCAGGCTGCCCGCCGCGGGATCGGTGCCGACGACGCCGAAGCAGGCGACGTCGGCACCGAGGGCGGCGAGGTTCATCGCCGTGTTGCCCGCGCCGCCCGGTGCGTGGCGGCGCTCCCGCACCTCGACGACCGGCGCAGGCGCCTCGCGGGCGAGCCGTCCGGCCACGCCGTATGACCACACGTCGAGCAGGAGATCGCCGACCACCGCGATCCGCGGCCGGCGCTCGCCGATCGCCCGCACCACCTCGAGCGTGCGGCCGTTCACAGTGCACCTGCCTGCAGGTGAACGACCTTCACGTGGCTGAGCTCGTCGAGCAGCTCGGGGCCGTACCCGAATCCGTCGCCGCTGTCGTGACGCGGTTGCGCGGCCCCGCCTGGCGCTCCGCCGAAGACGCCGTTCACCTTGACCGTGCCGACGTCCAGGCGGTCCACGGCGGCCAGTGCGTGCTCGAGCGAGTGCGTGAGCACCGTGCATGCGAGGCCGTAGCGATCCTCGGACGCCGCCGCCAGCGCATCCTCGAACGTCGCGCACACCTGGATCGGCGCTACCGGACCGAATGTCTCCTCGCGCATGATGCGGAGGTCGTTGGAGCATCCGGTCAGCACGGTCGCCGGATAGTACGAACCGCGGGCAGAAGGGATCTGCGCGCCGGTGAGTGCGGTCGCACCGTGCAGCAGCGCGTCCTCGACCTGCTCGTGCACCGCCTCGCGCAGCCGCTCGTCGACCAGCGGGGCGAGCGAGTGCGGGGCATCCGGCTGTGGCGCGTTCAGCGTTTTCGCGCGCTCGACGAGCCGGTCGGTGAACGCGGATGCGATGCGCTCGGCCACATAGATGCGCTCCACCGACGTGCACAGCTGGCCGGAGTTCGTGAACGCGCCGGTGGCCGCCTGCTCGGCTGCCCAGCCCGGGTCGACGTCATCGTCGATGATGAGCGCGTCGTTCCCGCCGTTCTCGCGGATGAAGTGCGCGCCCGTGGCGGCGACCAGGCGGGCGATCTCGCGGCCGGTCGCCGTGGATCCGACGTGCGCCACGACATCCACCCCCGGGTTTCCGACCAGTTCGGCGCCGAGCTGCGGGCCGCCGATCACGGTGTGGAAGACATGCGGCGGGAGGATGCCCGCGAAGACCTCGCCGAGCATGCGTCCGGTCGCCGGGCAGCGTTCGCTCGGCTTGTGCACCACAGTGTTGCCCATGACGAGGGCGCCTCCGATGAGCCCGCAGGCGACGGCGATGGGGTCGTTCCACGGCGTCACGATCGCGGCGACCCCACGCGGTTCGCGGCGCTCGAGGTCGAGCGCATCGGGCGGACCGTTGAGGCTGGCTGCGCGGTGCAGTGGTGCGTATTCGGCGTACTGCTCGAGCCCGGCGACGCCGGCCATCACACCGGCGAGGGCCTCGCTCGTGGGACGTCCGGTCTCGCTATGGTTCAGTTCCGCGATCGACTCGGCCCGCTCGCCGAGTGCCCGGGCGATGCGGTGCAGCGCGGCCCCGCGGTCGGCGATCGGGGTGCTCTTCCAGCCGGGCAGCGCGTGTCGTCCCGCGTGCACGGCGTCCGCCACGTCCTGCTCGGTCGCGACCGGGACGGCGGGCAACGGCGACCCGTCGTGCGGGTCGAGGACCCTGATCTCGCCGCTCACGTCCGGCTCGCTCAGCCATAGCACCGGTTCGGCCATGTTCGCCCTCCCTCGTCTCGTCTGCGGTTCTTCTCCCTGGTACCCACTCCCGCCGCCCGTTACACGCGCCGCCCCCATCCCGCCGAGGGTGCGGGTTCATCCCCCCGAGAGTGCGCGTTCGTCCCCCCCGAGGGTGCGTTTCCGCCGGTGCTCCTCGGGGAACAGGAGGAGAGACGCATCACCGAGGGGAGTGCCATGGCCATTTCGTGCGCAGGAGCACCCGACGCACCAGCGGATGCCGTGACCGACCGACTCGACATCGCCCGCAACCGATTCCCGGACATCCACCGCATCGCCGTGCTCCGCGCCGGCGGGCTCGGCGACTTCCTCTTCGCACTGCCCGCGCTGCATGCCCTTCGCGAGGCCTATCCGACCAGCGAGATCATCGTGCTCGGCACCCCGATGCACGCCGAGCTCATGCGCGATCGCCCCGGGCCGCCGGACCGCGTCATCCCCGTTCCGCCATCAGAGGGTGTGCGGCCGGGGGCCATCGACGCCAGAGAGACGGATGCCTTCTTCACCCGCATGCGCGCATGCGGCTTCGACCTCGCCGTGCAGCTGCACGGGGGCGGCCGCAACTCCAACCCGTTCGTGCAACTCCTCGGCGCACGCCACACGATCGGCACTCGCACGCCGGATGCCGCACCGCTCGAGCGCACGATTCCCTACCTCTACTACCAGAACGAGTTCGTGCGCGGCCTCGAGGTCGCGGCGCTCGCCGGTGCGATGGCGAGCCGTTTCGGATACGAGCCGGTTCTGGCGCGTGTGCCAGGGGCATCCGGAGCCGAGGTACTGGCGAGGTTCGGCATCGCGCCGCGCGGACCGCTGGTGGTGGTGCATCCGGGCGCCACGGATCCGCGGCGACGCTGGCCGGCGGAAATGTTCGCCAAGGTCGCTGCCGAGCTCGCGGCGCAGGGCTGCACCGTCGTGGTGGTGGGCGATGAGGGCGAGCGGGCGCTCTGCGACGCGGTGGCGACGGCAGGGAACAGGGCGGCGAGCAGGGTGGCATCCGTCGCCGGCCGGCTCGACCTCGGCGACCTCGCCGCCGTGCTGGGCGATGCGGATGTCGTGATCGCCAACGACAGCGGACCTCGCCACCTCGCGCACGCGCTGGGCACGGCCACGGTCGCCGTCTACTGGATCGGCAATCTCATCAACGCCGGTCCGTTGACGCGTGCCAGGCACCGCGTGCACCTCGGCTGGACCGCTCGCTGCCCGGTGTGCGGAGCCGACTGCACAGGGATGAACCCTGAGGCTGCGCGTTGCGAGCACGACGAGTCGTTCGTAGCGGATGTGCCGTGGCGTGACGTGTACGACAGCGCGCGGCAGCTGCTCGAACTGGGATAGACCCGCTCTGGCTATCGGTCCGCAGGCGGCGCGACTCGCGAAGCGGCCCGGCTGCCCAGGACCGCCGCGACGATCAGCCCGCCGAGCAGCGCAACGATCACGATGACGGAGCTGGCAGTGAGCGCGGGCACGACCAACCCGATCACGGTGGCGATGATGCAGACGATCGACGCGATCACTGCAGTCCTTGATGGACAGCTGAGACCGCTTGCGCTACCTCACGGCCAGGACTCCTCGTACTCCTGGCACACCACGAGTTCGCGCACCTCGCATCCGCTCGGCTGATTGAGCGCGAAGAGCACGGCACGCGCCGTGTCATCCGGACGGTTCAGCTTCGCGTCAGCGGGCGGCTTGTACGACTCGGGCCGGTCATCGAAGAAGTGGGTGTCCATGCCGCCAGGTACCAGGGTCGTCACGCCGACGCGGCCCCTGGTCTCCGCGGCCAGCGCGCGCGAGAATCCGAGCACGCCGAACTTCGACGCGCAATATGCGGTCGCGCCCTCCGCGACGCGCAACGCGAGGGTCGAGGCGACCGTCACGATGCGGCCGTGCGAGCGCTCGAGCTCCGGCAGCGCGGCCCGCACGACAGCGACCGTTCCGAGCAGGTTGACCGCGATCACGCGCTCCCACTCGTCGGCCGGCACCTCGTGCAGGTAGCCGCAACGATCGATTCCGGCCGCGGTGACGACGCCGTCGATGTCTCCGGATGCCCCGACATCCGCCACAGCAGCCTCCACGGCCGCGCGGTCCGTCACGTCGACGGTCACGGCATCCGTACCGTCGGAGACGTCGTCTCCGACCGCGCGGTCGAACACGATCGGCGCGTCTCCGTTCGCGCGCAATGCTTCCACCACGGCACGCCCGAGTCCGGATGCGCCGCCTGTGACGATGATGCGTCGTGCTGTCATCGGCTCTCACTCCTGTTCTGCTCACTGAGCTTCTGCTCACTCGGCTTCTGCTCACGCAGCGCGCGGCTGTTGCCCCCGAACGCCATTGCACTCGCGCGCTCCAGCGCGCGGCCACGGCCGAACGACTCCGCAATGTGCCGCTCCCCGTACGGAAGCGTCACGAGCTGGCCGCCCCACGCCGCGGCGATCTGCGGGTCGAGGCGTCCGCCGTCCCGCGGATCGGCCGACTCCACCCACACGTGCGGTCGCAGGGACCGCAGCAGCGACTCGAAGTCGGCGCGCGGTGCGCGCACGACCTCGGCGACGCATTCGAGGGCGAGCAACGCCTGTTCGAGCGCGTCGATGTGCTGAGCCTCCGCTGCGCTGACGCTGCTCTCGACGCCGTCGATGACGAGCACGAGAGAGTCGCCGAGGGCGCGAGCGGCGAGGAACCGTCTGACATCCTCGGGCGTCAGCGTGTCGCTGTCGCACGCCATGGCCACGATCGCGCCGTGGCGTTCGCGGGCCGAACCGGTCTCGCCGGGGGAGTTGGCGTACCGCGGGGTGCGACGCGTGCCGAGCGCCGAGACCCCGCCCCTGGCGAGGAAGAGCGCGGCGATGTCGGCCGCTGAGGCCACGGCATCCGGCAACGACGCACCGGATGCCAGTGCCACCGCGAGCGCGGACGAGAACCGGTCGCCGGCCCCGCACGGATCAACGCTCGTCACCTTCGACACCGGATGCACCGACGGCGGGGCACCGGCGGAGTCTGCCAGCAGCACCCCCATCTCGCCGAGGGTCACCGCGATGGGACACGCCCACTCCTCGCGCAGGGCGCGGGCCGCGTGGGCCGCCGCCGCGGCATCCTTTCCCACCCCGGCCGGCACGTGCGCGGCCTTCGTGGCCTCTGCAAGGTTCGGTGTGGCGACGGTCGCGCTCAGCACCGGCCGTTCGCCGCGCGGGTGCGGGTCCCAGACCACCGGGACGTCGAGCCCGCGTTCCGCGATCGCCCGCCGCAACTCCGGATGATCCGCCAGGCCACGACCATAGTCGGCCACGACGAGCACCTCCGCGCCCGCCACAGCGTCGAGCATCTCGCCCGTGACCGTGACGGGCGGCGGGTCGCCGCATCCCTCGTCCATGCGGGCCAGCGGATGCGAACCGGCGATCAGCCTGGTCTTCACCGGGGTCGGGATGCCGGAGTGCGAGGCGACGATGTTCGCTCCGGCAAGGGATCCACGCAGGTGGCCCGCCGCGTCATCGTCCGACAGCGTCGTGACGATGTCGACCTCGTGCCCATCGGCCAGGAGCATGCTGGCGACAAGTCCGGCGCCTCCCGCTCGGCGCATGATCGTCTGCACGTCGACGACGGGCACGGGTGCGTCGGCCAGCAGCCTCTCGGCAGTGCCCTGCACGTCCACGTCGAGCAGCACGTCGCCCACCACAGTGATCCTCATGGCGTCCTCCTCTCCAGCCACGCTGGCTTCGACCGCGCCCCCTGCAGCTGTTCGACCCGCCGATCGAAGACGCAGCAGAGCGCGTGGATGCCCACCAGCTGACACTCCTGCACGTGGGCCGAGGGCCCCTCGATCGTGATCGCCTCGTCGCTCGCCGCGGCGAGCGGGTTCGGCACGGGACCCGTCATGGCCCACACGAGAGCCCCGCATTCGTGCGCCGCCGCCGCGGCGGCGAGGAGGTTTCCGCTCGCCCCGCTCGTGGAGAGCAGCAGCACGATGTCGCCCGGCCTGGCATGAGCGCTCACCTGTCTGGCGAACACCTCGTCGAATCCATAGTCGTTGCCGATAGCGGTCACGCTCGACGTCTCCGCGTTCAGCGCGATCGCGGAGAACGCCGTCCGGTCGTTCTGGAATCGCCCCACCAGCTCCGCGGTCAGGTGCTGTGCCTCGGCTGCTGAGCCGCCGTTGCCCGCGACAAGCAGGCGTGCGCCGCCGATCAGCCGATCGGCCAGTTCCTCGCCCCACGCGGCGATCGTCGCGGACTGCCCCTGCAACGAAAGCAGCGACGGCGCGAGCGCCTGGATGTGGTCGCGCGCGGCATCCTGAGCGGGCAGAGTATGCCCTCTGACCGGCGCCTCGACGCTGGTCATCGGTACACACCTCCCAGCGCAGCGGCTCCTGCGCGCGAAGGAGCAGGCATCCGCTCGTCGAGTCCGGAGCCCTGCCGCAGCGTCGTCGTCGCGAGCCGCTCGTACACCTCGGCGGTCTCGTGGGCGACCTGCTGCCAGGTGTACTTCGTGCGCACCCGCTCGCGTCCGGCCCGGCCGAGCTCGGACCGCATCTCGTCGTCATCGAACAGGCGGGAAATGGCGGCGGCCGTGGCATCCGCGTCGAACGGCGGAACCTTCAGGCCCGTTACCCCGTCGACAACGGTGTCGCGCAGCCCGCCGACGGCCGCGGCCACCACGGGAACACCGCACGCCATCGCCTCGAGCGGAACGATTCCGAACGGCTCGTACCACGGTGTGCACACGACGACATCGGCCGAGCGGTACCACCGCGGAAGCTCCGTCTGATCGATCTGGCCCATGAAACGCACGCGATCGGCGACACCGGATGCCCGTGCGCTCTCGGCAAGCCGCGCGATCTCGGGATCCGCCTCGGCCGATCCGCCGGAACTGCCGAGCACCACCAGCTCGGCGTCCTCCCCGGCCTTCACCAGCCGCGCGAGCGCATCGATGGCGATGTCGACGCCCTTGCGGGGCACGAGGCGACCGACACTGAGGATGCGGTGGCGGGCATCCTTCGGCACCCGCTGGCCCCTCGCGCTGAACGCCGACGGATCGACGCCGCACGGCACGACCCGCACCTTGCCTGTCGCGATGTCCATGCGGCCGAGCTCCAGCACCTCGTCCGCCGATGTCGCGACGATCGCGGCGGCACGACTGCCGACGTGCGGCTCCAGCCAGCGTCGCGCCGTAGGCGACGTGTCGGCGGCCCCCTGGAAGCGGCGCTTCACCGAACCCAGTGCGTGGAACGTGTGCACCACGGGGATCCGCTCCTGCGGAAGGCTCTCGACGGCGCCCAGCGCGGCGAGTCCGGACATCCAGAAGTGGCTGTGCACCACCTCAGGTGCGCCCCGGGTCTCCCAGTCGGCAGCGATGCCCTCGGCCAGCTGCGGCATGTGCGGCAGCAGATCGTCCTTCGGAATGCGCGTGGGCGGGCCGGCGTCGATGTGCACCACCTCGACGCCCGGGCCGAAGCCGACCCGGCGCGGCAGCTCGGCGGAGTCGCGCCTGGTGTAGACGGTCACCTCGTGGCCGTCGGCGGCGAGCGCCTTGCTGAGCGCCGCGACGTGCACGTTCTGCCCGCCGGCATCCACACTTCCGACCGTCGCCAGCGGGCTGGCGTGCTCGGAAACCATGGCGATTCTCACGATGGTGCTCCTTCCGTTGTGTGCGTCGTCGAGGACGCCCCACCGGCCGTTGCCGGCGCAGGTGCGCTGGCCGGCCAGTGATCGATGTGCGTGGCGCCCGGATATCCGAGGCGCCGCGGATGCATCCGCGCCTGCGGGTGCCGCAGTCGCCAGGCGGCGACCGTGTCGTCGAGCACGGTGTTCCAGCGCTCGAGAAAGTTCGCCAGCGAGTACGCCTGCAGCGCGTGAGCCCTGCCCGCGGCGCCCAGTCGCCTCGCGGCCTCGGGGTCGGCGATCAGCTCGGATGCTGCGGCCCTCAGCTCGTCCGGGTCCGTCGACGTCACCCCCGTGCCCGGCGGCACGGCGCGCGACACCTCGGTGGTGGCGAGCGCGAGCACGGGCATCCCGAGGAACATCGCCTCCAGCAACGAGAGCCCGAGCGACGTCCAGCGCACCGGATGCAGGTACGCGCGCCGCCGCGCCAGCTCGGTGTGCAGCTCGTCGGTGGGCAGGTCGCCGCTCGGCACGATGTTCGGGTCGCCGGTCGAGTGGCCGAGTGCGTCCGTCGCCATGCCGAACACGTGCACCGGCGCGACGTCGGTGAACCGCGGCAGCAGGTCGGTGCCCGTGACGCGGCCGCGTCGCACGGGCTCGTTGATGACGGCGGCGAGGGCGCCCAGTTCGCCCGTGTAACGCGGGCCAGGGTCGAGGATGCCGTGCTCGATCACCGTCGTCGGCGCGATGCCGTTGTCCCAGAACACCTCGTTGAAGTGCGTGACGTGCACGATCGGGATCTCGCGCTGATCGGCCATCGGATGCACACTGGTCGCCGCGTGCTGCCGCGGAGTGTTGTGTTCGAGGTAGACGGCGGGCAGGTCGCTGCCCGGAACCGCGCCCAGCAGCCTCGTCGCCTCTGCCACCTCCTCCGGCCGCTGCAGCACGATGACGTCCGGCCGCTCCTCGCGCAACTGCTCGGGGGAGACCTCCCGTGCGGCCGCCGGCCAGTCGCGTGAGGCGCGGCCGAGACCCCAGCCGTCGCGCTGCGGCGTGGTCGGCAGCAGGTAGTCGTGCGGTCCCTGCACGAAGGAGTCCATCCATCCGCCGTGCACGTGCCAGATCAGGATCTTCATCCCGCGACCGCCTCTCGGTTCTGGTTCGTGGGCCGCGCGCGGCCTTCGCCCTGTTCGCTTCTCAGAACCGGATGGCGGGCACGGTTGTCGCGCTCCGGAACTCCGGGCCGGTGCGTCGGGCCTGACGGCACCGCTCCCGAGAATCGAACCGCGTCCCCTCGCGCAGGGCCGTCCTTTTCTCGCGCAGGCCCGTCTGCTGTCCATCCCGGCGCGAGCCGGAGGCAGGCATCCACCACCTCGCCGGGAGCGATCCGGTTCAGGCACGGATGTCCCGCCACCGGGCAGACGCGCGCCCTGCTTCCCGCGCACGCAGCATCCTGGTCGCCGAGCAGCACACACGGCAAGCCGTACGGTGCCCACTTCGCCGCGGGCACGACGGGGGAGAACAGGCTGATCACGGGTGTGCCGACCGCGGCGGCGAGATGCGCAGGGCCGGTGTTGCCGCACACCACTGATTCGGCCCCGGCGAGCACGCCGGCGAGCTCCGGCAGCGTGAGGC
>Ga0164242_10008590_pt1 | contig 11065 bp, 10 predicted proteins | sample OricomgcompostMG_FD_108783 | JGI IMG/M metagenome (GOLD analysis project Ga0164242, IMG submission 108783) | Miracle-Growth compost microbial communities from Emeryville, California, USA - Original compost - Miracle growth compost (MG) ...
CGTGCTATTCTAAGCTATGGCAAATGTTTCAATGAGGCGAACAGCGATCTCCAAGCGCCACCGTAAAAGGCAGGGTGGCTACGTAGTCTTGGAACTTATCTCGGGTTGTTGATTATTCTTCGAAGAAAAATTCTAGAAAATGGCTGCCATCAAGATTCGCCACAATAGGGAATAGCTATATCCTGAAAAAGACACACCGCTCTCTCTGCCTTCCTATTCTGGGTGAAAGGGGTTGTTACAAGGCCCGAGAGCGAAGGAAGATCTATCACATTAGCTACCACAGCGAACGAGGAGGTCTACAGGGTTTTTTTTTGTTATTTACAAGAAACTTGCTCACCAATCCGGCCTCATCTACTGTATCTGCGGCCCAGAAACAGACCCTCTGTGCAGCGCGTACAGGAGAGAGAAATCAGTATTTTGGGTTGTTGGGTTGCGGAGATACTGTATCTCCCAATCCGCTTGCCCAGCCTCCAACGCATCTCTAAATACTCCAATCATATCCATCTCAAGGGTCCAGGAGGGACTGCAGTGGTAGTTGGTTAGAATTGTTCCTGTAGGGCAAGATCGCCGATCTACATACACTTCGTGACCTCTTGACAGTTTAACAACCAGTAATATGGTCTACTTACGCCAAGCATAAACGTCAGCATCGTACACGCTCGGAGTTGTCGACCTTTACAACCTCCTTTTGGGCAAACGTCGCCGATCATGAATTCATAAACCCCTTCTAGATAGAACAACTCCGGCAGGCCGAGACTTTCGTTTTGGTCGACGAGCTTGGAACCAAAAAAAAAAAATAATAAAGTAGATGCCCCTGCAGCAAGGATAATAGATATAAAAGATCTCCTCTTCCCCGATCCTTTACCAAGTATCATCGCATAGTCACGTAGCTTTGACAATCATCCAACTTTACCATACCCATTCCTTTGCATAGTCATCTACAACATGAAGTTCTCTTCGCCCATTATCCTCTGCCTTGGACTCGCCAACGCCGCCTTTGCCGCTCCTCCGGTACGTATTCTCAATACCTACCTGTTACCTCCCATCCCCTTCATAGAGCTAGAGGATAACCTTTTGTCTAGGCTGGGTCTGGTATGAACGCACGGGATGGAGACATCGCTATGCGCGCAGACGGCACCTTCTTCTTAAAGGTCCCTCACCTCGCCCCCGACAAGCGTCAGTGTGTGGAGTGTGGGTGTGATGGTTGGACAGGAACATGTTGCTGTCCCCAGGGCGTGAATTGCTGCAACCACTGTGATACTTGCAAATAGAGCGTCTAAATCGACCATGTAACTTAACTCTATGGGAATCGTTGCACGAGGAATTATCTAGCAAAAAACTATTGGGGTTGATAAAGCTCACTCCCGCAACCCATCCAACAACTCGCCGTGCAAAATCAACCAGCTCGCAATATAAGTTGTGCAGTCGGATGTGTTTCACGACGAATGCCTATACCTATGATGCGCGATCGGCCCAGCGTTCTACCACCATCCCCGAGTGAGGTAGCAACCGTTCCACAGTGTCGTTGCTAGGTAACAGCGTAGGTTGTTGTAAATCCTAAGGAAACAAATTTTGATGACTAAGGGAAGCACGCACGAATATCCCTCCTCCGATCCAAGGAGCGACCCAACTGGCGACCCAAGTCTACGGTTACGGAGGACCGTACAACCGAAATCGTAAAGGACCTTCCCTCCACTACCCGTACCCATTTCTCATGTAAGTTGCGAAATACCTCAGCACAGCTTTGGCACCTTCTTCTCTTCACTTCTCCTTATCTAACTGCAGACTACACGTCAACATCTTACAACACCAACCGACTCAGTTCTCGCGATGGCACCAGTTGTGAGACACTGGAGCGACTTGCACACTCTGTGAGAGGCCTTCGACAAGGATCACAAGGACTTTCTCTACACGACGTTTGCTGTTATTGATGAGGATGATGCCGTGTATTTTGGTCGGCTGGACATCCCCAAGCTTCAGATGACCTTTGAACAATGCCCGTCTGCACTCATCCGAATTCCGGATGAAGATCTCTTCCCAGAGCTGCCATCTGCAAACGAATGCTTCACTGTTGCTTCGGACAGCATCCGTGAGAGCAACGCTGTCTACATCAAACGGCCACGCCTGACTATGTACGAGATATACAAGGAGAACGACATTCTCTCTGTCCTCCCGACCCTGATTCTCGAAGAAGCACACGCGCTCCAGGTCATCTCTCAACACCCCCATCCTGGACTCGTCAAATTTTACGGCTGCTGCGTCCGACGGGGCCGTATCACCGGTCTCGCCCTTGAGAAGCACGAAAATGATCTCAATCACTACCTCAAGGACGTGGGTCCTGTCGACAAACAGGCTTTCATGGGGGCCTTGGAATCAGAAGTTCAACACTTGCACTCGATCGGATTGGCACACAATGACATCAACCCCGCCAACATTCTTGTCAACTCGTATAGCCTACCCGTTTTGGTTGACTTTGGCTCTTGCCGTGAGATTGGGGAGAAGTTGACCACCAGCCGCGGCACTCCGGGATGGGTCAATGACGAGGATGACTATGCTACGTCGGAGATGCGCCATGTCATTTTCGCGGTTGAGAGGATCTGGGCATGGCTTGAAAAACCAACCTTTGATTGCTAGATGTCGGAATAGGTAGGAGGTATAGAGCTTTGTGAAACCGGCCTGGAGACCTTATCGGCTGTTTCGTGAAGGATCCGTTGAAGTGTGTGTGACCCGGTATGGGGCAAGTCTTTTTCCCTAAATTTTATTTTGTCAATGAGAGCCTGAAAATATTAGTTAACTCTCGGCCCCGCTCGGAGGTCCGTCGCAGTTTGATGACACGAGAAGGACTTTGGCGGTTGTGTAAGGCAACTCAAAAAGGCTGGGGCGAGGGCTTGGGAAAGGGCAGTGAGGCTGAAGCCTACATTGGTCTTGCATAAAATGTGTCATCCGTGTATCGCATTGTTGATCCATATGTCACTTCTATTCCACGAATAACTATTGTGGTGCGCAGGTAGAATATCTAGCTCCTAACGTAAATCTTGCGGTAATTGTGGCTCATAGAGCAAAGCCTGGATAATAAATCTACATGATTCATCATCCAGCCCAAAGTTTACTTCTATTACGTTGCCAAAGGCAGAAAGAACAAAAGTGGCCCAGTTCACAAACCGTTAACCTTCAAACCAAATCCTCCGTGTTCATCCTTATGCATTCCTCCAAGGTAGTAAAACCCGGTCGGCCCATCTCTTTCAGCAACGCTTCGGCTCTCGTGGAAGGCAGGATCTCGCTGCTGTCAAGAACGGCCTCTGGGGCATCAGGAGTGAACCTCCTGTTTGGGTAAAGCTTCCGCAGGACACCTTGGATGACACGCCAAGTGTATGGCTTGGAGTAGGCAAAGATACGCTCTCTGCAAGCCCCAGGGTGGAGTAGTGCCGCGACGTGGAGAAGGGCGTTGTCCTGCACATCAATATAGAAGTCTAGCGAGGAGAGAGACATTAACAGACCAGAACAACAGCGCTGAAGGCATATTGACTTACACTGGGCTCCGTTGCTAACCGTGTCTAAGTCGTTATTGAACAGAGCCTGGATCAGTCCGGAAGTTGAAGGATGCCCCTGGCCCACTGGGTCTAGGCTCTTGCCAAAGTTCATGCTTGGTAGCACTGTCCATCCATTGCATTAGCCCTAATTGGTAGAGATGCCAAATTTCGTGGACCTTTACCTGTGTTGAGGACAAACTGTGGTTTCTGCTCCCGATACCACTTCCACGCGTCCTGCTCGCACTGCGCCTTGCTCGCGGCGTACACGGTAAAACCACGGACCGGCTCATACGGCGGCGGTGCCCAGGCTTGACGGATCGCAGCTTCGTTCCAGGTGTCTCTGTCGATGGTGCAAGGAGCACCAGGGCTAGCGGCTGCTGCGCAGGAGGAGGTCAACACAAACCGCTTGACATCCTGGGATCTTGCGGCTGCTTTCAACAAGTTGAGCGTCCCGCTGACCATAGGGGGGATAATTTGGTTCGGATCCGGCTGGAATGACATATCGAATGCCGTATGTATGACTCCACAGACCCCTGAGGTACACCATTTATTAGCTTCTAGGCCGCAACGGGGTGGAGGCCACTTACCCTTGAGAGTCTCGTCAAAGGCACCAGCCTGCCCAATGTCCGGAACAGCGACCACCTCAAACTTTCCTCCACCGTATTTCCTATCATATAGGAGCTTCATCCATAAACTTTTAGCCACATCCCGGGTAGTCCCTCGAACAGAATACCCTGCAGCGAGTAGCTGGTCAGCAATATGGCTGCCAATAAAGCCGCTGATGCCCGTAACTAGGACGAGGGAACTAGGCGGCAAGACAGGGTTGTTGATAAAAGACATGGCTGTGATTCGTGTGTTGACTTGTGTAGTTCGTTAGTGATTGTCGAAAGATAAGAGTCTCTTCTTTGATGGGAAGAGCGCCTAATATATATGCGATCGGCGCCACCTCTAGGCATCATGAGAAGCAATCCAGGGATCGGAGCTTGTGCCATAATGCTCTGATAGACCGTGCCTCTGGTTGCTATGAATATGACCAATTGCATCGTTAGAACGAAGAATGGGACGGGGAATGCTCCGCCGGTGAACATGGGCGTTAGGCGTCGCCCCTCAAAAATCATTGCCGTCATTGGTCACTTTGACAGCAAGCGCCTTAGCATTGACTTCGTCATTTGTCAACCTTCAACGAGAACTCGAGCCTCCTAGAAACATCAACGAGACCTGGGAAAACATTTTATAGCAAGGAACCCCAGCTCACAAAGCCATACCCAACGTTGCAATAGCCATTGTAATCAAGCAGGCGCCCGGAATCGCCATTATGTTCACTACCCCTGAAAGCCGCTGGCGGGCCCTTCAGACCCGCAATCCGCGCTCAGCGTCCGCTTTCATCTACGCCGTCACCACAACCCGCATCTTCTGCCGCCCAACCTGCCCCGCGCGGCTCGCTCGGCGCACTAACGTGGTGTTCTTCGACACCGCCGCGGACGCGGCAACCCAAGGTTTCCGAGCATGCAAGCGCTGCAAACCGGCCCAGGAGGATTTCGCGTCAACGCGGATGAGGCATGAGAGTTCAGCCAAGAAAGCCTGTGAAGAGATTGACGCGGCGGGAGGCAAGATCGATTTGGAGACGCTTGCGAGTCGAGTGGGCTTGTCACCGAGGTATTTGCATGGCGTTTTCAAGCAGGTGATTGGGGTGACGCCGGGGACTTATGCGGCAAAGCTGAGGATGGGAATAGAGAAGACTGAGAATACCTCTGGAGAGTCGCGTGCGGAGGTGAACCAGCGTGAGGATATTCCTAGCCTAGAGGGGATAGAACACCAGCTACTAGGTAAGGAGTCATGGGCTCGCTTGTTTGGACTTTGGCTTTCGCTAACTAGCTATTCCCTAACCGTCAGATCCCATCCTCCCTTGCGTGAGCCCGGTCACCGATCTCCCGAACGCACTAGATGCTAGCCTCGATGAAGTACTCCACTGGATTGCTATGTACAGGGAATCAAATTTGTTCACCCCCGATACGGATGCTTTCCAAGGGCTTGACCAAGGACCCCCTCAACCTCTTATCACGAATACTGCCGACGGGCCTCTAGAGCAAGCACTCGACTATCAGTTCCTGCTTGGACAACATGGAAATTACCTTTTCATGGACACCTTTATCAGCCATGAGCCGACCCTCCTTCCGCAAACCCAGTGATAAAACCGCATACTATGGGAATTTATGTCAAGGCAGTAAGCCCTGAACCGGCCCGCTGGTGCCACCCTGGGTAGGCTACCTAGACAGACTTGGCCTAGAGGTAGATGAGTTAGAATGAGATAGGTAAACTAAGATGCCTATAAGGAATAACAGATGGATTGCAACTGTCTCGCTTCTAGACTGTGAAATGACTGATATTTAAGCAGCTTTTCTGTTTGGTATTTGGTAAGGACGAAGACTCTATGATCAGAACTAGAGCGATCCAATAAATGCACACCCAATACGAATTTCCTGAGAGTGGTACGGTGCAAAATAAGAAAATACCGACTCGATTGTCCCAGCCTGCCATTATCCAATGTTGACATTCTAGGAGAAAGAATGCGGTTTCAGACTGAGAGCATCGTCCCGCCAGTCGCAGTGCCGGTTCTGAGAAAGCGGTTGCTGTTTATACCAGAGTGATGGTTCGCCGGGTCCACCCTTTCGCCTCGATGATAGCCAGACGCTTGTCAATCAACATGCTAGATGCCCTACCCACCCGTTGATATATTCCCGTGCTATCTAGTCTGACTCTCTTGAGCAGGAGAAACTCCTGATGCCCGTACTTGTTGGTAGGATCTTTCATGGCGTCAGGCTTAGTGCCTCTTGTGTCCCAGTTATATTCCCCCATGCAGGCGATTATGTGCGGATGGGAGACCCAGTCGTATTTTCCGTTGGGAATGTCAACGTCCAGTTTGTGGAATTGGTGCCATCCACGTGGTTCCGACTCGGAGTCAGTGTCGGTACAGGTAGAATCGACCGCTGAGGCTGAAACATCCGAAACAGAAAGCTCGTCTCCAGTTGCCTTCGACCTTGACTCTTTCCCTTTTTGAACAAATGTTTGAAGCCCTACGTAGGTGTGACAAAAGGCGGAGAGAACAATACTTCCTCCTTTCACCCTTCCAAACGGATCGGAAGTCGCAGGGTCTATAGTATGCTTCAGAAATCGAGGGTCGTAGTCGCGCGGCACCCTGTTCCATCTGGGAAAATCGTTCGTGACCTTTCCCTTGATGGATGCCCAACTCCAGGTTGGGGAACCGTTATTGATGCGGTAGTGGTCGGGAGGACTCTCATCATCTGTGTAAATCTCCCATAGAAGCTCATCCCTAATGGCCTTGTGCCACAACCCGGCGAGGTATTTGTCTCCACTCAGTCGGGCCGTCTCGCTAGCCAGCGCGGACATAGCAGGCAATTTGTCGGAATCATAAGTGATTTTCCTTCTTGTATATTCAGTCACGAGTTGGTGCCAGCTCAGTCGAGCTGGAGTGGCAACTTTACTCTTTGAGTCGACATTGAGGAGATCGACAAGCCTGCCTGTCGTTCGAGTTGCCTCATTGCTGGAGTATTCCCCATCTTCTGACAGTAGGCACGTTTTGCACTGCCAGACCATCTGCTGTTCCGAATAATGCACAATGCGTCTAGACAGAACTCGTTCCTGCAATGTCCACGCGCGTCGGAAAAGGGGCATGTTCATGAGTTGCGGTCTGTCATCCGAAGAGAACCTATCCTCTCCGATGATCGAAATAACATCGTCCAGAATCGGCCGCACAAAAACGGCTCCTTGGAAATGAGAAATTGGAGCCGCGTGTTTGTCTCCCAGACGTGGAAGTAGTATGCCGTGGGATGCTCCCGGGCTTGCCAAGGCAGATATCGTGATGCAGGCATTTTTATAGTATTTAGCCATCTGCCCAGACTCTTGAGCCCAGTCCTCTTCTGAGTCCTGAATGATGCAGAGTGCATCAATCCACAGATATTGGATATTGAGCCCCCGCGCAATCAGGATCGCGTCTTTGAAATTTCTCGACAAAGTGGTCATGTCGATGCCCCTCTGCATGTCCTCCAGGTTGGCACGCACAGTCCTCGTAATTGCCGAGATATCTGGCCCCCAGCAATGGCTGAGGATTGCGTATTGATCACTCCGTGGCCGTGGATTCAACGTCTTCTGGTACAAACGAGGTTGTAGAGCCTCGCCCGGCGAACATATGTCAATAACTCTGGTAGGGAGCTGGACCTCGCTCTCCCATGCTGTAGGGCAGGTTGCATGGGAGGATTTGCACTCATCCCACCATCCCCGAACCACAGCAATCGCTTCCTCGCTGATTGGATCCTCGACGATACTGCGTCCGAGGACCGGGGGATCTAATTCCTGAGCTGCTCCTTGAAGCTCTTCATTAGTTCATACATATAGACAGAAAAGTAAGAATTGGTTGAAGCCACTGCGGGAACCATACCTCGTTTTTGAAATAATTCGAAATTTGGCCGCAATGCTCGCAAAGGCCTCTTCCGACCGGCCCGTATCTTCAAGGGATGGTATTTCCATTTCCAAAGACCTGGTGCCTTTATCGCAAGAGATTGTCTAGTCTCGAACCATTCACCGTCTAGGCAATAGCAAGAACCATCGTATGATATATGATGGCCAGCTATAGATCCTGCACTCAGTGAAATCATCGATATGGCCTCTCTGGATTGGGTCTGCCTGTTCTTTTCCTGATAGAGAGAGGTGCCAGTAACCCAAAGTTGCTCGGGACCTGTGGCGTAGGCTTTGTTGAGCAAAAGCCATCGAAGTATTTCATGGTTCTTTTGGGCTGCCACCACGCTGGATGACTCGGAGTCAACCTCGGATCCTCGATCCTCTAATTCTCCCGGCTCAGTATCAAATTCAACGGATTCCTTTTCGCTGCCTGCGTAGTCGGTGGCCTGCCCACTACTGCTTGCAAGCTCGCTGAGACTTGAAAGTTCTGACTCGGTCACAAATGGGTCTTCCCAAGTGAATTCACTTCCATCGCTGTCGGTACAGTCGGAAGCCGTGACGTCGACAGTGCCTTGCTGCCTGAGCTGAACATGCTCAATAAAGGGTCGGAAAAGCGAACACAATTCACAACCATGGTCTGCAGACTTCAGGAGAGCCGCGAAGTTTTCGTGGTGACGGACAATACACTGGTGATCAGCCTGACTTTTACCGTCCTTCTTACCAGGATAGGAGCGATGAGGAATGCGAATCTTTCGGCAGCAATCACAGAGCATCTTAGCAGATAGCAGATTATTTGCGATGGGATCACAGAGGGGAGAAAGCACTAGACTTTGAATTGCTAAAGGCATAACCTCTGGTGGGAGGCTGTGCATGCTTCTATTCAGCTGCGGGATTTCTGAGCACGACGCCACTACTAGGATACCTATTTAGGTACCTAGGTAGATATACTGCGTATTGGGTACAATGCAGATGCTCGCCGCCCAAAGCTAAGCCTAAACCGGATCCCTCATGTTCGACATTGCGTTCTTACGCATCTAGAAACTTGGGGCTCCCCAAACACATTGCTCCTGCGCGGGGCCTGTGGCCAAGCGAGCTTCACGTTCACGTCGTTTTGGTGGTGAAACGCAAAGGGAAAGTGGTTTCGCGGGATCCTCTGAGGTACTCCGCGTTATTCGCGAGGTTCTTGCCACAGCTTCCCATGACCCTTAGCCTAAAGGCTCGCGCTCCCTACGAAGACTGGCGTAGCTGATGCCAGGATTATTCATAAATAACAAGAATTAACCCTAGAGTCATGGACAGGGCCACTGCTGACTTCCTATGACGGGGTGTTATATCATGCCACAACACAGGACGCCTCTAGGTGGGATGTTTACAGGGGCTTATCAAGGTAATATACAGCAGCGGTCTAAAGCTACCTAAGAGACGTGAAGGAGAATGGTGGATGTACGTTCTTCTAGTACCACAAGACTTGGAGATGAGGTGGAGAACGAGGAGGAGAGGGAGGGTGGAGGGGAGGAGATAGAGAAAGAGATAAATACCGATTGGTCAATAGGTAGCAAGAAAGAGAAAAAATCCGCCGTGAATAGAGTTGAACGAGGGTCGCTTGGTTGCTTAACACCACACTATGCACGAGACACAGGAGGTGCCGGACCAAGAAACCAACTACCGGGGACAGCAAAAGCTGAAGAAATCAACTTTGCGCAAAGGGATAGAAGCGACAAAATGTAGGGAATATTAAATATAGATGATATCTATAAGTATACTCCAATAGCAAAAAAGATCCCTCCAATGGAGCACCTACCCCCCGAAGGAGGTCCGTTCAGGAGCCATGGGAGGTACGAAAAACCGAACGGAGGTTTATTCTTAACCGCGAGAGCGACCCGAGGGAGAACATTAAGCTAGGTCGTGGAGTACCGGTGGCCAAACCGCTATACCAAGCCGTCATCACTAGATGCCTCGGAATATTGGTTAGGTGAATCGACCTATATAGGAAGACCGAGTTCAGATCCTTATCCCCTTCACGTGCGCCCCTCGTCTCAACACGCTCGACCACCCATACACCTCTGGCCTGAGGCTACCCACCCTGATTAACAAAAACGCCCAACTCTCCTATTACCATACCGCAGTCGTGGTGTTTTCATTTATGCTGGGAGGTGAGGATGGGCGTCCCGCAAGAGTCACGTCAAACATATTATTTCTGCAATCCGAACCATCCAGGAACTCCGGCAACTTCCGCAAACCTCATTCCCTCACACCGAGCAACAAAATATTCTGTCACTCGATAGCCACCGCTGGCGACCCCTGAATCTACAGATGATCAACCTACGCATTGTGCCCTTGTAACACATCTCCGCCTTGAAGGCCACTCCGTCTTCAACTTCTCCGCTCGCAAAGGAGCCGTTTCGGGCCACAGTTCACAAACACAACGCACATTATACATTTTACAACGAGGTATATAGCTCCCATTTTTATTTAACGGTTGTATTGCAACAACCCCTGGCTGATCCAAAACTTGCCCCCGTCTACTCTTGACGCCGAAAATGACTGCGGCCGATTTTGTCTACCATCTACGTATGCCTAGACTAGAAACCTAGTCAACCATACCTGGATATTCGTCTTTGAGCATCTCCGCGTACCGGCCATATCCTACCGAATGCTTATTTACTGAGGTTTCGTGGCTCGGATTTGCAACTGGCGTAACTTTAGGTATCCTAGTTTCCCAACAACCTACCAATCTTGGTAGTGTCCTCTCGACCGTTTCTAACAAAGCGAAGAGTGATTGATGACCAGCTGCCGGTCATCTTGGCAATATTCAACGTCCTGCTTTCCCAAAGAGGTCAACAATGCTGTATAGTAGGATGGCATGGGACTTTCTCGGTAGGTATTACGAACAATGCCCCTTGCCCCTGGTATTTTATTTACTGATTTTTTTCGAGTGGCTTTATGAAAGGTGAGATGGAGAGAGCTGGAATGCGGTGACATACTTCATGGTCTGTTATTATCAATGACCCGGCTGAAGGTCTCGAGTGACCAACTCCACATCTCGTGCAATCCTACAC
>Ga0164242_10008591_pt1 | contig 11064 bp, 12 predicted proteins | sample OricomgcompostMG_FD_108783 | JGI IMG/M metagenome (GOLD analysis project Ga0164242, IMG submission 108783) | Miracle-Growth compost microbial communities from Emeryville, California, USA - Original compost - Miracle growth compost (MG) ...
GACCTCAAGAACGAGCTGCTCGCCCAGGGCGTGACCTTCGAGTCCGAGACGGACTCCGAGGTGGCCGCCAAGCTGCTCGGCATCGAGTACGCCCGCACCCGCGACCTGCGCTCGGCGTTCCGCAGCGTGCTGACGCGCCTCGACGGCGCCTTCACCCTGCTGGCCGTGCACCAGGACGAGCCGGGTGTGGTCGTCGGCGCCCGCCGCAACTCCCCGCTCGTGATCGGCCTCGGCGAGGGCGAGAACTTCCTCGGCAGCGACGTCGCCGCCTTCGTCGAGTACACCCGCCACGCGCTCGCCATCGGCCAGGACCAGATGGTTGTCATCACGCCCGACTCGGTCACCGTGACCGACTTCGACGGCAACACCGTCGACGTCGAGCCCTTCGAAGTGCAGTGGGACGCATCGGCCGCCGACAAGGGCGGCTGGCCGAGCTTCATGCTCAAGGAGATCACCGAGGAGCCGGACGCCGTCGCGAACACGCTCAGCGGCCGCCTCCACGACGGCGACGTCGCGGTCCCCGAGCTCGAGGCGCTCGGCGACGGCATCCTCGCGGGCATCGACCGCATCACGATCGTGGCCGCCGGCACCGCGGCCTACGCAGGCATCGTCGGAACGTACGCGATCGAGGCGTGGGCGCGCGTGCCCGTCGACGTGCAGCTCGCCCACGAGTTCCGCTACCGCGACCCGATCGTCACGCCGAGCACGCTCGTCGTCTCGATCAGCCAGTCGGGCGAGACCATGGACACGCTCATGGCGGTCAAGCACGCCCGCGAGCTCGGCGCCACGACCATCTCGATCTGCAACACGCAGGGCGCGACGATCCCGCGCGAGTCGGATGCCGCGCTCTACACGCACGCCGGCCCCGAGGTCGCCGTGGCCTCGACCAAGGCCTTCGTCGCGCAGATCACCGCGCTGTACCTGCTCGGCCTGCACCTCGCCCGCGTCAAGGGCACGCTGCCCGCCGGCGAGCGCCACGCGATGGTCGCCGAGCTCGAGGCCGTGCCCGCGAAGATCCAGAAGACGCTCGAGGTGCACGACCGCATCAAGCAGCTCGCGCACTGGATGGCGGACACGCGCTCGGTGCTCTTCCTCGGCCGCCACGTCGGCTTCCCGATCGCGCTCGAGGGCGCGCTCAAGCTCAAGGAGCTCGCGTACATCCACGCCGAGGGCTTCGCCGCAGGCGAGCTCAAGCACGGTCCGATCGCGCTCATCGAGCCCGGCCTGCCCGTGTTCGTCATCGTGCCGAGCCCGCGCCACTCGGAGGAGATGCACCGCAAGGTGATCTCCAACATCCAGGAGATCCGCGCCCGCGGCGCCCGCGTCATCGCGCTCGCCGAGCAGGCCGACGCGGCCGTGCTGCCCTTCGCCGACGAGGTGCTGCCGCTGCCGCTCGCGGGCAAGTTCTTCGAGCCGCTGATCGCCGTCATCCCGCTGCAGATCTTCGCCATGGAGCTCGCGGCGGCGAAGGGGCTCGACGTGGACCAGCCGCGCAACCTCGCGAAGTCGGTGACGGTCGAGTAATCCGGTGATCACGGGCATCGGGGTGGATGTGGTCGGGCTCGAGCGCTTCGCGCAGAAGCTCGAGTCCACGCCGCGCCTGCGTGAGCGTCTGTTCGCCGAGAGCGAACGCTCGCTTCCGATGCACTCGCTCGCCGCGCGCTTTGCCGCGAAAGAGGCCCTGGTCAAGGCGCTCGGCCGCCCGGACGGGCTCAGCTGGACCGAGATCGAGATCGTGCCCGACGAGCACGGGGCTCCCGCCTTCCGCGTGCGCGGCGCCGCCGCCGAGGCCGTGCGCGGGCACGGGGTCGAGCGGCTGCACCTGTCGATGACGCACGACGCCGGCGTCGCGGTGGCGTACGTGGTCGCCGAAGGCGCGCCGAGCGCGCGCGGGGGGTTCGAGGTGGCGGATGCCTGAGGCATCCGCACCGCTCGCGGCCGCGTCGACCGCTGCGCTGCCCGTCGGCTTCCGCGAGGCGGTCATCGACCTCGCGGCCATCGAGTCGAACGTGCGGGTGCTGCGCCAGGCGACCGGCACCGAGCACTTCATCGCGGTCGTCAAGGCGAACGGCTACGGCCACGGTGCCGTTCCCGCCGCGCGCGCGGCCCTCGCCGGAGGCGCCGACCTGCTCGGCGTCGCCGTGATCGGCGAGGCGCTCGAACTGCGCGCCGCCGGCATCGACGCCCCGATCATCGCGTGGCTGCACGACCCCGACGAGCCCTTCGACGCGGCGGTGGCCGCTTCGCTGTCGCTCGGAGTGTCGAGCGCCGCGCAGCTGTCGGCTGTCGCGGATGCCGCGCGCCGGGCCGCGACGACCGCGTCGGTGCACCTCAAGGTCGACACCGGCCTCTCGCGCAACGGTATGCCGCGGGCGGCATGGGACGGGTGCTTCGCGCTCGCCGCCGCGCTCGAGGCCGAAGGCGCCCTGCGCGTCGACGGCATCTTCACGCACCTGTCGAACGCCTCTCTCGAGGACGACGCCGCCGCGCTCGCCGAGTTCGACGCCGGGGTCGAGGCCGCGCGCGCGGCCGGGCTGCGGCCGGCGATGGTGCACGCCGCCGCCTCGTGCGCCGCGCTGCGGCAGCCCGAGGCGCGCTACAACACCGTGCGGCTCGGCATCGCGATCTACGGGCTCTCGCCGCTGCAGGACGCAACGGGTGCGCGCGACCTCGGCCTGCGCCCGGCGATGACGCTGCGCGGCCGGCTTGCCGGGGTGAAGCGTGCGCCCGCAGGGGCCGGGGTGTCCTACGACTACACGTACCGGACCGCGGCCGAGACGACGCTCGCCCTCGTGCCCTTCGGCTACGGGGACGGCATTCCGCGCGCGGCATCCAATCGCGCGCCGGTGTCGATCGGCGGGCGCGCGTATCCGATCGCGGGCCGCGTGGCGATGGACCAGTTCGTCGTGGACGTCGGCGACGCCGAGGTCGCGGTCGGCGACGAGGTCGTGCTGTTCGGCGACCCGGCCGCCGGGGTTCCGGCCGTCGAGGACTGGGCCGAGGCCTGCGACACCATCAACTGGGAGATCGTGACGCGCATCGGCGGGCGCGTCGTGCGGAGGTATGTCGGTGAGTGATCAGCAGGCCGCAGGGTCTACGCCCGCCCCGCCCCGCGCGGTGGGCGGCACGCGCGTGGTGGCCGGGACCGAGGAGATGGAGGCGCTCGGGCGCGAGCTCGGCGCCCGGCTGCGCGCCGGCGACCTCGTCGTGCTCACCGGCCCGCTCGGCGCGGGCAAGACCACGCTCACGCGCGGCATCGGCGAAGCGCTCGACGTGCGCGGCCCCATCACCTCGCCGACCTTCGTGCTCGCGCGCACCCACCCCGCGCTGAGCGGCGGCCCCGACCTCGTGCACGTCGACGCATACCGTTTGGGGAATGCGATGGAGCTCGACGACCTCGACATCGACTTCGAGACCTCCGTCGTCGTCGCGGAGTGGGGCCACGGCCTGATCGAGTCCGAGGTCGACTCGTGGCTCGAGGTCGTCATCGAACGGCCGGAGGGCGCCGGCTCGGACTTCGACCCCTCGGACGCGCCGGAGGAGCCGCGCACCGTGACCGTCGAAGGCTTCGGCCCCCGTTGGGCGAGCGCATGAGCCGCGCCGAGGCGCTGCGCGCCGCCTACGCCGACCGCTTCGCGCGCGTCGCGCTCGAGAACTTCGCGCAGAGGTACCCGTATTCGGCGCACCATGCGACCTCCGCCGCGGACGACCGCGCGCTGCCCGTCGAGCTGCACCCCGCCTTCGCGTCGTCCTACGACTGGCACTCGAGCGTGCACATGCACTGGCTTGCGACGCGGCTGCTCGGCTCGGGCGTCGCGTTCGCGGAGGCCGATGCGCTGGCATCCGCGCTCACCGCCGATCTGAGCGCCGAGAACCTCGCCGTCGAAGCCGAGTACCTGCGGGCGAACCCGCTCTACGAGCGGCCGTACGGCTGGGGCTGGGCGCTCGCGCTCGCGGCCTCCGCTGCCGAATCGCGGGTGCCGGTCGTCGCGACGCTCGCGCCGGGCTTCGGGCCTTTCGCCGACGTGCTGTTCGAGAACGTGCTGCGCTGGGTCGAACGGGCGCCCGAGCCCGTCCGGCACGGCGTGCACAGCAACAGCGCGTTCGCGCTGCGGCATGCGCTGCTCGCCGCGCGCTCGCTGGGCCGTCGCGACGTGGCGGATGCCGTCGAGGATGTCGCGCGCCGCTGGTTCGGAGCGGACCGCGGCTGGCCCTTCGCCTGGGAGCGCAGCGGGCACGACTTCCTGTCCGCGGGCTTCGCGGAGGCCGATCTCATGGCCGCGGTGTCGGCCCCCGGCGAGTTCGGCGAGTGGGCAGGCGGCTTCTTCTCCGAGCTCGGGCCCGCGCCCGCCGTGCTCGCCCCCGCCCGCGTGATCGACGAGCACGACGGGCAGCAGGTGCACCTGTTCGGGCTCGGGCTGTCGACCTCGGCCGCGGCATCGCGCGTCGCCGCCGCGCTGCGCGCCGGCGGGGCAGGGGGAAGCGAGCTCGAACTCGCCGAGCGTTTCGAGGCGGCCGCCCCCGAGCTGCTGCCCGCCGGGCTCGCCGCCGCCGTCTCGGACGAGTTCATGTCGAGCCACTGGCTCGCGACCTTCGCGTGGGACGCGATCGACGCGCTGGCTGACTAGCGGGCGAGGCGGAAGCGGACCAGGGCGCCGGGGGCGAGCTGGGCCGCGCGGTCGATCGAGGCCTCGGTGAGGACGGCGATCACCGGGTAGCCGCCCGTCACCGGGTGATCGGCCAGGAACACGATCGGATGCCCGCCAGCCGGCACCTGCAGCGAGCCCGTCGCGACGGGCTCGCTCGGCAGCTCGCGCGCGATGGCCCGCTCGAGCGGGGCGGGCCCCTCGAGGCGGACGCCCACGCGGTCCGACGCGGGCGAGACCGCGAAGACGCCCGTGCGCAGCGTCGACAGCGCCTCGGCCGTGAACCAGTCGTCGCGGGGGCCGAGGAGCGCCTCGAGCACGGCGGCGGGCGGCGCGGCATCCGCAGCCCGCGTCCCGCCGCCCCAGGGCGGGGCGACCGCGTCGACGGACGGCTCGCCGTCGACCGCCGCGCCGATCGGCAGCAGCGCGCCCACCGCGAGCGGCGCCGGGCCGAGGCCCGCGAGGGTGTCGGTCGAGCGGCTGCCGAGCACGGGCGGGACATCCGCGCCGCCGCGCACGGCGAGGTAGGTGCGCAGCCCCGAGCTCGGGGCGCCGAGCTGCAGCACGTCGCCGTGGGCGAGGGCGATCAGCTCGTACATCGCCGCCGTGCGCGCAGAGCCGCCGGCCGACGTCACGAGCAGCGGGGCGTACGCGCCCGTCGCCGCGACGAGCGCGGCGCCGTGCGCGCGCACGGCGAGGCCTCCGAACAGCACCTCGACCAGGGCGGCGTCGGGCGCGTTGGCGACGAGCCGGTTGGCGAGCGCGGCGGATGCCCGATCCGCAGGGCCGGAGACGCCGACGCCCTGGTCGAGCAGCCCCAGGCGGCCGCGATCCTGCTCCGTCGCGAGCAGGCCGACCGCGACGACCTCGAGGGCGCTCACGACGGCACCGCCTCGAAGCGCACGGCCGTGCCGACGGCCAGCAGGGCGGGCGGGGTGCGCGCGGTGTCCCACAGCACGGCGTCCGTCCGCCCGATGAGGCGCCAGCCGCCGGGGGACGCGCGCGGGTAGACCCCGCTGAACTCGCCCGCGAGGCCGACGGCGCTGGCCGGAACCCGTGTCCGGGGCGAATCGAGCCGCGGGACCTCGAGCGACGGCCCGTCGCTCACGAGATAGCCGAAGCCGGGTGCGAAGCCGCCGAAGGCGCACAGCCAGGTGCGGCCGGTGTGCGCGGCGACCAGCTCGGCAGCCGACAGCCCGAGCAGGGCGGCCGTCGCGTCGAGGTCGGGGCCGTCGTACACGACGGGGATCGTGACGGCCGGCCCGCTCGCAGCCGCATCGGAAGCAGGGGCGAGGGCCAGCACGGCGTCGAGGACCGCCGCCCGCGACGTGAGCGAGGGGTCGAAGCGCAGCAGCACGGTGCGCGCGCCGCTCACGGCATCCGCCACACCGGGGATCGCCGCCTCCGAGAGCGCCGCACGCCACGCGACCGCCTCGGCGAGCGAGCCGAACTCGAGCAGGACGCCCCGCTCGCCCGCCCGCAGCACGCGTGGCGCTGCGCTCACGCGAAGGCCCTGAGCTCGACCCCCGCAGCCGTCAGCTCGGCGCGGACGCGCGCCGCGATGGCCACGGCGTCAGGGGTGTCGCCGTGCACGCACACGGAGCGCGCGTCGACGGCGAGCTCGCTGCCGTCGATCGCCGTGACGCGCCCCTCGGTCACGAGCCGCACGACGCGCGCCGCGATCTCGTCGGGGTCGTGCAGCACCGAGCCAGGCCGGGCGCGCGGCACGAGCGTCCCGTCGGGCTGGAAGGCGCGGTCGGCGAAGGTCTCGGCGACCGGCACGAGGCCGTGTGCGGATGCCGCGCGCAGCAGCTCGGAGCCGGGGAGGGCCAGGAGCGCCAGGCGGGGGTCCACCGCGGCGCAGGCCCGCGCGACGGCATCCGCCTGCACGGCATCGCGCACGGCGACGTTGTAGAGCGCGCCGTGGGGCTTGACGTAGGAGACGCGGGTCCCCGCGGCGGCGGCGGCCGCCCGCAGCGCGCCCAGCTGGTAGACGACGTCGGCGAACAGCTCGTCGGGAGTCACCGGCATCGGCCGCCGGCCGAAGCCGTGCAGGTCGCGGTAGGCGACGTGCGCGCCGATCGCGACGCCGCGCTCGGCGGCGAGGCGGCAGGTCGCGAGCATGATCTGCGGGTCCCCGGCGTGGAAGCCGCACGCGACGTTCGCGCTCGTCACGAGCCCGAGCAGCGCCGCGTCGTCGCCGATGGCCCACGCGCCGAAGCCCTCGCCGAGATCGCAGTTCAGATCGACGGTCGCCATGCAGTCACCGTAGCGAGCATCGCGGCTTCCGCGCAGCGCGGCCGCCGCGGCGGAGCCGGGCCGGGCGGCGGCCGCGGCGCGTGCGGAATCGAGAGACACGCCCTAGCCTCGCCGTCATGACGATCGAGGTGCTGCCCGCCGTCGGCCGGTGGGACGATTTCGCGTCCTTCATGGTGCCCCGCGCGCCCGGCGCGGGCGGCTGCGTGTGCATGTCGTACCGCGACGCGCGCCTCGACATGCCCGCGCGCATCGCGCACATGCAGGGGGAGTGCGCGCGCGAGCCGGGGCCCGGCGTGCTCGCCTACGTCGACGGCGAGGCGGCGGGCTGGTGCTCCGTCGCGCCGAAGTCGAGCTACCGGCGGCTGCTCAACTCGCACACGATCCCGCACCTCGACGAGGACCGCGACCCGTGGTCGATCGTCTGCTTCGTCGTCCGCGCGGGGTACCGCAGACGCGGGCTGATGCACGAGCTGCTGGAGGGCGCCGTCGCCCACGCCCGGGCGTCGGGGGCCGCGCTCGTCGAGGGCTACCCGGTCGAGACGGGCGGGAGGCGCGTCGACGTCATCAGCGGCTACGTCGGCACGACCGAGCTGTTCGAGGCGCACGGCTTCCGCCGGGTGCAGGAGACCGCCGCCCACTCGGGCGGCGCCGTGCGCTGGCTGATGCGGCTGGAGGAGCAGCAGGCGCGGTAGGCGCCGGTAACCTGGGGGGCATGCTTCTCGCGATCGACACCTCGGCGGGCTCGTCGGTCGCGGTGGTCGACGACGAGCGGGGTGTCCTCGCCGAGTCGTCCGTGTTCGACACCCGCCGCCACGCCGAGGTCATCGGCCCGCTCATCGCCGACGCGCTCGCCGCCTCGGGCGTCGAGGTCGCCGAGCTGAGCGCCGTCGCCGCGGGCATGGGCCCCGGCCCGTTCACCGGCCTGCGCGTCGGCATCGCCGCGGCCCGCGCCTTCGCGATCGGCGCGGGCAAGCCCGTCGTCAACCTGGTCAGCCACGACGCCATCGCCTACGCCGCCTACCGGGACGGGCACGAGGGCCCGCTGCTCGTCGTGACCGACGCGCGCCGCCGCGAGCTGTTCTGGAGCCGCTACGACGGCGCCGACGACGCCGGGCTGCCGATCCGCGCCGAGGGCCCCGGGCTCGCGAAGCCCGACGAGCTGCCGCACGCCGGCATCCGCCGTCTCGACGCCGCCGCGGTCTCCGCCGCCTCGCTCGGCCTGCTCGCCGAGCAGCTGTGGAAGAACAAGCGCGCGTTCGAGCCCGCCGAGGCGCTCTACCTGCGCTCGCCGGACGTCACCCCCTCGGCCGGCCCGAAGCGGGTGACCGGGTGAGCGCCGCCGACGCGGCATCCGCACCCGCTTTCCCCGTGATCGGCGAGTGGACCCTGCGCCGCGCGACCGTCGACGACCTCGACCAGCTCGTCGGGCTCGAGAAGGTCATCTTCTCGAGCGACGCGTGGCCGGCCAAGCTGTGGCGCGCCGAGCTCGAGAGCCCGTACACCTGGTACGTGGTCGTGGTCGATGCGGATGCCCCGCAGGACATCCTCGGCTACGCCGGCCTCCTCTCCCTGCCGCGCGCCCATGACGGCGACGTGCAGACGATCGGGCTGTCCGAGGCGCTGCGCGGCCACGGCCTCGGCCGCGAGCTCATGCGCCTGCTGCACGAGGAGGCGCGGCGCCGCGGGGTCAGCGAGATGTTCCTCGACGTGCGCGTCGACAACCCGGTGGCGCAGGGCCTCTACACCTCGTTCGGCTACGTCGGGATCGGGGTCAGGAAGGGCTACTACCAGCCCGACGACGTCGACGCACTCGTCATGCGACTCACCCTGGAGGGGGAGGGATGAACCGCGAGAACCCCCTGATCCTCGGCATCGAGTCGAGCTGCGACGAGACGGGCGTCGGCATCGTGCGCGGCACGCAGCTGCTCAGCAACACGATCGCGAGCTCGATGGACGAGCACGCCCGCTACGGCGGCGTCGTGCCCGAGGTCGCGGCGCGCGCCCACCTCGAGGCGATCGGCCCCGCGATCGAGGCCGCGCTCGCCGAGGCGCGGATCGAGCTCGCCGACATCGACGCGGTGGCCGTGACGAGCGGCCCCGGCCTCGCCGGCGCGCTCATGGTCGGCGTCGGCGCCGCGAAGGCGCTCGCGCTCGCGCTCGGGAAGCCGATCTACGCCGTCAACCACCTCGTCGGCCACGTCGGCGCAGACGTGCTCGACGCCGACGGCGGCCCGGGCCACGCCATCGAGCTGCCCACGATCGCGCTGCTCGTCAGCGGCGGGCACACGTCCCTGCTGCACGTGCGCGATCTGACGGCGGATGTCGAGCTGCTCGGCGAGACGATCGACGACGCCGCGGGCGAGGCCTTCGACAAGGTCGCGCGCATCCTCGGCCTGCCGTACCCCGGCGGCCCCCAGATCGACGCGGCGGCGCTCGGCGGCGACCCCGCCGCGATCCGTTTCCCGCGCGGGCTCAGCCTGCCGAAGGACATGGCGAAGCACCGCTACGACTTCTCGTTCTCGGGTCTCAAGACCGCCGTCGCCCGCTGGGTCGAGCAGCGGCAGGACGCCGGCGAGGAGGTGCCCGTCGCCGACGTCGCCGCGAGCTTCCGCGAGGCCGTCGTCGACGTGCTCGTCACCAAGGCCGTGAACGCCTGCCTCGACCGCGGGGTGCCGCGCCTGCTGCTCGGCGGCGGCGTCGTCGCGAACAGGCGCCTGCGCGAGGCGGCCGCCGAACGCTGCGCCGCCGCGGGCATCGAGCTGCGCATCCCGGCGCTGTCACTGTGCACCGACAACGGCGCGATGATCGCGGCGCTCGCCGCGCAGCTGATCATGGCCGGGCACGAGCCGTCGACGCTCGAGTTCGGCGCGGACTCGACCCTGCCGATCACCCGCATCCAGGTGCGTTGACACCCCTCTGACCCGCTGGGACGATGGGCGTGCAGCGGGCACACAGCCCGCCCTGAAGGAGCGCCATGTCCGATCAGTAGAACGACCAGCCGCACCCGCCGATCGTGCCGTCCGAGCCGACGCCGCTGCCCGAGCCGCCGGAGCGCCCCGAACCGCCGCAGCCGCCGGCCCCGCCGGTCCCGCCCGTGCCGCCGGCATACGAGCCGCCGGCCGCGCCCGAGGCCCCGGGCTTCGGCGTCCCGCCCGTGCCCGCCGCACCCGCCTCGACGCCCGGCGCCTACGTGCCCGGCGAGCAGCCCCCGACGCCTCCCGCCCCGCCGACGCAGGCCCACGACTTCGGCGCCCCGCCGGCACCGCAGTTCGCGGCCCCGCAGTACGGCGCCGCGCAGCCGGCCGACATCCCGCCGGCCCCGCCCGCCGCGCCGGCGGCTCAGCAGCCCTACGACGGCCAGGGCTACGCCGGCCAGCCGTACGGCCAGCAGTACCCGAACCAGGCGTACGGCGCCGTGCCCCCCGCCGGCGCCGCCCCGTTCGGGACCCCGGGCTACACCAACCCCTACCCGGCCCAGCCGCGATTCAACGTGATGGCCATCGTCGCCCTCATCGGGTCGCTCGCGGGCGTCACCTTCTTGCCGTTCATCGGCCAGATCGTCGGCATCATCACGGGTTTCATGGCCCTCAACCAGATCAAGCAGAGCGGCGAGCGCGGCCGCGGCATGGCGCTCGTCGGGGTGTGGGTCGGCATCGGGACGCTCGCCTTGTTCATCATCGGCATCATCCTGGTGATCGTCATCGCGATCGCTGTCGGCAGCACCGGCGTGCACAGCGGGTTCGACACATACCAGTCCTACCCGTCCTAGATCGAGACGGCAGCGAGGGCCGGGGCGCGTGCCCCGGCCTTCCGCATGTCCCGGTGCCTAGACGCGCTCGGCGAGCAGCGCCGTGTGGCGCCCCGCGACGCGGGTGAGGATCAGGGTCGCCGAGACGCGGCCCTTCAGCGCGAGCCGCGTCCGCAGCTGCGCGGGGTCGACGTCGACGCCGCGCTTCTTGATCTCGAGGGCGCCGATGCCGCGCTTGCGCAGCTCGGCGCGCAGCTCCTTCTCGTGGAAGGGCAGCCGGTCGGTGATGCGGAAGCCCTGGGCGAACGGGGTGGCCTGCGGGGCATCCGCCGTCAGATAGGCGATGCCGTCGCTGATCATGCGCGCGTCGAGCGAGCGCGCGAGATCGCCGATGAGGCGGGCGCGGATGAC
>Ga0164242_10008592_pt1 | contig 11064 bp, 10 predicted proteins | sample OricomgcompostMG_FD_108783 | JGI IMG/M metagenome (GOLD analysis project Ga0164242, IMG submission 108783) | Miracle-Growth compost microbial communities from Emeryville, California, USA - Original compost - Miracle growth compost (MG) ...
ATCCCACTTGAAGCGTGGGTGGCGAGATGGGTAGATTACCTTGCTTGATGGTTGGCGCCTCTACATGGCATCTGATTGACGTTTCGCGGCAGCAACTTAGGTAGTTGGAGCATACCCGGAGCCGGCCCCGGTTGCCAGAGATGATTATGGCGAGCAAACTTACCAAGTGTTTCGCCGTCGATGCTGGAACTCGGCTTGCAGAGGAGAGATACCCTCCGGGGAATTGCCTCAGCATCCCAGACCGTAGCACCATTCCACTGTTCAACGTTCTTGGCGGCTGCGATTGCCGTTACAAGGTATGCCTAATAGCTAGTTGACCCCCATCCGTAGTCCAACTCGGGGTTTATCGTTTATCAATTCGTATCGGCAGTACCATAACAGCTCGGCAGGTGGTCAATGTCGCCGAGGACAGGAACAAGACACGAAATAAGGACTCGGCCAACCTGTATCGCAGCAACGTTAGCCAATGCTCAGCGCAATGTCTTGCAGTACAATGAGGTAGGCGTCATCTTGGCGTCAGAGATTTCAGGTATCCGCAACAGAATGCTAGGCAGTCGAGGTTTTGATGTATTGTAGTGAAAGGTCATCATTCCAAGGGTGATTGGGGATTACGGAAGTATAGGAGAGGGTTACCTTGGTCATGGACACATCTCGCCTGCTGCTTGCTAGGCAATGTCAATACCGAGGCAAGATAGGAGTTGTGCGTATGCTCTGGCGTGGTATGTCGGCGCCGGAGCTGCGTTGCCCTGTGTTTGCAAATGGGTTGCGGGATTGCATGTTTTTTTCGTGGAAGAAAGAAAATGCCGGAGAAAAGTTTAGTCGTGCGGGCGCTGACAGGGATGCGCACCGACCAAGAGCTAACGAACGGGTCGAACCACAAAACTGCCTAATCGAGAAGCATCAGACGCTTGATTGGCTCAGTCCACTTCACATCTAGAGTGTGGAAGACGACTCGGCCAGAAACTTGGAGGTGCTGCAATTGTGAGTCGAATGTTAGGCATTGTAGATTTCTACGACTCTAATGAAGATCGGTAATGGTTCCTAGACTATATAAAAAAACCCTTCTTGCCCCTGTTTTAGGCAACATCATTTCACGCCTGGACGAAAAGCTGACGCAATATTGATCTGGCACTTCTTCACGACTTTCTGGTTGTAAACAGCGACGCCTAGGCAAAGTTTAGTTAGGTGGTGGTAAAAATGAAAGACGACTGTGATGGTATCATTTATGCTGCTTTGGGGAGGAGGGAAGGGCTTCTTTTGTACACTCACATTTCAAGTCCCTGTCCACAACCCTGATGCCCATGGTGTAGTTGACCCTGTAGTGCCTCTTTCCCTTCGAGCCAGGAGTGGGCTCTATAGGCCGAATCAAGCCCTGGTCGCGGAGGAAGGTAAAATCGACGACAATTTCGCCTACCTTCTCGGCTCCTAATGAAGAGTAAGTATGCGAAGGGTCTAGGGAAATCCGGGTAAGTCGCATCATCCTTGCCTTCGTTCTTTGGATGTTTCCTCTTGTAGTGTGATTCTGTTGATCTATCCGATACGTAGAGCACTTCCTTACAGACTAGCTTGGGAGCGGTTATTTTGAATGTATGACTGCAGAGAAAGGGCTTGCATTTCCAGACGGGTTCAACTTCACGGCCCTTGAGACTATATTAGGTGTGACAACTTGTGAGGGGCTGAAGGTTGGCGTACCAATTTGAATTTCCAGTTGATAGTGTTCTTGACATACTCCTGCCCGTCTAAGGAATCAAGGGATGGCTTGACGCCTTCGTGCTCGAGGTGCTCCCCAAAGTGTTCGGTTCTGAGGATGCCATAGCTTGACCGGGCCAACCTCCTCGGGCCTTGTTCCTTATTGAGCGCTCGTAAGACAGCCCCGGAAGCAACTGCTGTGGCACTGAGAATACGTCAGCTTTTGGGGAGAGCTTTTGGGGAGGGTTGGAGTTCTTTTGCTTGTCGCGGGTGAGAAAACAAACGTATTAGTAGGAGGATCGATCAAGTCGATCTTGTAGCCTCTAGCTTTTTCATAGTCTCGGAGTCGCTTTCTTAGGAACACCCGGAGCGAACCTAGAGATGCAAAGCCACCAATGAGAATTACTTTCTGGATTCCACGCAGTTAGCATCCGATCGATAAACGAGACGAGTTTTGGGCCTCTTGAAAACGGATTCTAGTACATCAACTTGGACCCCTTTCAGCCTGGCAGCCTCGATTTGGTGGTCCATGAGCTTAGCGATGCCGTCGAAGCAGGCAGTGAACATGACCTTAATATCCGCCCTAATGAAGAATTAATCTCCGTGACATGCATGTGTTGGGTTCAGAATGAGTGTGGTTGGTAAAGACTTACCTAGGAATCCAAAAGGAACTTAACCTGATATTTTTCTCAGGGTTGTCTCTCAAATAGGGGATCTGAACCCGTTTTGGGCCAGTTGTCATGTTATAATTGAAACTCCGCTTGAACTTATATTCAAACTCGCTGATCATGTACTTTTCAACAATTCCGTCCAATGTTTCCAACCCCTGTTCGAGGTACGTTTCTTTCCTGATCAGCCACCGAAGACGTTTCCGGAAAGCCTGGTTGATATAACTGGACCCGAAGAGTCCCCCTTTGCGCGTCGCATCAGTGTCAATATATCAGAGGGGTAGCCTTACCCCTATTTCCGGAGGACTCACCGTGGGGACTTATGACTTCGCGAGAGAGCCTCAAAGGAGTAGTCTGGCCGACTGTATAGGTGTTGGCATCGACAGTGCCTCCACCGGCATCGAGCAATATGAATGTATCACCGGGCTTCAAACCCCAATAAGATTAGCTTGTGGTAAACTGACAGACCAAACTGTAGCTCTCTATCGCTCACAATAATTTCATGGTTCAGCTCCAGAACGTAAGCGGCAGCGGCCTCGGGCTCGGAGACGATGAAGAGGTTCTCGATGCTGTTATTCTGGGCATCAACGCCTTGGAGCCTGGCTCGCTTCATAGCCATTGCCATGGCAGTCTGCATGTCTCGGCACGCCTTTTGCGTCCATATCGCCGGGACGCACAGGACCATTTCGAGGGCGTGGTCACTCTCGAATCCAACTTCGGTGAGCTCATCCTTGACATGACGTAGGAGACAGGTTAGATAATCCGCGATGATGTCGACTGCTGGAGAGTTCTTCTTAATGATTTTCTTTCCGCATAGTGTCTTGATTGTACGACTGAGGTCCTCTCGAACCTCCGTCGTGACGGGACTGTCGTCGAGTAACAGCTTGAATCGCGCCAGTGGCTTGTTCGTTGTGTCGGAATGCATTTCTGGATAACACCAAGCTTCATGGACCCCGTATCCCCAGCGGAAGGACGGCACGTCATCTTCCATATCCGCATCAAACATTTCGACGTCGTCGTCCACGTCTTCACCGTCAGCTGCTTCGGGATTCTCGTCAGAAGTGTTCCCATCTTCCTCAGCATCTTCTCTCCCGATCTGGACTTCTCTCAGGGCCCTTTCATTAAATGCCAGATTATCCCGCTTGCGAAACCGTTTATCCAAGGGATAGATAACTTCTGTAGGGACCTCGCACTTCATCCGGTCACCCAAATCGTTGTGTCTGTCGTTGGGATAGTTCTTAATTGACTGTATGCGATTTAATCCAATTGTTTCGGTCGACTCTCCCTTCTCTAGAACAACATATGAGACAGCCGAGTATGTTGTGCCAAAGTCAACCGCGACAACGAATCGCTTCATTGCCTGCCTGCCATCTTCGTCATCGAAAAGGTAATCCGGGACTTCTTCGGGCCTGAAGTCAAGGTCTTCTGGCAGTGTTGCTGTGGAAGACCTGGAGTCTGTCGAATCCTGTGGGTCCATCCTGAGTGCTTCCGTCCGAGGTGATTTGGGTGTACAAATAAAACCAAGAGAGATGGATTCCTCAGCAATTTATGCTCCTCTCTTTCACCCATCTCGCCTCGAGAACACCACATCATACACATTTCTCCCTCCAACTACAAAGGTAGGGCATACTGGGAACCAATGGTTTATGGGAAGTAAGGTGCTCTCCCTCACAGATGGGCCAATCAATCTTGCTCATTTTGTCTGTTGGCTGCAAGGTCTAAGGCATGCATGAACTATATACCAGGATCGGCCCGACGCAGCCACTTGGAACGCCCCATAACCGCCCAATCCCCCCCCCCCTTGCTGCCTGTTGGTGGTTGCCTCAAGCTGATGGCATGTCGTGAACATTGCCTGCCCTTTGTCATTGTCTAGCCGGATATCTGTTTTACGACCAACCATGCCATCGAAGTCCAAATCCAAATCGCAGCGGTCAGGACAGACGCAGGTTCGTCGCGTCTGGGACGAAGAAAGCACCGCAGAGCTCCTGGCTTGGCTAGATTATTGTTGTAAACACGGAATTGATTTCCAGGCCACGGTGGTCAACCACCTGCATACTAAAACGGGACGGCGTCGTGATTTGGACCAAGTCAAAAGCAGGTTGCGACTCAAGTGGGACCAATGGGGTTCCGACGAACCCGGCTCAAACTCTCGCGACATCTACCACAAAGGAACATCGTGTCTGACGCGGATTAACAATGAAGAGAGGGAACCAATCCTGGAAGCATCTCGCCGACTGGGTGAGCCGGATTTAAGATATCGCCTTCGCAGCACCACTTCCGCTACACGTTCCACCGACCGCTCACCCTCTCGCACCTTAGCCACTGTTCAACAAGCCCTTGAAGCACCCCAGTCCCCTCTCTCCGATCTTACCAGCACGGCATCCCTATTTCAGGTTCCACCCACGCCCTTTGAAAGCGCCTCAGTATCATCTGACGCCCCCAAACAAGAAAAAGGAGAAGTGCCCGATAGTGACGAATATCCACCATACCCCAATTCGAGTTTATCAGCAAGAGATGAGGACGCTATTACCCCTAGGAGAGATATTAGCAGAGATATTTTGGGAGAGCGGCGACGCCTCGGGGACTTGGAAGGCAGACTCCAGGATAAAGCGGCCCAACTCGCAGAAAGTAGAACGGCAGCTTTGGCACACAGGAACCAACTCTTCACCCTATCAAACCAAATCTCTGCGATCAGGCAAGAAAATGCCCAGTTGCTTCTCAGTGTTCGCATCGCAGAATCACAGCAAGACAGGACAGCGTTGCTCAGCAAACTTCAATATGAGAATTCTATTCTCAAGCAAAGAATTGCAGCCACTCAAAGCTATCAAGGTGAAACGAGAGAGCTCGAGGCAGGGACTCTAGGGCCCACGAAAGCTGAGATTAAAAGAGAGATGATAGTCATCGAAGACATAATCAACGATGCCGCATCCTCACTGTGGGGAATGCATATTCCTTTCCGGGTCGAAAATCTGGACATTCCGGAGCACTCCCGCGCCTTTACCGAGACTTTGATAACCAAGATATCCGGTTGGAGAAGCATCGATCAATTCAGCGTCTACATACACAATAACGACATCCCCAGGCTAGAAGTAGTCAGGTCTATCGCCTCAGTCGGTATATCTACACTAGTCTTCGAGTCGACGTTTCCCGACTTTCAACTAGTCGAGTCTCCGCTCTTGGATCAATACCGCAAACACCTGCTAATTCGAGGTTGGCGCACCCCCTCTTGAGGAATTCTGGGGTTTAAATACCTCCGAATTACATGTTAGACCGCTGACAGAAATTGACAGACGGCCCAAACTCACTTCGAGATCTCGACCTCCTCGCGCATAAATCGCTAATCTCGCACGCCAACTTCATATCCCAAATCATCGCAAACAAAGCCAGGAAACTGGCGAGTCAGCTGGTTGAGGCACTGTCTCCATTCATCAACTCGAGCACTGCCATCACTCCTGGTGATGAAATGGTAGATATCACCCCTGGCGCCGACCCTTCTTTGCACATAGAAGATGATGAAGACCAGGGAGAGAAAGGTATCAGCCCAACAGAAGCGTTCCAAAGTGTCGTTGAAACGGCCCTCACAGTCCGCGCCAGGATGATCCTTGGCGGACCCAAACAGTACGGCCTTGTTTATGTCCTTCCAGGGACAGACTTCAACTCAGAGACAATGAACCAGAACGGGCAAAACCGCGATGACGATAATGACGCTACGCCCAATAGGGTGGTTCATACCAGCAAGAAGGATCCCCGCCGTCGTTTTTCGCGGACATCATCGCATAGACCCCCGACCACCACCAGCAACAGCGACGGAAACAGCAACAGCAACAGCAACAGCAACCCCAGTATTCCCGCTAAGAAAGTGAGGTTGTGTCTGTTCCCCGCGCTGTATTGTCGCCCGCCTCCGCCGGTCGATCAGGCTGGTGGTGGCGCAAATTTTGATGTCGGGGATCTCCTGGTCCAGTGCCGATTATTCACGGACGGGGACCACGCGGACTTGGGGAGTCCGGGAACCGGCTTTGAACTGATAGCCAAGGCGGTTGTACTGCTCTAGTTCTTTTCCTCAGAATTTTTTTTTTCACGAGTAGGGGGAGGGTTTCAAATTGATTTGATTGACATGCCTGGTAATTATGACCTAGCTTCAGACGATGGGAATGCTCATGCTGCTGTCCCAGTGAATATTCTCGCTCTTCTAGTATTTGCCATCAGACCTCGAACTAAGGTAGAACAGCGCTTATCAACACAGCTGACGGCTTAAATGGCGGGCCCTTTATTTGTGCCTGCCTTAAGGGCAGCTTAGGTAAGTCCGTATCTCACCCCCAGTCAATATTAGGTATTACGACAAGTGTAGGCATTAAATGTGTTGCTCAACTCATCGGTATTTTCACCAAAAACCCCATTCCCTTGGCGGCCTATGTCCTAGTTCCCACACCCCTGAGCCTCTTTACCCCAAGCTTCAACTCCAAGGGCTGCACCGGTGATGTAATATCGGGGTCTTGCTCAGCCCTCATCTCGATAGCTCTGACAAGTTCATCCATGTGATAAAGGATAAACTGTACCTGGCAGACAGGGAGATAAGAGACACAACCGAAAATGAAACATGAGGGAATCCGAGAGCTCATCGCCTGAGCGACATGACCGTCCCATATATACTCACACACCACTTGGACGTCAAAGACGGCATTGACATCTCCTTCTTTGATCATACAATGTAGATAGTGGGGACGAACCAGACTTTGTGGGGTAGATAGAGTGTGGGGTCGAATTAGGGGGTAAGAGCCTGAACAAGGGGGATAAACATTCAACCCCTCCCAGCTTCATCCTAGTCAACAAAACGAAGATAATTCCCAAGGACTGCCCAGGCGATTTGTTCCTGCATCTCAACCTGGGCTAGCTTACGTTTCCCAGTCTGGTGGCGCTGCTAACATCGAACTCCCCCCTTGAGTGTCTGCACCAACAGGCCGCTTTCGCTCTCTTAACTCCAATTTCGCGATGGAGACGGAAGTTCTCAAGACAGGATATGGGCGTATCCATGTGGCTGGGTACCCCATCTCCAATTCTGTTTCACCCTGTTTTCACCGATTCATTCTGAAGTCCCTCGCCATGCCGTGGACAGTCTCGCTCCTCGAAACGGTCGATTGCGTTGATCTGAAGGGAGTCATGCAGGCCCCTGACTTCGTCGGTGCGGCCGTAAGCCTTCCGCTCAAGACAGCCGTCCTCCCCTTGCTGGACCGGCTGGATGATGATGCAAAGACACTGGGCGCCGTCAACACCATATTCGTCCGCCGAGAAGATGGCAGGAAGGTATTCGTGGGCGCGAACACCGACTGGAAGGGCATGACTGCCTGCATCTTATCGGGGATTGGACCGAGCCGGGGACGTGGTGCCGACTCCGACGGGGTCGGTATGGTCATTGGCGGCGGAGTTCTAAGTCGTACTGCGACCTACGCCCTAGTCGCTGGATTAGGGTTGAAGACCGTCTACCTCGTCCAGTGCGAACCGGTAGACAAGGAAACTGCCGAGAAGATATGGGTCGATGCCGAAAATGGCGTTGACCTAGTGCTCGTCCGTGTCGATTCTATCGAGCAGGCACAGGATCACCTCCCGTCGCCTCGCATCATCATCAACGCCGTTCGAACCCCCCTTCCCCACGACCCGAAATACCAGCAAGGACAACAGGTCGGGAAGCACTTCATCAGCAATTGCCAAATCCAACCAACAGCAGGAGATAACGGCGGAGGGGATACACGAATCCTCCTAGACATGGCGTCCTTCCGGTCTAGGGACACAGATCTCACCGTCGCTGCGAAGGGCGCCGGCTGGAAGGTTGCATCTTTCGTGGACTTCATGGCTCATCAGGCGACTCAGCAGAGCGTGCTGTGGACCGGCGCCAATGTTGACTGTCTGCCGTCCATCGAGACTTCCGTAGCTGTTCTCACAGATGCGCTCTGTGGTCCGGAAACACACCCCTCGTAACTCGGCGTTGGTGATCATATTTTCAACAACAAAAAACAGGGCAAGCACAGCACTCGCGAAGTCGTCTAACCAGCTCTCCTTGGCGTGCACTTGCATAATTCTGCCCGTCGAATTAACCCAATAATTACCGCGTTTTCCAGGCTAGACGGGGGTTTACTGCATCTACGCGAGGGATGGAGTCAAGCCTCGACCTCTCCCCTCGACAGGGCGGTTGGCGACGAGGATAAATATTATCGGCCGCTCTTCTACCCGCCTCATCACACGACGGTACCTTTTTTCCCTATGTTAGCTCGAGCGGGACTCAGACACTAAATAGATCCGCTATTAAAGACCAAGACGGAGTTATTGGCCAAATTCTGGGAGGAGAGAGTTGGCCGGGGAAGTTAGCCCTTGTCCGAGTATGTCATCGGCTACATGGTTCTGACTTAGGTAACAAATGCTCAGTTCTAGGGATGGAAGGGAAATTCTGGATATCGGCTTTGGGGCTGTGTATAGTGTCTACCAGATATAGTTTCCAAGGACTGGAATGTCTCCGACTCAATTAACGAGCGGGCATTTATTGCTAACTAACAAGACTCGAATGCTTTCAGATTAGAGAGCGTACCGGAACAACGGACTTCGGTCGCCCATTTCCTCCAAGGTAGCCGGTGAAAAGGTGGCCTCAACTTCCTCCTGGGATACCTTATCCCTCTTCCTATTGATGAGCGTGTAGACAAGCTCAAGCGTTGCCGCAGAGGCTATACCCAGGCACACAAAACCGAGACTCGTACCCCAACCTGTTTGATACCGAGGGCTTTCCTCCGCAACAAAGATAAAGCTTCCAATAATGCCACCACAGTTGCCGACGGCGATCATGAGCGCAACTCCCATGGCCCTCTTGGTCGATCCAGCGAGGTTGCTCAGCGTCCAAGTGTTCCCGCCGGGGATGATGGGGTAGACAGAAATGGTAGCCACGTGCACAAAGGTGTAACAAAGAGCCACGTGGGTGGAGATCTCGGCGCTGAAGGAGAACAGCACAGCATAGGCAGTCATGAGCCCCAACTGGGGCCCGATTATGAATGGCACACGCCAAGAGGACCTGTCTGCAAACGTGGATACACAAATGGCAGATATGGCCCCCGCAATGTACGGCGGCGCAGATAGAAGTTGAGCCTGTGTGCTTTTGAACCCCATGTTGACCATGATCTGTGGCAGCGTAAATTTGAGGGCGTATGTGGGCACGGAACTTGACATGAAGATGAGCCCTTGTAGGTAGATTTGCCAATCAGTGACGACACTTAGTAGGATTTTCCGCCGTTGGTTTCGTTTCGCCGGAGCGTCTTCGTGTGAGGAATCTTCCTGTTGAACATGATTGGCCCGATGTTTCCGGAACAAAAGATTCAGATACCGAATTTGGTCTTCGGAGAGCCAACGCGTCGATTGAGAAGGGGAGTCGGGCAGAACCCAAAAGGCTGAGATGCCGAGGAGTACGGTCATGGCGCCCTCGATGATAAAGATCCATCGCCAGCCGTTATATCCCCGGAGACCCGCCATCTGAGCAAACCCAGCTGCCAGAAGGCCCGAGAATGCTCCCGACATTGCAGCGGCGGAGTAGAGCATCGACATTCGGAATTGTGTCATGTGAGGGGGGTACCACTGGCTGAGGAGGTAGACAGCACCGGGAAAGAATCCGGCCCTAAGAAAATCACCTTGTAAGTTCAAAATTGTTTCGTCGTTGCGGCGTAGGAATTGGAATTAGACATACTCGAAGACACCAAGGAGAACGCGACAGACGACAAGGCCAGCGTAGTTCTGAGAAAATCCGCTGCAAGTCATGACGATTCCCCAGGCCGTGACGATGATGCCGATCCAGACGGAAGGCCTTTTAAATTTGACGAGGATCCAGTTGGAAGGTACTTCGCACAGGATATACGGGATGAAGAACATCATGTTGCACACGTTGTAGTCGGTGCCAGTCATACCGAGGTCGGCCTCGAGTCCTTCAATCTTAGCATTGCCGAGGTTTGCTCTGAGATAGAAACACCTAGTCAGCAAAGCGAACGCGGGACAAAAGGGCTCTAAGATCACCATACCTGTCGAGATTCGCGATTAAATATAGAGCCATCAACATGGGCATCAAGTGCCAGTCGACCTTCCTAAACGTCTTGACATGTTCCTCGTGAGAGATCTCGTCGAGTTGGGCGAACTCGTCTACCGTTTCAGCATCTGTGGGCTTTTCAATATGCGAGGCATCGGCATCTTTAATCTGGGGCATAGAGCCGGAGGAATCGTTGCCGTTGCTCGACATTGTGTACCTAGTTTAGGTAGATGACCTTCAACAATCCGGTCTCACTCAGTCACCGAGCCTGGGGTAGTGGGCCATCGTGGACTTTTTTATATGAAATGATCCACTAGCACAAGTGGTTGGGACTAACGATCTGGGGAAAGCGTCCGGACATCTAAGTCCGATCCTGTCGATCTACGGCACAGTCGTAGCTCCGTTGCCCCGGCGTCAATTGGCGTCAATTCATTCCACGTATAAACAAACGTGTAGCTCCGTAGGTATGTACTACTGGGTCTAATGGAAAGGGCAATATATGTCCGAGTCGGATAATCCCAGAATCCTGGTTATGTAGGCCAAAGGTCATTAAATTTGCCTGCCAAGATCTAAGCAGAATCGCCTCAGGATGCCCCAAAGTTGAGAGGATACGATAAAATTCTTTTGGTTTGAAAATATATCTGCTTATATGTCTGA
>Ga0164242_10008593_pt1 | contig 11063 bp, 10 predicted proteins | sample OricomgcompostMG_FD_108783 | JGI IMG/M metagenome (GOLD analysis project Ga0164242, IMG submission 108783) | Miracle-Growth compost microbial communities from Emeryville, California, USA - Original compost - Miracle growth compost (MG) ...
CCAGCGCGTACTCGTGATCAGGGTCGACGAGTTGCAGAACGCCGGCGAGGCGCAACGGTCCGCCATCATCAACGCACTCGGCGACGTGCTGGAGCGCGAGGTGCTCGTCGAGGTGGGCGACGGGACGCGATCCAGGGTCTCCCTCCACCTACCGGTGCTGCTCTATCTGACCGGACTTCCCGACCTGCTCAACCGCAACACCGACGTCGACACCTTCCGTCGCCGCTTCACGACGGAACCACTCGGGATGCTCCATGACGACGACATCGTCGACGCCCTGTCGGACCCACTTCCCGGCGGAGTCAGCGTGGATCCGGAAGCCGCGCGGCTCATCGCCTCGATCGTCGCCGGCGACCCCTACCTGTTCCAGTTGGTCGGTCAACACGCGTGGAACGCCTCGGGTGCCGACAGAATCAGCGTCGACGACGTGAAGAGTGCTGACCGCGAGACCTATGTCGCCAGGCTGAGGATCGTTGAAGCTGCCGCCGCGGACATTCCGTCAGGTGAGGCAGAGGTCCTAGCCGCGATCTATGCGGCTGCCGGGACGGATCTGACGGTCTCCGGGGCCGAAGTCGCCAGGCGTCTGAACAAGACCCCTGCGCAAATCGCCACGTACGCCCAGCGCCTTGAGCGACGCGCCGCGATTCATCGCGAGTGGGGGCGGTGGCGGATCGAGAACCGACTCCTCCACCGGTACCAGACGACCGGCGACATTCTTCCCCTCGCATAGCCAGTGGCGGCAGCATGATGGTCCCGTGGTCACCTCTTTGCCTTCCACCGAGGTCGCACTTCTCCACGCTGCTCCCTTCACCTACCCAGAGGTCGGCGCGACCGCCGACGCTCCCCCGCCCGGCTATCGGAGCTTTACCCGCACCACGAGACTTGCCGACATCGAGTTCACGCAGGCGGGCAAGGAACTGCTCACCTGGCAGGTCCAGGAGCGTGCCGGGCTGCGCGTCGCCGCCTCATCGCTCCGCGCTGAAGCCGGTGCCGTCGTGCTGATGCGCCTCGGGATCGGACCGCTCGCCGTCCGGATCCCCTGTCGAGTCGTGTACGTCGTCGACGAGCCGGGCCGCGTCGGCTTCGCCTACGGATCTCTTCCCGGTCACCCCGAACGTGGCGAGGAGCTCTTCCTGCTGCAGCGCGGCGACCTCGGCTCCGTCACCTTCACCGTCGCCGCCTTCTCCGAGCCCGCGACGCTCCTGGCCCGCGCCGGCGGGATCGCCACCCGCTGGGCCCAGGACCAGATGACGAGCCGATATCTCCGCGCCTTCGATCGCCGCTGAGCGGATTCTCCGTCGGCCCTGCTGCCCGACGGCCGAGAACGTCCGCAAGTACGTCAGACAAGTCGCTTGTCCTTCTCGACCCTCTTCTTGTCCCTCTTGACGTGCTTCTTCAGCTTCTTGATCTTCTTCTTCAGCTTGGCCTTCTTCGTGCCGTGCGCCCTCCTAGCCTTTCTCTTGGCCTTCTTGAGCTTCGCCCGGTCCTTCTTCAACGTCGCCTGGTCCTTGGCCAGCTTGAGCTCGCCAGTGGTCACACCGGCAGCAGCGTGAGCCGATCCGCCGCTCGCCGACGGCCTGACCGACGGGGCGCTCGGCTGGGCGCTCGAGGGCACTCCCGGCACAGCAAGAGCAGCGGATGCGGCCGTCCCCGACACGTAGCCGGGATGCGATGCCGTGACCTTCACCGTGATCGCGTGACCGACGTCGGAGGGGATGACGACGTAGGTCGGCTCGGTAGCGGCTGTCGGGTTGCCGTCGGCGCCCGTACCGGTGATGGGGACTCCGTCGCGGTACCACAGATAGTCATAGCTCCAGGTCGTCCGGGACTCGTTCCAGGTGCCGGGGGTCGCGGTCAGTGTCGTGCCCGGGGCGACAGGGGACGTCGAGGCGCTGATCTTCGGCAAGGTCTCGTTGGTGGCGATGCACGGCAGCGCATAGGAGTCGATGTAGCCGGGGCCGTCGACGCAGGAGCGCGCATCGGGCGTGGCCGGCCCTTGCGCGAAGAAGTCGCGTGGGATCAGCTGGAAGTGCTGCCAGTGGGTGTGCATCGGCGACTGGTCCTCGTCGCGGTCGACATGGTGGAAGTCGACGTTGACCCAGGCGACAGGGTCGGTCAGCGGAGCCTGGTCATTCGCGACGTAGTCGAGCACGTTCTCGTTCGGGCAGCTCGGATCGAGGTTGAAGGACGCGTACTGCTCGCAGGGCGCCGCGTTGGTGAACGCCACCGGCCAGCTGGTCAGCGGCTGATCCACGTCGAGCGGGTTCTCGTTGACGATCTGGTACGAGCGCGCATGCCCGTCCGGGTTGAGTGAGTCGGGGTTGAGCACGCGCCACCAGCTCAGGTCAGCGTCGGCTCCAGCAGGACGGCCGACGAAGGCCTTGTCCTCGGTGGTGCCGGTGCCGCTCACCGTCGGGTTGGTACCACTGTCATCGGAGGTGTAGTCCCACTCCTGCACCTGCTGTTGTTGTCCGGAGTCGATGCCGAAGTCGACTCGGTAGATGGCGTTGTGCCAGTGGGAGGTCGCGTAGTAGTTCTGGCCATTGACGGCCGGCCCCAGCGCCCAACCCTTCGTCGGGTCGGTGCTGAAGAAGACACCGGGAGCGTCTCCGGGCGCGACGTCACCGGTGGCGCCGAGACCGACATCGATCCCGCCCTCGTCGTCGAGCGTGATCTGCTGCTGGTACTCATACCAACCGACCTTGGACAGGGACGAGATCTGCAGAGCACTCCCCTGCGCCGCATAGCGGGGTCCACCATCGACGGCCCACTCCTGGCTCTCGTAGGCGAGCCCGGTGGCGACGGTCGCCAGGCAGATCCCGGGGATGGTGCGCTCGGTCGGCGACCCCGCGACGGTCGAGACGTTGGTGACGTCGCGGGTCTGCCCGGTGCAGGTATCCGGGGTCTGGGTGAGCAGGTGGTCGCCACCGAAGCCATAGTCGGTGATGTCGTCATAGGTCGAGCCGCCGTTGTCGTAGGCGACGTTGAGCTGGGCTAGGTCGAGCGAGTCGAGGATCCGCTTGTAGCCGGCGTACTCCCGGTCTCCGGTGGCGGGCCGGAACTCGACATCCTCGATCGTCAGGCCCTGGTAGGGCTGGATGCGGACGCACAGTCGCCAGGAGGCACCGTTGGAGAGCTGCTGCACGACGACCTGGTCGCCGCAGCCGAGGTCGTTGCTGCTGTCGGCTGCCTGGACCTGTGGTGTCGCTCCCGCCAGGACAGCCCAGCCAAGGCACAGTGCGGCCAGGATGCGCACCAGGGACCGATCCGGGCGCGGGGCTCTCACGACGCGCTCTTCACGTGAAAGACGTGGCGGGTGCTGAGGTCGACGACGAAGTCGCTGGTGTCGAGGTACTCCCCGGCAGCGGTTGCGATCCTCAGCTGCATGCATCGGTCGGACGTGCAGGCGGAGGCCGCGTCATCGGCGCTGGGCATCCATGGCTCTGCGTCGACCTTGACCTGATCGGCCGAGACGAGCGGGACGCCTTGCTGCTGGGCGAAGGTGGTGGTGAATGGGAGCGGGTGCGAAGCACGCAGGGCGATTCCGAAGGCGGCGGCGGTCTCGTCGCCGGACGCCGGTGGTCGCGTGCGAGGAGCCGAGACGTCTGAGCTCACTCTTCCCGCATCGACCGTGACCTGATGGGCCAGCCCGCTCGCGTAGTCATAGAGCATCACCAGGGCCGACCCGTCGCCTCGAAGGTCGACGGAGAGCAGCTCTCCCCCGGACTTTCCCTGTACGTCGCGGGCCGACTCCGGTAGCGCCGTACGTGCCAGGCTGACCGCCTGGGTGACAGTCTCCGCAGCCGAGGCGGTGTTGCCGTGCCCATCGACGGCGAGGGTCGCGCCTCCGGCTGTCACCGTGGCTATCGCTATGGCCGCGACGGCGGCCCGCGTGGATCTCTTCACCGATCGCCTCCCTACGCCGGTGGCGCCGACCCGGGCCCGAGCCCCGGATCGGCGACGTGTCAGACCGTCGGTCTGCTCAGCGGTCGGCCTTGATGTGCTTCTTGTCCTTCTTGACCGACTTCTTGAGCTTCTTCACCTTCTTCTTGAGCTTCTTGACCTTCTTGGCGTTGTGCGCCTTCTTGGCCTTCTTCAGCTTCTTCTTGGCCTTCTTGAGCTTGGCCTGGTCCTTCTTGAGCTTGGCCTGGTCCTTGACCAGCTGCGGGTTCTGAACGACCGGCTGAGTGGTGTGGCCACCGCCCGGCTGGGTCGTCGTGCTGCCTCCGCCTGTCGACAGCGCGGCGACTGCAGCCGTCGGGGTCGAAGTCGCGGTGGCGCTGAGATTGCCCAGCTTTGCGGTCTCGGCATAGGTGATGGTCTTGCCCGTCTGCGCAGTGGTTAGCTTGAGAGTGCTACCCGTCGCCCCGGCGATCTTCGTGCCGTTGGCCAGCCACTGACCGGTGGTGCTGTCAGGCGTGGCGGTGAACGTGGCATGTGTGGCGGTCAGGGTCTGGCCGACCTTGGCCGTGCCGGAAACTTTCGGCCTAGCGAGGTAGCCGTAGGTGGCCTGGATCGCGGTCGCGAAGTAGGAGTTGGCAGAAAGACCCGTGATGTGCGTGGCGTCAATGTCATCCGGCAGCTGCTTGAACGCCGGATCGATGGTGTCACCGCCTTCGCCCCACACGTGCACGCCGCCTTCGGAGTCGAGGGCGATGTACGCCTTAGTGGTCGAGGTGAGGGCGACGATGTCCTTGCCCGCGACGTCTTCTGGTAAGGCATCAGTGTCACCGGCTCCCGTGAGAGAGCCCCAGGCCTCGAGGTGGCCGTTGGAGAGCAGCGCCACCGCACTGTTGCCGAGGCTCGCCAGGTCGGTCACGTTCACGTCGTCGGTGCTGTCGGTGGTCACCTCCGGCAGCACCGTCAGCCCGCTGGCGTTGGTTCCCCAGGCCGCTAGGGTGCCGTCGGACTTGAGCGCGTAGACATCGGACCCGTTGGCATTGAAGTAAACGGCGGTCACGTCGGTCAGATCTGCCGGAGGCGTCTTCTGGCCGTAGTCGTTGGTCGTCGTGTTGCCCCAGACAAGCACGCTGCCGTCCGTTTCCACCACCGCGGCCAGGCTTCCATCCGGACTGATGGCGACGGCCTTGCTGCCCTTCAGCTGGTTGGCCGCGGGCACGTTGCTGGGATCGTTCCACGCGTCGACCGGGGTACTCCAGCGGTAGACGTCGCCCGTGTTGGTCACCGCCATGCCGCTGCCATGAACAGCATCACCGGCGATGTCGACGACCTTCTGGCCTGCAGGGATGGTCGGGATCTGGTCGTAGTGATACGGCGCCCCTGCGTAGATGTTCGTGCCCAGCGTCTCCACCGTGCCGTCGGCGGTCAGGCCGATCGCCGATCCGAGTCCGTTGGCCACCACCTTGGTGAATGCCTCAGATGTCTGGTCCGGGGTGAGGGGTGGCACTGGGAGCCCGTCGGTGGTGTCCCCCGACCCCCAGAGCGCAACCGGGCCGGCAGCAGTGACCGGCAGCGGTGCGCTCGCGTGCGCGGTTCCCTGGCCGATCGTGAGGCCGGCCAAGCCGACGAGCAACGCCGTCCCTGTGACCACGCCCCGCCGGGCGCGTGTTCGCAACATGTTGTTCTCCTTCTCGGGCGGTGCCACCGCAGCAGGCGCTGGTGTGGCCTTCGTCACCCGAGCATCCGCGTCCGTCGGCGCGGCGCCCAGCGAAACGGGGAAAGTGGGCACGGTCAGCACCGCCGTTTAGCACCCGGGTGACAACTTTTCGGACGCGGCGGCCGCACGACGCCCCCTCGACTGTCTGCTCCACTGACCTCGGATAGGCGACAGGGGGTGATTCCGGGCCTCTGCCCGCAACCACCCCCTCCATCAGGCCCTCCGCGCAGCGACCTCAGTCTCCCCGTGCCGGGTAGTCGAGCGTCGGCGGCCCGAACGCCGGATCGCAGTCGGACGGATCGCCGAGGAACGGACCACGAGTGGTCCAGAATGGGAAGGTCGGGATCCGCGTGAAGCAGCCCTTGTCCGGAGAGCTCACGGTGACGGACGCGATCCCGACGGTGACGGGGTTGCCCGGTCCGGAGATTGAACTGGTCAGCAACGGCGAGAGGTCCTCGCCGGACCTCGTGAGGCAGTGCGAGAACGCCGGGACATCGATGTCCCCCGAGACCGCCCCGCCGTTCAGCGTCGCGACCCCGCGAGCAGCCAGCCAGTCGTTCGCCGCCTTGGTGCCTGGAGTGAACGTCGGCTGAGCGCCGTCGTACAGCGGGTTCGTCGGGTCGTGCATGTTCGGATCGGTGAGCGGGTCGTTCTCCCACACGGTTGCACTTTTCAGATCGAGCGCGATCGGCGCCGAGACGCAGTCACCCAGCCCGACGTCGACGCCATCGACCGAGAGTGCGGTCAGTCGGACGCGCACATGCCCCGTGAGTGTGAGGTCGACCCTGTCCTGAGAGGAGACGCCGGGCCTGACCTGCTGCGCTGACCTGTAGGCGGCTTCGTGCAGGCGGAGCTGCAAGGCCACTGGCAGGTCGCCGTCGTCGCGGAGCTGTTCGATCCGTAGGCTGGCCTGGATCGGGACCGCGCCGAATGCGACGGCGTGGACGGTGGTCGGCAGGCCGACGCCGTAGCCGTGGATCGCGCCGGCCGGCGAGGAGAGGAAGAGCGACACGGAGATGTCTTGCGTGAAGTTACGACCTTGCGGGTCGTCAGCCGGGAACTTCTTCGACGGCGCCTTGAGCAGTTCGGCCACCACCGCCTGCGCCGGGATCTTCAGCCACTGCCGAGCGCGGCTCACCTCGCTGAGCCCGTCACCCCAGGCACCGGTGGTGGAACTCGTCCAGCCGCTCGGCAGGCTCTGAGCCGGCAACCCCGGCCAGGGTGGCGAGAGGACTGAATCGGCGTCGGCGCCCGGCCCGCAGGTCAGGAACAGCAGGGGCAGCAAGGCCGCCGGCACCAGCCAGCGGCGTCGTCGTGGCAATCGCGGCAGTCGCACGCACCACACGCTGACATGTGGAGGGCCTCGACGCCATCGATCTGGACGGGACGCCAATGGCCAGGGCCGAAAGTTGTCACCCGCGTGCTAATTCCATCCCCCAAGACGCGGGCGCAAGCATTAGAGGCTGCCGGCGAATTGTGACCCAGGTCGCAATCTGGCCACCTTTCCGTACAGGTCTATGGACAGACGCCGGAGCATCGGAGCCTTCTTATCTCGGCAGCACATCCGGTGCTCGCCCTCATCCGATAAGGAGATCCACAGATGCGACTTCGACGACTTTCCGCAGTAGGCGCCGCCGCCGCCGGCCTGGCCATGATCGCCGCCCCCGCCTTGGCGGATGCCCCCTACACCGTCTCCTACGACGGCTCCACCAGCGGCGACCACAGCGTCACCGCCACCGCCAAGGGCGACACCACGCTCTCAGCGAACGGCATCGACCTGATCTGCAGCAGCTCCACCGTAGGTGCCACCGTGCACGCCGGCACCTACGCGTCCTCTCCCGCCGCCGTGGCGACCATCGACAGCGCGTCCTGGAGCGGCTGCAGCATGGCCGGCTTCCCGGCCACCGTGTCCGTCACCAGCCCGAGCTGGAGCCTCAACCTCGTCGACCCGAACAGCCAGACCAGCGCCCTCACCGACACCCTGGGCGGCAGCATCACCAACATCAACAACGTCGCCGTCGACGTTAACCTCGGCCTCGCGCACTGCACCTTCACCGTCAGCGGCAGCGTCACCTCGGGCCAGTTCCTCGAGGACAACGGCAAGGGCGGCCAGGAGATCGACGTCAATGCCAGCCCCGGCCTGACGATCGCCAGCCCCAGTGCCGGTTGCTTGGGCCTGGTCAGCGACGGCACCCCCGCCACCTTCGACGGCCAGTACAACCTCGACGGACAGCACATCAACGTCTCCTGAGCTACCCATGATCCCCAGTCATCCTTCACTCGACTGAGGACCCCTGCGGGGTGCGGCCCGATACAGGCCGCACTCCGCATCCATGTCGACCATCCCCGAGAAGGAAGGAGCCGCTCGATGACTCACCGACTCAAGCTGATCTCACTTGCGGCCACTACCGCGAGCCTCGCCCTCGTCGCGACACCGGCCCTGGCAACTGCGCCGTACACCGTCTCCTATGACGGCGTCGCCTCCGGCGACCACGCCGTCACCGCCACCGCCGAGGGCGGCATCGTATTCTCTGCCAACGGCATCGATATCGACTGCAGCAGTTCCACCGTAGGTGCCACCGTCCACGCTGGCACCTACGTGAGCTCGCCCGCCAACGTCGCGACCATCACCGCCGCAACGCTGTCCGGCTGCAGCATGAGCGGCTACCCCATCAGCTTCGCCGTCACCAGCCCGAACTGGGCTCTCGACATCGTTGACCCCAACAGCCCAGGCAGTGGCCTCAACGACATTCTGAACGATGCCATCACCAACATCAGCAATGTCGCCGTCGACGTCAACCTCGGCCTCCTCCACTGCACCTTCAACGTCAGTGGCAACGTCACCTCTGGCCAGTTCCTGGAGGACAACGGCAAGGGCGGCCAGGAGATCGACATCAACGCTGCCCCCGGACTGACGATCAGCAACGTCAGCGCTGGCTGCCTCGGCGTTGTCAACGAAGGCGACGCCGCCACCTTCACCGGCCAGTACAACCTCGACGGCCAGCACATCAACGTCTCCTGACCCCATCCATGATCCTCAGCCGTCCTTCACCCGACTGAGGACCCCGCGGGGTGCGGCCCGGTCGGGCCGCACCCCGCACCCACGTTGCACCATCCCCGAGGTAGAAGGAGCCTCTCAATGGCTCGCCAGCTCACGCTCATCTCCCTGATCGGAACCGCTGTCGGCATCAGCCTGATCGCCACACCGGCGCTTGCTTCGGCACCGCACACCGGGGCGTCGACCCAGACCGTCGTGATCGCGACGGCCAAGGGCAACACGGTCCTCGCCACCAGCGGCAATGCGGTGACCTGCAGCAACTCCAGCCTTGCCCTCGACATGAACGCGGCTGGTGACGCCGCCGACATCACCGCCGGGACTTGGACCGGCTGCAACTTCAGCGGCAGCTTCCCCGCCACCGTGACAACCACGGCGCCGGACTGGCAGCTCGACATCACGAACAGCACGCTGAGCGACGTCGACCTCCACATCGACATCGCCCTGGGCACCACCCATTGCGCCTATGACATCGGGGGCAATGTCCCGATCACATTCCTCACCAACAATGGCAAGGGCGGCCAGGAGCTCGATCTGACCGGTGCCGCCGGTCTCACTGTCAGCAACGTCAATAGCCCCATCGCCTGCCTGGGATTGATCGACGACGGCGCTGCCGCCACCGTCGACGGCCAGTACAACCTGCCCGTCTAGCCGCCGACCTCAAGGGCATGTTCTCAGCCGCCTCCACCCGGGCTGAGGCCCCGGGTGCGGCGGCCTGATGGCGGGTCGTCGAGTCAGGAGCGGTCGAGGATCTTCTGTACAGCCGATTTGCTGACCCCAAGACGTGCCGCGATCCAATCCATGCTCCGTCCGCCATCCTTGAGCTCTTTGAGATAGGCGCGTCGTTGCTCGGCGACCTCGCGGGTCTCCTCACTCAGCCGGGTCAGTTCCAGCCCAGCCTCGATCGCAAGGACGACCAGGTCGCGATCGCGGTCAGCGTCGTTGGCCACGTCCGGCCGGCCCCTTGCTGCCGCCGATGCTGAGGCAGCAGCCTCACGGAAGGAGTAGATGAGGCGAGCAGAAGGGAGCAGCGGGTCGTCGTCAGGGGCCACGACCAAGGTCTCCAGCAGCGCCCGCAACGGAGCGGGGCTCTGGCTGACCGTAGCCGCGGCACATGCCCGGTCGTTCGACTCCTTCCCGAGCAGCGCCCAGTCGATCGAACGTCCCGAAGCCTCGGCGACGTGACCGAGGAAGGTCCGCTGAGTCCGCCCGTTTCCCTCACGGAAGGGGTGGATGTGGTTGAGGTCGAGGTAGAGCTCAGCCAGTCCTCCCAGGAACACACCGTCATCCACCTCGGGCCGAAGCAAGGGCCCTTCACGGAGCCGACCAAGCACCTTCGTCAGCCTTGCCTCGATGCCATGGAAGTCCCAGAAGTGCGTACGCCCCTTGCTGAAGTCCGTGCACCGGTACTGGCCGGCCCAGTCGTAGATGTCGCCGAAGAGCCACCGATGGATACGGCACAGATGCTCAGCGGTGAAGGACCGTTCGATGACGGCCTCGTCGATGGTCGCAAGACGAATCCCGACGAAGTAGGCCTCGGCCTCGAGAAGCTCGTCCTTGTCGGCGATACCTCGCCGATTCCGGAGAACTGAGCTGTCCGGGTAGAGGTAGGGGTCAGCCACGAGCCAGGGGCCAGCGCTGGTCGCCAGCCTCGAGCATCTGCCGCAGGGTCAACTTCTCCGAAACGTAGCCATCGGCTGCCTGCAGGAAGTCCTCAGTGGGCTCGACGCCTTCGAGGCGACTGGAAACGATGGCGCCCCCCATATCACGGCTGCGCCTCTCGACGATCGTCATTGCCCACCCCTCTCGCGGCCCTGTACACCCCCACTATACGCGCGCATGACCGAAGCAACAGCCTTCTTCGTCCGGTCCGCAACGTGACGCTCCTGCCTGCGTCTCACCGGACGTCGGTGACAAGTGATCACCCGGCATCCACCGCGACGCACCTCAGCCAGACGTCCGTGGTCGGCGAGCCCGCGGCGGCCTCGGCGCTCGCTCGGCCCGCCACCGCGGGAGCACCGCGTTGAGCACGAGGATGAGCATCATCCGCTGGTTCGGGTCAGCCAGCCGATCGCCGAACATGCGCTCCAGCCGTTGAATCCGGTTGCGCACGGTCTGCGCACAGGTGCCGAGGCGTTCGCCCAGCACACGGGCGGGCTCATCCGTCTCCAGCGACAACAGCAGCGTCTCGGCGAGGACCAGCCGCTGGTGCGTCTTCTCGGCGAACAGCGGCTCTAGCAGCTCCGACGCCATGCTGTCGACGAGCGCTGGATCCGCCTCGAGCAGCAGGGTCATCCGGTGCTGCCAACAGTCAACGATCCGGCCCTCCGGCCGCAGGCGCCCCTCGTTGACAAGCGCCAGCGCCCGGTACGTCCAGCGATAGGCGTCACC
>Ga0164242_10008594_pt1 | contig 11063 bp, 12 predicted proteins | sample OricomgcompostMG_FD_108783 | JGI IMG/M metagenome (GOLD analysis project Ga0164242, IMG submission 108783) | Miracle-Growth compost microbial communities from Emeryville, California, USA - Original compost - Miracle growth compost (MG) ...
CTCAGACGCGAAGCTCGGGCCCGAGAGCACGGCCTACGGGCGGCCGGGCATCTCGTCGGCCACCACCGCGGTCATCAGCTTGCCGCTGCCGGTTTCAATACCCTTGCTGCACAGCAGCACCGGGACGTCCTTGGAGAGGAGCGGCTCCACCGCGCGGGCGACCTTGCGCAGGTGCTTGTTCATCGACCGGAACAGGAAGTAGACGACGACGGCAAGGGCCAAGAACACGAGCAGCCCGAGCGCGCCGTCCGGGCTCTTGGTCGGATTGCCGGCGGCGACGAGCCGAAGAGTGGTCATGCGCGGACATCCTCACGTAGGCCGGCGAACAGGTCGTCTTCGGGGATTTTCGAATCGACGAGCGAACGCGCGAGCTCGTAGTCCTCGGTAGGCCAGGCGGCCTGCTGCAGCTCTAGCGGCACGGCAAACCACGGTCCGTTCGGATCGACTTGCGTCGCATGCGCGCGCAACGCCTCTTCGCGCACTCCAAAGTACTCGGCACACGGCACCCGTGTCGTGACCCGATGGGCGTCGTCGGAGCGGGAAGCCCAGTCGGCGAGACGCTCGGCGTAGGGCGACTCCAGCCCGCGACTGAGCATCGCGTCGTGCAGCGCCTGGATGCGGGCCAGGTGGAACGTCCAGTGGTAGTAGAGCTTCAACGGCTGCCAAGGCTCGCCCGCCTCGGGATAGCGGTCGGGATCCCCCGCGGCGTCGAAGGCTTCGACCGACACCCGATGACACATCACATGATCGGGGTGCGGGTAGCCGCCGTTTTCGTCGTAGGTGATCACGACGTGGGGCTTCTCCTGCCGGATGAGCTCGACCAGCGGCGCGGCCGCGACCTCGACGGGCTGCAGCGCGAAGCAACCCTCAGGCAGCGGCGGCAGCGGATCACCCTCGGGCAGCCCCGAGTCGACGAACCCCAGCCACGCGTGCCGAACGCCAAGAATGCGCTCCGCGTTTTCCATCTCGGCTCGCCGGATGTTGGCAAGATCGGCCAGCACCTCGGGACGATCCATCGCCGGGTTCAGGATCGAGCCACGCTCGCCGCCGGTCAGGGTGACGACGAACACGTCGGCGCCCTCGGCCACGTAGCGAGCCATGGTCGCCGCGCCCTTGCTCGACTCGTCGTCGGGATGGGCGTGGACCGCCATCATGCGCAGTTGTTCGCTCACGGAACCCCAGCCTGCCGCACTCTCAGTCGCCACGCGCGGACGCCGGCGGCGTCCCCCCATATTGTCGCCAGATTGTCCGGACGACGCCGCGGCGGGCGCCGATCCGGCTGTAGCCTTGATGTTCACGCCGTGGAACCACACCGTGTCGGACCACACGGTGTCGAAACCCACATTGTGTCGAAACACCCTGTGTCAACGAAACACCCTGTGCCAACGCGAGGAGCGCCGCATCGTGACCGAGACCACTGCCAACGTCACCTGGCTCACCCAGGAGGCGTACGACCGGTTGAAGGCCGAGTTCGAGCACCTGTCAGGGCCCGCGCGCGTCGAGATCGCCCAAAAGATCGAGGCGGCGCGCGAAGAAGGCGACCTGAAGGAGAATGGCGGTTACCACGCGGCCAAAGAAGAGCAGGGCAAGATGGAGGCCCGCATCCGCCAACTGCGGCAGCTCCTCGAAAACGCGAAGGTCGGCGAGGCGCCGCCCGACGACGGCATCGTGGAGCCCGGCATGGTCGTCACCGTGCGGTACGAGGGCGACGACGACACCCTGACGTTCTTGCTCGGATCACGAGAAGACGCCGCGCGCGGCGTCGACGTCTACTCGCCGAGTTCTCCGCTCGGCGCGGCGCTGCTCGGCAAGAAGGTCGGCGACACCGCGACGTACGCGTTGCCTAACGGCACCAAGATGTCGGTGTCGATCGTCGACGCGAAGCCTTATAGCGGCTGACGTTCTCGCTCGCCGTCAGACGAACGCGACGCGGTAGCCGTGCGACCGCAGCAACCCGAGCACTTCGTCGGAATGATCGGGCCCCCTCGTTTCGACCTGGAGCGCGACCTCGACCTCGTCGACATGCAAGCTCGGCCCCGTGCGCTCGTGGACGACGTCGAGCACGTTGCTGCCGGCGTCGGCCAGCGTGCGCAGCAGCGCGGCAAGGGCGCCGGGGCGATCATCGAGACGCACATGAAACGACAGGTAGCGCCCGGCCGCGGCCAGCCCGTGCCGCAGCACGCGCACCAACAGCACCGGGTCGACGTTGCCGCCCGACAGCACCGCCACGACGGGCGGCTCGAACTCCGCCGGCGAATCCATGACGGCCGCGACCGACGCGGCGCCCGCGGGCTCGACCACCAGCTTCGCGCGCTCGAGACATAGCAGCAACGCCCGCGACAACGACTCCTCGGAGACGGTCACCACGCGGTCGACGTATTCGTCGACCAGGCCGAAGGTGAGGTCGCCGGGGCGTCCCACGGCGATGCCGTCGGCCATGGTCGACATCGCCTCCAGCGCCACCGGCCGCCCGGCGTCCAGCGAAGGAGGGAAGGACGCCGCGCCCGCGGCTTGCACGGCGACCACCTTCACGTCAGCCGACATCGCCTTGGCGACAACGGCAATTCCCGAGCACAGCCCCCCGCCGCCCGCGCCGACGACGATCGTGCGCACGTCGGGGCACTGCTCCATCAGCTCGAGCCCGACGGTGGCTTGCCCGGCGACGACGTCGACGTGGTCGAACGGATGGATGAGCACCGCTCCCGTGCGCACGCTGTGCGCCTCGGCCGCCGCCAACGCCTCGTCGACGGAGTGCCCGGCGAATTCGACCTCGGCGCCGTAATGCCGGGTCGCCTCGACCTTTGGCAGCGGCGCGCCGTACGGCATGAACACGGTCGATCGAGCCCCCAGGAGGGACGCCGCGAGCGCGACGCCCTGCGCGTGGTTGCCCGCGCTCGCCGCGACCACGCCGCGGGCGCGCTCCGCGTCGCTCAAGCGAGCGATGCGCACGTAAGCACCGCGAATCTTGAAGGAGCCGGTGCGTTGCAAGTTCTCGCACTTGAGGCGCACCGGTCCGCCGACCACGTCGGCGAGCGCGCGCGACGTCTCGATCGGCGTCCGCCGCGCCACGCCGTCGAGCAGCACGGCGGCCGCGCGCGCGTCGTCGAGCCAGCCGGATTGATCTCGGACGTCGGCCATGTGTCGCAGTCTCGCATGGTCTTCGCGCGTTTCCGCGGCTGAAACGGGTGCAGGATGAACGCATGCGCACCCGTCTCGCGGCGCACGCCGCCGACCACGTCGTCGACGGAATACGGCTGCGCGCGACGACCTACGGGGGGCCGGGCGACGGGCTCGACCACGCGCCCGCCGTCCTGTTGCTGCACGGGTTTGCGACGTCGTCGCAGCTGTGGCGCAAGGTGGCGCCCGAGATGGCCGCCGGCGCCGAAGACGACCTGCACGTCATCGCGCCTGATCTAGCGCAACTCGGCGACTCCGAGCGAACCAGCCGCCGCATCGACCTTTCGACGCACGCGCGCTTGATGCTCGGCCTGCTCGATTCCATGGACGTCGACCGGGTCGTCGTGGTCGGGCACGGCCTCGGTGGAGCGGTCGCCGTCCATCTCGCGGCGCTCGGCGGGCCCCGCGTGGCCGGGCTCGCGCTGCTCGATTCGCCGCTGCACGCCGACGCCTGGCCGGTGGCCGGCGCGTTGCCGATGCTGGTGCCCGGCGTGCGCGCCATCTGCGCGCGGGCGTTGCCGATCGTGCCGCGGCTGGCCGAGTGGGTGCTGGCCGGAGCGGTGGGGCGCGGCAGCGACGTCGCGGGCCTGCGCCCGCTCGACCGTTACGTCGAGGCGCTGCGCGCGCCAGGCGCGGCACGGGGGCTGATGCAGTTTCTCGCCGCCGTCGACCCGGTTGCGACCGAGGCCGCGTGGCACATCGTGCGCGCCGGGCCGCCGCCCACGCTCGTCATGTGGGGGGCCGACGATCGCGTTCACAGCATTTCCTACGGACGTCGGGTAGCCGGCGAGATTCCTTCAGCCGCTTGGGTCCCGGTGGCCGGCGCAGGACACCTGCTGCCCGAGGAACGCCCCGAGCGGGTGGCCGAGGAGTTGGTGGCGTTTCACGCCGAGATCAGCGGCTAAAACGAGCCACGCAGCGCTCTCCATGCAGACCCGCCGCGCCGTCGGGTTTCGAGCTGCGCGATCGCGTCTCGGCGTATGACGCCGCCTACGTCAGCTCGCCGAGGCGTTGAACTGCCGCGTGCTGACACGCGACGCGTGGCTCGCTCGATCAAGCGGCATCGCGCTCAGGCGGAGGTCGGCTAGGCGCCAGTCAGGGAGCGAAGCCGCCGTTGCTGAACAGCAGCTGGCCGTTGATCCAGCCGCCCTGCTCCGAGCAGAGGAACGACACCAGGTTCGCGACATCTTCGGGTTGGCCAAGGCGATGCAACGGCGTCGCGGTCGTGACGTCGGCCTTGAGCTGCTCGCTCATCCAGCCGGTGTCGGTCGGGCCGGGGTTGATCACATTGGCCGTGACGCTGCGGCCCTCGAGCTCGCGCGCGGTTGCGAGAACGATCCGGTCGAGCGCGCCCTTGCTCGAGCCGTAGGGCAGATTGCCGACCGTGTGGTCGCTGGTCAGTGCGATCACCCGCCCGTCCGCGCCGGTCATCGTGAACCGCAGGGCGAATTCGCGAATCAACAGCCAACTCGCGCGCACATTCACCGCGTAATGCCGGTCGAAGCTCTCGACTGTGGTGTCGAGCAGCCCGGAATCGGCGCCTTCGGCGTGCGACAAGACGACGACGCTGACGGGCCGTCGCGCGGCGCTGTCGATCGCCTCGAACAGCCCCGGAACGCTGGCCGGGTCGGCAAGATCCGCCTCGATCTCGAACCCGCGCGCACCGGCTATCTCGATGTCTCGAAGCACGGCCGCCCGGCCGCCGTCGTCCGCGCCCCACGGCATTTTCTCGTCGTACGCGCGCCAATACGTGCACGCGACGTCGAAACCGTCGGCGGCGAGGCGGCGCGCCACGGCGGCGCCGATGCCGCACGAACGGCCGACGCCGGTCACGAGCGCCAGCGGCCGCGCGTGCTCGGGCGAGGCTGAGCCGTTCATGATGACCCCTTCGCTCGTAGTCAGGCCCGACGGGCGACGGCCAGCAAATGCGCGCTGGCGTTGGTGATCGCGGGGTCGGCCTCCATCGTCGACAGCACGTCGAGGACGATCTCACGCTGGGCCGGGTCGGTCAGCCGTTCGCGAATCCCAGGCGCCCAATGCAACGGGCCCTCGATCGGCAGCACGGCATCGAGCACAAGGCCCGCCTCGACGACCTCGGCCCCGAGCTCGTCGGCCCCGTGGAAATAGGCGGTCGTGAAGAAATCGGCCGCACGATCGGGGTTGCGATGCAGTCCGGTGCGCAAGTCGTCACGCAGCAGGTCAATGAAGCCGGGCCGGTCGACGAAACCGGCGAAGAAGCCGTCGAAGACGCTTGCGTAGCGCGAGATCGCCACCGCCACGACGGGCCCGCCAGGGCGGACGACGCGGCGCGCTTCACCGAGCGCGCGCAGCCGATCCGCACGGTCGACGAGATGGTAAAGCGGCCCTAGCAACAGCACGGCGTCGTAGCTCGAGTCGGCCTCGTGCAGGTGACGGGCATCGCCGAGCGCGGCAATAAAGCCACCGGTGGCGAGCGCCCGCTCGACGTGCAACGGCATCGGATCGATCAGGTGCACGTCGTACCCGCGCCCCGCCAGCCATGCCGCGTGAACGCCAGGGCCACCCCCGACGTCGAGCACGCTGGCGGGCGGCGCAGGGAGGAAGCGCTCCAGCAGCACGCGTGTACGGACCAGCTCCAGCGACGGCCGCGCGGTCAGCCGGTCATGTTCGCGATCTTCGGCGTAATGCGCCACGATCTCGGTGTCGATCTCCATAGGCGGGCACGGTAGCCGACCGCCGGGCGCTCCAGCAGGCCCTTATGCGCCGAAGACCCCACCGCATGGCGCACAGAGCACACTTCGGGGGTGTTCGGCGCGCAAGGGGCCGGTCCGACGGAATTCAATTTGAGTTCTGGGCCGCCGCGGCCGATAGTTGTATGGTGCAAGCAAGTGATCGTCGCCTGGTGTCGCCTCTCGTCGAGGCGCTCTACCTCGTCGTCCGCCGGGCCCATCGACTGCGCAGCGTGCGGGTGCACAGCAGCTGCGACAAGGCTGGCTTGGTGCTGCTCGGGCAGCTGCTCGAGCAGGGGGCGATGCGGCTGTCCGACCTCGCCGGCTCGGTGCAGCTCGATCCGTCGACCGTGAGCCGCCAGGTGCGGGCCCTGTGCGACGGCGGCTTCACCCAGGCGGTCGAAGACCCCGACGACAAGCGCGCCCGGCTGCTCACGATCAGCGACGCCGGCCGCGCCGAGGTCGAATCGGTCGCGCGCGAGCTTGGCGATGTCCTGGGCCGTGCGGTGAGCCGCTGGCCGACATCGGACGTCGAGTCGCTCACCGCCCTGCTCACCCGGCTAGCCGACGATCTCGCGACTGGCGCCACCGAAGCACTACCGACAGATGCAGTTGAGGAGACCGCTCGATGAGCCAAACTTCCCCGGCCGAGGCCGACATCTCGGCGCCGCCCCAGCACGTGAACATGTCGCACAAGCAGATCCTTGTTGTGCTCTCGGGCCTGATGCTCGGCATGCTGCTCGCGGCACTCGATCAGACGATCGTGTCGACGGCGCTGCCCCGGATCACCTCCGACCTCGGCGGCCAGCAGCACCTCGCCTGGGTGGTCACGGCTTACCTGCTCACGTCGACCGCGTCGACGCCGCTGTACGGCAAGATCTCCGACCTGTACGGCCGGAAGATCGTGTTCCAGTTCGCGATCGTCGTCTTCCTGATCGGTTCGGTGCTGGCGGGAGCCAGCCAGAACATGGGCGAGCTGATCGGCACTCGGGCCCTGCAGGGCATCGGCGCCGGTGGCCTCATGACCTTGGCGATGGCGATCGTCGGCGACGTCATCAGCCCTCGTGAGCGCGGCCGCTACCAAGGCTACTTCGGCGGCGTTTTCGCGCTGGCAAGCGTGGCCGGCCCGCTGCTCGGCGGGTTCTTCACCGAGTCACTCAGCTGGCGCTGGGTTTTCTACATCAACGTGCCTGTCGGCATCATCGCCCTCGTCGTCACAAGCGTTGTGCTCGACATCCCGTTCCACCGCCGCGATCACAAGGTCGACTACACCGGCGCGGGGCTGCTCGTGGCGGCCACGTCGGCCCTCCTGCTCGCGCTGTCGCTCGGCGGCAAGGCCCACAACAGCGGCTTCGCCTGGGGATCAGTGCAGATCATCGGGCTGTTCGTCATCTCCGTCGCGCTCTTCGTCGGCTTCGTCGCATGGGAGATACGCGCGCCGGAGCCGATCCTGCCTATGCGGCTGTTCCGCAACAAAGTCTTCACTCTCGCCAACGTGATCGGTTTCATCCTCGGCTTCACGATGTTCGGCGCGATCGTCTACCTGCCGCTCTACCTGCAGGACGTGCGCGGCGCGTCGCCCACGATGTCCGGGCTTCAGTTGCTGCCCCTGATGGGCGGCGTGCTGACGTCGTCCATCGGCAGCGGCCGGCTCATCACCAAGATGGGCCGCTACAAGATGTTTCCGATCATCGGATTGATCCTCACCAGCCTGGGCTTCGGGCTGATGAGCCTGATCAAGGCCGACACCTCGTTTCTCGCGTTGGCCGGGGCAATGATCGTGATCGGCCTCGGCATGGGCTGCATCATGCAGGTGCTGGTGTTGGCGATCCAGAACGCCTTGCCCTACAAGGATCTTGGGGTGGGAACGTCGTCGAACACTTTCTTCCGCAGCATGGGCTCGTCGATCGGCGTCGCGGTATTCGGCGCTCTGGTCACCAACCAGCTCACCAGCTACGTCGCTGGTCAACCGCTCGCCGCAGCCGACCGTGCCACGCTCGGCAAGGCGCTGACGGCGGGCCAGGGCGGGGGCAGCAGCGGCGGCCTGCAGCTGCCGCACGCACTGCAGACGATCTTCGACAATGCCTACGTGCACGCGATCAACAACACGTTCCTGTGGTCGGTCCCGTTGCTTTTGGTCGGCCTGGTGCTGGCGTTCTGGATGCCGGAGAAGCGGTTGTCACGCACGTCAGGTCTCGGCCGCACCGCGCCCACGCCGGCAAGTTCGCCCGACGTCGCTCCCGACCTGACACCGGTCTTGGAGTAAATGCCGAAATCCCGATGCCGCACGGTATTGCGCCGCGCCCGGCGTAAGGCAAAGCTGAATTGACCCACGTCCGACTGGCCGTAGCACTTGGAGGGCATCATGGCCGGTTTCGTGCAGGTCATCGAGTTCGACACCACCCGTATCGACGAGCTGAAGACGCTCGGCGACAAGTTCGTCGCTGAGCGGGCCACCGAGCCCGGCTCCGCGATCAGAGGGGTCCTGACCGCAGACCGCGAGCGCCCGGGTCACTACCTCAACATCGTCGAGTTCGCGTCGTACGAGGAGGCGATGGAGAACTCCGACCGACCCGAGACGAGAGAATTCGCCGAACGGATGGCGGAGTTGTGCGACGGGCCCCCGACCTTCCACAACCTCGACGTCGTCCAGACTTTCAAGGTCTGACGAATCACGAAGCGCGGGCTGTCCACGACAGCAGCGCGTCGGCGTCCAGCGTGTTAACGATCGAACCCGTCGGCACGCCGCACTCTTCGGCGCGCGCGCAACCATACGCCTGCCATTCGAGTTGACCAGGCGCATGCGCGTCGGTGTCGACGGCGAAGAGGCAACCGATCTCGACGGCCGTCGTGAGCAGCCGCCGTGGCGGGTCGAGCCGCTCGGGCCGGCTGTTGATCTCGACGGCCACACCGTTTTCCTTGCAGGCGAGGAAAACGGCCTCGGCGTCGAAGCGCGATTCGGCTCGGCCTTTACCGCCGTCACGGCCGACGAGCAGCCGGCCGGTGCAGTGGCCAAGCACGTCGACGTGCGGGTTGCGCACAGCGTTCAGCATCCGGCGGGTCATGGCTGCGGAGGGCATCGCCAGCTTCGAATGCACGCTTGCGACCACCACGTCGAGCTGGTCGAGCAGCGCGGGGTCTTGGTCGAGCGAGCCGTCGTCGAGAATGTCGCACTCGATGCCGGTGAGGATGCGAAACGGCGCGAGCGTGTCGTTCAGCTCGGCGACGACGCGGAGCTGGTCGCGTAGCCGGCTCGCGGTGAGCCCGCGGGCGACGGTGAGCCGCGGCGAGTGGTCGGTGAGCGCGATGTAGTCGTGGGCGCCGCTGCCGAGATCCCTTGCCGCGGCGGCCATCTCGGCGATCGGGCTGCCGCCATCGCTCCAGTCGGAGTGCGTGTGCAGGTCACCGCGAAGCAGCGCGCGCAGCTTCTCTCCGCCGCGCACGAGCGGCGCCACGGCGGCGTCGCCGAGCTTGGCGAGGTAGGCCGGCTCGACGCCGTCCAAGACCTCGGTGACGACCGTCGCCGTCACCGCGCCGATGCCGCGCAGTTCGGTGAGCGTGCCACGCTTCGCACGCAGCCGCAGCTCGGCGTCGGGCAGTTGCGCCAGGGTCGCGGCGGCGGCGCGAAAGGCGCGCACCCGATACGTCGGCTCGTGGGCGCGTTCGAGCAGGAAAGCGATGCGGCGCAAGACCTCGACGGGATCAGCTTCGCTGGCGGCCATGCCCGGCCCCTACCCCAGGCTCGTCGGGCTCAGGCGCCGTGGCCGGCCAACTGCTCACGTTGCGAACCGAACACGAGCACCGCGGCGGAGAACCCGTGCAGGTGGTTGCGGCCGCCGACCGGCCCGATCTCGCCTGCGGCGAAGAACCCGGCCACGCCTGAGGTCGATAGCCCTTGCCGCATCGCGAGAACGTCGTGGTCGGCCGACGTGAACAAGTTCGTGCCCCGGCCATTGCACGAAAAGAGCAGGGCGCCTTCGACGGCCGCGAATTCGCGGCGCAACTGGACGAGCATCGCACGCAGATCGTCGTCAGCCGACGCGGCGTCTCGCACCTGAAACCGCACGGTGCTGCCGACCGGCACGATGTCGCCGATCGCGATCGCGTTTCGCTGCCGGTCGACGCCGAGAATCCCGCGCACCAAGAAATCGCCGCGCTCGTGCTCGTCGACGTATTCGTCAATCGCGACGCCGACCTGCAAGCCGCCGCTGGCCAGCGCCTGGTCTTCGGCCGACAACGAGCTGAGCACGCGCTCCAGCTTGAGAAACGCGGGTTCGCCGGCGAGGCCCAACAACAGGTTGCCCTCCGCCGCCGTGACGGTCATGGGCGGCCCGACCGGCCGGCAGCCCTGGCTCACCATCGCCTGCGCGCCCACCGGACCACCGAGCACCACGCCGACCGCGCCTCGATCGACCACCCGGTTGTCGAGCAGCAGCCGGGTGGAGCCCGGACCACGCGTGCCCGTCGCCATGCCGCCGACGATGGGCAGGCCGAGCGCGTCGTTTGCCTGCTCGACGAAGCCGTCGGCCGGGAAAGAGAACGGATCTGCCAGGACGACCGTGACCGCGTCGGGCTCCTCGGCCTCGGGCAGCCCCAAGATGGCCATGCCGTTCGGCGTGCGGATCACCTCGAGGTGGAAAGCCCGGACTCGCACGCCGGGCAGCACCGCCGCCCACACGCTGACCGAGCTCGTAGCCTCGACACCCTGCGATCCGCCGATCACCCCGGCCGCGCTGCAACCGATCACGGTTCGGGCGCGCAACACGCTCGCCGCCCGCGCCAGCGCCTCGCCCACCTGCTCAGGATCGCCGCCGCACACGAACACGCAGGCCAGATCGGGGTTCAACCCGCCGAGCGGCGTGCGCGCGGCGATCGCGGCGCTTTCCGCTGCGCGGACGAGGTCTGCGTCGACGGCGAGGCCGTCCCCGAAGCGTGGCACGACAACAGCTTCCCAGGTCGCCGTCGCCGCTGTCATGCGCCGTGCGGGTAAGGGTGGCGTCCGAGTTGGCCAGCTTGAGGGGAAACGTCCCGAGACTGGCGGGTGGCTGGCGTCAGGAAACTGGTCGCGCGCGCGGGCGGCGCGAGACGTAGGGTCGAAATGTGCCTGAGACCCCACAAGATCGTGAAGCGACCATCCTCGCCAGCTCGGCGGCGTCCGGCTCTCTGGCGGCGTCCGGC
>Ga0164242_10008595_pt1 | contig 11063 bp, 9 predicted proteins | sample OricomgcompostMG_FD_108783 | JGI IMG/M metagenome (GOLD analysis project Ga0164242, IMG submission 108783) | Miracle-Growth compost microbial communities from Emeryville, California, USA - Original compost - Miracle growth compost (MG) ...
AGCCCGGTGTGCAGGACGGCGGCGCCGATGGTGGTGCGGGTCAGGAGGGCCCGGCCGACGGTGGTGCCTCGGGTCAGCCCGGTGTGCAGGACGGCGGCGCCGACGGTGGTGCGGGTCAGGAGGGCCCGGCCGACGGTGGTGCCTCGGGTCAGCCCGGTGTGCAGGACGGCGGCGCCGACGGTGGTGCGGGTCAGGACAGTTGACGCGCCCATCTCGTGAGCGGGACGACCCCGGCACCGTCAGCGGTGCCGGGGTCGCCTTGCAGCGGCTGATGCGTGTGTGCGCCGCGGAGTTCGCCGACGACTACTGGGGCACCGAGGCGCTGCTCACCCGCGCCGCGGACCACTACGCCGACCTCTTCTCCGCTGGGGCGGTCGACGAACTCATCTCCCGGCGCGGTCTGCGCACGCCCTTCTTGCGGATGGCACAGAACGGCGCCACCCTTCCCGACAGCAGCTTCACGGCCGGCGCGGGCGTGGGTGCCACGATCACCGACCAGGTCGACGACACGGCGGTCTGGCGGCACTTCGCGGGCGGCGCGACGCTGGTGTTGCAGGCCCTGCACCGCACCTGGGCCCCGATCGGGGACTTCACCGCGGCACTGGCCGCCGAACTCGCTCATCCCGTGCAGGCGAATGCCTACATCACGCCGGCGCAGAACCGCGGGTTCGACGACCACTACGACGTGCACGACGTCTTCGTGCTGCAGGTGGAGGGCACCAAACGGTGGGTCATCCATCGACCGGTCCACCCGGATCCGTTGCGCGACCAGCCATGGACCGATCATCGGCAGGCGGTCGAAGCGGCCGCGCGCGAAGAGCCTGTCATCGACACGGTGCTGCACCCCGGCGACTGCCTCTACCTGCCGCGGGGCTGGTTGCACGCGGCGCAGGCACAGGGCGAGTTGTCGATCCACCTCACCCTCGGGGTGCACGTCTGGACCCGGTATGCCGTCGCCGAGCACCTCGCGAACAACGCCCTGGCGCGGCTGCGCCAGGACCCGGCGGCGCGCGGATCGCTGCCGGTCGGCGTCGACGGCGTCGACGGTGTCGTCGAACAGGTCCGCAAGGAACTTCTCGCCGCCCTCGACCAGGCGGATCCGGCGCCGGCCTTCCAGCGGGCGCGGCGCGGCCAGGAGCGGCCAGGTGCTCTCGCGCCGCTGGCGCAGCGAGCTGCGCTGGACCGGTTGTCCGAGGGGTCGGCGGTGCAGCTGCGCAGCGGTCTGGCGCCGTCGTGGGACGGCAATCGCCTCCGCACCCGTGTCGGCTGGCTCGATGTGCAGCCGGGGGAGCGGGCCGCCATACGAACGCTGCTCGACGGTGAGCCGCACCCGGTCCGCGAGATCGGCCTCGAGGTCGCCCGCCGGTTGTTGCAGGCCGGCGTCGCCCTGCCCGCGCAGTGGTGACGCGCCATTCCTTCCGGTGCGCGGCCGAGTCGCGCCGGCGGGACGATCAGTTGGCCGGCACCGCCCCGCGAGCGCACGGCTGGGTCCTGATCGAACACCCCGGGCCGTGGCCGTTCGGCGGTTTCGCCGAGCTGCCCCTGCCGAGCGAGGTCGTCGAGACCGTGCTGCATGCGGCCCGCCGTGCCGGCATGCGGATCCTGCTGGTCCGGCGGCACGGCCGCCGGAGAGCCGCCGGTGAGCGTGCCTGGGCCGTGCTGCGGTATGACGCGCACGGCGCGCATCGTCAGCAGTGGGGCACCTGGTCGGTCGCGACCGACCTACTGCGCATCGCCGAGGCGATCGGGCGCCCGGGCAGCACCGGGCACCCGCCGGTCTACCTCGTCTGCACCCATGGGATCCACGACGCCTGCTGCGCCATCAGGGGACGCCCGGTGGCCCGCGCGCTGGCGCAGGAATGGCCGGCCAACACCTGGGACTGCAGCCACGTCGGCGGCGATCGTTACGCCGCCAACGTCGTGGTCGTCCCGGACGGCGTCTACTTCGGTGCCGTCACACCGCAGCAGGCGCTCGACGACGTCGCACTGCTGCGGCGCGGCCTGGTGAGCGCCGAACACCTGCGGGGTTACTGCGAGTTGCCGGCGCCGGCGCAGTGCGCGGTCGCCGAGGTGTTGCGACGCCTCGGCCCGGCCGGGCGGCACGCCATACGACTCGCCGGTGCCGAGTCGGCCGGCGACCGGACGTCGATCGTGTTGTCCTGCGAGCCGCCGCTGCCCGCCCGGATCCAGGTGGAGGTGCGGATGTTCGCGCTCGCCGAGGCGCAGCTGACCTGCCGGGCGCCGGCGCCCACCCGCGCCGTCGCCTACGAGACCCTCTCCTTCGAGGTGCAGCCCGACTGACGCGCACCTGCCGCGGAGTGACGCGGCTGCCGCGGTGCCGCTCGCGGGTCGGTGCGCCGGGCGGCGCCGAGCGTCATACAGGAAGGGCCCGGCCAGATCGGCCGGGCCCTTCCCTCGGTTGGGGTGAGTGACGGGACTTGAACCCGCGACATTCGCGACCACAACGCGACGCTCTACCAGCTGAGCTACACCCACCACGGCTGCTTGCAGTTCGAAGCAGCGCGGACCATCGTACCTGCTCCGAAGGGGTGCTCGGGACAACCCCCTCGCCGGGTCACTTCCGGACGGTGAACCTGGCCGCGATCGCCTTGGCGGTGTCGCTGTCCGGGCCGGGCTGTGGCACGAAAACGGCCTCTCGGTAGTAGCGCAGCTCCGCGATCGACTCGCGGATGTCGGCGAGCGCGCGGTGGCCGCCGTTCTTGGCCGGTGCGCTGAAGTAGACGCGCGGGTACCACCGGCGCGACAACTCCTTGATCGAGGACACGTCGATGATCCGGTAGTGCAGATAGGCATCGAGCTCCGGCATGTCACGGGCGAGGAAGCCGCGGTCGGTGCTGACGGTGTTGCCGCCCAGCGGCCACTTGCCCTCGCCGGGGGCGAATTCGCGCACGTAGGCCATCACCTGCCGCTGCGCCTCCTCCATCGAGACGCCGCCGGCGAGCTCCTCGAGCAGCCCGCTGCGGGTGTGCATGTCGCGGACGAAGTCGTTCATCTGCTCCAGCGCGGCCGGCGGCGGTGCGATCAGGATGTCGATGCCCTCACCGAGCTGGTTCAGCTCGAAATCGGTGACCAGCACGGCCACCTCGATCAGCGCGTCCTGGCTCAGGCTCAAGCCGGTCATCTCGCAGTCGATCCAGACGATGCGGTCGGTGCGTGCCTTGTCCTCGTTCACCCGTTCACTGTAGGGATCGGTGCGGCCGGTCGGTGCGCAGCCCGTGCTGGTGCGATGGCCCGGGGCGTCATACAGTGCTTGAAGTGATGCTGCCGCCACCTCGTCCGGACCGGCGTCCCGTGCTACGCCGGTGGCTGATCGTTGCGCTGGTGGCCATCGGTTTCGCCCTCGGTGGCCTCGGCATGCTGCTGCTCGTCGACGACCAGTCCGGCATCGTCGCCACGGGCATCGGCCTGGTCCTGTCGCTGGTGGTCCTCGGCGTCGTCGTGCCGGTCTTCCTGTGGCTGGACCGCTTCGAACGCGAGCCGACACGACTGCTGGTCTTCGCGTTGCTGTGGGGAGCGTGCATCGCCACCTTCGTCGCTGCCGTGGTCAACGACGTCGGCTCGGTCGTGATCGATCCCGTCACCGCGTCCCACCCGTCGGCGGCCACCTGGGTGGCGCCGGTGGTGGAGGAGTCGTTGAAGGGTCTGGGGCCCTTGCTGATCCTGCTGTTCAGCCGACGGGAGATCGACGGTGTGCTGGACGGCATGGTGTATGCCGGGCTCACGGCCGCCGGATTCGCGGCCGTCGAAGACGTGGTCTACCTGGCGGCCGGCTATGCGGACACGGGGGAGCACGGACTGGTTGCCACGTTCGTCGTACGCGTGGTGATGAGCCCCTTCGCGCACCCGATGTTCACCGTGTGCACGGGCATCGGGATCGGCATCGCGGCGACGACGCCGCACCGCCCGCTGCGCTATCTCGCGCCGTTCGCCGGCTGGTGCTGTGCCGTGACCCTGCACGGCGTGTGGAACCTCGGGGCGGTTCTGTCCCAGCACGGCTGGCTGATGTTCTACGTGGTGTTGCAGCTGCCGCTCTTCGTCGGCTTCGTGACGCTGATCGTGCTGGCCCGCCGGCACGAGGCGAGCCTGATCGCCCGTGAGCTCGGCCAGTATGTCGACTCCGGTCTGCTGACCGCGCCGGAGGTCGTGATGCTCTCCTCGATCAGGGAACGCAGCTACGCACTCGCCTGGGCGGAGCGGCACGGTGGTGTCGAGGCCCGCTGTGAGATGCGCGAACTGCAGGATGCCGCAAGCGAACTCGCGATGGTTCGAGCGCGGCTCGACCGCGGTGACGCCCGATCGACGGTCCAGCGGGAGGAGCGGCAACTGCTGGAGCTGGTCGCCGCACTGCGGGTGCGCTTCCTGGACTCCGCGCTCTACCGCTACTACGACGACCGGGGACTGACGGCGGGGTCGACATCGTGAGGGAGCGGAGCCGACCGTGACTCGTGCCGGTGCCGACCGCGAGCCGTATGCCGACCGTGCGGCGGCAGGTGCCGCGCTGGCCGAGGAGTTGCGGGACTTCGCCGAGCGCCCCGACGTCGTCGTGCTGGGTCTGCCACGTGGCGGGGTGCCGGTGGCGATCGAGGTGGCGCAGCGGTTGTCGGCACCGTTGGACGTCCTCGTGGTGCGCAAGCTCGGTCTGCCGCGGCACCCCGAGCTGGCCATGGGTGCGGTCGCCGGCAGCGCCGAAGGTCTGCGCATCGTGCGCAACCCGGAGGTGATCCGCCGGGCGCGGGTGAGCGACCGCACCTTCGACAAGGTGCTGCAGACCGAGACCGCCGAGCTGCGGCGCCGCGAAGCGCTGTACCGCGGCTCCCGGGAGGCGTTGCCGCTGCGCGGCCGCGCCGTCGTCGTGGTCGACGACGGGCTCGCGACAGGCGCCTCCATGTCAGTCGCGTTGCGCGTCATACAGGAGCAGGAGGCGGCGTTCGTCGTCGCCGCGGTGCCGATCGGGCCGGCGGACGTGTGCGCGGCGCTCGCGTCGCGGGTCGACCGGCTCGTGTGCCCGTGGAGCCCGCCGGATTTCGTGGCGGTCGGCGCGGGGTATCGGCAGTTCGGGCAGACCAGCGACGACGAGGTGCGCCGGCTGCTGGCCGCCGGCAGGTGAGTGCCGACGGCGTCCGGTAATCTGCAACTTCTTGCCCCCGTAGCTCAGCTGGATAGAGCAAGAGCCTTCTAATCTCTAGGTCGCAGGTTCGAGTCCTGCCGGGGGTGCCGGATCACACGTGGGGCTGGAAGCGCTCGCCGCGGGCGAGTCATTGAGAGAGTTCAGTAATGGGAATGAAGTACCGGCCCTCGGAGCGTGCGCTCGCCACCAGTCGCGAGTTGCAGGCCCGGCAGAACCGCTGCGTGGTCTGGATGGCGATCTCCGGGATCACCATCTTCGCCGGGGTGGCGCTGGCTCAAGTCCCACATCTGTCGCCCATCATCGGCTGGCCCGTGCTGGTGGTGGCGGCGGTTGCGATCGTCGCGTTCTTCGTGTTGTTCGTCATGCTCCTCTGGCTGGCGGGTCGGCGATTCATGAACGTCATGCGTGACGGGCGGCGGCAGAAGGACGCGATGGCGGCGGGTCGACCGTGGCCCGACGACCCGGTGCCCGAGCATCCCGTGGGGCGGACCGGCGGCTAACAGATGCCGGTTCGCGGCTCCGCGGCGGGCCAAGTTGAGTCCGGGACTCCGCCGCGAAATGATGTGCGGTGTGTCTGGGGATCCCGAGGGTGAACGGCTGCTGGCTGCATTGCAGAGCCTGCGGCGTGGGATCGACGCGACCGCACTCCCGCTCGAGCTGACCGACGTCGAGCGCGCCCGGCGCGACAGGGGCGAGCTGCTGGCGCAACTCGACGACTACATCCTGCCCCGGGCCGCGTCGCTGGACGCCCCGCTGCTGGCCGTGGTCGGCGGGTCCACCGGGGCCGGCAAGTCGACGCTGGTCAACTCCCTCGTCGGCGAAGTCGTCACCAAGAGCGGCGTGCTGCGGCCCACGACCCGGGCCTCGACGCTGATCCACAACCCGGCCGACGAGCGATGGTTCACCGGCACCCGGGTGCTGCCCGGCCTCGCCCGGCTGACCGGCGACATCGACGAGGCCGGCGATCCGGGCACACTGCGGCTCGTGCCGGGCAACGTGCCACCGGGCCTCGCGCTGCTGGACGCACCCGACATCGACTCCGTCGTCTCGGCCAACCGCGACCTGGCCCGGCAGTTGCTCTCCGCGGCCGACCTGTGGATCTTCGTCACCACCGCCATGCGGTATGCCGACGCCGTGCCGTGGGACCTGTTGCACCAGGCGATCCGGCGCGGGACCTCCGTCGCCGTGGTGCTCGACCGTGTGCCGCTGGATGCCATGGAGGAGGTGCGTGCCGACTTCGCGACGATGCTGATGGAGCAGGGGCTCGGCCAGTCACCGGTCTTCGCCATCGCGGAGAGCAACCTCGGCGCGGACGGCCTGCTCCCCGCGGTCGAGGTGGCCCGCATCAACGGCTGGCTCGCGTCGCTCGCCGCCGACCAGCACGCTCGCAGCATCGTGATCCGGCGGACCCTGCAGGGCGCACTCGACTCGCTCGACAGCAGAGCCGCCGCCCTCGAGCTCGCGCTCATCCAGCAGGCGGACGCCCGGGACGAGCTGCGCCGCGCTGCCGACGACGGGTATGCCGCAGCGCTCGCGGGGGTCGCAGAGGGCATGCGGGACGGCACGCTGCTGCGCGGTGAGGTGCTCGCGCGGTGGCAGGAGTTCGTCGGCACCGGCGAGGTCTTCCGGCAACTCGAAGCCGGCGTCAGTCGGGTGCGTGACCGCGTTGCGGCAGTGCTGCGCGGCCGCGGCCGGCAACAACCGGCCGGGGATCTGGGCGCAGCACTGCAGACGGGTGTGGCCGCGCTGCTCCAGGCGCACGGCGAGACGGCCGCGATCGACGTGGCCCGGTCGTGGCGCCATACAGCAGGGGGAGCAGGGCTCATCGAACAGCATCCCGAACTCGCCTCTGTCAGCAAGGATTTCGAAGCGGAAACGGAGACTCTCGTGCGGTCCTGGCAGGACGACGTGCTCTCCATGGTGCGTGAGGAAGCGGCCGGCAAGCGGACCACCGCACGCTTCCTCGCCTTCGGCGTCAACGGCATCGCGGTGCTGTTGATGCTGGTCGTCTTCTCCGCCACCGCGGGCTTGACCGGTGCCGAGGTCGGCATAGCCGGCGGCTCGGCGGTCCTCGCGCAGCGACTGCTCGAAGCGGTCTTCGGTGACCAGGCGGTCCGCACCCTGGCGAGCCGGGCACGCACGCGGCTGCTCGCCCGCACCGAGGAGTTGTATGGCGCCCAGCGCGCACGCTTCGATGCCGTGCTGGCGGGGATCGACGGTGGTGCGACCACCGCCGGCGAACTCCGCTCCGCGGTCGAACAGGTCAGGGCGGCGCGATGAGCTCGAAGAAGGCGAAGAAGTCGGCGGCGCACAGCGGCTGGGACGAGGTCACCACGCACGCCGAGGCGCTCGCGGAGGCGCTGCGATCCGGTGACGGCAGACTGCCCGCCGACGGGGTGCGCCGTGCCGAGCAGGTGCTGCACAAGATCCCGGGACGGCAGGCGATCGTCGGTGGCCGCACCGTCGTGGTGCTCGCCGGTGCGACCGGCAGCGGCAAATCGAGCCTGTTCAACGCGCTGGTGGCAGAGCCGGTTTCGCGGATCGGTGCCCGCCGCCCGACGACCTCCGTGCCGACGGCCGCGATGTGGGGGGACGAACCGAGCGGCGAACTGCTCGACTGGCTGCAGGTCGGCACCCGTCACCAGGTGCCGCGCGGCACCCGACGCGCCGAGGCTCTCGAGGGTCTGGTGCTGCTCGACCTGCCCGACTTCGACTCACGCGTCGCCCAGCACCGTGCCGAGGCCGACCGGGTCATCGGGCTGGCCGACGTGCTGATCTGGGTCACCGATCCGCAGAAGTACGCCGACGCCGTGCTGCACGACGACTACGTCAAACAGCTGGCGAGCCACAGCGCCGTGTCGCTGGTCGTGCTCAACCAGATCGATCGGCTGGGCCGCGCCGAGATCTCGCAGTGTGTCGAGGACCTGCAGCGTCTCCTCGCCGCCGACGGCCTGTCGGGTGTGCCGGTGCTCACGACCTCCGCGGTGCGCGGGTACGGCGTGGACGATCTCGCCGGCACCATCTCCTCGGTCGTCCAGGAGCGCAATGCCGCCGAGCAGCGGTTGCTCGCCGACGTGCGGGCCGCGGCCGCGGCGCTGCGCCCGGGTGTGGCGGAGCAGGAGGCGATCCTGCATGCCGACGACGGGTCCGAGCTGACCGAGGCGTTGTGCCGGGCCGCCGGCGTGCCGGCGGTCGTGGACGCGGTCCGTCGTGACCACCTGATGCAGGCCGAGCAGCACGGAGGCTGGCCGTTCACCCGGTGGGTGCATCGGCTGCGTCCGCAGCCGCTGCGTCGGCTCCGGCTCGACGAGGCGCACACGATGAACCGCTCCGGCGCGAAACTCGCGCTGGGCAGGTCCTCGTTGCCACCGACCGGACCCGCGGCACGGGCCGCGGTCGATCTGGCCAGCCGCAAGCTGGGCCGCCGTGCCGCCGACGGTCTGCCGGCGCCCTGGGCCGAGGCGGTCCAGCAGGCCGCCACGCCGTCCGACGAACGCTTGCACGACGCGCTCGATCAGGCCGTCATCGGCACCGAACTGCACACGCGCAAGCCGGCGTGGTGGGCGGTGTCCTCGGCGTTGCAGTGGGTCTTCGCCGCCGTCGCCGTGATCGGCCTGCTCTGGCTGGTGTTACTGGCGATCCTCGGCTTCGCGCACATCGATGCGGACTCGCCGACCTGGATCGGGCTGCCGATCCCGGTGCTGCTGCTGATCTTCGGGCTGCTCGCCGGGCTGCTGCTCGCCCTGATCGCGCGATGGGCCGCAGCGCGCGGAGCACAACGGCGTGCCGAGCAGGTCAAGGCGAAGCTGCGTGCGTCCATCGGGGTCGTCGGGGTCGAGGAGATCATCGACCCGGTCGCGCGCGTGCTGCAGGCGCATCGTGACACCCGAGAGGCGCTGGCCGCCGCTGCGCGCTGACCGGCCGCGGTCCACACCCCATCAGCCGGACGGTGCTCGTCCACAGGCTGGACCGGATCGTCTCGCGGACCTCGCCGCAGGGGCCGGATGCTGGCAGTCATTCGGTGCGGCACAGGGCCACACCGTTCGAACCAGCGTGAGGTGCGACATGAACGAGACCAGCCTGACGATCCGCGGCAACCTGACCGCGAAGCCCGAGCGCATCATGGGCAGCAAGGGCGAATTCACGACCTTCCGGGTCGCGGTCAACGAATACCACTACGACCAGTCGGTGGGTGGGTACGTCGATGACCGCACGTCCTTCTACAAGGTGGTCGCCTTCCGGCAGCTGGGAGCCAACGTCGCCAGGTCCCTGTCCAAGGGCGACGCCGTGGTGGTGAGCGGCAAGCTGCGCATCAACCAGTGGGAGAGCGCCGCGGGTGACACCCGGTCGGCGCCGGAGATCGAGGCGTATGGCGTCGGACCCGACCTGCGGTTCGGCATCGCCACCTATCAGCGGATCCCCGGACAGCGCCAGCAGCAGGCCGGCTGGCGCAACCAGGGCGGCGAGAGCCCGGCGGACACCTGGGCGGGAGAGCAGGACCGTGCCGGCGAGGAGCCGGCCGAGAGCGCCTTCGCGCCGGCGGACGACGGCGAGCTCACCCCGACGTCGTCCAGCGGACCGTTGCTGGAGCAGGCCGGCTGATCTCGCCCTGCCGGGAGACGTCGATCACGCCAGGTAGTGGTGAGACGTCACGATTTCGGTCCGGCGGCATCGCCCCGATAGCCTGGCCAGCATGCCCGAGTTCATCTACACCATGACCAAGGCGCGCAAGGCTGTCGGGGACAAGCTGATCCTCGATGACGTCAGCATGTCCTTCTACCCCGGCGCCAAGATCGGCGTCGTGGGGCCCAACGGTGCCGGTAAGTCCACGATCCTGAAGATCATGGCCGGCCTCGACCAACCCTCCAACGGGGAGGCCCGGCTGTCGCCCGGCTACACCGTCGGCATCCTGCTGCAGGAGCCGCCGCTGAACGAGGAGAAGGACGTTCGCGGCAACGTCGAGGAGGGCCTCGGGCAGATCAAGGCCGACCTGGACCGGTTCAACGAGATCTCCGAGCAGATGTCGCAGCCGGACGCGGACTTCGACGCGCTCATGGCCGAGATGGGCCAGCTGCAGGAGAAGATCGACGCCGCCGACGCCTGGGACCTGGACTCCCAGCTGGAGCAGGCGATGGACGCGTTGCAGTGCCCGCCCGGGGACGCCGACGTCACCGTGCTCTCCGGTGGTGAGCGGCGCCGCGTCGCACTGTGCAAGCTGTTGCTGTCCAAGCCTGACCTGCTGCTGCTCGACGAGCCCACCAACCACCTGGACGCCGAGTCGGTCAACTGGCTGGAGCAGCACCTGGCGGCATACCCCGGCGCCGTGCTGGCCGTGACCCACGACCGCTACTTCCTGGACCACGTCGCGGGCTGGATCTGCGAGGTCGACCGCGGCCGGCTCTACCCCTACGAGGGCAACTACTCCACCTACCTGGAGAAGAAGCAGGAACGCCTGCAGATCCAGGGCAAGAAGGACGCCAAGCTCGCCAAGCGGCTCAAGTCCGAGCTGGAGTGGGTGCGCTCCAACGCCAAGGCACGCCAGACCAAGAGCAAGTCGCGCCTGGCGCGCTACGAGGAGATGGCGGCCGAGGCCGAGCGCACGCGGAAGCTGGACTTCGAGGAGATCCAGATCCCGCCGGGCCCGCGGCTGGGCGCCCAGGTGATCGAGGTCAAGGACCTCACCAAGGGCTTCGGCGACCGGATGCTGATCGACGGGCTGTCGTTCACCCTCCCGCGCAACGGCATCGTCGGCGTCATCGGGCCCAACGGGGTGGGCAAGACCACGCTGTTCAAGACGATCGTCGGTCTGGAGCAGCCGGACGAGGGTTCGGTCAAGGTCGGCGAGACCGTCGACATCTCGTATGTCGACCAGTCCCGCGCGGGCATCGACTCGGAGAAGACGCTCTGGGAGGTC
>Ga0164242_10008596_pt1 | contig 11062 bp, 6 predicted proteins | sample OricomgcompostMG_FD_108783 | JGI IMG/M metagenome (GOLD analysis project Ga0164242, IMG submission 108783) | Miracle-Growth compost microbial communities from Emeryville, California, USA - Original compost - Miracle growth compost (MG) ...
AAAAAGGAGCTCATGTATAGACGTCTACTTCCTCGTAGCCCGCCCGACCTTCTGCATCTTGGTCGGAGGCCCGGCCATGTCCCCGTCCGTCTCGTCCTCGGACTCCTCCTCTACGTCGTCGAAGTCAACCTCGTCCTCGTCTAGCGAACCCTGCGACGCGGCATCGTCATCGCCGTCAACGTCCATGCCGCCGAGCGAACCCTCGTCCTCCGAGTCATCGTCATCCGTTTCTCCGCCGATCCCGTTTGCGAGCACCAGATCGTCGTCCTCGCCCATCCTCGTCCTCGTGACGCCGTTCGTCATCCCCATCCTGCCGTGCGCTGCTTCGTCGTCGTCCTCTTCGCCCTCAACGTACACAACACCCTCCTCGTCCTCGTCCGCAGACTCCTCCTCATCGTCATACCCGTCGTACTCGGCCCGCCCCCGACCGCCGGCCCCGAGGTTGTCCCGCCGCAGCTGCATCTGCGAATCCAACATGTCCAGCTTGCCCTTGAGAACCAGCAGGCTCGGCAGGGCGCGGGCGCGCTCCTCGAGCACGCGGCTCAGCTCGGCGAGGCGCCGGACGAGGTCCGGCTGGGCGGCGAGGGCGCCGCCGTGCGCGACGATGGTCCACTGCACCCAGGCCATGAGGCTGTGGGCGCGCGCGGGACGCCGGTGCATCCGCGCGGCGAGCTTGGTCAGCAGCGCGCCCGCGAGGGCCGAGTCCATGCGCTGGATGGTGGCGCGCACGGTGGGGAGGTCGGAGGTGAGTAGGCAGGACTCGAGGAGGACGGCGTCGTCGGTGCGGAGGGCTTGGTTTAGCACCGTGCCGAGCGAGGAGAGCGCTGGTGCGGGGGCGGCGGGGCGCGAGGGGGCGAGGGCTGTTGATGTTGCGGTTGTTGTTGCTATTGTTGATGATGCGGGGAGCGGCTGCTGTTGCTGCTTCTGCTGGGAGGTGGAGAGAGAGAGAGGTGTGCTGCCGCGGGGATGGTGGCGGGCGGCGGTTAGAGTGGTGGCGGGGACATTGATGACGGCGGCTGAGTTGCTGCCGCGGATGAGGTCGCCGAAGGTTGGGGAGGTGGCCTCGTCGTCGGAGACGGATGGGCCGTCTTCTTGCATCTCCGTGTCCGCGTCCGCGTCAACAGCGGCGGCGGCGGCGGCGGCGGCGGAGATCCCGCTGGGTTTTCTTAAGATGGGGTTAGAATCGTCGGGCGGCGGTGTGGTCTGGCCCGATAGGTGGTTCTTGCTCTCCGGTGCGCCTGGCTCCCTGTCGCTGTCCTCTTCCCGATCTGAGAATTCGTCGTAATTACTACTTGAGTCGCTCGATATCTCGATCGTGTCTACCTCCGCCGAAGCCGCTCCGGAATTTAATGTCGGCAGTAATGAGCCCGCTGTGGATACTGCTGTCATCGTCTCGTCTACCCTTGGCTTGGTAGGTATCTTTGCGCTCTGCTTGACTACCGGCCTCGCCAGCGTCATGGGAGCTTTTCGCTTCGTCGACATTGTGTGCGAGTGGTGATGGTGGGGGATGATTGCCGCGGGAATGTGCGAAGGAGAATGGATGATCGGGGAAAGTGGCGGTCCTCCCGAATGCCTATAGGTCCCTGTATCGTAATTGATGCTCGTTCCTGTTCGAAATGGTGATCAAGAATATGCTTGCTGTTTGTTCGTAGTGATGCTTCCTGAGCATTAGCAACCACCAAAAGGCGTGGTAAATTTTTTGGGTGGGCAACTTTTTTTCCCTTGGTTTTTTTCTGCCATCCCCTCTCGCTTTTCCGCTGACCTAACCAGGCCGCCGGGCTGGACAGAAAATGGGATGGGTATTAGTGGTCGCTTTCGTTCAATGTAGGCGGTATCGAGCTTTGCCGACATAGCATCAATATCGATATAGTCCATTTTTTCCACAGGGTACGTTCAGTGGCATGGGCTACGTGATTGTGGCTTCTAAATATCAAACATTGCAACTCATATTTTATGGTTATTTATTATTACTTGCCCCATGGCTGCGGGATTGTCTCAGCAAGGAATTTTATGTAGTCCAGCATGGTCTGTGCCCAAAGTGGAAAACGTGCGTGCCAAAGGTATGAAGAGAGATCTCGACGAGTCCCTCCTCTTCAAGACAGTCACGTTTTTGTCTTTTACATCAATGCCACGAACCAAACGGAATACAGTGGAAGGTAGGAGTTGAAGACATCGCATTAAGTCACCCGGCACCGCCGTATTAATCTACGACTCTGAACTTTCTATCATTGTCGCCGAGTGACTCTCCCCACCTTCAATATCGCTCCACCAAGCTTTCAGGACTACCATCGACTCTCCTCAAGGGACGAGGGCCAAACCATGGCCACCCAGAGTTTTTTGCTAACCGGGTAGAGATTTCAGGATTATCATACGATGGCAAACACTACGTTTGGCTGGCCGGGAGGAGCCATCTACTCTCTAACGAACTTATGTCCGTTGCATCCGGTGGCCTGTCATGGCCCGTAGACATAAGGGCCTGGCACATCCTCCAAGAGTCCGGGCAGGCTAGACTTGCGATTGCATAAGAGTCCAAATACTCCCGCCAGGATCTCGGAGGACTGCCCGAGCATCGCTATTCCTTGGGCGATCGGAAGCCCCGTGATATCAGCTCTAGCGACCCAACAACACTCTGGCTTGATCTGGCCGTGGATCTCTCCGCGTCCACTAGGAACACCTCGACAGCAGTTTCCCGAGATCGTGTGAATAGGTTAGTTAGGTTGGCCGTGGTCCCGGCGCCGTCTCCCTGTGGCTCCAAACGCCGACCGCTTCAGCTAAGACCATCCATATGGCACTCCGTAGCTGCCATCTGATCCGTTACGCAACGGCTAGATCCAGCTTCCCAGCGGAAGAAACCGGCGCAAGTAAGTTTATTCCGATGCGGTGTTCTCGTCCCGGTATTCTAGGAACGGATTAGCCCTGAAGTACAGAGGTATAGCTGGCGATGGTTGATTTGCAATGCATCTTGCCCTCGGGCCTCGGCGGTAGTAGTAAGTATTGAGGAAATGGGCGCCCCTCAGTCGGGTCGGAAACTCCGAAGAATAGGTAATTGTCAAACACGAAAATCCACGTGATCACACTTTTGGGCATGTGACCACGACCTTTTGTTTTTTGGTGAGTCATCAAACTGCGATGGGACCCGGAAAAGGCCAGAGCGATCAAAGGAAACTGTGGCTGTGTGTACATTTACACCTCAAGGGAAATTTGCAGCTGAAGGCTCCTCTGATTGGCCACAGACCAGCCGGTAGCCTAAAGGGTCGGACCCTAGGAAGATGATTGGGTGCGCGGCCACGAGCCCCAGTCTTCTTGATCCAGCCACCCTTGTCCGAAAGAACGGGTCCTTCAAGATCTGATTGGCTGTACCGGGCAGGCATCCCTGCGAGTGGCTACCCAGCCAGGCCGAGAGCTTGGGCGGACGCGACTTACCCAATCCAACCAATCTTACAAATAAGAACCAGCCCCGATTCCAGATTTTCGCGACTTTTGCTCGTGGAAAAGTCCTGATTTTCCCTTCCTTTTTGCCATTTTCCGCACCCTAGCAAAAATAACCCCAACAACCCCCCAATATCCCACCCCTCATCGGACTTTCGGTACTTCCTGCAAGTACCACGCACCTCCACGCCAAAGTCGCAGTCGCGAAATTGACGCCACAACACGAAACGAACACGTTCAAAAGCGAAGCATAAAACTGGGGTTCCGGTGGATTGCCCCAAACCCATCACGTCAACAACTCCGGCCGAGGGTCTAGCCTTGTGTCACGTGGACTCAGACTGAGCTTTGGACTTCCCAACCTGAAGCCATCGCGAGCGTTATTTTGTATATCGTCGCTAAGAGAGATGCCCCAACCCGGATACGCACGAAGCTCCTCTTTCAAGGCCACGTAGACGACGCTCCCCTTGCCCGTATCGCAGTCCCGCAGACAAGCGTTCGCTGCACATTTGGTGCTCTGTTTGAAGGTAAAAAAAAAATCACCCCATTCTTTTTGGTCTCGTCGTGTTGCGACTGCACAGGCGCATGCATGACATCCCTTCCGCCCTTCCTTCCTGCCTTCCTTCCTACTTTCCTTCCTTCGGTATACTAGCTCCTTCTCTCAAGCTATCTATTACCAACCCTCACGTGCGCCTTCGAGTGAAGGCTTGAGGTTTGTTGTCACTTGTTGCCGTCGCAGCGGTTTGGCAAACAACCCACAAGGAGAGGAAGTGAGCGGCGAGAGTGGAATTTGGCACGACCAGGGTTGGGTCAGACGAAAACCATCTCGTCGATCTCGCACGGACCAAGTCCTGCATTTCTCGCCCCAGCCCCAGCCAACCAGCGAGCTCGAAGAGGAGGGAGCTCCCCAGTAAAGCTCCTAGAGCTCGGGATAAATACCCCCAGGAGCCCCAAGCTACTCCGACCGGGACTGACATCTGTGCTTTTCAACAGAAACTTTCGGAAAACAGCAAACGCGGCAAAAGGTCCCCCTCCAAAGTCCCGCCCCAGCCAACCAGACCTTGACGAGGTACCTGCGAGACCCGCCCAGCCACCTTTTTTTTTCTCAATCGCGACCGAATCTCGTTTTCGATCATCAAAGCGGTCGCAACTGGTCGCATTTCGCGCGAGGCTGGCAGATCCATCCCAATCGCTTTCTCCATTAGTTAGCCGCTTTTTGCCAACGAAAACAGCCCACTCGGCATTCAAACCGTATTTATTCTCAACCACACCACCCCACTCCGTACATCCGATCGCGACAACTCCGCGCGCGCGCATTGAGCTTGCCGCCACCTGAGCCGCGCCTTCCAACCGTCTCCCGCCGCCGCCACAACGAACTCGACCTATTTCTAATCCGCCGGCCTGCACATCGCGCAACAAAATCCGGCGCTTTCCTTCCACCCTTTCTAGCCTACCGCCTCTTCACTCCGAGCTCCCCGAGACATCAATCGCAATCTCGATTTTGATGTCACAGTCATCGCGATAAAGCTTCCCATCCCCCTCCGAATGGCAGTCATGGCGTCGCATTCTCCAGAGAGCGCGATGCTCGACCCGAAGCCTCCCAAGATGGCATCGCCAGACGAGAAAGATGGGCGCAATGGTAGTATCGAGATTAACGGGTAAGTTGAAACCGCTTCATACGCGCAGGCGCGAAAGTTGTTATTTTCCTGAATCTATGGACTCCACGTTGCTAACAAAATTAATTCGCAGCCGCGTTTCTCCTCTTGGCGTCCACCCGGAGCCCAATTCTGAGAGAAAGCAGGACGCGACGGGCGACAAGCTCGAGGCTGGAGATCTAACCAAAACGACTCTCCCCCAAAACGAAGCTGCCTTCGCCAACAACCAAACAGTGTCGGCGGATGCGCAAGACGATATCCAAGCTCCTGAGCCCGAAATATCTCAATCATCAACAGATGCGAAAATGGACGGGAGCCCCACCACCGAAGTAGAGATGGGTGACGCGCCCGTTGACGCCCCCGGTGACGAGACGTCAACTGAAGCCGCGAAGGAAGTTATCGCCACACCATCTGAAGAGCACACCGCGCAAGAGCCGACTGTACCGGCGGAGTCCAACGAACCCCCCGTGTTGGAGCCCTCGCCATCCGAAACCCCCGTGCCAGCATCGCTAGAGGACGCACCTTCCAAGCCTGACGCGCCACTAGCTGCAGCCCCTGAAGAAGACGCGACAGGCGATGTGGAAATGGATGACGACACAGCGCCTGCCGTCGCATCCGCCAGCATCGAACTACCCGAGGGCACTCAAGACACAATTGTCAGCAATGCGACCGCAGCAACCCCGGCCGAGGACTTGAGTCTGCACCCTTCGAGCATGTCGAGCCTGGCGATAGACACCACGCAGATTTCACCCACTGCAGTCGGATCTGCAGACGTCAGCATGTCCGACGCGCCCCATTCTCCTCTTAAAATCTCTCGCGAGAGGGAGGAAGACGGAGCTGACGAACCGGCCGCAAAACGCGTCAAGACTGCTGACCTTGAAGGGGACGTCGTTCAGGTCAAGACATCGCTCGACCGACAACCCGAAGCCAGCCAACCCGAGACCGAGCAAAGCTCTCTCTTCACCCCCGACGGAGAGCCGAAAAGCCTTGCCGATAAGTCGCTTAATGGCAACTCGATTACACCATGGCAGGCCCGGAAGATTCGGGGCATCTTAGCTGGCATCAAGAAGACCAAAGCAGGCGGCAGCTTTAAGCAACCCGTGGAGATAATGTGGCCAGCTCTCTGGCAGGAGTACCAAGCCAAAGTTCCGGATCCCATCGACATCGGGACGATGGAGAAACGGCTGAAGGGTGGCGACCCAAATTACAAGCCGTATCCCACGCTCGGTGACTTCAAGAATGACCTACAGCTCCTTTATGACAACTCGGTCAGGTTCAACGGCGAAGTCCACGACGTGACAAGGAGTGCGCAGACAGTTCGCGACCAGGTTCTAGAGAAGATGGCCACCGAACAAGCTGTCGAAGTGGTGAAGACGGACAAGAGGGAGACAGTCAAGCACCACCCGACTCGCCACCCAGCCCCCCGAGCGGCGCCTCCACCACCACCACCGCCTCCGCCGGTCCGGCGCCCGGTGGCGAAGCCCGTCGCTACCAGCCCCGCTGAGAAGCCAGCCGAGTCGCCTGCCTTTGCAATCCCACCCAATAACAATGGCGTGCCACTTATTCGGCGAGATTCGACTAAGAATGCGGACGATCGGCCCAAGCGGCCGATTCATCCCCCAAAGAACAAGGACCTAGGATACGAGCCGAAGAAGAAGAAGAAGCTCTCGCCCGAATTCCGTTTCTGCGATGAGGTTCTCACCGAGTTGCGGAAGGCCAAGTACTACGACTTGAACCAAGCCTTCTTAGCACCCGTCGATCCTATCGCCCTCAACATCCCCAACTACCACAAGGTTATCAAGAAGCCGATGGATATGCAGACCATGGGCGAGAAGCTCCATTCCGGGCAGTACAGCAATCCCAAGGACTTCGAGAAGGACTTCAGCCAGATCATCAAGAACTGCAAGCTTTTCAACGGCGAGGAACATTTCGTGACAAAGCAGGCCCTCGACTTGGAGAAACTGTTCAAGCGAGAGTGGGCCAAAAAGGACGAGTGGATGGCCAAACACGCGCCTGCAACCGTGGCTCCTCACGCCTCGGCCGCAAGCCCCAATCTCCACGACGATTCTGAAGAGGAGGACGCCGAGTCGGAGGCCGAAGCTGACGACGAGAAGGAGCAGAGCTCGGCGACACTCGACGCCTTGCAACGACGTCTGGATGAGGAGAATGACAAGCTGAAGGCGTACATGAAGAGCAAAAACCCAGACATGATTATGGTTGAGGTGTCGCAGAGTCTAGTGGCAACTCTGCAACGACAGATCATCCAGGAACGTCTGAAGTTGTCGGCCGGGGCTGCAACCTCGAAGAAGTCCAAGTCCAAGCCTACCAAGGGCAAGAAGGCCGCTGCGGGTGGCAAGAAGGCCGCTGGCTCAGGAAACGCCGGAGGGGCAGGAAACACCGGAGGTGGCGGCGCCGGCGGTGCCAGCCGCAAGGCCGGTGGCGGTAGCAAGAAAGCAAAGCGCTCCATTGGCACCCTCGAGAAAGAGGTCATCGCCCAGGCAATCCCGAATCTTGATGGCGATCTGCTGAACAAAGCGATCGACATAATTAAGCGGGACACCAACGAGAACGTGAGTAGACAACTGACCAGCCTCGCCCCACCGCGGCCCCCTTTCCACCATGATATTGAAGGTCAAAGCTGACTGTTAGTAGGAAAATGACTCTGGCGAGCTTGAACTGGATCTCGAGATATTGTCCGTAGATGCTCTACTCAAGCTCTATGACATCTCCGTCAAAGCGTTCCCCGACCTAAAGTCTGAGAAGGAGAAAAACCTTGCAGCCCCGCCAGGACCACAACATGCCACTCCTGCAAAGTCGAAGTCGAGCAAGCCCAAGAAAAACAAGCCCATGAGCAAGGCGGAGCAGGAGCGCCGACTTCAGCAGCTCAACGAGCTCAAGGCCTCCATTAAGAATCGAGGATCTGGTAGTCAGGAGCCCATGGAATCGATCGAAGGAAATGGCGGAGCTGCTCTTAGCCCGAATGATGCCAGCCACCATCGCGCTAATGATAGCGATGAGGAGAGTTCCGAAGAGGAATAAGTCCTCGGGAAAGAGCTTTCTTAACTGAGGGCACTGCGCTGCTCCTCGTGGGTTTCCGTTGGAGAAGGCAGGGGAAACAGAAAATCCCATAACTTATCTTCCATAGCTTAGGATGTGCCGTGGTTAACATCATCTCGAATCCTTTTTGCACAGCGGGGAATTGGCCCATTAGGCTACGCCAAGGATGATGCGGTGGCTGGCCACGACGGCCGGTCTACCGAGCCTCGATACCCTGCGACGCGATTCCGGGCACATATCCGTTCCCGAGACATACACCAATCGGAGAGCTGTCTCAGGTTCAAGATAGCCCGGATTTTACGGGCCCCGAATATTCCCCTTCTCCCCTCGAGGAGCATAGCACCGCGACCGCTCTCTGCGTTTGTTGCTCGATGCGAGAGTTTGCCGTCCTCGCTCCTCGTCTGTATGATCGTTGGACTGCCGTGTACAATTTAATTAGCATCTTCTTTTTTTCTTCTTCTGGCGGTTGGTGTGGCCGCTAGCTCGCCGGGAAAGCAGAGCAAGGGATATAGCCATATCGCAACAGTTACAGTCCTCGACCGCGGAAGATATGACTGGCCAGAAGAGAGTCGAGAATGGAGTTGGGTGGATCTTTGCGCTGCGTTCTGGAATGGTCGACGGCGCAACAGCTCAGGGGAATTCGCGGGCAACGTTCAACCCGCTGCTAGTTGCTTACCCCGTAGTGAAGAGCAAATGAAAATTGTCCGAGTATTGTAACAACCTCTCAGGTAACTTGGCCCTGGTGATGTGTTCTGTCTGTCTGTCTGTCTGTCTGTCTGTCTGTCTGTCTGTCTGTGAGGTTAGCCAGTATCAGGGCAATGAAGGAGTCGGTACCATGTTCGATGCAGTCGATTGTGCATACGCCTACTCTAGTGGTGTCCTGGCGTGCAAAACAATGGGACAGAGCCGTCAATCATCGACCAAAGGCGTCTCTGGTGGATGTCTGGTCTAGGGGCTGAGGAGAGAAGCACACCGTTTATATAGGGAAAGATGTTGCTCGAGCCTCGCACTGAATTTTTAGTTCGGCAACCTTGAGCGTCTCCGGAAGTATGATGTTGCTGCCTAAGGTTCCAGGAGAGCATATTAGTTAGGCTTCACACCAAGCAGTCACCCACCTACCAGTGCATGCAGTTCAGGATCAAGGGCCCAGAAGTCTTGTCTGTGTTCAATCCTGAGGCACATCTTTTGACGGACGTGATGCTTTGGTTCAACAAAAGTACATGCCCGCAAGGCTTTTTGGGAGATTTGGTGGCAAACTCGTCCCCACTGTACTCCTGCTCTCAGAACAGTCCGTGGCCAACTCAAAGAGTTGCCCCTCAGGGGAAAGGAGGGCGGTTTCAACATGTAGACACAGAGCTCCACGCCGTGCTAGGTGCGCATTTAATTCCTAGTTAACATATATTGCCTCGTCTGTCTCCTCATTCCACGAGGTGTCACAAGCGTAGAAAGCGAGAATGGTGGGCAAAGGGCGATGTAAGAGAGGGTGCAACTCCAAGGTAAGAGGAGGTGCAACTCTAGGGTAGCTGGAACATAGATACAATGGAAAAAATCATGATCTCGGACAACTAGGATAACAGCCCATTTAGGAGTTTACCGGGGCCTTTATGATGTGGTGTTCCTAGGGGGGTTAGCGAGGAACTGCTGGTGTCCTGACTGTGGTCAGCCCAAGGTGCAGTGAAGGGTATGGGCTTGAGAAAATCAGCCTGGTAAAGGCATCTGAGGGCGAGCGAAAAGATTGCTTACCTTTTGAGAAGTACGATGTTGCCTCTCGACTCTCAGCAATAACCAAATTCCCGAGGCTGCTTTGAGAAGAGGCTGGTTGCAGAGCGGCCACAGGTTCTGGTCGTGAAGGAAAAGATCTTGTGTGAATTCTCGGACAGTTGTCGAGGTTTGACATTGTGTGGAGGCGGGGGACCTTGGTCGGGGAGCTTTGGCCTGGAGCTTGTCTGGCCCAAGCGCTACAACATTACCCACTCAACCTCCTAGGGGTCGACTGAGGAACAGGGGGTAAAGCTCTCAAACAGAACCCTGGAAACTCTACAGACCCTCGACTTTCCAAACAATCAACCATCGCCGAACTCTCTATCCTACTTGGAAATATGTCAGTACAGCCGATTACCAGCAAACCCTCCACAGAGCAAACCACAACGGCGTCTCCGCCGACAGCCACAGTTCCCCCGCGTCTCGGAGTTGGAGCCCCGAAGCCTAAGAAGCCTCGATCATCTTGCGATGGCTGTGGTATCGCGAAGGTCAAATGTGATCGTGGTCACCCCGAATGTGGCCGCTGCACATCTCTCGGCTTGAATTGCGTTTATGGGCTATCACGCAAGTTTGGCAAGCCGCCTCGAAAGAGGTTTGGTGCCGACCTTGATGCGACCATCACCCAGAAGCGATTATGTACGTCAGGGGGTGCTACTGAGAGTCGCGATAGTCACGCAACATCCCTAGGTTTTAGGGAACACCAAAATTGTGCCAGCGAGCCTACGCCGGCCGACTTCTCGGACATAGTGGCCAACATCTTGCCCATTTCTCACAGCACCAACCTTCCGCTAGGATTCAATGAGCAGAGCCAGTTCACCCCGGCCTTTTATCCCTCCATGCCACTCGAAGAGTGGCCTCAACTTGGCAGCTGGGGAGCTGGTCTAGAGGAGATCCCCTCAGCTTCCGGATTAGAACCCGCCAGCACCGCTTTGAACAGCGGCTCCAACAGCCACGAGTCCCACAGTTGCGCTCGGGAATCCTACGAGATCTTCCGAGACCTCATCTGTCCCAGCCCCTCTCTCCACGCACCGGAATCAAACTCCGTTACGGTCTCGGCGGAGCTGGACCAGGTGCTCCATTTCAACAGACATGCCGTCGATCGTCTCAAGCAGCTCCTAAAGTGCCACTGCGCCAAATCGGGTCACCGCGCCATGGTACATGCC
>Ga0164242_10008597_pt1 | contig 11062 bp, 9 predicted proteins | sample OricomgcompostMG_FD_108783 | JGI IMG/M metagenome (GOLD analysis project Ga0164242, IMG submission 108783) | Miracle-Growth compost microbial communities from Emeryville, California, USA - Original compost - Miracle growth compost (MG) ...
GAGACGAGCGCCAAACTCGAAGTCCCGACGATCTGCGTCGTCGGAAAAGAGGACGGATCGACGCCGCCGGAGCTGGTGCTGAAGCTCGCCAGGCTCATTCCGGACGCGCGCTACGAGGTCATCGAAGATACCGGCCATCTGCCTTGCATCGAGCGGCCCGACAGGCTCGTCGACATCATCAAGGCATTCATGAAGGAGTTCGACCTTGTCCAGCAGTGAAAAGCCGGAGCGCTACCGGCAGGGCATGGCGACGCGTCGCGCCGTTCTCGGCGACGCGCATGTCGACCGCTCGGAGAAGAACCGGACCGAGTTCGACGAGCCGTTCATCGATCTCATTACCGAGGCGGCGTGGGGCCACGTCTGGTCGCGGCCGAACCTGACGAGACGCGAGCGCTCGATGATCACGCTTGCGATCCTCGCCGGTCTCGGGCGCGAGGACGAACTCGTTCTTCACGCGCGCGCCACGGCCAACACCGGCGCGACGGAAGAGGATGTGCGTGAAGTGCTGATGCATGTGGCGATCTATGCCGGCGTGCCGGCGGCCAATACGGCGTTTCGCATCGTCAAGCAGGTGTTCGCCGAGATGAAGGCGAACGGCTCGGCGACGGCGGAGATGGGAGAGAGTTGAATGGATAACCGCAAACCCGAGGCGGGCACGTTTTTCGCCCGCGATCGCGAATGGCATCCGAAGGCCTATACGCCGGGCTACAAGACCAGCGTGGTGCGGTCGCCGCAAAGGGCGCTGATCTCGTTCTCCAACACGCTGTCGGAGATCACCGGTCCGGTCTTCGGACACAACATCCTCGGCGAACTGGACAACGACCTCATCCACAATTTCGCGCGGCCCGGCGAAAGTGCCATCGGCCAGCGCATCATCGTGCACGGACGGGTGCTCGACGAGCGGGGCAGGGGCGTGCCCAACGTTTTGGTGGAGTTCTGGCAGGCGAATGCCGGCGGACGCTACCGGCACAAGAAGGAAGGATACCAAGCGGCGCTGGATCCGAATTTCGGCGGCTGCGGTCGTGCGATTACCGACGAGGACGGCTTCTATCAGTTCCGCACGGTCAAGCCGGGGGCCTATCCCTGGCCGAACGGCGTCAACGACTGGCGTCCGGCCCACATCCATTTCTCGATCTTCGGCCACGGCTTTGCGCAGCGGCTGATCACGCAGATGTATTTCGAGGGCGATCCGATGATCCCGCTCTGCCCGATCGTCAACACGATCAAGGATCCGGCGGCGATCGACCAGCTAACCGCGGCGTTGGACATGGACAACACGCTGCCGATGGACGCGCGTGCCTACAAGTTCGATATCGTGCTGCGCGGCCGCCGCTCGACCATGTTCGAGAACCGCAAGGAGGGCAACTGAGATGGCGCAGAAGCTCGGACATCTCAAGGAAAGCGCTTCGCAGACCGCTGGGCCCTACGTTCATATCGGACTGACGCCGAATTTCGCCGAGATCGGCGGGGTCTATCCCGAGGACCTCGGTCTCGTCCTGCGGAGCGACAAGGCGAGGGGCGAGGCCATCACCATCCGCGGCCGCATCTATGACGGCACGGGTACGGTCCTCAAGGACGCGCTGGTCGAGATCTGGCAGGCGGATTCCGACGGGCTCTATAACAGTCCCTCCGAAATGCGCGGCAGCGCCGATCCGCATTTCGCCGGCTGGGCGCGCTGCCCGACCGACATGGCGACCGGTGAATTCGTGTTCAAGACGGTCAAGCCAGGACGCGTTCCGTTTCCCGACGGGCGGATGATGGCGCCCCATGTCAGCCTCTGGATCGTCGCGCGCGGCATCAATATCGGTCTCAACACGCGGATGTACTTTTCCGACGAGGCCGAGGCCAACGCCGAGGACCCGATCCTGACGCGCCTCGAACACCAGAACCGCGTGCCGACGCTGATCGGCCAAAGGAACGGCGACGAGGTGGTCTTCGACATTTACCTCCAGGGCGACAACGAAACCGTCTTCTTCGACATCTGAGGACCGAACCCATGGCGAAATTCCAGCCGCTGGCCGAGGCCGTGGCCGACAACCTGAAGGACGGCGATACCGTCGCCTTCGAGGGCTTTACGCATCTGATCCCCCATGCCGCCGCCCACGAGGCGATCCGCCAGAAACGCAAGGATCTGACGCTGATCCGCATGACGCCGGACATCGTCTACGACCAGATGATCGGCATGGGCATGGTGAAGCGGCTGATCTTCTCCTATGCCGGCAATCCGGGGGTCGGCCTGCTGCGCCGGCTGCGGGATTCGGTCGAGAACGGCTGGCCGAACCGCATCGAGATCGAGGAACACAGCCACGCGGCGATGGCGAACGCCTATGAGGCGGGGGCTGCCGGTCTGCCCTGCGCCGTCTTCCGCGGCTATCTCGGCGCGGGCCTTGCGACGGTCAACCCCAACATCAAGTCGGTGACGTGCCCCTTTACCGGAGAGAAGCTGGCCGCCGTGCCGGCGATCCGGCCGGACGTGTCGTTCATCCACGCCCAGAAGGCCGACAGACAAGGCAATGTGCTGATCGAGGGCATCGTCGGCGTGCAGAAAGAGGCCGTGCTTGCGGCAAGGCGCGCCGTGGTGACGGTCGAGGAGGTGGTCGAGAATTTCGACGACGTCCATCCGAACGCCTGCATCCTGCCGCACTGGACGATCACGGCGATCGCCGTTGTCCCCGGCGGGGCCCATCCTTCCTACACGCACGGCTATTACGAGCGCGACAACGCAGCCTATCTCGAGTGGGACAGGATTGCCGCCGGGCGTGAGGCCTTCGAGGCCTGGATGAAGGAGAACGTTCTCGAAAGCTCGCCGGAGGCGTTTGCCGACCGCGTGGCCAAGTTGAGGAGCAAGGCATGAGCGACCTCGGTTTCACGCCGAACGAGATGATGACCATCGCCGCTTCCCGGGCGCTGAAGAACGACGATGTCTGCTTCGTCGGCATCGGTGCGCCGTCGGCTGCCTGCAATGTCGCCCGGCTGACGCATGCGCCCGACATCACGCTGATCTACGAGAGTGGCACGATCGGCACGGCCCCGGACGTCCTGCCGCTGTCGATCGGCGACGGCGAGCTTTGCGACACGGCGCTGACGACGGTCGCCGTGCCGGAGATGTTCCGCTACTGGCTGCAGGGCGGGCGAGTGACAATCGGCTTCCTCGGAGCAGCCCAGCTCGACAAGTTCGGCAACATCAACACCACGGTCATCGGCGACTACGATCATCCGAAGACGAGGCTGCCGGGCGGCGGCGGCGCGCCGGAGATCGCTTCCTCGTCCGGCGAGGTGTACATCACCATGAAGCAGTCGCTGCGCGGCATGGTCGAGAAGATCGATTTCTTCACTTCCTTCGGACACGGCAAGGGTGGCGACGACCGCAAGAAACTCGGCATCGCCACGAAGGGACCGACGCTGCTGATCACGGATCTGGCAATCTGGAAACCCGATCCGGAGAGCAAGGAATTCACCGTCGTGTCGCTGCATCCGGGCGTCAGCCGAGAGGAGGTCCAGAAGACCTGCGGCTGGCCGGTGAAGTTTGCCGCGACGGTGGAGGAAACGCCGGCCCCGACCGAACTCGAACTGAAGACGCTGCGCGACCTTCAGGCACGCACCAAGGCGGCGCACGAAGGCGCCGGGAAAGACGAATAATCATGGCCGAGGCATTCATCTGCGACTATATCCGCACGCCGATCGGCAGGTTCGCCGGTTCGCTTTCCGCCGTACGCGCCGACGATCTGGCGGCGGTTCCCCTGAAGGCGCTGATGGCGCGCAACCGCGACGTCGACTGGGAAGCCGTCGACGACGTGGTGTGGGGCAACGCCACGCAGGCCGGCGAGGACAACCGCAATGTCGGCCGCATGGCCCTGCTTCTGGCGGGCCTCCCCGTCTCGGTGCCGGGCGATACGATCAACAGGCTCTGCGGTTCCGGCATGGACGCCGTTATCCAGGCTGCCCGCGCCATTCGCACCGGCGAGGCCGATCTGACGATCGCCGGCGGGTCGGAAAGCATGTCGCGGGCGCCCTTCGTCATGCCCAAGGCGCAGAGCGCCTTCTCGCGCAATGCCGAGATATACGACACGACCATTGGCTGGCGGTTCGTCAATCCGCTGATGAAGAAGCAGTACGGCGTCGATTCGATGCCCGAGACGGGCGAGAACGTGGCGGCCGACTATCATGTCAGTCGCGAGGATCAGGATGCTTTCGCCCTGCGCTCACAACAGAAGGCTGCCGCCGCACAGCGCAACGGCCGTCTCGGCAGGGAGATCACCCCCGTGACCATCCCGCAGCGGAAAGGCGATCCGATCGTCGTCGACAAGGACGAGCACCCCCGCGAGACCTCCACGGAGGCGCTTGCCCGCCTGCCCACGCCCTTCCGCGAAGGCGGCTCGGTTACGGCCGGCAACGCCTCGGGCGTGAACGACGGTGCGGCGGGACTGATCGTTGCCTCCGAGGAGGCTGCGAAGCGCCACGGCCTGACGCCCATCGCGCGTGTCCTCGGTGGTGCCGCTGCCGGCGTTCCGCCACGTATCATGGGAATGGGACCGGCACCTGCCTCGCAGAAATTGATGAAGCGCCTCGGCATGACGGAGAGCCAGTTCGACGTCATCGAACTCAACGAGGCCTTCGCCAGCCAGGGACTGGCCGTGCTCCGCGAACTCGGCATCGCCGACGACGACAGCCGCGTCAACCGCAATGGCGGGGCGATCGCGCTCGGGCATCCGCTCGGCATGTCGGGGGCGCGCATCACCGGCACGGCGGCGCTGGAGCTTGCCGAGGTCGGCGGCCGCTTCGCGCTCGCGACGATGTGCATCGGTGTCGGGCAGGGGATCGCGATCGCGTTGGAGCGCGTCTGAACTCATGGCCATATCGGTCTTCGATCATCCGTTTCTCTCCGGCCTTTTCGGCGATGACGAAATCGTCAGCCGCTTCACGGCCGAGGCCGATGTCGGCGCCATGCTGTCCTTCGAGGCGCATCTGGCGCGGGCGGAGGCGGAAGAAGGGATCATCGACCCGGAGTCGGCCGAGGCGATTGAGAGCGCTTGCGGGACGCTCGTGCCCGACATGGATGCGTTGCGGGCGGCGACCGGCCGCGACGGCGTCGTGGTCGCGGAACTGGTGCGCCAGTTGCGCGCGGCCGTCGGCGAGCCGCACGCCTCCAAAGTGCATTTCGGCGCGACCAGCCAGGACGTCATCGACACGAGTTTGTCGTTGCGGCTCATGCCGGTATTGCAGGTTCTGAAGGAAAGACTCGACCAGCTTGACGATGCGCTCGACGAACTAGACAGGCGCTTCGGCGCAAACCCGCTGATGGGGCGAACCCGCATGCAGGCCGCGATCGCGATGACGGTCGGCGACAGGCTTGCCGAGTGGCGCCGGCCATTGCTGCGGAGGCTTGCCGAATTCGAGGAGGTCCAGCGATCGGCTATCGCCATGCAGTTCGGCGGCCCGGTCGGGACGCTCGACAAGCTCGGCGGCAAAGGCGAACGGGTTCGTAAGCGACTTTCCGACTTGCTGGGTCTCGAAGACGCGGAAACATGGCATTCGGAACGCGACCGCCTCGTCGGCCTCGCCGATTGGTTCTCCCTCGTGTCCGGCAGCCTCGGCAAATTCGGGCAGGACGTCGCGCTGATGGCGCAGAACGGCATCGACGAGATCGCGCTTTCGGGCGGCGGTGGCTCGTCGGCGATGGCACACAAGCACAATCCGGTCGGCGCGGAGATCCTCGTAACGCTCGCACGGTTCAATGCGGTGCAGATTTCTGCGATGCATCAGGCGATGGTGCACGAGCAGGAGCGTTCGGGGGCTGCATGGTCGCTCGAATGGATGGTGCTGCCCCAGATCGTGGCGGCGACCGGAGCGTCGCTGAGGATCGCGCTCGACCTTGCCTGCGCCGTTCAGCGGATCGGTTCGGATTCGCGCTGACGCGTCGCCGATGGGCTGCTTGCTGCGGCGAGCAGCGCGGTTGGCGGCCCCGATATCAGGCGGTTGACGTCGAGCAGCACTTGCGGGATGGCAAGGCCGCGCGGGCAAGCGAGATATTGCGGCGTCCACACCGGATCGAATTTCTGCTTGAAGGCCCGCAGGCCCTCGAAATGGTAGAAGTTCTCGCCATGGCGGAAGATGTAGGTGCCGAGGCGTGCCCATGTCGACGCGAGCGGATGGTCCGCGAGGCCCGCGAGCGGCGCCGCGCCGAGATTGAAATACGCATATCCCTGCGAGCGGCCATACAGCATCATGTGGACGAAAAGCCCGTCCATCAGCACCTTGGAGACGTTCGCGTCGAAGCGCATCAGGTCTGCGGAAATCTCCTCGTGACCGGCGGTGCGCCACAGATTGGCGAAGGCAACGATGCGGCCTTCCTTGCGCAGGATCGCGGTGTCGAAGCGCCTTAGATAGGCCGGATCGAAGTGCCCGAGGGCGAAGCCTTTCTCCTGCCCCTTCTTCGTCTGCAGCCAGCGGTTGGAGACGCCTGAAAGTTCGGGCAGGATTGAGTCGAAGTCGGCGGCGGGAACGACATCGAAGGCTATTCCCTCGCGTTCGAGCCTTCGCACTGCGTAGCGATGTTCCTGATGGGCAGCGCCGTCGATGGTGAAGGTCGCCAGCGGAACGCGCGCCACTTCGCCGATCTTGAGGATGGCGAAGCCCATGTCGAGATAGAGCGGCAGGTTGCGAGGCTTGACGGCGTAGAAGACGGCACGCAACGCCTGCCTGTCGGCGATCTCGCGCAATTGCCAGACCAGTTCCTCGAAGGATTGCGGGTCGCCGACGGGATCGCCCATGCTGATCAGCGACTGGCCGGAGCGCCGATACATCAGGAACGCCGATGAGTCTTCCGTCACGAGGAAAGTCTTGTCGCCGAGCCAGGCGATGTTTGTCTGCGAATCGGGCGAATGGAGGATGAGGTCCTTCACCGCGTCCGACATGCCGGTTGCGACCGAGACGGTGCGGGCGACCGGTCGATGGATGAGCGACATCAGCCCGACGAAGAAGGTGGCGACGACGATGCCGACCGAGGCGCGCAGGAAGCGCGGCGCCTCTCCCTTCCAGGTGAATTGCCACCACAGTTCCTGCGAGAAGGTCACGTGGCGATACGAGAAGAAGCCGAGCCAGATGACGGCGGCGACGGTGACGGCAAGGAGCGCCATCCATCTGGGCGAAAGAACGAGCAGTCTCTCGGGGCGGCGGCGGTAAAACGCGCCACGGAAGATGAATAGCAGGACGAGGCAGGCGACCATGACGAAGGTCTCGTCCCAGTCCAGGCCCTTGAAGATCGTCAGGAAGACGGCGACAGCAAGTGTCGCCATCGCCGCGACCCAGGCGGTATAGAGCCTCCGGCGCAGACCCGATGCGAGGACGAGCAGGCCGAGCCCCGCCAGGCTGCCCAGGAAGTGCGAACTCTCGAGGAGCGGCAAGGGCAGCCAGCCGCGAACTTCGGCGAGTTGGATCGGCGGATTGGGGATCGAGCCCGAGAAGAGCAGGACGAGCCCGGCAAGGAAGACGATGACGGCCGCCACCGGCGGCACCAGCGGCCGCATGAATCGCGAGGCCGCGCCGAAATTTCCGCCGAGCCGCTGCTTCAGCCATCCGGCCTCCGTGATCGCAAGCAGCACGGCGGCGACGGAGAAAGGGGTGACATAGTAGATGATGCGATAGGCGAGGAGGGCGGCAAGCACGTCGGCGCGTCCGCCGGCGCCGAGCGCGGCCATCATCGTAACTTCGAAGATGCCCACCCCGCCCGGTACATGGCTGACGACGGCGATCAGGACCGCCGAGAGATAAATGACGAGAAAGGCCGCGAACCCCGGCAGAAGATCAGGCGGAAGCAGCGCATAGAGAGCATAGGTCGCCCCGGCGATATCGATCAGGCCGGCAATGAGTTGCAGGAAGAGCGGGCCGCGGCCCGGCAGCGTGAGACGCCAGCCCCACAGGCGGAAATCACGCCCCTGCCTGCCGGCATAGACGAAGAGTGCGGCAAGGGCGATGAGCGTCAGCGCGCCGCCGATCCTGTCGACAGTCGGGTTGATCAGGTGGATGAAGGGAATGCCGTAGGGGCTGATCATGACGGCGGACGCGATCAGACCGGTGATCGCGAGCCAGAGGCCCGACCATGTCAGCAGGATGATCTTGGCGATCTCCGTTCCGTCGAGACCGAGCCGCGCGTAGATGCGATAACGGATCGCCCCGCCCGTCAGGAGGTGGAAGCCGAGGAAATTGGAAAAGGCGAAGCCGGCCATGCCGGAAACCGACGCGACCACCCATTTGACGCGGCCGGGAGCGGCCACATGCGTCGCCATGATGTCGTAGGTGGCAAGCGCGCAATAGCTGAGCATGGTCGCCGCGAACGACCAGAGGATCGCCGGGGCGGGAATTTCGTAGAATGCGCGCTTGAGATCGGAGATATGGAGCTGCCCCGTCATCACGTGCAGCATCCAGAAGGCGATTGCCGTGACGACGATGGCGATGGCCGGTCCGAGATATCGGGTCGGCACGTGCCGCCACAATCGGGCTATTCGTGAGTCGCCGGCAAATTCCGAACTCATCTGGGGCCTTTCATGCAAGAATGAAAGGCTCTGGCCCGCAATCCCGCCTCGCACACGCCTCGGCGGCCATCACACTCATGTGTCATGGCCGCCGCAGCATGGACTTCCCTGGCGCGCATCGCAGTTTTTCCTCACCATCCGCATCTTCGGATCGAGGAGCGATCGCTGCGCGGAGACATTCCTACCGGACTAAGGCGATAGCCGATTACGGTGCAGGATGGAATGCCGTCACGGGCTATTTTGTCCCGGAAATCAGGCCAGCACCGCGCAAAGCGGCGCCCGGCACGAAGCCGGGCGCCGCTTTATTCGATCTTGACGGTCTCCGATCAGGCGTTGCCGAAGGGAAGCGCCACGAAGGACTGCTGACCGCTGCGCTCGATCAGGAGCAGGACCGACTTCCGGCCGTCCTTCTCCGCCGCCGCAATGGCCTTCTGCGCCTCATCCGCCGACGTCACCTTCTGCTGGTTGACGGAAAGGATGACGTCGCCCTGCTGAAGGCCGTGCTCCGCGGCCGACTTGTTGGGGTCGACATTGTCGACCAGGGCGCCCTTTTCGCTCTTCGACAGCGAGTAATTCTGCCTCGCGTCCGGCGTGATGTCGGACAGGCTGAAACCAAGCTTCGGCACGTCGTGCCCTTGGGCGTCCTGCTGGTTGTCCTGATCGCCGCTGAAGTTCTTTGCCGTCACGTCGTCCTTGTACTTGGCGATGTCGATCGACAGGTTCTCGCTCTTGTCGTTGCGCCAGACGGTTATCGAGGACGACGTGCCCGGCGTCACGTCGGCAACCCGGCGTGCAAGCTCGCGCGGACCGTCGATCGGCTTGCCGTCGAACTCGGTGATGACGTCGCCGGTCTTGATGCCGGCCTTGGCGGCAGGCGAATCCTTGCCAACCGAGGCCACGAGGGCGCCCTTGTCTTCCTTGAGCCCGAGGGCACTCGCCACATCGTCCGTGACCGGCTGGATCTCGACGCCGATGAAGCCGCGATCGATGGAGCCGTGCTGGATCAGCTTGGCGACGATCTGCGATGCCTGGTCCGAGGGGATGGCGAATCCGACGCCGACATTGCCGCCGTTCGGGGAATAGATCGCCGAATTGATGCCGACGACCTTGCCTTCCATGTTGATCAGCGGACCGCCGGAATTGCCATGGTTGATCGCGGCGTCGACCTGGATGAAGTCGTCATAGGGGCCATTGTGCAGGTCTCGCCCGCGTGCCGAGACGATGCCCGAGGTCACGGTCGTGCCGATGCCGAAGGGATTGCCGATCGCCAGCACCGGATCGCCGAGATGAAGCTTGTCCGAATCGCCCCAGGCCACGGTCGGCAGCGGCTTGCCGGCATTGATCTTCAGCACGGCCAGATCGGTCTTCGGGTCGTGGCCGACGAGCTTGGCGTCGAACTTCTCGCCATTGTCGAGCGTCACCTTGATCGAACTCGCATGCGAAATGACATGGTTGTTGGTCACGATCGTGCCGTTGGAGTTGACGATGAAGCCGGAACCGAGAGCTTCCTCGTCGCGCTGCGGCATGCGCGGCATCACGCCGTTCGGGCCGTTCTGGCCGAAGAACTGGCGGAAGAACTGGTCCATCGGAGAGCCAGGCTGGAAGGGCGTCATGCCGTTGCCATTGCCGTCGCTGTCGTCGCCGTCCGAATTGTCGGCCGTATTCTGCGCCTTGATCTTGGTGGTGATGGTCACGACCGCCGGTTTCACCGCGGCGACGATGGGGGCGAAGGATCCGACCGGAGCCTGAAAGTTCGACGGAAGCTTGGTGTCGGCCGAGGTCGGCGCCCGCGTATCGGGAGACTGGGCGCTGGCGCTGCCGGTCCCGAAAATCGGGGTCAGGGCAAGGGGCGCGGCGATCACGGCGGCACCGGCCAGGGCGATCATCTTGCGGCGGCGGGTCAATTTATCTGTTTGCATTGTCTCACTCCGATGGGGCGGGTTTGAAATGGCGTTCGAGCGGTGAACCGGCAAGGTTGCGGGGCGGGGGTGGCGCGCAAAGTCTTGCCGTTGTCCGATGGATCAGTACTTAGCCAAAACAATTGGAAGATGTTAGGGTCAAAAGCCGTTATTACAAAAATTTAATTCCAAAGAGACGTCGGCGGGGCATTAAAAATAGAAAATCATGAACTTATTGTAATCTACTGATCGTCTCAGGCAAACTGCATCGAACAGACGAGGTAAGGTCGAAATCTATTGCTCACGGTACCGTCCATTGCTTGAGGGGGCGGTGGTGGGCCTTGTCACAAATTGAAATCCGGTTTGTTCGGCGTCCCCCGGAACATCCATGAAACACGGACATTTGCCAATGGTTCCAGAGTTTCTTGCTCGTCGGGGCCGGGTTTTTGCAATTTCGCCAAATCCGATCCCGTCGGCTCGAAAGCGGTCACTTTTGGGATATAGTCCTTTATCGGATGTGTGTGGTCTCTCGACTGCGGACTGGTTAATTGCTGCCGCGCAAACGGCGCGGCACCGCCGGGGTCCCGCGCATCATCTTAGTTGGGAACAATCCGGTAGCGATGAACGTCGAAC
>Ga0164242_10008598_pt1 | contig 11062 bp, 9 predicted proteins | sample OricomgcompostMG_FD_108783 | JGI IMG/M metagenome (GOLD analysis project Ga0164242, IMG submission 108783) | Miracle-Growth compost microbial communities from Emeryville, California, USA - Original compost - Miracle growth compost (MG) ...
CACGACCCGCTGCCGCTGTTGGCGCAGATCGAGCAGCGTTCCCCCGGCGCATTCGAGATCGACTACCTACAGCGCGGGCCGGACGCGTGGCGGCTTTCGTTCACCCGTCGGGCCGCGTGAGCGGCAAGCTCAGGCGCTGATGCTGGGATCGTCAGGGGCGGCGAGGGTGAGCACCGCCTCGGCGATCACCGGGTTGTCTTCGATGCGCAGCTCCAGCCGGCGCAGTGTGACGGCGACGCTGGATTCGACTTGGTCGCCGACGAGGTCGACGCTGGCCACCAGGTAGATGCGTCGTGGCCCGACGTATTCGAGCCGCAGGTAGGTCACGCGGGCGATCTCGGGCAGGGCGGCGAGCAGGTCCAGCGCGTGCTGTCGCTGCTGGCTGGAGGCTTCCTCGCCGAGCAGGAACCGCCGGTTGCGGTCGATGAGGATGAGCGCGACCACGCCGAGCAGGACGCCGACGACGATCGAGCCGAGCGCGTCGGGGACCGGCGAACCGGTGAGCTGGTGGGTGAGTATGCCGAGGAAGGCGATGGCCAGGCCGGCCAGCGCGGCGGCGTCTTCGGCGAAGACGGCACGCAGGGTGGGGTCGGACGTCGCGAGTGCGTGCTCGATGACCTCGCGGTGGGCCTGGCTGGCTTCGCGTCGCATCTGCCGCCACGCCTGGGTGAACGAGATTCCTTCGAGGACGAACGACACCGCGAGGACGATGTAGGCGACGAGGTAGTCGCCGGCCGGTTCGGGGTGCAGGAGTTCCTGGATGCCGTGGGTGACCGACACCGCCGACCCGGCTGCGAACAGGCCGAGCGCGGCCAGCATCGACCAGAAATAGGCTTCGCGGCCGAAGCCCAGGGGGTGGGCACGGTCGGGTCGGCGGTTGGCGCGTCGGTTGGCGACGAGCAGGAACACCTCGTTGCCGGTGTCGGCCCAGGAGTGCGCTGCCTCGGCCACCATGGATGCCGACCCGGTGACGAAGGCTGCGGCCGACTTGGCGAGCGCGACCGCGAAGTTGGCTGCGAACGCCAGCACCACCGTGGTAGTGCTCTCGCCGCCGTGCCCGGACTCGCCGGCGTGGTCGGCGGGGGAGTCCGTGGGTGTGACGGCGGCGGGAGTCATGACAGTTGTCTACCGCACCGCCGCGCGTCGGCGTGCCGGCATCGCCGCCCGGGTGGGCTGCCGGCCGGTGCTTCGGTTGGGTCCGGCCGGGCGAGCCAGTAGCCTTGGCCAGGCCGTGCCGGCGTGGCGCAACTGGTAGCGCACCCGACTTGTAATCGGAAGGTTAGGGGTTCGAGTCCCCTCGCCGGCTCCACGAAACCCCAGGCCAAGGCTTGCCTGATCGGCCGCCGCATTGTCCTGGCCCGGCCTCGATGTGCCAGCCGTCTGGGGAGCGGCCCGCTGTAGGGTCTTGGGCAGCCGGCGGCCTCCTCGGCCGGTTCGGCATGGCCCCGTAGTCGTCCGACGAGACGGATGATCGACACGATCCGACAGGTCCGAAGCCGATACCTCTGACCCCTCTCGCCTTTTGATCGAGCACGTCGATGCGGGCTGCCCAAGCCTGATCCCGGACAGGAGAACTCGTGAAGATCAAGTCGATCCGTACCGTGCAGTACTCGCCGAAATCGCCATCGCTGGCAGACCATCCTCAACGTCGGCGCGATCCCTGGCCGGCGGCCGGTCCGGTCGCGAATCCGATGACGGAGTATCCGCGATATGCGGCGTACCGGCCGGATTGGATGCCCCGGTTCGCCGGTGGCTACGCCTGCGTGGTCGAAGCAGAGGACGGCACCGTCGGCTTCGCGCCGGTCGGGCAGGGACAGCCCGCGGCGCTCGTGATCGACGACCACCTGGGCCCGCTCCTGCTCGGCGAGGACGCGCTGGCGACGGAGAAGATCTACGACATGGCGCTGCGCATGTGCACGCCCTACGGTGCCGCCGGGCTGGCGTCGTTCGCGATCAGCGCGCTGGACCTGGCGCTGTGGGACCTGAAGGGAAAGTTGCTTGGTTTGCCGGTGTACAGCCTCATCGGCGGGCCGGCCAAGGACGAGATGACCTGCTATGCCACCGGTGCCGACACCGACTGGTATCTCGAGTTGGGCTTCGGTGCGGTGAAGTTGCCCTGTCCCTACGGCCCGGCCGACGGTCTGGACGGTCTGCGCAAGAACGTCGATCTGATTCGCCGGACCCGCGACCAGATCGGTGACGAGCGCGACCTGATGCTCGACTGCTGGATGGCCTTCGACGTGGAATATGCCGTGCGCCTGGCCGAGGAGATTCGCCCGTACAAGGTGCGCTGGCTCGAGGACTGCCTGCGTCCGGACGACTTCAAGGGGCACGAGCAGCTGCGCAAGCGGATCCCATGGCAGGGCTTGGCCACCGGCGAGCACTGGCATACCGCTGCGCCCTTCCAGCATGCTGCGGGCGAGGGTCTGGTCGACATCTTCCAGCCCGACATCAACTGGGTCGGCGGAATGACCGCGCTCCTGCAGATCAGTGCACTGGCACGGGCGGCAAACATCAAGGTCATCCCGCACGCAGGCGGCAATACCGCGTACGGGCAGCACGCCTGCTTCGGCCTGCCGGGCATTCCGTGGACCGAGTACTTCGTCGGCACGCCGCCGGGCATCCCGCTCGAGGAAACCGTGACCGAGGGACTGAGCACGCCCGTCGGCGGCAAGCTGGTTCCCTCCGCTGCGCCCGGATTCGGCATTCCGTACGAGCCCGAGACGTGAACCGTCGCGCTTGGGCACCCGCCGACGGCGACCCGAGTGCGCTACCGTCGCACGCTTCCATCATGCAGGTCAGCCGTCATCTCGACCAGCTGGTCAATGGTCGGGAGGTTTCGCGCTGCATTGGCTGCCTGGCCGCGAGCGAACTCGTGTTGTTCGGGGTGCGTGGCGTCGAGAAGGAGTTCTGACTGGCCACCAAGGTAGTTGAGGTGGGTCGCTATCGAGGTTGCGAAGTGCCCAGGATCGGTTATCTCGGCCGGCCCACCAGCACAGCGATAAACCCGGTAGGCGTTGCGAGCACGCTCTCTGGATCCCAATGACCGCAAGAAGGCACCAAGTTCCTGGCGAGGAACCAATGGGCCCGAATTCTCCCAGTCGATCAACTGTGCCCCCGTGTCGGTCCAGATGAGGTTGCTGGCATCGATGTCGGTGTGGCACCACACCGCGTCTCGATCGCGGTTTTCGTTGACGAAGGCGGTGAGCGTGCGCAGGTCGGCCAGTCGGGCACGCATGGTCCCAGCGAGCGCGGGTGCGGCGTTCTCCAGGCGCCGGATGAGATCAGGCCAGTCATGCCTGACTCGGACGAACCAGTCGTCGATACGCTGAGAGCGTGCGTCGGCGGCAAGCCCATGTATTCGAGCCAGCCAGCCTGCCAACGGTGCGATGGTCCGGTCGTCGCCGGGGTCGCCGGGCCGCCCGTCCGCCCAGGCCAGTACGCGATATTGCTGTGGATCGCCGACCCGATCGAGAATCAGGACATATCCGTCGTCGACTCGTGGCACAGATCTCGGTGCCGCGACCCCGGCGCTGCGGCACCGGTTGGTGAACTCAACCTCACTACGAACCGACGCCTCGGTGTACTGGTTCCAGTAAGCACGTTTGACAGTCCAATGAGAAACTCTCCCCCGTCGGCGTGTTGTGACTCGGTGGACCGCGCCCATGGCTCCGCGGGCGACGAACTCGGACGTCAACGGCTCGCCGAGGCCGTATGCCGCCGCAATGGCCTCGAGCGAGGCACGGTCCAGCTGAGCATCCGGGAGCACCGTCGGACGGTACGACGGTGCTGAACCGGTGTCTATCGAAATACCTGCGCCGGTCAGTCGGCCTCTCGTTGCAGCCGCCAGGCCGCGGTGAGCGCGTCGTCGATCGCATCCCGGCTGCCATCGGCCACGTCAGCGACCACCATCATGTGCTTGCGGAACCGGTTCGGGACCGTGAACGTATTCGGATGCGCTCGCACGAGCACGTCTCGATAGTCGAAGTCGGCGCGGATCACCAGGTGCGTATCGTCCACCTGCCGTGCCACCAGCCGGCCGCGGTAGTTCCACCGCAACGGCTCGGCGCCGCCGCCGCTGCGGTGGACACCAGCAAGCTCGGCCACCAGCGTCTCGATCTCCGACATCAGCATCGGCCCAGCCTGACATCTTCTGGTGGCGAAGGCTGCCTTATGTGCACAGAGCGGTTACTCGCACCGTCACGAGGGATCGTCCGCGCGCAGCCGGCTGTCGGCATAGGCGACCGCACGCGCCACTTCGTCGGACGGTCGTCGGTTCACCAGCGCGAAGGCGACCAGCTGGAGTGGAAACGAGCGCCGGAACACCGAGGCGCGTTCGGCCGTGGCGGCGTCAGTGATGTGACGCAGGACGGACCAGCCGTACGACGAGGCCAGCGTCGCTGCGTCCTCAGCCGGATCTTCGAGTGCGGTGAGGTCCCAGTCCAGCACACCGCTCACTCGGCCATCGACCCACAACAGATTCCTCCTCGTGAGGTCGCCGTGGTTGACCGACAGCGGAACCGCAGGAAGATCTGCCAGGGCACCGATCCGCTCCCGCGCACGCTGGCGGCCGCTCTCGTGTAGGAGCGGGAGCACCTGCTGCCGCAAGACCGACTCCCAGGCCGGACCGCCGATGAAGGAGCGGCGCTGCGCCAGATACCGTCGTATGGGCTGCGGATCGATCGCATGGATAGCGTCCAGCAGCGCCCGCAACTGTGGCGGCCGCACGCCGTGCGACAGGTGCTCGCCGCGCAGCCGCATCACCGGGATGGCCGCGTGGCCATCGACGTCGACAGCTGACCCCACCGACCGGGCTACGTCGAACGGCAGTGGTGGCAGTGCGTCCACGAGCGACTGCGTACGGCGCAGGCCAGCTGAGGACGAACGCTGACGAGCAACCCGAACTACCGTGTCCTGGTGCACGAACACCAACACGCTCGTGCCGGACTCGATCCAGTACCCGTTCGTGTGCGCGCCGCGCGCGCCCGCGCTCTGCAGAGCGCACGTGACCACCTTGTCCAGTAGTTGCTGCGGCGGCCGCACGAAGCGCGTGTCCGGCTGATCGCCTGGCATTCGGCAAGGCTATGCCACGTGGTCAGACTTCAGCCGCGGCGACCAAGTGCCGGTAGCGGGGCGCAATCCACTGGATCGCCTGCAGGCAGCGGCGGTAGCCGGCACGATCGACTTCCCAGCCGTGTAGGCACCAGCCGGCGTTGCCGATCAGCACGGTGAGCAACAGCGGCACGACTGCCGCGAGTTCGTGGTCGGACAACGGGAGGCTTTCGTGGTACCCGGCCACGTAGTGGCGAAGCTGGCCGACCAGGACATTCGGCTCGCCGTCGGTGATCTGGTGGCGCAGGTGGCTGGCAAGGTAGACGGACAGGTCACGGACGCGAGGGCTGTGCGGCAAGTGGTCGAGGTCGATGAACCCGCTGACCCGGCCGTCGTGGACCAACACGTTGCCGACATTGCAGTCACCGTGGCTGAGTTGGGTGGGTAGGCCGGTGAGGGCTGCCCGGAGTTCACCGCGTAACGGATCGACCAGGGCGCGCAGTTCGTCGGGCAGTGTCGGGTAGCCATCGCCGAGCGTGTCGTTCGCCGGATCGTCGGTGAACGACGTGACGTGCCACGGACAGTCGGCGAGCAGCCGATCCAGCCGTCCGATGGCGCGGCCGATGGTCCTTGCGAGCTCGGGCAGTTCCGGCCGGGTCGGGTCGTGGGGCAGGAGCGGGATGAGCGCGTACGCGTCGGTACCGGTGGGCTGCTTCTCGACCGGGTCGGTGCCGAGGTTGTCGGCGTTGTGCGCGATGAGCCCCTCGTCGGTGATGATCGGCACAGCCACCGGCAGGCCACCGGCCTGCAGGTAACACAGCACCCGGTACTCCTCCACCGGGCCGACGCCGGGTGGCCACTCCGGCAGGTGTTTCAGCACCCAGTCCCGGCCGTCCTGTCCGCGGACCCGCCAGATGGCGTTGTGCACGCGGGCCATCGGTTCCAGGCGTGCTGTTCCGACGACGCTCGTCCATGCCTGCAAGGCTTCGAACTCATTCACGCCGTGCACGCTAGCCAGCCGAAGGACGTGCGCGCCCGACGGAATGACCGGCCGCATCCGGCCGAGTCTTCGGACCCGGCCGCGCAGGACTTTCGGCCCGAGACGCCGGACGATCCGGCCCGTAGCTTCCTCCCCGGAGGGGAAGCCGTGATGTCGAAACAAAGCTATGCGCTGCTTGCCGACGGCCAGACCGTGCAGATCAGCCCGGTGCACCCGGACGATGCCGAAGCGGTGCGCCAGTTGCACGAGCGCATGTCGGCGCAGAGCCTGTATTTGCGATTCTTCGGCATGAGCCGCCGGCTTGCGGCGACGATAGCCGAACGTATCTGCCTGGATCCGGTGATTGCCCGGCAGGCGGTCGTCGCCCGGCAGGCGGGCACCGTTGTCGGCGTTGCGCACTATGAAAAGCCCGACGCCGCTGGCGTGGCCGAAGTGGCCATCGTGGTGGCCGACGGTATTCACGGCAAGGGCGTGGGCACACTGCTCGTCGAATATCTGGCGTCGCGCGCACGTACGGCCGGCGTGCGTGCCTTTCGGGCCGAGGCGCTGGCGCACAACCACGCCGTGCTGCGAATGTTCGCCGATGCCGGGCTCGCCGCCACTGTCACGCACGACTCGACCAACGTCACCCTCACCATTCCGCTGGTCGTGGACGACGCTTACCTGGATGCGGTCGCCGAACGCGAGCGCCGCGCCGACGTCGAAAGCCTCCGACCGCTGCTGCGCCCCGGCGTCGTGGCCATCGTCGGCGCCAGCCGCCGCGCCGGGTCGGTCGGGCAGGCCATCACGCGCAATGCGGCCGCTGGCGGCTTCACCGGCCGGCTCTACGCCGTCAACCCGCACGCCACCGAGATCGCCAGCACCGCCTGCTACCCGTCGGTCGATGCGCTACCGGAGGTCCCGGACCTCGCGCTGATCGCCGTCCCGGCCGCCGCCGTCTGCGACGTCGCCCGAGACTGCGGCCGGCGCGGCGTGCGGGCTCTCGTCGTCATCACCGCCGGCTTCGATCAGCAGTCCGGCGCCCAGCTGCTGAGCATCTGCCGGCAGTACGGCATGCGTCTGGTGGGTCCCAACTGCTTCGGCGTCGCCGACAACACGACCGGCTTGAACGCGACGTTCGCCAGACGGCCGATCGGTGGCTTAGCGACGGTCGGCGGGGTCGGTATCGCGGTCCAGTCCGGCGGGGTCGGGATTGCCCTGCTCGAGCACCTGGCCCGGCTGGATGTGGGGGTCTCCTCGTTCGTCTCCCTCGGCGACAAATACGACGTGAGCAGCAACGACCTCATGCGCTGGTGGCAGTCCGACGGCACCACCAGGCTGGGCATCTTGTACCTGGAGTCGTTCGGTAATGCGCGCAAGTTCTCGCGACTGGCGCGCCGGTTGGGGCGAACCATGCCGATCGTCACCGTGCTGGCCGGTCAGTCGGAGGTGGGCCAGCGCGCGGCCGCGTCCCACACGGCGGCGACCGCAACCCCGGCCGTGACCCGGGAGGCGCTGTTCGGCCAGGCGGGCGTCATTACCACTCGAACACTCGGCGAGCTGCTCGACACGGTGGCGCTGCTCACCCACCAGCCGTTGCCCGCCGGCCCGCGCGTGGGCATCGTCTCGAACGCCGGCGGTGCCGGCGTGCTGGCCGCCGACGCATGCGTGGCCGCGGGCCTGACGGTCGAAGCCCTGGCCGAGCCGACCCGCGCCCGCCTGGCCGCGCTCCTGCCCGCGGGCGCAGCCTGCGCCGGTCCGGTCGACACCACCGCCGCCGTCGACGCCGACACCTTCGGCGCATGCGTTTCGGTGCTGGCTGAAGCCGACGAGGTGGATGCGGTCCTGGCCATCTCCGCGCCCACTGCGCTGAGCGATCCGAGCGCCGCTGTGCGCGGCGTCGACACGACGCCGGTGCTCGGTGTTGCCATTGACCAGGCCGAGGCCGTCCGGCTCCGCGGCGACGTGCCGTTCTACGCCGATGCGGAGGGCGCGGCCCGGGCCCTGGCGCGGGCGTGGTCGTACGCCAGGTGGCGGGCCCGACCAGCCGGCGTCGAGCCTGCGGTCGAGGTGGCGGTGGCGCGGGCAGCCGCGATCATCGGCCGTGCCGTCGGTCCCGCCGGCCAGGCCGGCGACGGATGGCTCAGTGCCGTCGACACGATGGAGCTGCTCGCCGCGTACGGTCTGCCGATGGCACCGTGGCGGTGGGCCACCAGCGAAGACGAGGCGGTGTCAGCCGCGGCGGCACTGGCTGGTCCGGTGGCGTTGAAGGCCGACGCCGACGGCGTGGTCCACAAGTCCGAGGCCGGGGCCGTCGCCCTTGGACTCACGGACGCGGACGCAGTGCGGCAGACCTACCGGGGGATGGCCGCGCGACTCGGGCCACTGATGCGGGGCGTGCTCGTCCAGGCTATGGCCGCCGACGGGGTCGAGGTGCTGGCAGGCGTCGTACAGGAGCCGGTGTTCGGCCCGTTGGTGGTGTTCGGGCTGGGCGGGGTAGCTACCGACATACTCGCCGACCGCGCCGCCCGGCTGGCGCCCCTGACCGACCTGGACGCTGCCGAGCTGGTCCGCGCACCCCGCGGGGCAGCGCTGCTGCGCGCGTACCGGGGCCGGCCAGCGGTGGATCTGGCCGGGCTGGAGGACGTAGTGATCCGGCTCTCCCGGCTCGCCTCGGACCATCCCGAGATCGCCGAGATCGATCTCAACCCGGTGATTGCCCGACCAGATGGCGTCGTCGCCGTGGACGGCCGGGTCCGGGTCCAGCTGCGTGAGCCGGTCGACCCCTACCTGCGTGCTTTGCGCTGAGCTGGCCTGCCGTCGGCACCCGTTCGCGACCTAGGTCCTGCCCGGCCGGGTATTCCGGCACTGTCTCCGGCATGAGCGCGAATGTGAGCGTGAAGGTACGGGGAGCTACCCACCGCACCGGAGGTCGTCATGAAGGCGCTCGTTTACCACGGACCGCAACGCAGAACATGGGAAGAAGTGCCAGAGCCGGAGTTGAAAGACCCCGAAGACGTGATCGTCGGCGTGGACGCGGTGACGCTCTGCGGGACTGACCTGCACATCCTGGGCGGCGACGTCGCTACCGCCGAACCCGGGCGGGTCCTCGGACACGAAGCGGTCGGGACGGTCCAGGAGACCGGGCCAGGGGTGCGCACCTTGCATGTCGGTGACCGGGTCCTGATCTCGTGCATCAGCGCCTGCGGGCGTTGCCGCTACTGCCGGCAGTCGCGATACGGCCAGTGTCTCGGCGGCGGCGGCTGGGTCCTGGGCAACCGCATCGACGGCACCCAGGCAGAACGCGTCCGCGTGCCGTTCGCCGACACCTCGACCTACGCGCTGCCCGAGGCGCTGAGCGACGAGCCGGCCCTTCTGCTGGCTGACATCCTGCCCACCTCCTATGAGGTAGGCATCCGCAACGGCTGCGTGAGTCCGGGTGACACCGTGGTCATCGTCGGCGCCGGACCGGTCGGGCTCGCAGCCGTTGCCACCGCCCGATTGCTGAGCCCGGCATGCATCGTCGTGATCGACCCGGCCGCACCCCGGCGGGCGGCCGCGGGCCGACTGGGTGCCGACGTGCTGCTGGCGTCGGCCGACGAGGCGGTGGAGCGGGTCGCGGAGCTTGCCGGTGGCCTGGGTGCGGACGTGACTGTGGAGGCGGTCGGCCGGCCGGAGACGTTCGACCTGTGCGTACGGCTCACGCGCCCGGGTGGACATGTCGCGAACATTGGCGTCCACGGCGCCCCGGCCGCGTTACACCTGGAGAGCATCTGGGACCGCAACCTGACGATCACCACCGGGCTGGTCGACACGTACTCGACACCGACACTGCTCACCATGGTGGAGTCCGGGCAGCTCGACCTGTCCGCGTTGGTGACCCACCGGTTCGGGCTGGAGGAAATGCAGGAGGCGTACGACGCGTTCTCGCATCCTGCCGACACCGGCGCGCTCAAGGTTGCCCTGTTCAACACCAGGTGACCGAGGCCCGTTCGCATCAGCAGAAGAACTGCATCGCACGTGCTAGCTCACCGCGAAAGTATTCGACGCCGGTCCGGTCTCGCGTGTGGTGCGCGATGATCAATACCCGCAGGCTCCATCGCAGCAACAGCAGATGGAAGACGAGGTCGAACTCGGCATCGAAGGCCTGCCGTGGATACGACGCGAGGATCAGTTCCAGTGGTATGCGGCCGCGGCAGCAGCTGTCCCACATCATCAGGTCGTCGGCCCAGTGGCTGCCCGCGGCCTTTTCCATGTCGATCAGCCCGCTGACACGATCACCGTCCACCAAGACGTTGTCCATCGTGAAATCGCCATGCACCAGGCACGGCGCCGGCCAGGTGGCCGCCGGCGCGTGTGTGCGCAGGGTCGCCACCGCCCGGTCCACGTCGATATCGCAGCTGTTCGCGATCGCATTCAGCGCCGCGTGCTCGCCCAGCACGTCGAGCAGCGGGAACTCTGTTGCTGTTCCGCGGCCATCGCTTTGCACGTAGCCGAATCCATCCATCGGCACACTGTGGATGCGACCGAGCAGATCACCGAGTTGCTCGATCGCCCGCCCGGGCCAGCGATCCCGGAGCACGACGTCGAGACGTTCACCCGGCAGCTTCTCCTCCACGCAGAACCCGCCATCGACCAACAGCACCTGCGGGGTCGGGACGCCGGCAGCACGGGCCGCGTCGAGCGCCCATCGTTCACCGGCGAAGCGGGGCTGGGACTCGTGCGAGATCCGCACGATCACCTCGCCTGCGTCATACACCTCGCACGCCCGGCCGGCGATGATGCGCTCGAGCCGTCGGGGTGTGCTACCGGTGGCGGCCCGCACGACGTCGACGACGACCTCGCGCGGCGTGACCATGGCGGCGTGCAATCGGCGGAGCGCGTCGTCTGAATCCGTCACGGTGCGCTGGTCCTTCGCGCACGCCGCTTCGATGTCGTCCCGGCAGACCGGTCGGCGATGGCGGGCAGCATGGTGTCCAGCTCCTCGTGCCAGGCCAACTCGGCCTCCAGATGCAGCTGGGCCCGCCGGTA
>Ga0164242_10008599_pt1 | contig 11062 bp, 12 predicted proteins | sample OricomgcompostMG_FD_108783 | JGI IMG/M metagenome (GOLD analysis project Ga0164242, IMG submission 108783) | Miracle-Growth compost microbial communities from Emeryville, California, USA - Original compost - Miracle growth compost (MG) ...
CTCCTCGGCGCTGCTGTCGATCCGCGGGCGGGCCGCCTCGCAGCGCCCGTTCACCCGCGTCCAGGCGCTGCAGAACGCCGCCGACCGCAAGTTCCTCCAGAAGAAACAGGAACTGGAGGACGAGCTGGCCGATACCCGGCGCCGCCTGAGCGAGCTGCAACCGGCCAAGGGCGAGGGCGGCGAGGCCGCCAGCGCCGGGCAGAACCACGAGGTGGAGCAGTTCCTGCAGCGCGAGTTGGCGATCAGCAAGGAACTGCGCGAGGTCCAGCACCAGCTCAACGCGGAGATCGACGCGCTGGGGCTGCGTCTGAAGGTGATCAACATCGTGCTGATGCCGGCGATCGTGGTGCTGTTCGGCCTGTTTTACGGCTGGCGGCGCACGCGGCGCCACCGTCGAGGCGGGGCCTAGCACCCGTAAATTCCAGGTGCCCGTAAAGCGTCATCCTTGCGAGGCGCTTTTTCAACAGCCGAAGGGCTGGTCAAGCCATGGGTCCAGTGCCTTGGGTTCGCCGCAGCGCCCGGAAATTTGGATGGGCCCCCAGCGTCCATGCGCCGCAGACGCGCGGCATTGCGGCACGATGCGCAGGCGCTATGCTGGGACGGTGACCGCTGCCCGCCGCCGGCGTGGACTGACCGATGATCGCGATCCTGCTCAAATGGCTGGTGCCGTGGGAGTTCTCGTGGAGCTTCCTGGCGCTGTTCGTGCTGGTCTGCGCGCTGTACTGGCGCGGCTGCCGGCGGGTTGCGGTGAGCCGGGGCCGGCGCTTGACGTTCTGGTGCGGCATGGCGCTGCTCTACCTGACCGTGCACACCTATCTCGACTACTACGCGGAACACGAGTTCTTCATGCACCGGCTGCAGCAGTTGCTGCTGCACCACGTGGTGCCCCTGCTGCTGGTGGCGGCCTATCCGGGCGCGGCGTTGCGCGCGGGCCTGCCGCTGGCATGGCGGGTGCGGCTGCTCAAGCCGCTGCTGCGCTCGTGGCCGTGGCGCGCGCTGAGCGGGGTATTGTTCAACCCGACCGTGGGCACGATCCTGTTCGTGGCGTTCATCCTGGTCTGGCTGATACCGTCGATGCAGACGCTGGCGATGCTGGACTGGCGCGTATACCGGTTCATGAACTGGTCGATGGTCGGCAGCGGCCTGATCTACTGGTCGCTGGTGCTCGACCACCGCCCGCATCCGCCGGGCCGGATGACCGCGGGCATGCGCGTGCTGTCGCCGGGCATCACCATGACGCCGCAGATCCTCGCCGGCGCCATCATCACCTTCTCCCGCCACGACCTGTATCCGATCTTCGAGATCTGCGGCCGCGCCTTCAGCTTCAACGTATTGACCGGGCAGCTGATTGGCGGCGTCATCATCTGGGTGCCGGCGGCGATGGTGGAAAGCGCCGGTGGCCTGCTGGCGATGCGGCAGTGGCTGCGCCTGTCGCGCAGCGGGCGGATCCGTCGCGAATCGGCGCAGCGGCACGCTGCGATGCCGGCGAGGATGGCTGCGGGAAAGTGAACGGCGGGGTCAGTCCCGGCCGTCGCCGCTGGCGTTGGCCGGGCGCACCAAAAAATCCACGTGCAGCGTGCTGCCGTCGGCGAAGCGCAGGGTGACCGGTACCTTGTCGCCCGGTTTCAGCGGGTGGCTGGCCTTGCCCAGCATCAGGTGGTAGCTGGCCGGCGCCAGCGCCGTCCTGCCGTGGGCGGGAATGTCGATGTGGTCGACCATGCGCATCACGTCCATGCCGCCCTGGCTGGTGCTCTGGTGCAGCATCACGCTGCCGTAGTCGCGGCTGCCGGCGCCGGCCAGCCGGGCGGCCCGGTCGCCGTCGTTGGCGAGCACGACGTAGCCGCCGGCGGGTAGGTTGGCCGGCAGCAGGCGGATCCAGGCATGGCTGGCGTGGACGTGCGAGGCCTGCGAGGCGTGTGCGGCGCCGGCGAGCAGCAGGCCGGCGAGCAGGACGGGGAGCTTGCGCGATGCCATGGTCAGTCTCCGGAGCCGATCAGCAGGCGCAGGTCATGCACCAGTTGGTCCTGGGTATCGGCCGGCGTGGCCAGCAGGCGGGCCTTGCCGGCACGGTCGAAGATATAGATGGCCGAGCTGTGGCTGACTTCGTAGCTGCCGTCGCCCTGGGCCGGCTCGCGGCTGAACGAGGCGCGGTAGCGCTTGACCAGCGCCTCGATGGCGCGCGGCGGGCCGGTCAGGCCGAGGGCGTGCGGGTCGAAGGCGCGCACGTAGTCGTGCAGTACGGCGGGCGTATCGCGCGCCGGATCGACGGTGACGAACAGGATGCGCACCGCGTCGGCCTGCTTGCCGAGCTTCTCCATCACGGCGTGCAGGTGGGCGAGGGTGAGCGGGCACACGTCGGGGCAATGCGTGTAGCCGAAATACAGCAGTGTCACCTTGCCCTTGAAATCGGCGGCGGTGGCGGCCTTGCCGCCATCGTCGGTGAGGCTGAAGGCCAGGTCCGGCATGTGGCTGCGGATGTCAGTGAGCTGCCAGGGAGCGGGCGCGCTGCGCTGGCACCCGGCCAGCAGCAGGACGACGGCGAGCAGCGGCAGGACGATCGAGGCAATGCGCGACGGCTTCATGCGAGAATCGATGCGATGGTATCCGGGCCGTGGGCCAGCATACGCCACCGGCGCCGGCAGGTCGCCCGGCAACGCGAGGAAACCGACTCCATGCGACAACGTGTCCGTTCCACGGCCGGCTTGCTGGCCGGCCTCGCCGGCGCCAGCGCGGTGCTGCTCGGCGCCTTCGGTGCGCATGCCCTGCGCGGCACGCTCGATGCGGATCATCGCGAACTGTGGCATACCGCCGTGCAATACCACTTCTGGCATGCGCTAGCGCTGGCGCTGGCGGCATGGTGCGGGCGCGGCCGCGCGGGGTGCTGGGCGGTGGGTCTGTTCGCGGGCGGCATCGTGCTGTTCAGCGGAAGCCTTTACGCGCTGGCGCTGGGTGCGCCGCGCTGGGCCGGCCTGGTCACGCCGTTCGGCGGGCTGGCCTTCGTCGCCGGCTGGGTAGCGCTGGCGCTCGTGCTGGGACGGCGCCCGCCCGACTGAGGCCGGCGCGGTCATGCCGCTGTCACGGGCGGCTGCCAGCATGGCGGCATGGCAAAGGCATCGACCCTGATTCCGGGATGGCAGGCCGCACCGCGGGCGGCAGCGCCGAAGCGTGTTCGCGCGTATCCGGTGGCGCTGGCGCTGGTGGCGGTGGTCGTCGCGGCGGGCTGGGTGGCGCGGAGCACGCTGCCGGCAACGGAGCGGGCCTGGACACCCACGAACACGTTTGCCCATTGGCAGGGTCAGGGGCACGACTGGCTGCTGAAGGCCGAGCCCGGACAGGGCCGGGTGGTGGTCTATGACGCCACCGACGGGCGCCCGCTGAAACGTCTGCCCGCGCCGGGCGTCACGGCGATCGAACTGGAAGGCCGCTGGCTGTTCGTGATGGGAACGCAGTCGCCCGGCCTGCGCCTGTTGCGGCTGCCGCAATTGACCTGGCGATCCGGCGAAACCGGCCGTGACATGCCCTAGGCGCGTGGGCGGCAGAAATCGTCCGGGTTGCTAAAGCCTGCCTGCGGTCTATTTCCCCGCCGCTGCTTGGCCCATAGAACCCCTATGGGCCGGCGCATCGTCGAAAAACGATTCTCGCAGGCAGGCTTTTTCACCTCGAACATGTCTGCCGCCCGCGCTCCTGGCGGATATCGGCGGGGACGCCTGAGGTGGCATACGGCGATTCAGCCGTGATCGTTCCCGACCGGTAACGCCTCGTCCGGGTTGCATCCCCGTTCGATCGCGGACCGGCGGGCATCGTGGCCGCGGCGTGCCCATTCGCCATGCGGCAGCGTCCCGGGGACGTACAATGGTCTTTTGCCCGGAGACCGCGATGAAGCCGTTCGGCACCCCCCATTCCGATCATGCCCTGCGCGTGCTGCTGCTGGGCTCGGGCGAGCTGGGCAAGGAAGTGGCGATCGAGCTGCAGCGGCTCGCGGTGGAGGTGATCGCGGTGGACCGCTATGCCGACGCGCCGGCGATGCAGGTGGCGCACCGCAGCCACGTCGTCGACATGCTCGACGGCGCTGCGCTGCGCGCGCTGATCGCGCAGGAGCAGCCCGACCTGGTGGTGCCGGAGATCGAGGCGATCCACACGCCGACCCTGGTCGAGCTGGAGCGCGAAGGCCTGCGCGTGGTGCCCACCGCGCGCGCGGCCTGGCTGACGATGAACCGCGAGGGCATCCGCCGCCTGGCTGCCGAGGAGCTGGGCCTGCCCACCTCGCCGTATCGCTTCTGCGACAGCGAGGCGGAGTACCGCGCGGCGGTGGAGGCGATCGGCTTCCCGTTCGTGGTCAAGCCGGTGATGAGCTCGTCGGGCAAGGGCCAGAGCATCGTGCGCGATGCCGCCGGCGTGAAGGCGGCCTGGGACTATGCGCAATCGGGCGGCCGCGCCGGCAAGGGGCGGGTGATCGTGGAGGGCTTCGTCGATTTCGACTTCGAGATCACCTTGTTGACCGTGCGCCACCGGGACGGCACCGCGTTCTGCGCGCCGATCGGCCATCGCCAGGAAGACGGCGACTACCGCGAGTCGTGGCAGCCGCAGCCGATGAGCGAGGCGGCGCTGGCCGAGGCGCAGCGCCAGGCGGCGGCGCTGTCCGCCGCGCTGGGCGGCTGGGGCGTGTTCGGCATGGAGTTCTTCGTCAAGGGCGATACGGTGATCTTCTCCGAGGTCAGCCCGCGGCCGCACGACACCGGCCTGGTCACGCTGGTGTCGCAGGATCTGTCCGAGTTCGCGCTGCACGCGCGTGCGATCCTCGGCCTGCCGGTGCCGGCGATCCGCCAGTTCGGGCCGTCCGCCTCGTGCGCGGTGCTGGTGGAGGGCGAAGGCCGCGCGCCGCGCTACCACGGCGTGGCCGAGGCGCTGGCCGAGCCGGACACGCAGCTGCGCATCTTCGGCAAGCCGCAGGTGCAGGGGCGACGGCGCATGGCGGTGACGCTGGCGCGCGATGCGGACGTGGCGGCGGCCAGGGCCAAGGCGGTGCGCGCGGCGCGCGCGTTGCGCGTCGAGCTGTAGCGCTGCGCCAGGACGTGCCGCGGTCAAGCGGCGGCGCGCGAAGATCGTGACGGCCCGGGCCGTCCCCAACGGAGAAAAAGGATGCAGTCGACGGATTTCTCGCACTGGCTGGTGGTGGTACTGGAAGCGCTGGCGGTGGTGTTCCTGCTAGTGCTGGCGCTTGCCATCGTGGTGGTCCTGGTGACCTGGGTGCTGGACCGCAACCAGACGTCCAACTCGGTGCTGCGCAACTTCCCGGTGATCGGCCACTTCCGCTACGGCTTCCTGCGCCTGGGCGAGTTCTTCCGGCAATACCTGTACGCCAGCGACCGCGAGGAGCTGCCGTTCAATCGCGCCCAGCGCGTGTGGGTGTACCGCGCGGCGAAGAACGCGGAGAACACCAACGCCTTCGGCTCTACCCGCGACCTGCGCAACGAGGGCGTGCCGTTCTTCGTCAATGCGGCGTTTCCCGCGCTGGGCGACCACCACGTCGAGGCGAAGCCGGTGCGCATCGGCCCCTATGCGCGCCAGCCGTACGACCACGCCGCGTTCTTCAACATCTCGGCGATGAGCTTCGGCGCGCTGTCGGCGCCGGCGGTGCGCGCGCTGTCGCACGGCGCGGCCAAGGCGGGCATCTGGATGGACACCGGCGAGGGCGGGCTGGCGCCGTACCACCTGGAAGGCGGCTGCGACATCGTGTTCGAGATCGGTACCGCCAAGTACGGCGTGCGCACGCCCGACGGCCGGCTGGACGACCGGAAACTGCAGGCGATCTGCGCCCACGCGCAGGTGAAGATGGTCAGCATCAAGCTGGGCCAGGGCGCCAAGCCGGGCATGGGCGGGCTGCTGCCGGCGGCCAAGGTGACGCCGGAGATCGCCGAGATCCGCGGCATCCCGGTGGGCGAGGACTCGCAAAGCCCCAATCGCCACCTGGACATCGCCGACGTGCCGCAGCTGATGGACGCCATTACGCACATCCGCGAGCTTACCGGCAAGCCGACCGGCTTCAAGGCGGTACTCGGCGACATGCGCATGATCGGCGAGCTGTGCGACGAAGTGCAGCGGCGCGGCGTCGAAAGCGCGCCCGACTTCATCATCGTGGACGGTTCCGAAGGCGGCACCGGGGCTGCGCCGCAGACCCTGATGGAGGGCGTCGGCCTGCCGCTGCGTGAGGCGTTGCCGGAACTGGTCAACACGCTGATCGCGCGCGGCCTGCGCGAGCGCATCAAGGTGATCTGCTCGGGCAAGTGCATCACCGCCTACGATGTGGCCTGGGCGTTGTCGATGGGCGCGGACTTCGTCAATTCCGCGCGCGGCTTCATGTTCGCGCTGGGCTGCATCCAGTCGCTGCAGTGCAACCGCAACACCTGTCCTACCGGCATCACCACCCAGGATCCCAGGCTCCAGCGCGGCCTGGTGGTGACCGACAAGACCGAGAAGGTGGCCCACTATGCCCGCAACGTGATGCACGAGGTGGGCATCATCGCGCACAGCTGCGGGCTGGAGGATCCACGCCAGCTCGACCGCACGCACTGCCGGGTGGTCGGCGACGACGGCATCTCGGTGCCGCTGGTGGAGCTGTTCCCGTATCCGCAAGCGCCGGTGCGGGCGGCCGGCTGACGGCGGCGCCCGGTTACGATCCAGCGGTTGGTGGGCGCGGCTGGATTCCCGGCCCCGACACGACGGACCGCATGCGCCGCTCCAGGGCGCGGACGGCCTGGCGGCGGCCGCGGCCGGGTCGCCTCATCCCTCGAACGACTGCCAGCCGCCGGCCGTACGGATCTGCAGCGGATGGAAGCGGCGCTTGTAGTCCATCTTCGGGTGTCCCTCGATCCAGAAGCCCAGGTACACCCAGGGCAGGCCGCGCCGGCGCGCCAGTTCCACCTGTTGCAGGATGGCGAAGGTGCCCAGGCCGCGCGCGGCCTCGGCGGGGTCGTAGAAGGTGTACACGGCGGACAGGCCGTTAAGGCAGACGTCGGTGACGGCGACGCCGAGCAGGCGCCCGTCCAGGCGCATCTCGAGGAACAGCGTGGGGCTCCACGGCGCGGTGAGGAAGCGGCGGAAGTCGCTGGCGTCGGCTTCGTCCATGCCGCCGCCGGCGTGGCGGCGGCGCAGGTAGGCCTGGTACAGCGCGTGGCGCTCGCGGTTGTAGCCGGGCCGGACCTCGTTCACCGCGAGGTCGGCGTTGCGCTTCAGGCAGCGCCGCTGCGAGCGGTCCGGCACGAAGCGCTCTACCTCGATGCGGCAGGGCACGCAGGCGCGGCAGTGCGGGCAGTTGGGGAAGTACAGGTGGCCGCCGGCGCGGCGGAAACCGTGCTCCAGCGCCGAGCCGTAGAGTTTGTCGAGCTGCGGCGCGGCCGGGTCGAGCACCAGGTTCTGCGCCGTGCGCTCGGCGTAGTAGCCGCAGCTGTGCGGCAGGGTCTGGAAGAGGCGGACGCGGTCGGAGCGCATGGCGCGATTCTAGGCGCACGCGGGCCCGGCTTCACAACCGGCCGTCGCGCATTTCGTGAAGCGTCCGGCAGGCCGGCGTGAAGCGCGGGCAACGGGCCGGGCGGGCGCGTGCTTCCGGCAGCTCCCGGCGCGGGTGCCCAAAGACTGCGACGCGGCGCTCAGAGCCTGTAAAAACTTCCGCATCGTGCGGAATGTTCCATCGGCGCGTACGGCGCATGTCGGTACGCGCCTGCGCGGATCCGTCACTGGCGTGGCTGATCCGCGCCCGGCCATCCGTGGCCGGGCTGAGCGTTTGAAAAATTCACAAACGCTCAGAGCAGGTTGAGCGAGCGCAGCATGGCCAGCACGAACACCGCGGCGATGGCCACCAGCACGATGCGGCGCACCCGCTTCACGGTGTGTTCCCGGCGCGCGTACGGCGACGGGTTGCGCGCGGCCGCCAGCTCCTCGGCGTGGCGGGTGGTCGGCTCGATGCCCAGCTCGCGCAGCAGGGCGCGGGCGCGGGGGTAGTCGTCGGCGCGGCTGATCCACACCTGCGGCCAGTTCTCGCGGTCGTTTTCCGGGCGGTTGCCGCGGCGCGTATAGCTGAACCGCTGGTAGGTCGGCCGGTTCCAGTTGGAACGGTTGGCGACCTTGGTCTCGATGCCCTGTTCGGACATCAGGGCGACCACGCGGTCGATATTCTCCTGTCGTGGCGAGGTATAGATCTGGCGCATGCGCCGATTGTACCGTCTGGCACGGGGGCGAAGGTCGCCCCGGCGGTGGCCGGTGCGCGCGGGCAGGCCCGATCAGTCCCCGCGCAGGCGGATCAGGCCTTCCTGCGCGGTGGAAGCCACCAGTTGCCCGTCCCTGCTGAAGATCTGCCCGCGCGCCAGGCCGCGTCCGCCCTGGGCGGTGGGGCTGTCGAAGGAATACAGCAGCCACTCGTCGACCCGGAACGGGCGGTGGAACCACAGCGCGTGGTCGAGGCTGGCCATCTGCACGTTGTGCGTGTAGTAGGAAATGCCGTGAGGCAGGGTGGCGGTGCCGACCAGGTTGAAGTCCGAGGCGTAGGCGAGCAGCGCGCGGTGCAGTGCGGCGGGGCCGTCCACCGGCGCGGCCAGGCGGAACCAGATGTGCTGGTAGGGCGGGCGCTTGACCGGGTTGAGCTTGTCCTGCGGCCACACGTGGCGGAACTCGATCGGCGAGTCCACGCCCAGCCAGCGCTGCAGCTTCACCGGCAGCCTGGCCAGACGTTCGGGCGGCACCGGCGGCAGTGGGTCGATGTCCTCCGGTGCCGGCACGTCCGGCATCGACGACTGGTGCTCGAAGCCCTTTTCCGGCACCTGGAAGGAGATCGAGCCGTTGAGGATGGTCTGGCCGTGCTGGATCGCCACCACCCGCCGCGCCGAAAAACTGCCGCCGTCGCGGGTACGCTCCACGCTGTAGACGATCGGCGCGTCGATGTCGCCGGCGCGCAGGAAATAGGCATGCAGCGAATGCGCCTCGCGCGCGGGGTCGACCGTCTGCTGCGCCGCCGACAGCGCCTGGCCCAGCACCTGCCCGCCGAACACGAAACGGGTGCCGATGTCGCGGCTCTGGCCACGGAACAGGTTGTCTTCCAGCCGTTCGAGCTGCAGCAGGTCGACCAGTTCGCCGACGTGTTCTTCGCGCATGCGCAGGTCCGTTGGTCCGTCCAAAGCCGCATTATAGAGCGGCGGGCGGCGCTTGCCCGCCGAGTGCCCGGCGGGCGCGCCTCAGCCGCGGCGCTGCAGGCCGGTCCCGGCGAGCACCTCGTCCCAGGGGAACAAAGGTCCGGGGTCGCGCTTGCGCCAGACGGTTTGCGACGGGTCGTCGCTGGCCGGTACGCGCTCGGTGTCCAGCGCCTCGTGGCCGGCGATTTCGCGAAGGTTAGGGAACTCCCGCCTGAGCCGCGCCAGCAGCGCGCGCAGCGCGGCGACCTGCGCCGCGGTGTAGGGTTCGTCCATGGCCTGGTGGCGCGAGTCGAACCAGTGCGGATAGCGGCCGGTGTTGACCAGCTCGATGCCGATCGAGTCGGCGTTGTGGCCGCGCACGTGGTGGGCGATGCGGGTGCCCGGCACGTAGCGCTGCACCGTGCCGTCGCGGTCGATGTAGTAGTGGCCGCTGTTGCCGGTGCCGCCTGCGTGCAGCACCTTCTCGCCGTATTCGCGGGCCGTCGCCAGGTCGGGCAGTTCGGTGCAGTGGATCACCACCCGCGTCACCGCCGCGGTGGGGCGTTCGTCCAGCCGGTCGACGTAGGGCAGGAGGTGGTCGTGGACGACGAGCGGCGGGGCGGCGGTTGGCGATGCGGTCATGGCCGAAGTCTCGCACGGTTGCCGGCTATCATGTACGGCCTTTCCTTCAGGTCGGAGACCGCGATGCGCGGCCGGATCATCCTTTCGCACGGCTCGGACTCCAGCCCCGAGGCGACCAAGGTCGGCGCGCTGGCCGCCCTGGCCGAGTCACTGGGATGGCACACCCGGCGACCGGACTACCGCGGCGACGACGCGCGCGGGTTCGCCGGCTCGGTGGCGCCGCGCATCGCCCGGCTGCGCGCCACCATCGAGGCGAGCGAGGCGCCGCCGGTGCTGGTGGGGTCGAGCATGGGCGCGTTCGTGTCGGGGCTGGCCTCGCTGGACGCGCCGGTGGCCGGCCTGTTCCTGCTCGCCACGCCCGGCGAAATCCCCGGCTATCCGCGCGCCTTCGACCTGCGCGAGGGCGTGCCCACGCTGCTGGTGCACGGCTGGCGCGACGAGGTATGCCCCCCGGGCGGCATCCAGGCCTGCGCCGCGCGCCGCCGCCTGCCGCTGCTGATGCTGGACGACGACCATCGGCTGACCGGCAGCCTGGACACGATCGCGGCGCAGTTCCGGTATTTCCTCGACGTGCTGGCGAGGCCCGCATGAACGTGTTCTTCGCCAGTTGTCCGAAAGGGCTGGAGTATCTGCTGCGCGACGAGCTGGCCGCGCTGGGCGCGCGGGACGCGCGCGAGGCGCTGGCCGGCGTGCATTTCTCCGGCACGCTGGAAACCGCCTACCGCGCCTGCCTGTGGTCGCGGCTGGCCAGCCGCGTGCTGCTGCCGCTGGCCGAATTCGACGCGGCCGACGACGAGGCGCTGTACGCCGGCGTGCAGGCGGTCGACTGGTCGGCGCATCTCGACGCGCACGCCACGCTGGCGGTGGACGCGCATGTCGCGCAGAGCAGGCTCACCCATAGCCAATTCGTCGTGCAGCGGGTGAAGGACGCGGTGGTCGACCAGTTCCGCCAGCAGGGCGGCACGCGCCCCGGCGTGGATACCGACGAACCGGACGTGCGGCTGAACCTGCGCCTGAAGCGCGACCGTGCCACGCTGTCCATCGACCTGGCCGGCGCGCCACTGCACCGGCGCGGCTGGCGCGAGTTGCAGGGCGAGGCGCCGCTGAAGGAAAACCTCGCCGCCGCGATCCTGCTGCGCGCGCGCTGGCCGGAAACCTATGCCGACGGCGGGGCGCTGCTCGACCCGATGTGCGGCTCGGGCACGCTGCTGGTCGAGGGCGCCTGGATGGCGGCCGACCTGGCGCCGGGCCTGCACCGC
>Ga0164242_10008600_pt1 | contig 11060 bp, 10 predicted proteins | sample OricomgcompostMG_FD_108783 | JGI IMG/M metagenome (GOLD analysis project Ga0164242, IMG submission 108783) | Miracle-Growth compost microbial communities from Emeryville, California, USA - Original compost - Miracle growth compost (MG) ...
ATCCTGACGCACGATCCCAACGGCACGATCCGCGGCCTCAAGGAATGGCCCGCCGACGAGCGGCCGCCGGTGGCGATCACCTTCTTCGCCTTCCGCATCATGGTCGCGATCGGGCTCATCATGCTGGCTGTGGTGTTGATCGGTAATGCGATGCGACGCGGCGGGCGAGTGTATGAGAACCGGACCTTCCTGCGCATCTGCGAATTCGTCGCGCCGCTCGGCTTCATCGCCGTTATCGCCGGCTGGACGACGACCGAGGTGGGGCGGCAGCCATGGACCGTTTACGGCCTGCTGCGCACCGCCGATTCGGTCTCGCCCTCGCTGACCGGCGGCGACGTCGCGCTGACGCTGGCCGGCTATATGCTCGCCTATCTCATCATGTTCCCGGCGGGCATCCTGCTGATGGCGCGGATCGTGCGGCGCGGGCCCGATGCGAAGCCGGCGGAAGGGCCGGTCGAAAGCGGACGGCCCGAAGGTCCGATCCATGCGCTTCCATCGGGCGCGGAGGACGACCAATGACCACGATCGATCTGGTGCCGATCTGGACGTTGATCCTCGGGCTGGGCGTCTTCTTCTACGTGATGCTCGACGGGTTCGACCTCGGTGTCGGCATCCTGTTCGGCTTCGCGCACGACACGCAGTCGCGCAACCTCATCATGAATTCGATCGCGCCGATCTGGGACGGCAACGAAACGTGGCTGGTGCTCGGCGGCCTTGCATTGCTCGCGGCCTTCCCGCTGGCGTTCGCGATCATCATCCCGGCGGTCTATTTCCCGGTCGCGATCATGCTGCTCGCGCTGGTCTTCCGCGGGGTCGCGTTCGAATTCCGCTATCGCGACGCCGTGCACAAGACATTCTGGGACTATGCTTTCACATACGGCTCGGGAATCGCGACGTTTGCACAAGGGATTGTGCTCGGCGCATTCATTCAGGGCTTCCAGGTCGACGGCCGACACTTCGTCGGGTCGAGCTTCGATTGCTTCACACCCTTCTCGCTGGTGACCGGCCTGGCCCTGCTATTCGGCTACGCGCTGCTCGGCGCGGGCTGGCTGATCCTTAAGACCGAAGGCGATCTGCAGGCGTTCGCCTGCCGGATAGGACGCATCGCGTTTATCGGCGTGCTGATAGCTGTCGGGATTGTCAGCATCTGGACGCCGCTTGCCAGCGACGCCATCGCGCGCCGCTGGTTCTCCTGGCCGAACATCGTTTATCTCGCGCCGATCCCGATCATCACTGTGCTGTTCGCGCTGCTCGAATGGCGTGCGCTCGGCCGCCGCGGCCACGACGCGATTCCTTTCGTCGCCGCGATGGGAATGTTCGTGATGTCCTATATCGGCATCGCGATCAGCCTGTGGCCCTATATCGTGCCGCGAACCTACACCTTGTGGCAGGCGGCCTCATCGGAAGACACGCAGGCTTTTCTGCTGATCGGCACGCTGTTCCTGCTGCCGATCATCTTCGTCTACACCAGCTGGTCCTATTGGGTGTTCAGGGGCAAGGTGCGCCACGACATCGGTTATCATTGAGCCGTGTCACGCGCGAAAGCGGGCGCCGCGCGCCTCCAGCATGGCCTTCCAGAACGGCTTGTGCGGCTTCGCCTCCTGCTGCGCTTCGACCCGATCGAGTTCGGGCACATAGCGCTTCAGTGTCGTTTCGACGCTCCGCTTGAGCGTCATCAACGCCGAGGGGCAGCCCCCGCAGGCGCCGCGCATTTCGACGGTCGCGACGCCGTCGCGATAACCAACCAGCGTGATGCTGCCTCCGTCCCTGCCAACCGCCGGGGCGATGCGCGTGCGCAGGATATCGACGATCTGCTCCTCGACCGGATCTCTTGTCGTGGCCGTTCGGAGGACATCCTTCTCGACCCAAAGCTCCAGTCCGGCGCCGTCTCCGGCTTCGAGCGCCTCCGTGAGCGCCATCACCACGTCGAAGCGCAGATCGGACCAGTCCGGCGCGGACGGCTCGCGGCTGACGGCGACAAACTCGGGGGCGAGCAGCACGTCCCGGACGCCGGTGACCCGCAAAAGCCGATCGGCGATCCGCGGACGCGGCCCGGCATCGCCGCCGAACGCGATCGGCTCGTGGATCGGCAATAACGACGGCACCAGGAAACGCATTGTCGCCGGGTTCGGCGTCACCTCGACTTCGATCAGCATGCCATCCGCTCCTACGCAGGGAAGCTCCGTCTGGCACAGCGTACTTTAGGCTATCAAAGCACTATATTTGCACCTGACCCGAGCGATATAGATTCGGTCGCGTTGAGGATTTGCGCCAGCTCAACCATTGCAACTTCGCAACGGGCTATGACCGATCGGCGGTTCGACGATGAACATCTCACTCATCGGCGTGCTGCAGGGGCTCCTTGCAGGAGAAATGTCGTGCTCTGTTTTGAATGCGTCGCGGCGGCTGCGCCAGAGGCGCTGGACATACTCCGGGCACTTCAGCAGCGCGAAGTGATGAAACATGGACCGATGTTGCTCCGATTGCATCCTCGATTGAACGAAGTCGCCGTTGACGGTGACGACAGAAAACTGGCTCTCGGCCGTTCGGAGTGGCGCCGTTTGATATAGAGGCGTAACAAAAAAGAGTCTCAGCGAGCGGAGGTTCCGATGACGTCGAGTGTCGATCCGGAAGTTCGCGTTGCCCCCGATCCGGTGAGCAGCGTCCTCAAATGGATTCTGCTGGTTGTCGCCGTGGCTTGTTTCGCCCTGATGGCCTGGGCGACGGTGGCGACATATGACAGCACGCCGCCGCAACCCGATCGGTTCGTGTCGCGCACGGGCGCATTGGTCATGTCGGGCGACGACATTGTCGCCGGCAAGGGCGGCTTCCAGAAGGCCGACCTGATGGATTTCGGCAGCCTTTACGGCATGGGCTCCTATTACGGGCCCGATTATACCGCCAGCCTCCTCGTCAACCTTGCCGATGCGACCTCCAATGCGATCGCCGCGTCGCGTTATGGGCGCCCGTTCGCCAGCCTGCCGCCGGATGATGCAGCGGCGGTCGCGGCGGAGATGCAGCGCGAGCTCAAGGGGATCGACCTCACGCAGAAGGTGGTCGTGCTTCCCGATGCGGTCGCCGCCGCCATTCTATCGGCGAGGAAGGAAACCGCCGCGACCCTCCGCACGGCGAATCCCGCCGAAGGATGGACGCCGGCCTATAGCCTCGACGACCGGCTCGCCTTCCAGACCGCGGATTTCCTGATCTACTCGGCGATCACCACGGTAGCGCGCCGGCCGGGGCTCGACACGTCGTGGACCCAGAACTGGCCCTACGAGCCACTGGTCGGCAACGTGCCCAGCACCTCCACCTTCATCTGGACCTGGGCCAGCTTCTGCTTCACCTTCCTGTGCTTCGGGCTGGTGCTGTTCATCTACGAGACCTTCCTCAACCATCCCGACGACGCGCCGATGGACCCGGTGCTCAGCGATTTCCTGCCGCTGACGCAAAGCCAGCGGAAGGTCGGCAAATATTTCCTCGTCGTCGCCGTCCTGCTGCTGGTCCAGATCGCAGCCGGCACGATCATGGCGCATTCCTATTACGACCGGACGAGCTTCTACGGCTACGACATCAACCGCCTGCTCCCGTTCAATTTCCTGCGCGACGTTCATATCCAGGCGCCGATCATCTGGATTTGCCTGGCGTGGATCGGCGCCGGGCTGTTCCTCGCGCCGGCGATGGCGGGCGGACGAGAGGCGAAACGACAGGGACTGCTGGTCGATCTGTTGTTCTGGGCGACACTGATCATCGTCGCGGGCGCGCTGATCGGCGATTACGCCGGCATCATGGGCTGGATCGACCGCGGCTGGTTCTGGTTCGGCAACCAAGGGCTGTCCTATCTCCAGCTCGGCCGTTTCTGGCAGATCCTGTTCGCCGCCGGACTCGCCTTCTGGTGCCTCATCGTGTTCCGGGCGCTGTGGCCGACGCGCGAGGTCGCCTGGCGCGCGACCAGGCAATTCTGGTCGGGCCATATCCGGCTGGAGAACCTGATCTGGGCGGCGACCGCCAATATAGCGGTGCTCTACCTGTTCGGCATGATCCCGCTCACGGGAATCGAGAAGTCCTTCTCGATCACCGATTATTGGCGCTGGTGGGTCGTCCACCTGTGGGTTGAGCAGTCGTTCGAGTTTTTCGCCGCGGCGATGAGCGCCTATCTGCTGATGGCGGTGGGACTCGTCTCGAGGAAGCTGGCGGAGCTCTCGGTCTATCTCGAACTCATCCTGATCTTCCTCGGCGGTGTGCTGGGAACGGGGCACCACATCTACTGGGCGGGAGCGACCAGCCTGTGGATTCCGCTGGGCAGCATGTTCTCGTTCATCGAAGTGCTGCCGCTTGTCCTGCTGATCCTCGAGGCGATCCAGCAATATCGCCTGATCCGCACGCATCGCGAGTTCAACTACAGCCTCGCCTACACCTATGTGATCGGCGCGGCGGTGTGGAATTTCGTCGGCGCCGGCGTGTTCGGCGGCGGCACGCTCAACGCGCCGCTGGTCAATTATTACGAGCACGGCACCTTCCTGACGCTGAACCATGCCCATACCGCGCTGTTTGGCGCCTTCGGCCTGCTGGCGATCGGCCTCATCTATTTCTGCCTGCGCTACATCACCGCGGGGCACGCCCGGTTCAGCTCGAAGCTCGGCTATTGGGCGTTCTGGCTGTACAATGCCGGGCTGATCCTGTGGATCCTGCTCAACTTTTTCCCGATCGGCTGGCCGCAGCTCGCCGCCGTCTACGAGCACGGCCTCGCCTATGCGCGCAGCAGCGCCTTCTACAAGAACACTTTGTTCTGGCAATGGATGCGGCTGCCCGGCGACCTGGTGTTCGCCGCCGGTGCGGTGCTGATGGCGATCGACTTCCTGATCAAGCTCTGCCCGCTCTATCCGCCGCTGGCGCGGCTGACCGGCGTCGGTCGGAAAGAAGAAGTCGAAGTGGCGAAGCCGAGCCATCGCGGCCTTGCCGGAACGACCACGCCCGATGCCGAAGAAACGATATGACGCAACGCCGAGGACGGAGCGGAACCGCCTTCTCGTGGCGTCGCCGCAACGGACGGCCGCCTGATTGGTTCGGATAGGGGAAGAGCCGGAAACAAGTGACGGAGCTGCGCGATGACCCACGAATATGACGATCCGTTCAGTCCGCAGTCGATCGACGCGGCGGTAATGCGCGTTCTGGAATTGAGGCGCGAAACGCCTGCGGCGCCGCTGGATCAGCATATCGAAATGGCGGTTCACGAACATTTCTGCTCTTGCGCGGTGGATATCGAGGACGAAATCGAGCACCGCCGCTCCGGCATCCATGACGCCATCGCGGCGGAAATCCGCCAAGGCGTCGAGCGCCGCCTGAAGGCCGACGACTGCATCGATGAGGCGTCGAAACAATCGTTTCCTGCGAGCGATCCGCCGGGCTGGATTTCGAAGCGGCCCTAACCTGCTCGCGCGAGACATGGGACGGCAGCCCAGAAGCCGCGCGGCCATCAAGGCGAGAAGTTTGCGCGGGCGCAAACGGCGATTCGGCGCGCTCGTGCTAAGCGGTTCGTCGCAACGGGTTTGAGCGGAGCGGGAAAGGTGTGATGGATCGAAACACCGGCGCTTTGCTCTCCGTGGCCTTCAGGCCCTTTTTTCTGTTGGGGAGTTGCTGGAGCGCACTGGCGCTAGGCGTCTGGATCTTCAGCTTCGTCGGCGGTTGGCCGTTGAATACCGCGCTTCCCGCGGTCGCCTGGCACATCCATGCCATGCTGTTCGGATTCGTGCTGGCAGCAATTGCGGGGTTCATCCTGACGGCGGTCGCCAGCTGGACAGGACGTCCGCCAATCAGCGGACCGCCTCTGACCATGCTGGTGCTTTTATGGGCGCTCGGCCGCGTTTTAAACCTGTTTTCCGGACTGGCGCCATTCTGGATCATCGCAGCAGCAGACATCGCTTTTCCGCTGGTCCTCGCGTTGCTCGTCGCACGCGAGATCGTCGCAGCGAAAAGCAGACGCAACCTGATGATGCCGATCCCGATCGCGTTGCTCGCGATTGCGGATGCGCTGATGTATCTTGAAGCGGCAGGAGTCCGTATTCCGTCCGGCCTGGGGTGGCGGCTGGCGCTCGCGGCGATAACCACGCTGGTCTCGGTCGTTGGTGCGAGGATCGTGCCCGCTTTCACTCGTAATTGGCTCGTCAGTCGTGGCGCAACGCCTCTGCCTCGCTCCCGTGTCTTGCTCGATCGAATTGGCAGCGCCACGCTCCACACCGGTTTACTCGGCTGGGCGCTGTTTCCGAATGTCTGGCCGCTCGGCTTGCTTCTGCTGCTCGGCGCGTCGCTGACGCTCGCCCGGCTCGTCGGGTGGAAAGGCTGGATGACCGCCGACGAGCCGCTGCTGTTGATCCTCCACATCGGCTATTTGTGGATGATCGCCGGCGCCGCACTGCTCGGCCTCGCCGTCGTCACACCCGCCATTCCCGAATCCGCCGCGGTGCATGCGCTGACAGCGGGTGCGATCGGCACGATGGTGTTGGCCGTAATGACGCGAGTCTGCCGCGGCCACACCGGCCGGCCGCTCACCGCCGACACACTCGCTGTGGTCATCTACGTCTCGGTCAATACCGCCGGCGTGGCGCGGGTTGCAGCCGAACTGCTGCCAGGCGCCTCCCAGTTACTGCTCGAACTTGCCGCGGTCTTGTGGATTATCGCGTTCCTGCTCTTCGCCTTGTGGAGCGCACCTGTCGTGTGGCGGCCGCGGGTCGATCGGCCGCCTACGTCATGAACCTTATCGCAGCGCCGTCGTTCGAGATCGCAAGAGGCCGCCGCTCACCATCGTGCTGAGGCGCGCTACGGCCGACAGAGAGGAAGCGTTCGATGTCCGAAATTCCCAAGCACGCCGTGATCTTCTGTCACCCCAAACGGGACAGCTTCAACGGTGCGGTCGCGGACGCTTATTGCGCCGCTGTCGAGGAGATTGGGCATGAAGTATGCCTGCGCGATCTCTATCGCATGAACTTCGATCCCGTGCTGAAGGATGAGGAACGCCCCGGCGAGCCCGGCTTCCGCCTGCATGCCGATGTCGAGGAGGAGCTTCGAATCTTGGCGGGCGCCAAAGTATTCGTGCTCGTCTACCCGATCTGGTTCGGAACGCCGCCGGCGATGCTCAAGGGCTATGTGGAGCGCGTCTTCGGCAGCGGCTTTTCCCACAGGGACATGAGGGAAGCGCATCAGAACCCGCTGCTCAGCGGCGCACACCTGCTCAGCCTTACCTCCTCGGGCAACACCAGGAACTGGCTCGACGAGCAGGCCCAATGGCTCTCGCTGCGAGACGTCTTCGACCATTATCTCAAGACGATCTTCTCTATGCAGTCGGACGAGCATGTTCACTTCGCCCCCATCAACGACCAGTCGCCGCCCCGCTTCATCGAGGAAAATCTGGAGCAGGTTCGGGCCGCCGCGCGAAGCGTCGCCAGCAAGGCGGCGAGCGATGCGCACAGGCGACAGACCGGCAGGCTGAAGCTGAAGACGTGAAAAATCGAAAGGACCCCGGGAACCGGCGTCCGGATTAGCTCCACCGCGGTGAAGGAGATAGAAATGGCGTTGCACCACGCGAACTCAGGCGAAATCGTTGATCTTAGTCCTTTGGGTGCTGCCTTGCGGAGCGCCCATACGACGGCGCTCGTGAAGTCGGACGACTTCGAGGCGGTCCGCCTCGTTGTCCATGCCGGTTCTGAAATTCCATCGCACCGCGTTGACGGCAAGTTCACGCTGCAGTGCCTGGAAGGCCGTGTCCGGTTAGGGCTCGCTTCGGGGGTTCTCGAATTGTCCGCCGGCCAGTGGGTCTATTTTGATGGCGGAGTCGCTCATTCGGTCGAGGGGATCGAGGATTCGTCTCTGTTGTTGACGATCTTGTTCGATCGCGCACGCGTCCAGCAAACAGAAGAAGGATGATTCGCCCGATCCGCGATTGGCATGCGTTGCCGAAGTCGATCATCCATTGACGACAGCTGCGCAATCGTATGCTGCGGCCCCGACGGCAATGGTCGCGATCTCTGCTCGCAGAGGACCGGCAATAACCGCGCAATCGCGTCCGCGGTTCTTGCCCGCGTAGAGCGCGGCATCCGCCTCGGCGAGCACCTCGGCCAGCGACTGGCCGGCGCGTGCGGAAGCAAGACCGATCGTCACGGCGACGGAGATATCGTCACAGTCCCGGGGTTGCGCTCGCTTCACCTCAGAACGAATAGCCTCGACGATGAGCGGCGCGCGCACCACCGCCGATCCGCGCAGCAGGGCGACGAATTCGTCGCCGCCGATCCGCCAGAACAACTCCTTGTCGATCAGACACGCCCGGGCCAGGCTCGCCACGACGGCGAGCAGGCGGTCGCCTGCGGCGTGGCCGCGCCGATCGTTGACGGCCTTGAACCTGTCGATATCCATGACCAACAGCATTGGTCGAGGCTCGCCGCGGTCCGATCGTTCGATGAGCGTGCGCGCTTGCATCTCGAACGCATGGCGATTGCCGGTCCCCGTCAGAGCGTCGGTCAGCGCACGCCGGCGGTCGGCGAGCGCTTCCCTGTCCCGCAACGCGGCCGCGATCAGGATCGAGAGACCGGCGGAGAACACGATGGTCTCGAAGGCGATGATCGCCGCCCACATGCTCATGGCTGATTCGGGACTAGGGGCGGTGAGACCGAAGGTCGGTCCCAGAAAGGCCCGCGCCGCAAAGAAGCCGGCGTGGAGCAGGCACAGCCAGGCGGCGAAGCGCCGCGCTCGCTCCTCGGCACGCGCATTTCTTCCAAGCTCGCCGGCGATCAGCAGCGCATAAGCGCACACAAATGCCGAGGCGGCGGGCATGCGCAGCCCCGCAGGGACGTGCAGCCAACGGCGATACCCCGATCGAGACGATCGCTGCCGATCCCGCCGGCAAGCGGCGCGACGAATGGCTTGAATTGATCGCACCAGCCGACCGGCGCAACGTTTTCTCCCACGGCCAACCTGGACCATGCCGCGAGACACGGACGGCGATCCATGAACCAGGTTGGCTCGACTTCGGACAGGTCATCCAAGGCCTGAACCTCCGCTTTGTTGGTGGCACTGGCGGACTCATTGTGTCTGAACGACCGACTGCTTTCTGCGAGACCGTTTGGCAGCTCCAACGGCAGCTATGTCGGCGTGAACTGTCAGTGAGCTCAACTCTCAAGACCGGCAGGCGGAACATCGATTCCTACTTCGCGCCGTAGCCGCGGGCCGACCTCCATACGCTTGGTGAGGCTATCGATGAACCGCTCCCAGCGCTCCTTTCCCATCGCCTGCGCCGCTTTCATCGCCGTGTCCGGCAAGGGCGCTGTGCTGGTCAACCAGAAGCGGATGAACAAGGCGAGCGTCTCGTTCGAGAGGTCCAGATTCCACGCTGCCCGGTCGAGCTGCCGCGAGAGGTGATCGAGGCGCCGAGCGAGAGCGGCTTCGAGCCGCTCGGCGCCGTCGGGCGACAGGAATGATTCCAGCGCAGCCTCGACAACCGCGGTCTGAGAGGCCCGTCGCGCGCGGGCATGGTCACCGAGCCGGCGGGTGAGATCGGCCGGCAGTCGGATCGTATATTTGATGCGCTGGCTTTTCATAGCTCGATCCCGTCATCCGGATCGAGCGCAGTACGCCGGGCATTGCCGGACATCGCCCGGTCGGCGGCGCGACGGAGCTGGCTCGCTTCCTCGTCGGGGTGCGGCGCATCGAAGTCGAATTCTCCCTCTGGAGCCTTTGCGGGTGGCGCGATTTCCTCGTGGCGTTCGAGCGCCGGATCCTGCCGGATGCCTCCATTCGCGTTGTCGGTCGCGGTTTCTGTGGTGGCTCCCTTGGTATCGCCGTCATCGTTAGCCTGCGGTGCATCCGCCTGCGGCGGTGACGAGGCAGCTTCTGGTGCGGGCGGAGACGGTGCCGGAACCGGGTCCAGGCTGGTCCAATCGTCATTTAGCAGGTGCGGCGCGCGTGCCGGCTGCACCTTGGGCGGCGGAAGGATACGCGCCCGGAGCTGTGGATCGAGATAATAGCGCGCCTTGGTGCCACGGATCGGCGCAAGGCCCGATACCATGACGATCTCGTCGTTCGGCGGAAGCTGCATCACCTCGCCCGGGGTGAGCAGCGGCCGCGACGTCTCGGTCCGCGACACCATGAGATGACCGAGCCACGGGCTGAGGCGATGTCCGGCATAGTTCTTCATCGCGCGCAACTCGGTCGCGGTCCCGAGCGCGTCGGAGAGCCGCTTGGCGGTGCGTTCGTCGTTGGTGGCGAAGCTCACCCGGACGTGGCAATTGTCGAGGATCGAGTTGTTCTGCCCATAGGCCTTGTCGACCTGGTTGAGACTTTGGGCGATCAACATCGCCTTGAGGCCATAGCCGGCCATATAGGCGAGCGCGGCCTCGAAGAAGTCGAGCCGTCCGAGTGCTGCAAATTCGTCGAGCACCATCAGCACGCGGTGCCGATTGCCTTTGGGATTGAGTTCCTCGGTCAATCGGCGACCGATCTGGTTGAGGATCAGGCGGATCAGCGGCTTGGTTCGGCTGATGTCGGACGGCGGGACGACGAGATAGAGCGACACCGCCTGCGGCCCATTGACGAGATCGGCGATGCGCCAGTCGCAGCGCCGGGTAACGTGGGCGATGACAGGATCGCGATAGAGGCCCAGGAACGACATGGCGGTCGACAGCACGCCCGACCGTTCGTTGTCCGACTTGTTGAGCAGTTCGCGCGCGGCCGAGGCGACCACCGGATGAACCTTGCCGTCGCCGAGATGTGGCGTCGTCATCATCGCGCGCAAGGTTGTCTCGATCGGCCGGCGCGGGTCGGACAGGAAGGCGGCGACCCCGGCTAACGTCTTGTCGGCTTCGGCATAGAGGACGTGGAGGATCGATCCGACCAGCAAGGCGTGACTGGTCTTCTCCCAGTGGTTGCGCTTCTCGAGGCTGCCTTCGGGGTCGACCAGCACGTCGGCTACGTTCTGCGCGTCGCGCACTTCCCACTCGCCCTTGCGGATTTCGAGCAGAGGGTTGTAGGCCGCCGATGCCGGATTGGTGGGATCGAACAACAGCACCCGGCCATGG
>Ga0164242_10008601_pt1 | contig 11060 bp, 8 predicted proteins | sample OricomgcompostMG_FD_108783 | JGI IMG/M metagenome (GOLD analysis project Ga0164242, IMG submission 108783) | Miracle-Growth compost microbial communities from Emeryville, California, USA - Original compost - Miracle growth compost (MG) ...
ACGAGGTCGGCGAGCAGGTTCAGCACCTGCGCGCGGACCGAGACATCGAGTGCCGAGACGGCCTCGTCGGCCAGCAGGATCCGCGGTTCGGTGATCAATGCGCGGGCGATCGCTATCCGCTGCCGCTGCCCGCCGGAGAACTGGTGCGGGTACCGGTCGGCGGCTTCGGCGGGCAGTCCGACGGCAGCCAGCAGGTCGGTGACCTTCGATCTGCGCTGGTGGTGACTGCCGCCCTGCAACGGCTCGGCGATCACGTCGCCGACGCGCATCCGCGGATCGAGCGACGAATGCGGGTCCTGGAAGACGATCTGCACCTGTTCGCGCAGTGTACGCAGCCGGCGTTCCCCGGCTCCGGCCAATTGGTGGCCCACCACCTCGATGCTGCCCGCAGTGGGGGCGTCCAGGGCACAGAGCAGTCGCAGCAGTGTGGACTTGCCGGACCCGGACTCACCGACGATGCCGAAGCGTTCACCCGGCGCAATGTCGAAGGAGACCGAGTCCAGTCCACGGATCTCCCGGCGGGGGCCGAAGAGCGACGTGCGTCCGCGGTGGTAGATCCGCGACAGGTCACGGACCCGGATCACCGGCGCGTCCTCGACACTGTTGAAGATCATCGGGCCGTCGTCGGGCAGCACCTGATGGGTGCCGGCCGGGCGGGACCGTTCGGCGGACGGGTGCACCGGAACCGGCGCCTGCACCGTCTGCTGCCGCGCCGTCTGTTGCCGTACCGTCTGCTGCATCGACGCCGGCGGCACCGGCGACTCCGGCCCGTCAGCTTCGCCGGACTGCGGAACGGTGATCAACTTGCCGGTCCGGGAGTCCGTCGCCAGGGCCGACGCCGCCAGCAGGCCACGGGTGTAGGGATGCTGCGGGTCGTTGAACACCCGGTCGATCGGACCTTCCTCCACGAGCACGCCGTCCCGCATGATCAACACCCGCTGGCAGATGCCGGAGACCACCGCAAGATCGTGGGTGATGAACAGCAGCGCGGTGCCGGTCCGTCGGACCTGATCGCGCATCAGCTCCAACACCTGCGCCTGCACGGTCACGTCGAGCGCAGTGGTCGGTTCGTCGGCCAGCAGAAGATCGGGCGAATTGGCCATCGCCATGGTCAACATCACCCGTTGCCGCTGGCCACCGGACAGTTGGTGCGGGTAGGCGTGCGCGGCCATCGCCGGATCGGGGATCCCCATCCGGTCGAGCAACTCCACCGACTGTCTTTCCGCCTGCTGCCGCGCCACGCCGTGCAGGGTCATGATCTCGGCAACCTGCCGGCCCACCTTCATCAACGGATTCAGCGCCGTCATCGGTTCCTGGAAGATCATCGACATCCGGCTGCCGCGGAGCCCGGTCATCCCGGATTCCGGCAGGGTCAGCAGGTCATGATCGACACCGGTCAGTCGGATCGACCCGGAGACCCGGAGGTCCTCGGGCAGCAGGCCCATGATGGACAGGCAGGTGATCGACTTGCCCGACCCGGACTCGCCGATCAGACCCACGCGTTCGCCGGGTTCGATGCTCAGGTCGATTCGGTCGAGCAGGCAGCGGCGGCCGCTGTGCACGGTCAGCCCGGACACATCGAGCAGGCTCATCGCTCACGCTCCAGTCGCGGATCGAGAGCGTCCCGCAAGCCGTCGCCCAGCAGGTTGAAGCCCAACACGGTCAGGGCGATGGCGCAGCCCGGCCAGACGATCAGCAGCGGATTGCTGAACACGTACGTCTGGGATTCCTGCAGCATCCGCCCCCAACTCGGCGTGGGGGCCGGCGTACCGAGTCCGAGATAGGACAGCGCGGCTTCGGCCAGCACCGCAACGGCGAAGTTGACCGATGCCTGGACGATCAGCACCCCGCCGATGTTGGGCAGGATGTGCCGCACCGCGGTGAACCACCAGCCGCGACCGGCGGCGCGGGCCGCGAGGATGTACTCCCGACTCATCACCTGCAGCGTTCCGCTGCGGGCCACCCGGGCGAACGCCGGCGCCGTCCCGATGCCGAGCGCCGTCATCGCGGTGATCGCGCTGCCGCCCCAGATCGCGCCGAAGATGATCGCCAGCAGTAGTGCCGGGAAGGCCTGCATGATGTCGTTCCAGCGCATCAACCACGAACCCGTGCGATGGCCGCTGCTACCTGCGACGACGCCGATCGGGACGCCGATCACCGCCGCAACCGCGACCGCGACGACGCCGACCAGCAGTGTCGTTCGACTGCCGGCGATGATCACCGAGGCGATGTCGTGCCCGAAGGAGTCGGTGCCCAGCCAGTGCCGGGCGGTCGGTCCCTGCAGGCGTCCGGCGACGTCGACCAGGGTCGGGTCGTAGGGGAGCCAGACGAAGGAGACGAGGCAGGCCAGCACCACGAGCCCGACCAGCACCGCGCCGACGATCATGGTCGGGTTCGCCGTCCGGCGACGTGCCGGAGGCTCACCGCCGGTCGGCAGCAGGGCCAGCGCACTCATCGCGTACTCCTCAGCCGGGGATCGATCGCCGCGTAGAGCAGATCGACCAACAGGTTGATCACCAGGACGATCGCGACGATCACCATGACGATGGCCTGGATCTCGATCAGGTCGCGGTTCTGGACGGCCTGGACCAGCAGGCTGCCGATCCCCGGCACGACGAACACCGATTCGATCACGATCGCGCCGACGAAGAGCGCGGCCATTTCGATCCCGGTCACCGTGAGCACCGGGATCAACGCGTTCCGCAGACCGTGCCGGACCAGCGCCCGGAAGGGGGTCAGGCCCTTGGACCGTGCGGTGCGCATGAAGTCCTCGCGCATGATGTCCAGCACGGCCGAGCGGACATAGCGGCTGAGGATCGCACCCTGGATCAGTCCGAGGGAGAGCGCGGGCATCAGCAGATGCCGGAGGAAACCGCCGATGCCTTCGATCGGCGCTACCCACCCGCTGGCCGGCAACCAGTGCAGAGTCACGGCGAAGACGATCACCAGCAACAGACCGGCCAGGAATCCGGGGACGGCGACTGCCAACTGGCTGAGCGCACTGAGCACCGCGCCGGCGATCCTGCCTTGCCGGTAGGCGGCGAACACGCCGACCGGCATCGCGACGCAGACGGCGATGATCATGCCGGAGATCACCAGGATCAGCGACACCTGGAGGTGGTCGGAGACCTCACCGGCGATCGGCTGGTGGGTGACGTAGGAGGTGCCGAGGTCGCCGTGCACCAGGCCGCCGACCCACTCCAGGTAGCGCACGACGAGCGGCCGGTCGAGGCCGAGTTCGCGGCGCAGGGCAGCAACGGTCTCCGGGGTGGCCTGGACGCCGAGCATCGTCCGCGCCACGTCTCCGGGCAGGATCGACAACATGGCGAAGACCACGATCGAAGCCACCAGCAGGGTGAGCAGGAACAGCGCTGCCCTGCGGATCAGGCGGATCGCCATCAGCGCCTCACACCGCGTGGGGAGCGGTGTTCGTCGAACCGGACATGATCACGGCCACGGTGATCATGTCGGATTGCTCGCATTGGTCAGGTCGAGGGAGACACCGTTGTCGTTGGCGGTGATGCCGGACACCGACTTCTTGGTGATCACGATGTTCGGTGCGTTGTAGAGCCAGTCGGCCGGGACGTCGTGCACCAGGATGTCGACGACCTTCTTCATGTCGGCCGCGTACGGTGCGTCGCCGGGCGCTGCGGCCGCCTCGTCGAGCAGCTTGCGAACCTGCGGATTGTCGTAGTTCCAGTAGTAGTCGGGGTTCCCGTAGTTGACGATGTTGCGCGCCTCGACGTGGTTGATCACCGTCAGGTCATAGTCCTTCTGGGTGAAGGTCTTGTCCAGCCAGACGGCGGGGAACTCCTGGGTGTGCAGATTGGCGGTGACACCGATCTTGGCCAGGTCGGATTTGACCACCTGGGCGATGGTCTGGCAGTAAGGCAGGTTCGGCACGGTGAAATCGACACTGAGGTGGGTCTTCCCGGCCTGGGCGAGCAGTTGCTTGGCCTTGGCCGGATCGTAGGGGTACTTGTTCGCCAGATCGGTGTACCAGGGATCCGTGGGCGGCACCGGTGCGCCGAGCACCTTGCCCAGGCCGTTGGTCGACGCGGTGTTGATCGCGTTGCGGTCGACGCCGTAGACGATGGCCAGCCGGACCCGGCGGTCGTTGAACGGTGCCCGGCCGGGGTTCATCGACATCACGGTGATGCCCTGGGTGGTGCCGATCTCGACCGTGAACCGGTCCTGCTGCGACTGGAACTGCTTGACCTGGTCGGCGGCCTGGCTCTGGTAGACCGCGTCGATGTCGCCGCTGCGCAATGCGTTGACAGGTCCGTTGGCATCGGAGTAGTAGCGCAGCGTGACTTGGCTCAGCTTGGCCTTGGGGCCCCAGTAGGAGTCGTTGCGCTTCAAGATCAACGACTCGCCGCGGTTGTAGCGGTCCAGGACGAAGGGGCCGGTGCCAACGGCGGTGTTGGCCAGATCGTCCACCGCCTTGGGATCGAACATCGCGCCCAGCGGACCGGCCAGCCAGAACAACAGGTTGTTGTCCGGTTCGGACAACGTGATCTTGACCTCGGTGTCGGAGACCACCTCGACGGACTTGATCGCGGCCAGATAGCTGGGTGTGTTCGCCTTCCATTTCGGCACCCGGTCCAGGCTGAACTTGACGTTGTCGGCGGTGAACGGGTCGCCGTTGGAGAACTTCACGCCCGACTGCAGGGTGAAGTCGTAGGTCAGCCGGTCCTGGCTGATCGTCCAGGACTTGGCCAGCAGCGGCTGCACCTTGGCCTGACCGTCCAGCTTCACCAGGCCCTGGTAGACGTTGTACATCAGGGCCTGCGGGATGGCTGCCCCGGCGGTCTGGGTCATGTCCAGGTTGGCCGGTGCCGCGCCGAGGCCGACCTGGAGACTCTGGTTGTCGGCGCCGGTGCTGTTTCCTGCCGGGGCGTTGTCACCGGCACCGGCGGAACAGGCCGCGGCCAACAGCACCAGGCCGGCCAGCAGCGGACCGGCCAGCAGGCGCACGCGGCGCCAGGCCGACAGCCGTACCTCAGCGGATCGGGGCTTGCTCATCGTGAGCCTTTCTTGGTCAGCTTCGCGTTGGGCGGCGGGGTCTGGTGATCAATTCTGGCGCGAGATGCGCGGCCACGGGCGGACCGCGCTCTCCGGGCGGTTCGTTTCGAAGAACGCGGCGGCGGCCAGCACTTTGCGGTCGTCGAACCGGCGGGTGGCGATCTGGACGCCGATCGGGCGACCGTCGCCGGTGAACCCGCAGTTGATGCTGATCGCCGGCTGCCCGGACATGTTGTACGGCATGCAGAAACCGATGTGGTCCATCGCATGATCAACATCGTTGCTCGGCATCGGCCATTCGGCCGGATAGGTGGGTTCCGGGGCGACCGGCGACAGGACCAGGTCGAAGTCCGCGGTGGCTGCGAGGGTGCGCCGGGCGATCTCGATCTGGGCGTTGGCGCCGGCGGTCGCCTCCGGCCCGGTCAGGCCCTCACCGGCCCGGCACCATTCGGCAACGAACGGCAACAGCAGATGACGCCGGTCGGCCGGCAGCGCCAGGTAGTCGTTCCAGTGGCCGACCCGCCAGAACAGGTCGACCCGGGCGAGCAGATCGGGTGTCAGAAAACTCTCGAGTGGTTCGACGGTCGCCCCGGCATCGGCGAATACCTGCGCGGCCGCGCCGACCGCGGACCGGACCTCGTCGGACACCGGGGTTCCGGTGCCGGCGTCGAGCAACAGACCGACGCGGACGGTCCGCGGGTCGAAGGCGGCGTCGTCCCAGTCGATCAGTTGGTCGGGAAGGCTGTACGGATCGCGTTCGTCCGGGCCGGAGACCACCGGCATGGCGAGGGCGATGTCGGCGACGGTGCGGGCCAGTGGTCCGATCGTCCGGCCGGTGTAGGTGGGATCGACCGGGATGCGCCCGTAACTCGGCTTGTACCCGAGACAGCCGTTCCACGTGGCCGGCAGCCGGATCGATCCGCCGATGTCACTGCCGAAGTTGAGCGGTGTGTAACCGGCCGCCGTCGCGGCACCCGCACCGGAGCTCGAGCCGCCGGGGTTCCAGTCGGGGTTCCACGGATTGCGGGTGGTCTCGTGCAGCGAGGAGACACCGGAGGAGAGCATGCCCCAGTCCGGCATCGTCGTTCTGCCGAGGATCACCGCGCCGCCGGCGGCCAACCGCTCGGCGACCGGCGCGGTCCGGGTGGCGGGCACCGGGGGACTGGCGGCGGTGCCCCAGCGGGTCGCCTCACCTGCCACGTCGACGTTCTCCTTGATCGTCACGGTGACCCCGTCCAGCGGTCCGAGCGGCTCACCGTCGGCCCACCGCTTCTCACTGGCCCGGGCCGCCGCCAACGCCTGGTCGGCGTACACCGCCTGCATGGCGCGGAGCACCGGCTCGGCCGCCGCGATCCGGTCCAGCGCCGCCTCGGCGACCTCCACCGGGGACAGCTCGCCGGCCAGATAGCCGGCTCGCTGGCCGACCGCGTCGAGGTCGGCGATCCGATCCCGATCAGCCATCCGTCCTCCGTTTGCCGCGCTGAGTTCCAGGTATTGGTGTCCGTACGCTACCGCCGCGCGATCCGGGCGCTGCGCTGGTCCCAACCCACCCGGAACGCCGGCTGGCGGAGCCCCGCAGGATGCCTTCACTGAAGCCACACGAATGGTGTGACATCCCACATCGACGGTGTTAAGTCGGGGTCTATGCTGAGGCCGTCGCAGGCAGCAGGACGCCGAGCAGATAGGAAACCAAGCGATGTCCTACATCAGTAACGATCCCGCGCGGTTCAGCGAGGAGGCAACCGCCGGATTCGTGGCCGCCCACGCCGACCTGGTCCGGGCCGTACCGGGCGGTGTCGCCCGCCGGACGGCAACGCCGGAGGGTCAGGTCGCGGTGGTGATCGGCGGCGGCTCGGGGCACTACCCGGCCTTCGCGGGGCTGGTCGGTCCCGGCTTGGCCTCGGGCGCTGCGGTCGGCAATGTCTTCGCCTCGCCGAGCGGTCAGCAGGTCTACAACGTCGCCAAGGCGGTGGAGAACGGCGGCGGTGTCCTGCTCACGTGCGGCAACTACGCCGGTGACGTGTTGAACTTCAATCAGGCCAGGGATCGGCTGAAGGCCGAGGGGATCGCGGCCGAGACCTTCTTCGCCACCGACGACATCTCCTCGGCCAAACCGGACGAGGCCGAGAAGCGGCGCGGCATCGCCGCGGCGCTCGCGGTCTACAAGATCGCCTCCGCCGCGGCCGAGGCCGGCCGGTCGCTGGACGAGGTGGTGGCGCTGGCCAAGCGGGTCAACGACAACTGCCGCACACTGGGCGTGGCGTTCTCCGGTTGCACGCTGCCGGGCGCCACCGAGCCGCTGTTTACCGTCCCTCCGGGCCGGATGGGCGTCGGTGTCGGCATCCATGGTGAACCGGGGATCGACGAGACCGACCGGTTGTCGTCGGCCGACCTGGCGGCGATGCTCTGGGACGCCGTGATCGCCGAGAAGCCCGCCGACGCCGGTGATCGGGCGCTGATCTTCGTCAACGGCCTGGGTTCGGTGAAGAACGAGGAGCTCTTCATCCTCTTCAACGACATCCGCGCGCTGGCCGAACGCGACGGTGTCCGGACGGCCGGTGTCGAGGTCGGTGAGCTGGTCACCAGCTTCGAGATGGCCGGTGCGTCACTGTCCCTGGTCTGGGTCGACGACGAGATGATCGAGTACTGGGAGAAGCCCGCCTACACCCCCGGCTATCGCAAGGGCAGCATCGGCGCCCAACAGGATGCACCGGCGCTGGAGGATGTCGACGAGGCCGCTGCGGTCGAGGTCGGCGAGGCCAGTGAGGATTCCCGGCGGGCGGCGGCGCTGGCCGCCCAGCTGCTGCAGACCGTGCATGCCACGGTGCGCGACCACATGGACGAACTGGGCAAGCTCGACGCGGTGGCCGGCGACGGGGATCACGGTATCGGCATGGAACGGGGGGCCCGGGCGGCGGCGGAGACGGCGCAGGACCTGCTGGACCGGGGCGCCGGTGCGCAGACGCTGTTGGTCGAGGCCGGTGCGGCCTGGGGCGCGCAGGCCGGCGGCACCTCCGGCGTGATCTGGGGCGCGTTGCTCGACGGCCTCGGTCGGGCGTTGGGCGACGACGCCGCGGCCACCCCCGATGCGGTGGTGGCCGGCGTACGGCAGGGGGCCGAGGCGGTGACCCGGATCGGCGGCGCCCACCCCGGTGACAAGACCCTGGTCGATGCCCTCGGCCCGTTCGCCGAAAAGCTGGCGGGTGAGGTACAGGACGGCCGGACGCTGGCCGAGGCGTGGCCAGCCGCGGCTGCCGAGTCGACCAAGGCGGCGGAGGCCACCAAGGACCTGCTGCCGAAACTCGGCCGGGCCCGCCCGCACGCTGAGAAGAGCCTGGGCACCGCCGACCCCGGGGCGGTCTCGTTCGCGCTGATCGTCACCGCGATCGGGGAACAACTGGCCGCCCGGGGTCGCTGACACCGAAGAGCGTTCGAACACATCGCTGGAAGGAAACAGACATGGCCGACAATGCGGCGCAGAAGAAGTGGCGGATCGTGGTGGGCAGTGACGATGCCGGCTTCGACTACAAGGAAGCACTGAAGAAGGACCTGGAGAACTCCGATCTGGTCGAATCGGTCGTCGATGCCGGTGTCGACGCCGACGGGCACACGCCGTACCCGACGATCGCCATCGCGGCCGCCGAGATGGTTGCCCGTGGCGAGGCCGATCGTGCGCTGCTGGTCTGTGGCACCGGACTCGGTGTGGCGATCTCGGCGAACAAGGTTCCGGGGATCCGCGCCGTGACGGCGCACGACCCTTACTCGGTCGAGCGGTCGGTGCTCTCCAACAACGCCCAGGTGCTGTGCTTCGGCCAGCGGGTGGTGGGCCTGGAGTTGGCCCGCAAGCTGGCCAAGGAATGGCTGACCCTGCACTTCGACGAGTCCAGCGCCTCCGCGCAGAAGGTCGCGGTGATCAACGAGTACGAGAGCAGGACCGACACGTCGGCGGATCGTGCCGACGCCTCCGCCTGCTGATTTCGGGATCGACCCATGGCTCCGGTCTTCCTCGGTGTGAGTCTGAAGATGTATCTGGACCACGCCGCCACCCTGCGTTGGGTCCGCGAGGTGGCGGCGATCGCCGGGCATTCGCCGGCGGTCGCCGAGGGCCGGGTCGAGGTTGCCGTGCTGCCGACCTTCGTGTCGATCAACGCGGTGGCCTCCATCACCCGCGGCACCCCGGTACGCCACGGCGCCCAGGACCTGTTTTGGGCCGATCGCGGCGCCTACACCGGAGAGGTCAGCGGTGCTGATCTTGCAACGCTGGGCTGCCGGTACGTCGAGGTCGGTCATGCGGAACGTCGCCGGCTGTTCGGTGAGGACGACAAGATCGTCGCCGGGAAGTTCGCCGCAGCCGTACGCAACGGGCTGGTCCCGATCCTGTGCGTCGGAGAAGTCGAGAGGACCGAGCCGGGCTCGGCGGCCGACTTCTGTCTCGGTCAGGTGTCTGCGGCGTTGGCCGAGATCGATCGACCGGTTCCGGAGGTGATCATCGCCTACGAGCCGGTCTGGGCCATCGGTGCCGATGAACCGGCGAGCGTCGGGCACATCAAAGCCGTCTGCGCGGGCATTCGGGCCGGTGTCGCCGATGATCATCGGTTGGCGGGCGTACGGGTGATCTACGGCGGCAGTGCCAAGCCGGGTTTGCTGTCCACCTTGGGATCCGAGGCTGTCGACGGACTGTTCCTCGGTCGGTTCGCCCACGATCCCGCGGCGGTCGCGGTGATGATCGACGAGGCCTCGGCACTGCGCGGCTGAGACGACCCGCTGAGATGACCCGCTGAGATGACCAGCACCGCTCCCGGATCCCGCCAGGGCAAGCGCACCGAACGGCAGAACGCCATCGCCCAGGCCGTGATGGAACATGGGTCGATCCGGATCGAGGAGCTAGCCGAGCAGTTCGGGATCAGTGTGATGACCGCCCATCGTGATCTTGACGAGTTGCAGGGTCGCGGACTGCTCCGCAAGTCCCGCGGCGCGGCGACCGCCCAGGCAACGACACTGGTGGAGTCCAGTGTGGTCTACCGGCAGACCCAGCGGCTGGAGATCAAGCGGTCCCTGGCCGCGGCGGCGCTGCGCTATGTCAACACCGGACAGTCGGTGTTGCTCGACGACTCGACCACCGTTCACCAGATCATTCCGATGCTCACCGTTCGCGCCCCGCTGACGGTGATCACCAACTCCTTGATCGCGATCAACGAGGTCAGCAGCACCGACGGTCTGTCGCTGATCAGCCTGGGCGGGGAGTACTACAACTGGTGCGCCTCCTTCATGGGCCGGGTGACGAACGAGGCGATCCGCCGGCTGCACAGCGATCTGCTGCTGATGTCGGCGGCCGCGATCATCGACGGCACCGCGTACTTCCAGGCATCCGAGACCGTCGACACCAAGCGGGCGATGATGGGCGCCGCCTCGGTGAAGATCCTGCTCGCCGACCACACCAAATTCTCCGGCCGTGCGTTGCACGCCTGCGCCGAACTCCGCGAGTTCGACCACGTGATCGTCGACCACCTCACCCCGCGCAGTGTCGTGGACAGCCTGCGCCGGTCCGGGATCGACATCACGGTGGTGCGGCCTCGCCGCTGACCCTCAGGGTGCGTACTCCCGCACCAGTTGCTGGGTCCCGCACCAGTTGTTGGGTCCCGCACCAGTTGTTGGGTCCCGCACCAGTACGTCGTCTTCGCACCGCCTGCAACCGGTGCGCCGCCGAGTAAGTGGTGCGCCGTCGAGCAAGTGGTGCGGCGTCGGGCAATTGGTGCGCCGTCGGGCAATTGGTGCGCCGTCGGGCAATTGGTGCGCCGTCGGGCAAGTCGCGGGCCCTCGGCCTCGTACGAGCACGTCGGTCCCGCACCAGTTGCTGGGTCCCGCTCCAGTACGTCGTCTTCGCACCGCCTGCATCCGGTGCGCCGCCGAGTAAGTGGTGCGCCGCCGAGTAAGTGGTGCGCCGCCGAGTAAGTGGTGCGGCGTCGGGCAAGTGGTGCGGCGCCGGGCAAGTGGTGCGGCGTCGAGTAAGTGGTGCGCCGCCGAGTAAGTGGTGC
>Ga0164242_10008602_pt1 | contig 11059 bp, 10 predicted proteins | sample OricomgcompostMG_FD_108783 | JGI IMG/M metagenome (GOLD analysis project Ga0164242, IMG submission 108783) | Miracle-Growth compost microbial communities from Emeryville, California, USA - Original compost - Miracle growth compost (MG) ...
CTGAAAAAGGGCGTCGCCGATCGGTACTGGGAGGACATGCTATTCGCCATCATCGGCGACCAGTTCGGCGAGGCTAGCGACGAGGTGTGCGGGGTTGTGCTGAGTGTCCGGAACGGCGAAGATATCCTCAGTATCTGGGCGCGTACGGACGGCGGGAGGGTCTTGAAGATTCGGTATGTCGTCCACGCCATATTTTCTTTTTTATTTCCTTCTTGATGTGGCTGACCATGCACCCTGTAGTGAAACAATGAAGCGAGTCCTCTCCTTACCCCCTGATACAAAGGTGGAGTGGAAGAGCCACGACTCGAGCATCTTACAACGCACCGCCATCGAGGAGTCTCGTCGAGAGAAGACCAACCACCATCACAATAATGACAAACGGCCGTCTAAGCAGCAGCAGCAGCAGCAGCAGCAGTCACAGCAGCAAGCGGACGACCACAAGAACACCACTGTAGCTACATGATACTCTTTCAACACAATCTAACGCGAACTGTATTGTGGGAAAGCTGTCCCCTCCCCCCGCGTTGTACAACTACCTACGAGCGAGCGTGCAATCAAGTTCGACATATCCTTGTCTGAATAGCACGAATGCTCCTTTTTTTTTTAGCCTTGGACATGGCTTTTACGAGATCGAAGGCAAATTTTCTCCGAGATTTTGTTATTTAGGAACCGGGAAACAGGGGCGAAGTGGATTCTTGAGCGGAACGGCATCATCTGAATTTTGCTTGCTCCCGAGTGTAACTCTAGGTACGGATAGTCCTGGCTGTACTTATTAGTCCGCGAAATAAAAAGAAACAAAAAAGGCCGAAATCCTTGAAAGGCAAATTCGACCGCCCCAAAATACTTGTGCCCATGAGGCTCGTGTGAGCTTGTGATGTAGATTGTGAGAACAATTATTTGGCCAATATAAACCTAGCCATGAGACTAGGCTGAGGCCGGGATTTGATACTCTCTGTATCCCACATAGATACACCATGGATTTTTCTTATAATTGAACATGACGACCGTTAGCCTAAGCCCTACCCTTCCCCTTCCGGTTCGCCGGCGGTTCCCTCCTCCGCTCCCAGATCTGCAGGTACGTCTCGCCGAGGTAGAGTAGCTCGCTGCGTATCTTGTCAACGAACAGGTCCTGGGCAATGACCCACTCGTCCGAAGCCTTATCCTTCAGCTGGACCTTCCACGTCTTCCTCTCCTCAGACGCATCGGCGACGTCGTCCCGGGCGCGGACGGCCTCGTGTACGACGTTGGCGACGAGGTTGTATAGGATGGGCTCGCCGGGCGTGTGGAAGGCAGGGTCGGGCTGCACGTAAGGGGACACGTCGAGCCCTTGCGGGTCGAAGGTGACGATGGTGGGGTTGCGTTCCGAGATGAACTTGTTCTGGCTGAACCGCTTGACGTGCAGGGCTAGGAAAGGCGGGAGCGGATGCACGAGCCGGAACCGCTTGCGCTGCGCCAGGTGTTCTTGCGCCGTGACGCCGTTGTACTTGGATAAGATCGTCGTCAGCGGCACCTGTGGGATGATATTGCGCTCTAGCTCGTCCTGGAACAGCGGCGCTGGCGGTAGGTCCAGCGTCAGCAGCAGGAACCGCCCGCTGTCGACCTTAACCTCGGCGGCCTCCTCAAAGCGCAACCGGTCGCTCGCATCGGCCTTGGCCGTGATAGCCTGCGATTCCGACCTAAGCTTGCCCTGGAAGACACGTTGAATCATGCTGGAGCCCGGCTTGGTCTTGCTGCCGCCCAGCCCGAGGTGCAGGTTGTTGAGGAACCAGGAGAGGAACTCGACCGGGTCTGACTGAGCAGTCAGTGTGAAGCGCTTGTTGGAGCGGAGGGAAATCTCCTGGAGGAGTTCGTGAGGGGATACGTGCGCCTTGAAGGCGCGGGGGTTCCAGATCTTGCGGAAGAGGATCGAGGTCCGCTTGACGAGCTCGGGCGCGCTGCTGAAGTCTTCTAGGAGGAAGTAGTTGCGGAGCGGCGCAACGTGTGATAGCGCCTGCACGATGACGTTCAGGTAGTCGTTCTCCTTGATGTTGTTCATCCCCACGAACCCTGGTGTGTACTCCTTGTTCCCTAGAGCCCATGACGTGCGGGGTTTGCGATCGAACTCCATGACTTCCTGCTTGGTGTATCGAGGATCTGATACAAATTTGATGTCGTCGAGCGATTTGCTCTTGACCTCGTAACCTTCCGGCAGAACGTAAACCTTTTGGGTCTCCATGTTGATGAAGACATGGTGGTCCTCTTCTAGGGCGTGGAAGTAGGCATGGGACTTGAGCCCTCTGCCTTGGAAATACCGCCCGCAGACCAGACATGCGTAGACGTTGATATTTGAGAGACTGATGGAACATAATTTCTCAAAGTCGAAATCTAACACGTTCCGGTCTATCGTGTCTAGGTAGAGGTCGTCATAGCCTTCCGTCGGGGCCGCCTGTCGGATAGGTGCCTTTTCTTCCACCTCGTCATCTTCGAAATCTTCCTCGCTGTCCTCCGCCTCGTCCACTGCTCCCTTCTGAGCATTTTCTAGGTCGTTATTGTATAGTTCCCTCCGCTCGTCAATGTCCCTCCCGTTTGTGGTCGACGGTCCACTGCTCAAGTCATCTAGTCGCGACTTCTTGGACGCGGGAGAATCGACGCCTGCCAATTCGTCAAGTGCTTCCGAGGCGTGTCGCTTGGCCATTTTGCTATAATACTGCTTCCGTTTGGAGGCAGTCCCTCGTCGGTACGGATCGATAGTTATCGAGTTTAAATCGCAATTCGCGAGCGTTGATGGAGATTCGTCGCGAGGCTGATACCTAAAATCTTTTGAGAAACAGCCTGGCCAGCCGGGTGGAGCTGATTTTGGCTGTGGCCAATGAATCGATAGGAGCACACCCAGCAACACTACCTCCACCCCTAGAGCTTCAGAGGGACGAGACTGCACAATAAAAGGAGTAATGACTGACAAAAAGGACAGGGCCACAGCAAGACTTGGGTCCCTTGCATCTTCTATCTAGTATATCGTTCTGAACCTTTTTGGCTCACTACGTTGGCTAATCCTTCTCTGGAACTAGCCATCCACCATGACGGTGTCCTTCAAGTTGTCTAGTGAGGGTGCGAGGCTATCCATCTCCTGCAGCGTGTACTCGACCAGGTAACTCTCGTCTACCAACTCTTCAAGTCGCTTATAGTGCCTCTCTGTGTATATTTTCAACGCATTCAATACCTCCCTCAAACTTTTCTGGCCGCGAGCACCTTTGACCGACAGATTCGAGAACCGTGACGCAGGATAGGACCTGACAAGAGCCCATAGAATCCGTTGCGCAATCGGAGCTGTCCTAGCGTTGGTATTCCAGTCTCTCAACCTCAGAAGCAGTAGGAAGATTTGTTCGTCTGAAAGGTTTGCGAGGACGTCGTCCACAGCCTTCAGCCCACTCAGGCTGTCTTCCTCCGGCGCATCCGTGGTGACCACGTTGGTGAACAGGCCAAGTAGCCGGCCAGGGTGGTTGAGCTGTAGAGCCAGGATGATAGCGTCTCGGTAGGATCCGGCATGGATGTAGTTCTCCAACTCTTGCTCCTGCTCGACCAGCTTGGTAGCGGCCTCCGTCGCAGCCGCCCGCGTTTCAGCCGTCGTGTCTTTCCAAAATGTCACCGTCGAGTCCCCACTCCCTGAGACAATAGTGTTCGTTTTTGGATGAACCGCAAGTGCCCAAACACGGTCTTCGTGATTATCCAGCGTGCACTCCGTTTCCCCCAGGTTGGCATCCCATACCTTGACAAGCCCATCGCCGCCAGCGCTGGCAAATTGCGCGCCATGCTTTTTGGTGGCGGGGTTTTCTTCGCTCGGTACGTTTAGCCAAACGACCTTCAAAACGCTATTCGAATGGCCCTCGAAGGTCCTCAGACAAGTGTAATCAGCCAGATTCCACAGCTTGATTGTCTTGTCGACACTGGCAGTCAAAATAGCACCTTTCCCAGACACTTGTCCCTGCTCGCCCTGGATCAGAGGTAGGTTGAGTGGAGCAAATTTGACAGACCAGACGCCTCTCCTGTGTCCCTTCAGGATACCTTGCACTTCGCCAGTATCCAGGTCCCAAATTTTGACCGTCTTGTCCTGAGAAGCGGAGGCAAAGAGTTGTGCAGAAGTGTTGATATCAAGGGCGTTGATATCTTTATCGTGAGCCTTGCGGGTGAAAAGCGCTCTCGAAGACTTCCCTGAACCTTGCTGGTGCTCTCGGGGAATTTCCCACTTCTTCACTGTCTGATCCTGTGATCCCGTCACAAGGAATGCCGGCGGGTGGTTTAGTGGATCATCTCGTGCCGCCGAACCTTCAGACGGGGCAGTTTTCGGTAAACTCACGGCCCCAAGAGACTCAGCGTGACCTGTAAAGACCGCATGGCAATAATGTGATCCTTGAGCCCCGTCAACACGCCAGAGACGCGCCGTGTTGTCCTTGGAACCTGTTGCTATCCAGTGGCCTGACCAATCCACGTCGATTGTCAGGACGATCTCTTGGTGTCCCTGCAGTAACGCCAGATCTTGTCCAAAATAAGTTGTCGAGCCATCTGCTAAGTCTGCAGCCGATCCGGAATCCGCAACCGAGATAAGTCGCACATCTTCCGAGTTTGTTGCTAGGGCTAGTATTGACTGATCAGGGAGGAGGAATGCGAGGTCGACAATTTCGTCATGGGTGCCGGATATTCGTCTAAATGGTTGTAATGCAGGGAGACTCGAAGTGGCCCGTGTGCCTGCGGTCGACGGGGTCCGATAGAGTGCTAGTGTGTGGTCGGCCTGCACGCACAACAGGAGACCCGGCTGAGATCTGTATACTGCAGAGACAACTGCCTCGCCTTCGCCCTTTGCTTCTTGTTCCTTCGTAACTTCCCGGCCACTCTCGGTGTTCCATATCCTAACACAGCAATTCGTTCCAGCGGAGTAAGTGAGTTCTCCGTCTTGGAGAAAGCCGACAGCTTCGACGAGCTCAAAACATGGAGTGACCTTCCGTACTTTCCATGTACTAGAATCCCACCATATAATAGTCTTGTCTCTACCTGCCGTAACCAGCGCGCGCTGAGAAGGCGAGTAGTCGATGCCTTGGACATTCGATACATGGGAGTCAAGGTCGGCGATCGCCACGCGCTTGTTCAAGTCCCAGACACGAACTTTACCATCTTGGCTCCCCGACGCGAGCCTAAAGTTGGTAATGTGTGGGTTCGCATCATCGATGGCAGGCTCTCCTTTCCTCCCGCCCTTTTTTGACTTGTGCTTCGGCAGACTGTCTTCACCAGCGGCAACCTCAAAAAAGTGCAGAGCGGACACCAAAACACTCGGGCCTCGGAAGGTGTGCGTTACGTATCCACCAACGATATCCCAGACTTTGATGGCTCCATCGGCTGATCCAGTCGCAACAAGTGTGCTTGTTTTGTCGACGGCGAGAACCACAGCTGGGGTTGCATGGGGCTTCAACGTTCTGATGAGGCTGGCGTCAACCGTGTCGTAATCTGGTGAGATGTTGAGGGAGTAAATTCGCATAGACAGGGACCGTGAGCACACAATGAGGTGGGAGGCGCTCGGAGTTACTATATTGACCATGTCAGTAGGCGGGAAGCCACGGCAGCCTTTGCAGACACGTACTTGTCAATGTAGAGATAATCTCTCCATCCTACACAGGTAAGAGTTAGAGTTATTCCAGAAATCATGCGGGGGGCCACAAACCCCTTCGATTATTGCCAACCGCCTCCCTGTCGTCAAATCCGTCAAGACCGCATCCTCTCCCAGGGTTGTGGCAAGCACACGTGCGCCATTGTCCACCCCAACCGAGCCCCCTGTAAAAACCGGCTGGATAACCTTGTCGGCCTCGAAGGTGGTCTTGAAGGGGAGTTTGGTAGCCATTTTGAAACTTAGAAAGGGCTTGCTATACCCGAGAGCTTTCGAAAATGCATGACTTGGGGTTGGTCGTCAGAAAAAATTATTTGGATCTTCACGATAAGAATAAGGTTATCTTAGCCTCAAACCCCTGCAGTGCACCAGCCACAATTTGATCCCCCCACACCCATCCCGGCGGGAGGAAAGTTGCAGAACTTCGTCAGCTGACACCCTCGACGCAATTCAAACCTGCATCAAGCATCAAAGGACGCCGAGACGACATCTACCTAGGTACCTTATATCAAGGAAGAGTTACCGCGCTATTGATCAAATGCGCCAAAGGCCGTTTCCACATCCCGGCGTTGACCGACCAGGTGTCACAATTCTCGGCGCATCTACCTAATCTCAGCCTCAAACCAGAATCATGGGCCGGCTGGGGCCTCTGACCTCCCAGGCATTAGTAAGATACCTGTCTATGCGCTCCCGCCGATCGCGATGTGATAGTGGCAAGCGCTATTGGGAACCCCTTAATAGGTCAACTTCTCAGACAAGCGTCACGAGGACGGGCAGACGAGGAACATACTCCATACATTGCGCTTCGGGCAGGCGCCTTGAGTGTCCCATTCAGTCCATCTAACGGTTTACACAGGGCCGCTCTCCTTATGACGATGTCGTCCAAGGCGAAGGCGAGTCAGATCCTCGAGCACCATTTCAAAGGTATGATGAGCGGGGACGGCCCGTGAACCCCGAGAGTAAGCAGATTAATAGAGATATTATTCGCTCCCACAATGAAGTCATGCTCGTTATCGGCGTTGCAGAACCTGAGAACGGGCTCTCGGAATCTCAAGCAGAGACGGCTCGAAGACACCATCAGTACGAAGACGATACCGGTCATACCCTACTCAGAGTCTCCCGCTTGGTTGAGGCGGCCGGAGCATGGGGTGTCACCGGCGCAAGGCATCGTATACTAGTATGTAATTCACTATCCAACAAGTACAGCCCAGAATTTACTCACATGTTACAGCTATACAAGCGCTATGCCCACGTTCCGTTCTATCAACTTCTTCAGTACGAAAGGAGCCAGCGGTCGCTGGCTACCCATCTGTTCGCCGGGTTTCCTTCGTTCCTGATGAAGAACTGCCTTAAGATATACTGTCCGTCATCATGGGTTGAGAGCAGTTTATTGTGAGCATCTCCAGAGCAGTTTGTCTTAGACGAAACTAATTAGAATATGTAGGCTACGATCGGCCTCCACCTGGGTTAGGTTACACTTAGGTGTCTTCGCAGCCATGCAACAGATGGGCATTATTTCGGCAAGCCAATGGCTTCCAAGCTTAGGATTTTTTATCCCGTGCTCATCAGCCTCTCCAATATCAGCACCTCCACCCATTACGTCCTTCACATGGAGTGAAATAATGCGATGGGCCGGGACCTTAGCATTGAACGCTGCCCCTCTCGCAGCAGTCTATCTTTCACAAGGCGTTTGGAATGCCGTAAGAGCAACGATTTGGCTATCTATACGCTTCCTTGTGCCACAACCATACAACGCCGCCAAACGCGTTCAGCCGAGAATGCCCGAAACGCCCCCTATCCCCGAAGACCCTCAACCATCAACTCCCTCAGCGACAACCGGCGAGCAACCGCGGAACGGCCGCGACATCACTAGGGACGAGACGACGTTCCGCGCACTCGAAGGCCAACCCCCGCCGGATCCGATTGCCCTCGGCGCTGTCCGACGTCAGAGTACGGTCTCGGCCCGCCCGGACGAATACGCAAGCGAGGACGATGAGGCCGAGGTTGTCAACCCGACCCTCATCAGCTTCGATGTCGAGGCTAGTGAATCGACGGATGTCCCTCCAGGTGTGTGGTCTGCTGAGCTCCGCCCTAACGTGGCGGAGAGTCGCTCGCAGTTTGGCCAAGAGCCCGTCTACCGCGAGAATGTCCTGACTAGACTCCCGGCAATCCTCGCCACGGACGTCCTCGCGGCGCTGCCAGTACGGATAATCACGGCACCGTCCGAGGCGATGGTCTGGAGGTATTTCGTGAGATCGTACCTGTCACGTCGCGGCTTAGGTTTTGGGGACATATACGGGATTAGTTTCGTGGACAACCTGTCGTGGACGGCAGTTGCCAATTTCTTAGGGCTCGAGCTCATCCACCTGTTCCTGGAAGGCGAGATCTGGGCGATGATGACGATGATAGCCCAGCAGTATCGAATGACGGAGGATGAGTGGAATGCGCAACATGGCGAAGAGCAGAATGCTGCCACTGAATAATGCGTTACTGTTGCTTTTTAAGTACCTGTAAATTATAATATCTACCCTCGTTCGCTTCCTTGATACCCTGTACCCTATCTGCAACCTACACGGAATGGAGATAGCCTTGACAGGTATCTATCGGAGCTCTTTACCAGACTTCTACTGAGATGCTCCTCCCTCTCGGGATTTCGAGCACATAGATAGACAGACAACTCTGAAATCATGGCGTCATGCCTAGTTTCTAAACCGGGCATCATAATCCATCCACTTGAGCACGCCCTTGTGCATGGCTAGAGGGTTGGGCGATTCAGAGGCAACTGCTGCGCGGCACATTGGCCTAAGTCATCCCCGTGGACGGGAGGTCATCCTAGCCAGAGAGTAAACACTCCGTGCTAGCGCCTACCGCTTCGACTTGCCCTTTGCCTTGGCTGCTTTCTGCTCGTCCACAGCTTCCTTGATGATTCCGTACAGATCTTGATTCCTCCTAGCTAGGAGTAATACGTCATCTGTCGTGACCGTTGTGCGGCCGGCATGGTGACTGAAGCTTTCCAAGTCGAGAGCAACGTTCTCTGGATGCGAAACCCCCATCAGTCCCGAAACGAGAAAGGGGACAGCCGGCCTAGCGCCCGGAAGCGCAGGACACGTCTCATTTTCAGCCGGGCGACTCACCAATCTGTGCCCATACCATCTCTGCCAGAGCGCCTATAAACTGCGGCGTGGCATTGCGGTTCCGGCGGAGAGACTCCTCATCCACGATCTTGCCCACCGCAAACCAGAGCGCTGCCTTGAGTCGCTACAGTTGTTATTAGGACTGCAATGCTTATAAGTTCCTGAGGGACTCGTCTTCATACCTCCTGCACTTCTTCATCAGAGGCATCTGCCATCGTCCATCAGAAATGCTCGATGAGAGATGTAGATCCTTGCGAGCGGCGATGGATAGGAGACGCGTCGAGCGCGTTTTAGAGAGAGTGGGGCGGCGAATCCAGAGTCCAGACTGTGGAACGTGGGGGGTGCAGTGGGGTCCTACCGCATCATTATGTCACGCATTCTTAACTTTTTTAGCGATCGATTTCATCACCGGGCTCCCAACTTCAACTTTGCCTCTCCTCGGTCTACATATCGCAGTAGATCTACCAAAAGCCTACCTAAATACCGATTGAATGGGCGTTTTGTCTGAAAAATCAATTCCTTCGAGGGCGTGATATCCGGAACTCCCGACCCTCGAATTCTATTTCCTCGACGACCGTGCAACCCGAACGCCGCCGAGAAGGAAAGAGAAATCGCATAAAAACCAGTTCGATCATGGATTCCCTCGTCGGCATGGTCTCCGCGGCCGGAGAACGCGTGACATCAAATCTCAAGGCCACACTCGCCAACATGTCACCCGAGAAATTCATCCGACTAGTCATCATCGTCGGCGCGTATATGCTGTTACGCCCATTCATCATCAAGCTGGGCGAGAAGTCACAAATGAAGTCTCACGAGAAGGCCGAGGAGCAGCCTCTGGGGGAGATCTCGCCAAACCAACTGCGCGGGCAGGTCAACGTTCCCGAGGACAGCGAAGACGAGGAGGAGGGCGATGTGGCGGGGGCGTCGACAGCGGCGGATTGGGGGAAGAAGGCGCGGCGGAGACAAAGGGACGTAATCAAGAAGATGTTGGATGCCGAGGAGAAGAGGCTTAGCGAACAGCAAGCGGACGAGGAGGATAAGGACATTGAGGAGTTCCTCGTCAAGGAGTGAGCTTTGGGACCCTTGACGAGGAGTTAAGCCGAGACTGTGTTGTATATGTACGGGCACGCTAGACTCTGAATTATGCTCCTTGTCACCATTGAGTCCAGCTCCCAGCTACGGTTGACGAGCCGGGTTGGAAGAAGTCTTGCAGGATCGGCAAACACGGCAAGCACGGCAACTGGGGAATGGTTAATAGGCCGTGCCCGCCGTGCTAGCGTTGGTTCGAACTCCGGAGAAGCCTCAACGCGAGAAGGCCCACCAGAAGAGGATTCGCAGGGAGCGATTTACGGAACGAACACTAATATCAGATGTATCTAAGTTAGTACTTAGGTACATACCTGTCACTACACGATCAATGTTTGGCGTCTCGCCATATTCTCGGGTGGGATCCGGTGGCTTCATCCGCAAACTACGCATCTTCACATCGAATTCTCTATTATGGAGCTCAGAGACCTGTAGATCTCTCGCCATCATTGTTATTTTCTGGGATCCACCATGGCTCTCCGGGTTCCACTTGAGTTATATAATACGCTCGCCAAGGTTTGCCAAGCTATAAGCCGCTGTTCTCAAATGTTCTATGCATGCGGCCCTGCTCCGCCACCTAAACGGTCCGCTTTCCCATCGCGTACACCGACGATGCATATGTTGACGCCTTTGGATGGAGAATAAACACCGGGACCTACTATCTACAGGTGAGACCTCGCCTCACTCTCAGCGCAGACCCAGTATCCGCACAGTGGCAGATGGCACCATCTGGTTTTGAGGCTGCCAGCTCGACTCTCGCCTCCCTTGGGAGACCTGATTCGACAACGGTGTAATACCATGGCACTGCTTGATGTTACGGCTGAAATCCATTACCGACAGCCTTGGAGTGACGAGGTGTCTCACAGTTAGCCCGACGCTGCTGATACCCGGAGTCCCACAAAGAGAACAAACAACTTATGCCGAATCGACGAGTGTGGAGATCCCTCATGATCTATTGCAGCCCTGCCGCTAGACTTGTCCTGCGAAAGGATTCACAGCAACAGCCTCAAGTGGACTAGTACAATTCTCCCCTCCACGTTAGCTTTCGACTTAGATCGGGATGCCGCTGCTTTCAACCCTTTCCCGCACTCTCAATACCTCAGCCTAACCGTACCTCTAGACTCTGGTCCTCTTCAAGGTAGCTCATCTCTATGAGAAGGCCCCCCACCTTCCCTTAGGTACCCGGAGTGGTAGGTAGGGGCTACGA
>Ga0164242_10008603_pt1 | contig 11059 bp, 5 predicted proteins | sample OricomgcompostMG_FD_108783 | JGI IMG/M metagenome (GOLD analysis project Ga0164242, IMG submission 108783) | Miracle-Growth compost microbial communities from Emeryville, California, USA - Original compost - Miracle growth compost (MG) ...
CAAGACCAATGGGTCGTCCGGTTTCGTCCGCGCCGATTTCTACGATTGGGTAGCCAGCATCGGTCCGCTGCTCGATGCGGTGAAGCCCTCCGTTGTCGTCATGATGGTCGGATCGAACGATCGCCAGCAGATGATGGTCAATGGCAAAAGCGAACCGGTGCGTTCCGATGGATGGGTGGAGGAATATGCCAAGCGGGTGAAGGCCTTCGCCAAGATTCTCGAGGAGCGCCATGTACCGCTTGTCTGGGTTGGCGTGCCGGCCTTCCGCTCGGCGTCGATGTCGAGCGACATGCTTGCCCTCAACGACATTTATCAGAACAGTGTCGGCGCGGAGAAAGGCGCCTTCGTCGATATATGGGACGGTTTTGTCGACAATAGCGGCGCCTTCGCGCTGACGGGGCCGGACGTGAACGGCCAGCCGACTCGCCTCAGACTGGACGATGGCATCAATTTCTCGCGCGCCGGCAAGGCCAAAATCGCCTTCTATGTCGAAAAGGATCTCAACCATCTGCTTGGAGATGCGGCTTCACCGAACATCGAATCCCTGCCTTCCGACGCCTCGAAATCCGGCACCGGGCCGGTCGGCGAGGGTCCGGCGGAACGAACGCCGCCGATCTCGCTCAAGGATTTGGGAATGGACGACGGCAGCGCTCTTGACGGGGCGACGGTGTCACCGGCGCCTGGCGGCGAGACTCCGATTGAGAGATTGACGGCCGAAGGCGTCGCGCCCATGCCGCCGAGCGGCAGAGCCGACAATTTCGGTGGACCGGCGCCCAAGCCGGTCGCGGCAGGCTCCGCCGACGAGGATGCGATTACCCGCATAATCCTGCAATCGCAGCAGCCGCGACCAGTCCCCCCGGGCGCGATTACCAGGGCAGGACAGTCGATCCCATAAGAAATTCGTCGACCGCCCGCGCGACCTGCCGCCCCTCGCGAATTGCCCAGACGACAAGCGACTGACCGCGGCGCACGTCGCCAGCGGCAAAAAGCTTTTCGATGCTTGTGCGGTAGTCGCGGTCGTTCGCAACGACATTGACGGATCCGCGCCGGTCGACATTTACCTCGAGCGCATCGCTCAGTTCGGCCAGGACGCCCTCTTTCAGCGGCCCGGCGAAGCCGATCGCGACAAAGGCAAGGTCGGCCCGGATGAAGAACTCCGTGCCGGCAATCGGCTTGCGCTTTTCATCCACCTCACAGCACTTGACTGCCGTAAGCACACCGTCCTCGCCGACGAATTCCAGCGTGGCGATCTGGAATTCGCGCTCGACGCCTTCGGCCTGGGACGAGGAAGTGCGCATCTTCGTCGCCCAGTAGGGCCATACTGTCAGCTTGTCCTCGCGCTCGGGCGGCTGCGGCCGGATGTCGAGTTGAGTGACCCTGACGGCCCCCTGCCGGAAGGCCGTGCCGATGCAGTCCGAGGCTGTATCGCCGCCGCCGACGACGACGACATGCTTGCCCGAAGCGAGGATCGGGTCAGACGGCCAGGCGACAGACTGGATATTTTCCCCGGCGGTTCTGCGGTTCTGTTGCACCAGATAAGGCATGGCGTCATGCACGCCGCCAAGTTCGGTTCCGGGAATGCCGGCGGGACGCGGCGTTTCCGACCCGCCGCAATAGATGACCGCGTCGTATTGGGCCCGCAGCTCCTCGAGCTTCTTGTCGACGCCCACATTGACGCCGCAGAAGAAGGAGACCCCCTCTCCTTCCATCTGCGCAACACGCCGATCGATATGATGTTTCTCGATCTTGAAATCGGGGATGCCGTAGCGCATCAACCCGCCCGGCCGGCTTTCGCGCTCATAGACATGGACATCGTGCCCGGCGCGACCGAGTTGTTGCGCGGCCGCCATGCCAGCCGGTCCCGAGCCGATGACGGCGATCTTCTTGCCGCTCTTCTGCGCGGGCGGCTGGGGCTTCATATGACCGAGTTCAAAGGCTTTGTCCGCAATCGCCTGTTCCACCGTCTTGATGGCGACGGGAATATCCTCAAGGTTGAGCGTGCAGGCTTCCTCACAGGGCGCCGGGCAGATGCGGCCGGTCCAGTCAGGGAAATTATTGGTGGAATGGAGGTTGCGGATCGCCCCTTCCCAATCGCCATTATAGACGAGATCGTTCCAGTCCGGAATCTGGTTGTGCACCGGACAGCCCGTCGGTCCATGACAATAGGGAACGCCGCAATCCATGCAGCGGGCCGCCTGTTTCTCGACCTCTTTGTCCGACATCGGCAGCGTGAATTCGCGAAAATGCCGAATGCGATCGGAAGCGGGCTGATACTTGTGCACCTGCCGGTCGATCTCGAGAAAACCTGTCACCTTGCCCATGGTTACGCTTTCATTCATCAAGCCCGCTCGCGACGGCAGGCGTTTTTTCGTCCAATCCGCTCATTGAGTCCAGCGCGCAGATGGCCGGGACGAGAAAACCCGCTCCCGGCGAACTGGATGGGAGCTACTCCGCCGCCACGCTCATGCGGGCGCGCTCCATTTCCTGCAGCGCGCGGCGATATTCGACCGGCATGACCTTGCGGAATTTCGGCCGGTAGTCCGCCCAATTGTCGAGGATGGTCTTCGCGCGCGCCGAGCCGGTGTAGTGGAGATGGTTTGCGATGAGCTGGAAAAGCCGCTCCTCGTCATTGCTCGTCATGTCGCCGGACACGTCCACGCGTCCCATATGGGCGATGTCGCCGCCATGGTGATGCAGCCGCTCCAGCATCTCGTCCTCTTCCGGAACCGGCTCGAGTTCGACCATCGCCATGTTGCAGCGGGCGGCGAAATCCCCCTCCTCGTCGAGGACATAGGCGACGCCGCCCGACATGCCGGCCGCGAAGTTGCGGCCGGTCTTGCCGATGACGACCACCACCCCGCCCGTCATATATTCGCAGCCATGATCGCCGACGCCTTCCACAACGGCGATTGCTCCGGAATTGCGGACGGCGAAACGCTCGCCGGCCACACCGCGAAAATAGCATTCGCCCTCCGTCGCGCCATAAAGCACGGTGTTGCCGACGATGATCGACTCTTCCGCGACGATGCGGGCGTTGTGCGGCGGACGAATGACGAGGCGGCCGCCCGAAAGCCCCTTGCCGACATAGTCGTTGGCGTCGCCGACCAGTTCGAAGGAGACGCCACGCGTCAGGAAAGCGCCGAAGGACTGTCCCGCCGTGCCGGTCAGCGTAACGGAAATCGTATCGTCCTTCAGACCCTTGTGGCGGTAACGCTTCGCCACCTCGCCCGAAAGCATCGCGCCCGTCGAGCGATCGGTATTGCGGATATCGACCGCGATCTTCACCGGCAACTTCGAGTCCAAGGCCGGCTTCGCTTGCTCGATCAGCTTGCGGTCGAGCACGTCGTCGATCGGATGCTTCTGCGCCTCCGTCCAGTAGGTCGCTTCCTTCGGCGCGTCGGGCTTGAAGAAGACCCTGGAAAAGTCGAGACCCTTCGCCTTCCAATGCGCGACCATTTCCTCCTTGGCGAGGAGGTCGGACATGCCGATGATCTCGTCGAGCTTGCGGAAGCCCATGGCCGCGAGAAGCTGCCTAACCTCTTCCGCGACATAGAAGAAGAAGTTGATGACGTGCTCGGGCGTGCCCTTGAAGCGCTTCCTGAGCACCGGATCCTGCGTCGCGACACCCACGGGACAGGTGTTGAGATGGCATTTGCGCATCATGACGCAGCCCGCGGCGATCAGCGGCGCAGTCGAGAAGCCGAATTCGTCAGCTCCCAGAAGAGCTCCGATGACAACGTCGCGCCCGGTCCGCAAGCCGCCATCCACCTGCAGCGCCACGCGCGAGCGGAGCCGGTTCAGCACCAGCGTCTGGTGCGTCTCGGCAAGCCCCATCTCCCAGGGAGATCCCGCATGCTTGATCGAGGTGAGCGGCGATGCGCCGGTGCCCCCGTCATAGCCGGAAATGGTGATATGGTCGGCGCGCGCCTTGGCGACGCCCGCCGCGACCGTACCGACGCCGACCTCGGAGACGAGTTTCACGGAGACGGCGGCCGCCGGGTTGACGTTCTTCAGGTCGAAGATGAGCTGAGCCAGATCCTCGATCGAGTAGATGTCGTGGTGCGGCGGCGGCGAGATCAGTCCGACGCCTGGCGTCGAATGGCGGGTTTTGGCGATCGTCGCATCGACCTTGTGGCCGGGCAGCTGGCCGCCCTCGCCCGGCTTGGCGCCCTGCGCCACCTTGATCTGCATCATGTCGGAATTGACGAGATATTCCGCCGTCACGCCGAAGCGGCCGGAGGCGACCTGCTTGATCGCGGAACGTTCCGGATTGGCCGAGCCGTCGGGGAGCGGCAGATAGCGGTCGGGTTCCTCCCCGCCCTCGCCCGTATTGGATTTGCCGCCGAGCGCATTCATCGCGCGCGCCAGCGTCGTGTGCGCTTCACGCGATATCGAACCGAAGGACATGGCGCCGGTCGAGAAGCGCTTGACCAGTTCCGCCGCCGGCTCGACCTCGTCGAGCGGCACGGGCGCACGCCCGGCGTCTTCGGCCATCCTGATCCTGAACAGGCCCCGGATGGTCTTGGCCCGCGCCGCCTCGCTGTCGATCTCGCGGGAATAGTCCTTGAACGTTTCCCATGATCCCTTGCGCACGGCATGCTGCAATGTGGCGACGGCATCCGGCGACCACATATGCGCTTCGCCGCGCATGCGGAACATATATTCGCCGCCGACATCGAGCCCGTTGACCAGCACCGGATCGTCGCCGAAAGCGTCGCAATGGCGGCGGAAGGTCTCTTCCGCGATCTCCTCCAGCCCGACGCCCTCGATGGTGGTCGCCGTGCCTGTGAAGAATTTGTCGACGAAATCGCTCTTCAGGCCGATCGCATCGAAAATCTGCGCGCCGCAATAGGACTGGTAGGTCGAGATGCCCATTTTGGACATGACCTTGAGGATGCCCTTGCCGATCGACTTGATGTAGCGGGTGACGACCTCACTTGCGTCGACCTCCTTCGGGAATTCGCCGCGCCGATGCATTTCGATCAGCGTGTCGAAGGCGAGATAGGGATTGATCGCTTCGGCGCCATAGCCGGCAAGGCAGGCGAAATGGTGCACCTCGCGCGGCTCGCCGGATTCGACCACAAGCCCGACGGAAGTGCGCAGTCCCTTGCGGATCAGATGATGATGCACGGCCGCGGTCGCGAGGAGCGACGGGATCGGAATACGGTCCGGCCCGACCTGCCGGTCGGAGAGGATGATGATGTTATAGCCGCCCGCCACCGCCGCCTCGGCACGGTCGCAAAGCCGTTCGAGCGCGCCCGGAAGGCCGGGCGCCCCTTCCGCCGCCGCATAGGTGATGTCGATCGTCTTGGTATCGAAGCGATCCTCGGTATGGCCGATGGAGCGAATCTTTTCCAGATCGCCATTGGTCAGGATTGGCTGGCGTACCTCGAGCCGCTTCTTGCGGGATGTGCCCACCAGATCGAAAATGTTCGGCCGTGGTCCGATGAAGGAGACGAGGCTCATGACCAGTTCCTCGCGGATCGGGTCGATGGGCGGGTTCGTCACCTGAGCGAAATTCTGCTTGAAATAGGTGTAGAGCAGCTTCGCCTTGTCGGACATGGCCGAGATCGGCGTGTCGGTGCCCATCGAGCCGACCGCCTCCTGCGCGGTCGTCGCCATCGGCGCCATCAGAAGCTTGAGATCTTCCTGCGTGTAGCCGAAAGCCTGCTGCCGGTCGAGAAGCGAGACATCCTTCCTGAGCGCGCGCGGCTCGACAGGCTTCAACTCTTCCAGAATAAGTTGCGTGTTGGCGAGCCACTGCTTGTAGGGATGCTTCCCCGCGATCTCCGACTTGATCTCGTCATCGGAGATGATGCGGCCCTTTGTGAGGTCGATGAGAAGCATGCGTCCCGGCTGCAGCCGCCACTTCTCGATGACGTGTTCGTCCGCAACCGGCAACGCCCCGGCTTCGGAAGCCAGGATCACCCGGTCGTCGTCAGTGACGATATAGCGCGCGGGGCGAAGCCCGTTCCTGTCGAGCGTCGCGCCGATCTGGCGTCCGTCGGTGAAGACCACCGCCGCCGGACCGTCCCAGGGCTCCATCAGCGCCGCATGATATTCGTAAAAGGCTTTGCGACTATCATCCATGAGCTTGTTGCCGGCCCATGCTTCCGGAATCAGCATCATCATGGAGTGGGCGAGCGAGTAGCCGCCCTGGAACAGGAATTCGAGCGCGTTGTCGAAGCAGGCCGTGTCCGATTGCCCTTCATAGGAGATCGGCCACAGCTTCGAGATATTGTTGCCGAACAGCTCCGAATCCACCGAGGCCTGGCGCGCCGCCATCCAGTTGTTGTTGCCGCGCACCGTGTTGATTTCGCCATTGTGCGCGACCATCCGGTAGGGATGCGCCAGCTTCCACGAGGGAAAGGTGTTGGTCGAGAAGCGCTGATGAACGAGGATCAGAGCCGTCTCGAAACGAGGATCCTTGAGGTCCTTGTAATAAGCCCCGACCTGATAGGCCAGGAACATGCCCTTGTAGACGATGGTGCGCGCCGACAATGACACGCAATAGGCGCCGACATCCTTGTTGTCGTTCTCGGCATAGATGCGCCCTGAGATCACCTTGCGCAGCAGGTAAAGCCGCGCCTCATATTCCTCGTCGTCCGGAATGTCCGGCGTGCGTCCTATGAAGACCTGGCGATGAAACGGCTCGGCTGCCGCGATCTCCGGCGCTTTCGACATCGAGGAATTGTCGACAGGCACGTCACGGAAGCCGATCAGCGGCAAACCCTCGGACTGCGCCGATTCACGGATAATATCGTCGATATGGGCGCGCAGCGCCGGATCCTTCGGCATGAACCAGTGGCCGACGCCGTACTGGCCTGCCGGCGGCAACTCAACGCCCTGCCCGGCCATTTCCTCGCGGAAGAGACGATCGGGAATCTGCACCAGCACACCTGCGCCATCGCCGACAAGCGGATCGGCGCCGACCGCGCCGCGATGCGTCAGGTTCTCGAGCATGAAGAGTCCGTCTTCGACGATCCCGTGCGACTTCACGCCTTTCATGTTGACGACGAAGCCGACACCGCAAGCATCATGTTCGTTGCGGGGATCGTAAAGCCCCGCGCCCTGATGCTCGAACGCGGGTTTCGACGCAGACGCTTTCGTCTGCGCGGCCGATATTCCTGCTGGCCTGACAGATGGCGTCTTCGTCATCATGCTTCCTCCGTTCCGTGCCCGCGGGCGGTTGATATCGGCCGGCTGCCTCATGGCCCGGCATCCTGGACAGGCTGTTATGCGAAAGGCCGGACGCCATTATGCGGCAATCCGGGATTCAATGCGCGGATAAATAAGACAGCACTACTGTCCTAAATACCCTATGTCAGAAAACCCTTTGGCGTTCAAGACTGAAGTGAAAAAAAACAGGCCGAAAAGCGAAATATTATTGCGCGAAACAAGAGGAAAATGATCTTTACACTGGCGAGCGGTGACAAGGGCTTGCGGCAAACGGCGCAAACCAACACTCTTCCGGCTTTCAACGACGAACGGGATCAAAAATGTACTTCGCCTCCGACAATTGGGCCGGCGCCCATCCGAAAATAGCGCAATCGCTTGCCGGACAGGCATCGGGTTTTGCTCCCGCCTACGGCACGAGCGATCTCGACAGAAAAGTCGAGGAGAAATTCTGCGAAATATTCGGACGCGAGGTTTCCGTTTTCTTTGTCGCGACGGGGACGGCGGCCAATTCGCTTGCGCTGACATCGGTGAGCCGTCCGGGCGGCGTGGCGTTTTGTCACCGCGAATCGCATGTGGTGGAAGACGAAGGCGGCGCGCCCGAATATCTGTCCGGCGGCATGAGGCTCCATGCTGTCGACGGGACGCTTGGAAGAATAAATCCCAACGACCTCCTCGCCAAGATGGCGCATTTCGATCCCAAATTCGTCCATTCCGGCCAGCCGGTCGCCGTCTCGATCACACAATCGACCGAGATCGGTACAGTCTACAGCCTCGACCAGATCGAAGCGATCGGCGCCATCTGCAAGGAAAAGAACCTGCCGCTCCATATGGATGGAGCGCGTTTTGCCAACGCGCTCGTCTCGCTCGATACGACGCCTGCCGAAATGACATGGAAGCGCGGCGTCGACTTCGTTTCCTTCGGCGGCACCAAGAACGGCTGCTGGTGCGCCGAGGCGATTGTTGTCCTCGATCCCGGGCGTGCGAAGGAAATGCCTTTCATCCGCAAGCGCGCGGCGCAGCTTTTCTCCAAGTCCCGCTTCATAGCGGCGCAATTCGACGCCTATTTCGCTGACGATCTGTGGCTCGAAACGGCGCGCCATGCGAATGCTATGGCCGCCCGTCTGGCCGGCCACATGGAGCGGTCGCCGAAGATGCGGCTGGCCTGGAAACCGGAAGCGAACGAAGTCTTCGCGCTCATGAGCTCCGCGGCCGCTGAAACGCTTCAGCAAAAAGGCGTGAAATTCCACGAATGGAAGCTGCCCGCCGGCTTCAGCGCGGCGGGCGTCGAGACGGGCGAGAAGCTTTGGCGGTTCGTAACCAGCTTCGCAACGACTGAGGGCGAGATCGAGGCGTTCGGAAATCTGGCCGGATAACAAAGTGGCGCCCCGAAAGGCGCCACCATGGAAGGGCGATCGAGAACGCGCCTTTACGCGGCGGCTTTCGCCTCGATCTGCTTGGAATCCTTCTGGGAGTTGGCGACGGAAATGGCAATCTTCCGAGGCTTCAGCTCCTCAGGGATGTTACGCTTCAGATCGATGTGAAGCAGGCCGTTCTTGAGTTCGGCGCCGTCCACCTCGACATGGTCCGCAAGCTGGAACCGGCGCTCAAACGCACGCGATGCGATGCCACGATAAAGGAATTCGGCGTTGTCCTTGTTCTCTTCCTCGGCCTTCTCGCCCTTGACGGTCAGCACGTTGCGGTGAGCTTCGATCGAGATTTCATCCTCGGAGAAGCCGGCGACAGCCATGGAGATGCGATAGGCGTTCTCGCCCGTCCGCTCGATATTGTAGGGCGGATAGGTCTGCGCGCCCTCGGGCGTCGCGAGCGAATCGAGCATAGTGAATAGCCGGTCGAAGCCGACCGTCGAGCGATAGAGGGGTGAAAAATCAACGTGACGCATGGTTCTGTTCTCCTGTCGAGCAACATGTGTTTGCGTTGAACATCTGCGGAACCCGGATGGCGTTCCCATCGATGTCCGCGACCCCGGTAACGGCGGCCGCAGGACTGATTTGGGGGCGAGAAATGCGCTTTTCAAGACTGTTTCAGACCAAAACGGCGGCGCCAGAGGCCCGATCGACGATCGCGAAAAGCCGGCGAAAATGATGAATGCAGGATGAACCGCCGCTTCGGCCTCCATTCAGCCTGCTTCTCCTAACTTGCGGCCAATCGCAAACGGGATCTCGGAAAAGCTTCCGTAAGACGATTGCGGAATTGGCATGAAGGCAACCGAACGAGGCGTTTTTCGTTTGAGGAAGCTGAACATGTCTCGAGATCACTAAGGTGTCGGCCGGGTGTAACGTCCCTTCCTCCCGGTTCGCCAGGGGCCGGAAGTTGCCAAGATGGCGCTTCCGGCTTCGTCTTTTCAGCCGCGACCCTGCTTCTCTACGGCCCCTTGTCTTTCCGTCGGAAATTTTCACAAATGGAGAGATGGCCGCAGACAGATCGCAGTGCAGATGACGGACCTGCTTTTCACTCATCCCGCCAACCCCGCGCCGGAAAACGGGTCGGCCGGTTTCTTTACTGCCGAGGACGGCCGACGGCTGCGCTACGCGCTTTTTCCGACAGCAGTACGGCCCTTTCGAGGTACGGTCATCCTCATCCAAGGCCGCAACGAGTTTATCGAGAAGTATTTCGAGACAATCCGCGATCTTGCCGCCGCGGGTTTCGATGTCGCGACATTCGACCTGCGCGGCCAGGGCCTTTCGGACAGGTTGCTCAAAAACCACCGCCGCGGCCACGTCAGGCGTTTCGGCGACTATGTCTCTGACCTCAATCGATTTTTGCGAGACGTCGTGCTGCCGGATTGTACCGGGCCATTTTACATGCTCGCCCATTCCACAGGCGGCTTGATCGCGCTTCTTGCCGCTCCGGGCCTGAAGAACAGCATCGTTCGCATGGTGCTTTCGGCGCCCCTGCTTGGGCTTCACGGTATTCCACCCGGCATGCGCGGCCTACGCCGCCTCTCCGGCTTGATGCGCATGTTCGGCGCGGGCAGCCTGCCTATGACGCGCGACAGGCGCCGCGTTTCAGCCGATCTTTTCGGGGGGAATGTCCTGACCAGCGATCCGGTCCGCTTTGCCCGCAACAGCGCGATCATCGCCGCCCATCCCGAACTGGGACTTGGCGCGCCCTCGGCCGGATGGATCCACGCCGTCTGCCTCGCCGTGGAAGAGGTGCGGCAGGCGGAATTTACCGCGCGGATCCATATTCCGACCCTTTTCGTGGCGGCCGGGGCTGACAGGGTCGTCTCGACCGCCGCTATCGAGAATTATTCCAGACGCCTGCGTTCCGGGTCGCTCCTGGTGATCGACGGCGCCCGCCACGAAATGCTCCAGGAAGCCGACCTTTACCGCGAGCAGTTTCTGGCAGGCTTCAAGGCCTTCCTGCCGGAGGAAGAAACACCCATTCCCAGTTGAAAAAAGCGGCCAGAGGCGGCCCCTTATACGCGAAGCACCGCGCAGGCGGCGCGATGCAATTCCGGCGTAGCGGCCGCGACGATGGAGCCGCCATTTTCCGCCGGACCACCGCCCCAAGTCGTGATAACGCCGCCGGCCATTTCGATGATCGGAATCAGCGCCACGATGTCATAGGGCTGTAGCCCGGTCTCGACCACGAGATCAATGTTACCGGACGCGATCATCGCGTAGCCGTAGCAATCCGTGCCGTAGCGCGCCAGACGCACGCATTTTTCGAGCCGCGCATAGGCTTCCGCGGATGGCCCGGTGAACAGGGCCGGCGTCGTCGTGCAAAGGGTCGCGGCCGCGAGATCGGTCGTCGGGCGCGTCGAAAGGCGGCGCAGGCCGGCAGGTCCGTCGTGGAAAGACTGACCGGCTTCCGTATAGAATATCTCGCGCGTAAACGGTTGCGACATCATGCCGGC
>Ga0164242_10008604_pt1 | contig 11058 bp, 8 predicted proteins | sample OricomgcompostMG_FD_108783 | JGI IMG/M metagenome (GOLD analysis project Ga0164242, IMG submission 108783) | Miracle-Growth compost microbial communities from Emeryville, California, USA - Original compost - Miracle growth compost (MG) ...
ACCGTAGATGCAGGAAACTGAGCTGACGATGATGGCATCGCGCCGCTCAAAGAGACTGCGGGTGGCGGAGAGGCGGAGCTTGTCTAACTCTTCGTTGATGGTTGCTTCTTTTTCAATGAAGAGATCGCCGGCTGGGATGTATGCTTCGGGCTGGTAGTAGTCGTAGTAGGAGACGAAATATTCAACCGCGTTATGGGGGAAGAACTGCTTAAATTCATGATAGAGCTGGGCGGCGAGAGTCTTGTTATGTGCGAGGATGAGAGCGGGCCGGTTGGATTCGGCGATGACCTTGGCCATCGTGAAGGTCTTCCCGGAACCGGTAACCCCGAGCAGGACCTGGTCCTTTTCCCCGGCGCCGAGGCCGGCAACAAGCTCTTCGATGGCGCGGGGCTGATCGCCTTGAGGTTTGTAGGTGGTGGAGAGCTGGAAGTCCATCTTTGTAGGATAAAAGAAGTATGAGTGGAGGTGTAGATGAGTGAAGGAATAGACCTTTGGTTGATTCGGCATGGCGAGACCGAGTGGAGTTTGAACCGGAAGCACACCAGCCGGACGGATATAGGGCTAACGGAGCACGGCCGGTCCAGCGCTGAAAAGCTGCGGGATTATCTTCAGGGAACAGAGTTTACTGCCGTATTTACAAGTCCAATGAAACGTGCCCGGGAGACCTGCACAATCGCAGGATTTGGAGATATTGCAATCATAGACGAGGGGCTGATGGAGTGGGACTATGGCGTCCACGAGGGGCGGACGACAGAAGAGATTCGGGAAGAGACTCCAGGCTGGTCGGTTTGGAAGGACGAGATTAGCGGGGGAGAGAGGGTGGAACATGTGGGGGTACGCGCCGATGAGGTGATTGCGCGTGCTCTGAAGTACGGAGGCGAAGGCGGCCGAGTAGCGTTATTTGCCCACGCTCATATTCTGCGTATATTGGCGGCGCGCTGGATAGGATTGAATGCAGAGTGTGGCCGATTATTCGCACTGGGAACTGGGAGCGTCAGCGTGCTGGGCTGGGAAAGAGAGACCCGCGTGGTGCAGCTTTGGAACCACGGATTTGAAAAATAAAGACGAGGTAGAAGGTTGCGCAATTCAAAGTTCTGCCTCGTCGGCATTTTCATTCCGATTCTATCCAATATTCCTTTGAGGCCTGCATCTGTTGACTACGCATTGTTCAACATAACCGCATGATTCTCCATGCACTCTCGCAAAATTTGATCCAATTCAACTGGACGTAAGGGTTTGGCGAGATATCCGTCCATTCCTGCATCGAGATAATGCTCGCGATCGCCCTTCATCGCGTTTGCGGTCAGTGCATAAATTGGAATGTGTCGACCCGTTTTTTGTTCTCTTCGCCGAATCTCTATAGTCGTATCCACGCCGTCCAGGATTGGCATTTGAACATCCATCAGAACCAGATCAAATGTCTTCTGCTCCAGTAACGCTAGGACCTCCTGTCCATTTTCCGCCAATGCGATCTTGTGGCCGCGCTTCTGCAGTAACCGAATTGCCAGCTTCTGATTGACGGGATTGTCTTCAGCCACCAGGATGTCGAGCCCAACTCCCGCTTGCCCGCTTACGGCGGCTGCCGATTGCTTCGATGGCAGCGTCAACTGAGGCGGCAGTTGCTGTTGAGCGACTACGCGTATGATCGCATCACGCAATTCAGATTGCCTGATGGGCTTCAGAAGATAAGCGGTCACACCGAGCTGCTGACAACGAAGTATATCGCCGCTATAACCCGCCGAGGTAAGCATCAGGATTGTTGGAGCGGCCCACTCCTCCCTTCGCCGAATCTCTTCAATCAGTCCAAACCCGTTTGTGCCTGGCATATGCATATCCGTCAGGATCAGGCGGTACGGATCTCCTCGTTCATGCGCTGTTCCCAACGCTTCGAGCGCCTCATCACTGCCCGATACGGTATCTGGTCTCATACCCCAGCGGCCCAGCATGCGATCGAGGACGCGCCGATTCGTCGCATTATCATCGACGATTAGGACTCTCAGGTCCTGCAGGCCTTCCTCACTTCCTGCTGTTTCGGGCAAAAGACTGCTGATATCGGCCTCGCCGAAGGGCGCGGTAAAAGAGAATTTGCTTCCCCGGCCCAACTCGCTGCTCACCGTGATGGCTCCCCCCATCAGATGGATAAGTCGCGACGAAATCGTAAGTCCCAATCCAGTCCCGCCATACTTTCGCGTGGTCGAAGTATCGGCCTGAGAAAAGGCTTCGAAGATATTCGTTAATTGGTCTTCCGGAATACCAACGCCAGTATCGGAAACCGTAAAACGAAGCATTTGGGACCTATCGGTCCGCTCCTCTACCTGAACTGTCAGAGAAATCTCACCTGTGCTGGTAAATTTGATCGCATTACCTACCAGGTTCAGAATGATTTGGCGCAAACGGGTGGAGTCTCCTGTCATGACGTCGGGGACATCAGGTGAGATGTCGCACAGCAACTCCACTCCCTTTTCGTCCGCTCGTATAGCTAGCGTTTTCAGCGTCAGTTCAAGACATTCTCTAATGTCAAAGGGCTGGGTCTCCAGTTCCACTCGTCCCGCTTCGATCTTAGAGAAGTCAAGAATATCGTTGATGACCGTTAGCAATGAGTCGGCTGAGAGCTTTACAGTCTCTATATACTCTCTCTGCTCGGCATTCAGATCTGTCTCAAGGGCTAGTTCCGTCATGCCCAACACGCCATTCATGGGTGTCCGAATTTCGTGGCTCATGTTCGCCAGAAACTCGCTTTTTGCCTGGTTCGCTCTCTCGGCCACCTGCTTGGCCTCGCGCATCTCTGTTTCCGCCTGTTTCCGCTCAGAGATCTCCTGTCGCAGATCAGATGTGCGTTGGGCCACGCGTGCTTCTAGGGCATTGTTCGCCTCCTGCAATGCCAGGTCTCTTTGCTGAATCCGCTGCAGCATCTGATTGAAAGATCGGACCAACTCGCCGACTTCATCATTTCCTGTCAGGGGCGCACGAAGCGAATAGTCCTCGTGTACGGCAACCTGGCCGGCAATGGCGGCAAGTTGCATAATGGGCGCACTAATCAGGCGCAGAAGCCATGAGGAGGCAATGTAGGTGATGCAAACAGAGATGAAAAGAACAAGTGCAGCGATTTTGAGGTACTGCCGCAACTTCGTGCGAAAGCCTTCCAACCCGGCGACAATTACAATTGATCCGGTCTTATCTCCATTCAAAAATACACTCTGTGATTGGATTAACCTTTCCTTGTCTGCATGAGATATATCGCTGTAAAGCGCCGGCATCCTAAAATCCGTGGCTGTATTTGCGCTCCGGTATTCTGCAAACAGATGTCCCTGGTTGTTGTAAAGCGATGCTCCTAAAATGTCGTGTTCCGCTTGTAGAGACCGAAGCATCTGTTCTGCCGTTTGTGGGTCATTAAATGCAAGCGAGGCTGCGCTATTGGCGCCCAAAGTATCTGCGAGTGCGACCAACTCGCGCTGGTCGGCTGCGCGAAAGCTGGCGCGCTCATAGATTGCGAAACCAAAAAATGCTAGAACGAGTGCCAGGACGCACGAAGACATGATTAATAACGTGAGCTTCCGCCGTATGGGCAGGTCTCGAAAGAAATTCTTCGTCTCGCCTATCGCGGGAGTTGCTGCTGCTTCTTCAGAGTGGTGTAATCGTGAACTCATGTTGATAATGCCTCGTTCGTGATTCCCGTTTGTCCGGGTAAGTTAAACCCCGATCTCACAGAGAAGGACTGATAATTGGTAATGGCTTGAATAAGCTGGCCAAAATGGAACAGTGGGGGTGCGGACCGACTGTTGAAACGTTTATTGCCTCTTCTCACCGATAATGGTCTTGGCGAGGGAGAGAAGTACCGAATTTAATTTCAACCTGCACTTTTCCGATGCAGGAAGATTAATCTCAAATCGCAGCCTGTCGTCGTCCGAACGAAAACCAATCATCCCGCCCTGCTCAATAAATCCTGCCGTTTCACCTACAGTAAGCACGGGCATGTCATGGAGCGCATTAAGCAGATTCGAAATGTGACCGCTCTCTTCGACACCGATAAAAAGGACTTGGCAGGTTCTAATATCTGCTGGTGTCTTCAGGTGAAGGATACGGATCGGTCGGTTGCGGATTGACTTTCCTGCAAGTACCCCTTCCATCGACCCGCCGAATGGATCTCTTCCGATGGTGCAGAAGGTCATGGGATCGCTTGCGCGGAGTGCTTCCGGCGGCCACTCAGTCATCTGAGCGAAGTGGAACAGAAAAGCCGCTTTCACAGCATATTCATTATCTGGAGATGTGCAGTGTGCTAATGGACCAGAAGAAAAAACAGTCCAAATAAATGCCATCAGAATGAGGCACCGGCTTTTACGCAATGCAAAATTGCCAGAGGTTATTTGCCTGGATTTCCTGAGGCTCTTTGTCGATGAATACACGGCCGCGCGGAAATGGCCGCACCAATTCCGTGCGTGGCTTCGGGAAGGCGCTATATTGGATCGGCAGGAATTCATTACTGCGCTCCGAGCCTCCAGACGAGTTGTATCCGAAGATTGCGTCCATCCTGCTGAAGACCATCTTGCACATGCTGCTGGCCGCCCGGATCGAAATAACGCTTATCAAATATGTTATACACGCTGGCGGAAAGGTCGAGATTGCGTGTCAGGCTATGGCCCAGCAAGGTGAAATTCACTACCGTATAGGGGCTCACCGTATCCTGACGGAGCGTCAACCTTCTACCTACAAATTGAGCGTCGACCGTAGCAAATAACTTCCGATCTAAAAGCGGAACACTGAAGTCTACCTTGCCCAGATGTTTTGGCGACGCGATTAGATGCTGATGATCGATGCCTTCTTCCTTGATCTCATAGCTGTAGCTCGTATGTCCGCTAATCCCGTTTGCCCACTGGCCCCGCAGTTCTAGTTCGGCGCCATCGGAAGTCGTTTGGCCGAAATTGCGGAAGACCGAGTCGCTATAGCTTGTCGCATCCAGGCTGATAAAGTCATTCATATCGTTGGCAAAGACAGAGAGCGAAGCACTGAGGTTATGGTTCAGCTTCTGATCCCAATCGCCTTCCCAGGACCTCAGCCGTTCTGATCTTAGGGCTGGGCCAGAGGATGGGTAGTAATACATCTCATAGGTGTTCGGCGAGCGGAAGGCCTGTCCATAAATCACCTTCATTGTCGTGTTTGGCCGGACGTGGTAGTTAAGAGATCCCCGAGGGCTGGTCATCCAGCCTACGCGCGGGTTATAGTCCCATCGCATTCCAGGCGAGAAGGTCAGCCCTTTGCGGAGCGTGATCTCTCCTTGAATATAGGGTGCAACGACATAAGAAGGCTTGTCGAAATTGAAATAGAGCGTAGGAGGATCTACGTCGAAATTGGCGAGCTGCTGGCGAAAATCGGAACGGTATTCAAGACCTTCAACCAGCTTTATATTATGGAAACTGTGGGTCGCCTGCACTTCGGTTCCCCAGTCCTCTCCTCGCCCGAAATCTTTGTTCCAGACGGTTCCGTTGTCATTGGAACCCGGGAAGGAGCCGTCGTACACAACCCGGTCGAAGTAGGTTCGAGCCATAAGTTTGCCGTCAGATCCAAGCGTATGCTCGTAGCGCAAATCCAGGTAACCGTGGCCGTCGGTTTCCCGGCTCCTCCGGTCATTAAAGATGTCCCCCCAGGACCCAGTTGGATCGCCCTTTTCGCGCATATTGTAGACAGACTGAAACCTAAAGCCGCGGGCCGACAGCGTTGCGAACAAATCGACATACTGATCATCATCGACATGGCTTGCAATGCCGTTATTCGTGCTCGGGCTGTCGAATTCGGGGTAAAACAGAGCATTCGCCCCTTTGCTGCCATAGAAGCTGCCGGATAGCACCATATCGATGCCGCCAATCTGGCCGCCGTAGCTGACCCGGCCTTTATAGCTGTTGTAAGATGCCGCATCTCCTTCCAGCTCTAAACCCTGAATGTCGTGGGCCTGGCGAGTGATCACATTGATCACTGCAAACACTGCGTTTGTTCCGTACAGAGAGGAAGCAGGACCGTGGACGATTTCTACCCGTTCAATCAAGTTGACGTCCAGGGAAAACTCGGTCCCGACCATCGCTTGTTCAAAAATCGGGTCATTCAAACGATGCCCATCCACCATTAAAAGGATGCGGGTGTTGTAATCCCCAGGGTTCGAGTACCCGCGTGCTCCCACATAGCTATATTGGCGATCATAGGAGATATAAAACCCCCGTATGCTTCGCAAAATATCGGCGAGTGTACGGTAACCTGCTTTCTGAATCTCCTCCCGGGTAACAACGCTCACTGATGCTGGCGCCTCCGACGCCGCTTGGGTATATCGCGAAGCGCTATAGATCTTTATATCCATCAGATCTTGAAGACTGCGGCTCGCAAGATCGGAGGAGGTCTGCTGCTGCGACCAGACCGGAGAGGAAATTAGAAAGAGCAAACCGACAACTGCTGCGGCCGAGGTTGCCGGAATGGGTTTACGTCTAAACCATTGGAACAACACGATAACCTCTTTCTGAGAGGGAGAAATAGCTATCCATCAAAGATCCTGTCTAGCGGCTGATGCAGATCAGGTCTTGTAGCTAAGTCTCCTTCCATTCAGAGGGAGGAGCAATCCATCGAATGTTGTAGGACGGGCAGATCCCCGCTATTCTCCTGTCCCTACGGTCTTTTCGAGCAGGGGATTACATTGCTTCGGTAAACCGCGGCGAAAGCCGGGGCGTCCTACCACGCAAGGAGCTAGCCATGGCGATACAAACAACACCGCACACCCAGACCCAGCAGAATGTGGACCGTGCCCAGGACGATTTGGAGCCGAATCAATCAACCCAGGAGGTGGGACAGGGAGAAGACGCGAAATTCCATGCAAACGTCGATGGCGCCCAATCCGGAGGAACGCGTGCGTTCAGCGCAACCCAGGGAAGGAGTAACTTGCCGAAGGTGCAGCAGGAAGACGCGGCGCTGACCGGCCATACCGGAACTCGGACTCCGCATGGCCAGGAGCAGGGAATCACAAACCACTCGATGGATGAGGAGAGCGCCCGGCAAGAAAAGGTGGTGAGCCAACGGCCAGATGCGCAGGCCGGCGTCGATCTTACCGGTCACAAAGTTCGCTAATAGCTCGGACTGGACACAAAGAGAAGCGCTGCCCAAGCAGCGCTTCTTCTTTATAGATTGGATTGCGCTACTGCTTACGATGCTCCTTACCAACACGGTTGGTGACCATAGGCGGTTCGCGCAGTTCGCTCGGTGGCGTTCCTCGGTGAAGGTCGCCGGCGGGTTTCGTATGTTCTTGTACGTGACTGCCCAGGTGTGCGGCATGAGATGAGGCATGGCTTCCGTTGTCTGGAGCGGGAATGGGATCGTCTTGCTTCTCGCCGGCAGGAGTCTGCTTACCATGTTCGTCCAAAGCGCCCTCCATGGGGTCGCCATGCTTCTTCTGTTCGTGGTCCTGCTTGTGGCTGGAAATTTCGGACATAGCCTGGACTCCTTCTATTCACACCAGAATATTTTCCGTACGGCGGTTCAAAGGCTTAGACGATTCCTAAATAACCGAGGTTTTCTTCTCATGTGAGGTAGTAGAGTCTTAACGTTGTTTCGTTCGCATATGATCCCGCATCCAAATAGCATGATGATCAGGACTCTCACTCTCGGGAGCTTTACCGCCAACCGTCTCGGCTACGGCACCATGCGTCTCGTCGGCGAAGGGGGCCTGGGGAGAACCCAAAAGCCGCGAAGAGGCTCGCCGCATCCTTCGCCGGGCAGTCGAATCGGGAATTAACTTCATCGACACAGCAGACGCCTACGGCCCAAATATTGCTGAAGAACTCATCTGCGAAGCGCTTTACCCCTATCCCGCAAACCTGGTGATTGCTACGAAGGGCGGCATCACCCGCCAGGTGCCCGCGAAGGCAGCGCCCGTGGGCCGCCCTGAATACCTTCACCAATGCGTCGAAATGAGCTTGCGCCGGCTGCATCTCGAAACCATTCCGGTCTACCAGCTCCATCGCATCGACCCTAAAGTTCCACTGGAGGACTCGCTCGGCAAGCTAGTAGAACTGCAAAAGGAAGGGAAACTCCAGCATATCGGCCTGTCGGAGGTCACCGTAGAACAAATCCAACAGGCTCAAAAGATAACTCCCATTGTCTCTGTGCAGAACAAATACAATCTCACCGAGCGCAAGCACGAAGGCGTGCTCGACTTTTGCACGGAGAACCACATTGCGTTTATCCCCTGGTACCCGATCGACGCAGGAAGATTGAATCATCCCGACGGACCTCTCTCGTCCATTGCCAGGGCAAAAAACGTGACGACCGCTCAGCTATCGCTCGCCTGGCTCTTGCAGAAATCGCCTCTGATGCTTCCCATCCCAGGAACCTACTCGCTCCAGCATTTGCGCGAGAACGTCGCTTCCACTGCCATCGAATTATCTGAAAATGAAATGGACGAAATTCAGCTTATCGCCGACACGCAGCGTTTTTAAGAGATACAAATTATGATTTGGCGTCCCCGATGGGATTCGAACCCATGTTATCGCCGTGAAAGGGCGGTGTCCTGGGCCGGGCTAGACGACAGGGACGCTGAAAATAGCAGTTTTTGATCTAAACGCTATCATTTGAACGCTAACAACATGATTCGCCCCTGTCAAAGCCACGAATCCACTACTTTGATCAGCCAAATCATCCTGAGAGCAATCCACAAAAGATTGAGAACCTTCTCAGAGGGTTGCTTCATCTAAAATTGAAACCGGAGTGCTCTTGCGGAATCAGACACTTAGGTTAATCTCCGCTGTTTTATCGCGGATGCAACCGAATAGGCCACTTTAATTGCTGTTCTTTGAGATTGAAGGAGAAACACTGTGTCTTCGACTTTGAGTCCCCGCCGCATTCTGCGGCTCGCCGTCTGCGCGGGCATCTGCCTCCTTGCAGGATGCAAATCCGCTCCACCGCCCGCTGCAGCCGCACCACAGGCAATGCCCGTTAAGGTCTCTCCTGTGACGCTTGCGCCGGTTCCGCACACCGATACCTACGTTGCTACCATCAAGAGCCGCCGCTCCGCGACGATGCAGCCGCAGGTCGATGGTAATCTTACGCACATTTATGTGAAGTCAGGAGACACAGTCAAAGCTGGTCAGGTCCTGATGCAGATCGATCCTCTGAAGCAGGTTGCCACTGTTCAGCAGCAGCAGGGGACGGAAGCCCAGAAGAAGGCCGTCTATCAATATAATCAGGCCGAGGTCGAGCGCCAGCGAAAGCTCTTCGAGGCAGGCGTTACCTCGAAGCAGGCGTACGACCAGGCAGTGCAGGCGTATGAGAACTCAAAGGGCGACTTCAACTCGTCCGTTGCGCAGACCAACACGCAAAAGCAACAGTTGGCGTATTACCAGATTCGAGCTCCCTTCGCCGGTATTGTGGGTGATATTCCTGTGCATCTGGGAGACTACGTCTCCGCCAGCACCGTGCTGACCACCATCGACGAGAACGCCGATCTTGAAGCTTACATCTATATCCCCACGGAGCGGGCTTCGGAGGTCAAGATGGGGCTTCCTGTAGAGATTCTCGATACCGATGGCAGCACGATCGTCAAATCCAAAATCAGCTTCATTTCTCCCCAGGTCGATAATGGATTGCAGAGTATTCTCGCCAAGGCGGAGATACCGCGTACGACACAGCGTCTCCGCAACGGGCAATTGGTCAAGGCGAGGGTCACCTGGAACACGAATCCGGCGCCCACTGTTCCTGTTCTTGCCGTAACCCGCGTCGGAGGACAGGCCTTCGTCTACATCGCTGCCAAACACGGCGATGGTTACATAGCGCACCAGGTCCCGGTTACGCTAGGCGAAACCCTGGACAACAGTTATCCCGTGCTCAGCGGACTCAACCCTGGAGACCAGGTTATTGTCTCCGGCTTGCAGTTCCTGCAGGAAGGCGCACCCGTCAAGCCGCTGGGCTAGGCGGATGCTGAAGTTTGTCATAATCGCGGCGCTCCCATCGAGCGCCGCACTGTCTCACGCTGCATTCCGGGCCAGCCGCCCCGTCCAGAGGTAAGCCTTGTTCGTCGACTTTTTCATCCGCCGCCCGATCTTTGCTACGGTTTGCGCGCTCCTGATCATCCTTGCCGGTGCAATTGTCATTCCGACGTTGCCGATTGCGCTTTATCCGCAACTTGCGCCCCCGCAGGTCACAGTTTCCAGCGTCTATATTGGGGCCAATGCGCAGGCAGTCGAGTCTGCTGTCACCATTCCGCTGGAAGAGTCAATCAACGGCGTTGAGGGAATGCGCTACATTACCTCATCGAGCGGAAATGACGGAAGCAGCACGATCACCGTCACCTTTAAGACGGGCTATGACCTGAACATCGCCGCAGTCGACGTTCAAAACCGGGTCGCCAGCGCTCAGGGTGTTCTGCCGCAAACAGTTAAGAACACCGGAGTAAGCATCATCAAGGCAAACCCCAGCTTTGTGTTCGCCGCGGGTTTCTTCTCGGATAACAATCGCTACTCGCAGGAATTCATCTCCAACTACATCGACCTTTATGTAAAGGATCCGCTCAAGCGAATTTCGGGTGTAGGTGATGTCCGCATCTTCGGTGAGCGCAAATACGCGATGCGTATATGGCTCGACCCGGTGAAGCTGGCCGCCCGGCAACTCACGGCCTCCGATGTTGTCAGCGCGCTGCAGGAACAGAACGTCGAAGTTGCGGCCGGCGCTGTCGGGCAACCGCCGTCTGATTCAAAGCAGAACTTCCAGATAGCCGTTCGTGTCGTAGGCCGTCTCAGTACGCCGCAGGAATTTGAAAACATCATCCTCAAGAACACCTCTGCTGGAATCGTTCAACTCAAAGATGTGGGAAGGGCAGAAGTCGGGGCGGAAAGCTATGCCAGCAGCCTGAAATACTCCGGCCAGCCAGCGATCGGAATCGGTGTTCAGCAACTCACGGACGCCAATGCCCTTGCCGTCGACCGAGAGGCGAAGGCGGAGCTAGTGAAGCTATCCAAATCGTTCCCGCCTGGGTTGCATTACATCATTGCCTTCGATTCAACAACGGTGGTCGGCGACTCCATTCACGAAGTG
>Ga0164242_10008605_pt1 | contig 11058 bp, 6 predicted proteins | sample OricomgcompostMG_FD_108783 | JGI IMG/M metagenome (GOLD analysis project Ga0164242, IMG submission 108783) | Miracle-Growth compost microbial communities from Emeryville, California, USA - Original compost - Miracle growth compost (MG) ...
TCGGTTTGTACACGTTGGGCTTGCAGTAATAGCTCGTTCCGGTTTCCTTGCTGCCACAATGGACGTTTTGCGATTTGTCGAAGTCGGCAAAGCGGCAAACGAAAAGATCGAGCCGGCCATCATTGTCGTAGTCGAACCAGACTGCGCTCGTGCCCCAACCCGGAGCGGTGACTCCAGCCTTCACGGTGACGTCGGTAAAGGTGCCATCGCCGTTGTTGTGATACAGAATGCTATTGGGATATTGGGTGACGTACATATCCGGCAGGCCATCGCCGTCGTAATCGCCGACAGCGACACCCATGCCATAAGCGTTACCGGGAACGCCGGCTTTCTCCGTGACATCGGTGAAGGTGCCGTCGCGATTGTTGCGATACAGCGCATTGCGCAGCGGAGCAGAAGGCTTGTAGAAGTCGCAGGGGCCGCTATTGACGAGGTAAATGTCCATCCACCCGTCGTTGTCGTAGTCGAGAAACGCGCAGCCCGCGCCTACGGTTTCGGGCAGATACATCTCACTGGACAGGCCCGCAACGTGGGTCCAGTCGATCTTGCTCTTCGATGCGGGCACCTCCTGGAACGCGGGCTGTTGTGGGGAAGCGAGCAATGCATTGGCGAAGCCGGGGCGCAATGCAGCACCCAACGCCGCTGCCCCGAATCCGTCGAGGAATTGTCTTCGCGAAAGCTTCAATGGGCGGTGATTGCGGCCCTTCAACATGGAACCAACCTCAGTGGCATCTGTACGTCTCCGGCTCGGACATCAGTGGATGGCGTGGCCCTCGGTCGTGTCCGTTGCCGTTTGCCCACTGCTGGCGGCCTTGGCTTGCAATGCCAATTGCTGCGCCGATCCCTCCTTGTTGCCGGTTCGAGCATAGGCCATCGCCAATTGATAGTGTCCCGCAGGGTCAGCGGGCTGCATCTTGACATACGTTTCGAGCGGCTTCAGCGAAGCGGCGTACTTGCCCGAAGCGTTCAAAGACATGCCCAACGCGAGATACGCCTCGGCGAAGCCTACATCAAGCTGTGACGCGCGGGTGAAGTGGAGGACGGCTTCGTTCCATTGACCTTGCCTCCGCGCCAGTTCACCGAGAATAAACTCCGCGGACGCATTGTTTGGCTCGATCTCAATCTCTTTCTGAAATTCAATCTGCGCTTTGTCCGTCGGCCCGGTGTTGCCTGCTTCCGCCAGTAGTATCTGACCGAGTCGATAATGAATGCCGGGAGTCTTTGGATTCTCTGCGAGGATTTTGTTGTAAATGGCGGCGGCTTCGTCGTTCTTGCCCTGAGATTCAAGGGACTCTGCCTGAAGCCTGCGTGCCTGCACGGAGCCAGGCGCTTTGGTTGCCAGTTCCTGCGCTGCATGCAATCCCATCTCGGAGAAATAATGCGTGGCGATATAGAGCACTTCGGGATCGGCAGGGAACTCCCGCTCCATCAGCAGGAGCGTGTCGGCGGCGGTCTTCTCGTCCTGTAAATCCATGGCGCAACGCGTGATCGCCATGGTGGCATGGTATTTCAAGTCCTTATTCGAAATGCGAGGCAGAGCGCGTTTCAGCAGCGGAAGCGCTTCTTTACATTGGCCATGCTGCACTAACTGGATCGCGTTTTGCACAGACGCGGATGGGGCCGGGGCAGCTTGTTTTGCGCCCTGCGCCGCGCTCGGCAGAGCTGGTGTTAGTGCCAGTGGCGTGAGGGAGAGGATCAGGCGTAAGTGTCTGAAGATATCGATCATAAATCGGCCTCATGAACAGCTTCCATCGGGTAAATCGGTCCAGCAAAACTGCTCTTCAGCTTAGACCAGGGCAGCACTTTTTCAGGCAAAATATGCCTTATTTGGATGGGGGAAATTATACATTGACAAGAAATTTATAATTGTGTACAACCTTGGTCTTATACAAACGCTTCGCCGCATTCTGCCGAATCCAGTAGCTTGCGTCCCACTGAGCAACCCGACGCACAGAGTTCCAGAGCACCGCACCAGAAGTCACAAGGTCCCTCGTTGCAGCTTCATTTGGAGGTCTCACAATGTTTTCAAAACCTGGCAGTTATTTCGTCTGTTGCGTACTGGCGGTTGCGTGCGCGCTCGGCTTCTCTCCGGTAACGGCCCTCGCGCAGGCCGGCTCTCAGGGAAAAATTCTGCTGACCGCGACCGACTCCACCGGCGCCGTCATCCCAGGAGCGAGCCTGGAGCTCTCGGAAAAGACCACAAACAGCAGCCGGACGGCGGAGACCGAGAGCAGTGGCAGCTATTCGTTCATCGGCCTGCCGATCGGGACCTATCAACTGAAGATCTCGAAATCTGGCTACGCCACTCAGATCTTCCAGACGGTCATCGTGCAGGCTTCCCGCACGACGGCGGTCAATGCAGTTCTTGCCGTGGGAAAAGTGACAGAGGTGGTCAATGTTGCGGCGGCAAACACCCCGATTCTTGAGACCAGTTCCAATTCGATCGGCACTGTCGTGGACATGAAGCAGATCGAAGACCTTCCTCTTCAAGGACGCGATTTGACCTCATTCTCCCGCACGGTGGCTGGATACAACGGGACCTTCAATGGCCTTCCTTCCACCGACCAGGGAAGCAATATCGATGGGGTGGTTGGCAGCTCTAACCGCATGAAGTTTACCGGCAACACGCAGCCTGCTGTTTCTCCCCGGCTTGAATCCATTGAGCAGATGACGGTTCAGACCGACCAACTCGATCTGAACGCCGGCTTCGGACAATCCAGCACCCAATTGAACTTCGTTTCACGGCGCGGCAGTAACCGTTTTCACGGACGCGCCTATGAGGATTTTCGCAACTCGGGGCTGAACGCGAATACCTTTAGCAACAATGTGGCGGGCGTCCGAAAGAACAAGCTGATCCTGAACGATTTCGGTGGCAGCATAGGCGGCCCCATCTTCCGGGACAAGCTCTTCTTCTTCGGCAGCTTTGCAATGTCCAAGCAGCCGGGCTCTCTTACGGCGACAAACAATGTCTTCACGGCTGCCGCCCAGTCGGGCAATTTTGTGTACCAAGGAACGGACGGCAGCACTCATACAATTAATGTGCTCAATCTGGCACACCAGTCCAACGCTTCACTGCCTGGCACAATCAACCCGATCGTTGCGTCGCAGTTCGATTTGATTAATAAAGCGATAGGTGCCGGCGGAATTACTTCGACGCCAGACCTGAACTTCAACCAGGTGCAGTGGAACAGCAGCGCTCCAACCACCCAGTACTTCCCCGGTGGACGCCTTGACTACAACCTGTCTCAGCGAATAAAGATGTACCTCTCCACTCTGGTGACGACTTCGAACTCGCCAACCGGGGTTGCAGCTACGTTTCCCGGAGCGGACTTTGCCAATCAGGTCGCTGGACGTACTTCCAAAAACTTCACCGTGTCATATGGACTGGATTTCATTGCCACTCCAAACCTGATCAATCAACTGAAACTGGGCTATCTCTACAATACGAATAAGAATCCTTCGACCTTGGCTCCTCTGTATGCGACTCAGCCTACGGTCTTCTGGAACTTTACTGGGGACACCGACAATCGGATGTCCGGGCAGGTATACCAGCAGCCGATCACAACCTTCTATCCAATTTTGAGTGCATCGGATTCCGTGACCTGGCAGCATGGAGCCCATGCGGTCAGCTTCGGGGCCTCGTGGTATCGCGAGCAGGACCACTACTGGAATCCGCCGGTCGGTTTCAATAACTACAATCTCGGTCTTGCGAGCGGCGATCCCGCATTGCAAGCCTTTACCACTTCTTCCTTGCCGGGAGCGGATGACGCCACGCTGGCGGAAGCCGGGCAGCTCTATGCCGTGTTGACGGGAAGAGTATCGGAAATAGACGGGACGTTTCCATATAACCAGAAAACGAAACAATTCGAACATTCGATCGGCGCTTATAACCTTGATGAAGTAGTAAGCGCCACCGGATTATTTGCGGAAGACTCCTGGAAAGTAACCCCGAGTCTCACGTTGAATTACGGATTGCGTTGGGACTTTGCGGTTCCACAGCATGACCTCACAGGGGCTTACCACTCCGCAACGCCTGGAGATATCTACGGACCTTCAGGTTTAGGTAATCTCTTCCAGCCCGGAAATCTTCCAGGTAATATGAATCCCGTTTTAGGGACGCATCCCCGACCGTATCAAGCTTGGAACGTAACGCCGCAGCCCGCGTTCGGCTTTGCATGGAATCCTAAAGGCGGAGATGGGCCATTCAAATCCCTGATGGGAGAAGACGGAATCGTCATCCGCGGCGGATTCGCCCTTCGGCGCTTTACCGAGCCCGGCCAGTACTTCTGGAACAATGCGGCGGACTATGGTTCCTTCTACTTCCAGAACTTCTTCCTTAACGCAAACAATACCGGGCAGACTGGTACGTTCGCTCCCGGCAGCCTTTCGCTCGGACAGCCTGTTCCGCCGCTCGGATATGCGCCTACCTCGTATCAGGAGACCGCGCAGCAATCGGACTTTACCTTTATTGGCGGCCCTGGGGTCAACGGTCTGAATCCCAATATTCAGCAGCCGTACAGCGAATCGTGGAACCTGGGCATTCAGAAATCTCTCGGCCATTCTCGGGTGCTGGAGATTCGCTACAACGGAAATCGAACCATTCATCAGTGGATCAATATCAATCCGAACGAAGTCAACATTTTTGAAAATGGGTTTCTCACAGAGTTCAAAAAGGCGCAGGGAAATCTTGCGGCCTATGTCGCCAGCCACCCGAACGATCCGAACCCATCGTTTGAAGGGAACAGTGGGTCGCTGCCGATCATGAACGCTGCGTTCGGCGGTGCGGGAGCAAGCGACTTTACGAACGCACAGTTCGTCCGCTATCTGCAGACGGGTCAGGCAGGCGCTCTGGCCGGTGTACTCAGTGGAATCAACGGGAATGCTCCTTACTTCTGCAACCTGGTCGGAGCGGGATTCGCTCCATGCAAGAACAACATCGGGTATACGGGAGCGGGAGCGGGATATCCCATCAACTTCTTCCAGGCGAACCCATACGCGGCGGGCTCTTCCACCGGCTACATGGTGGCTTCAGGCTATTCCAACTACAACGGTCTTCAGGTAGACCTGCGGCAGGGTTCCTGGAAGGGGCTTCAGTTCGATGCGAACTATACCTGGAGCCACTCACTGGGCCTTGCCAGCCCCAACGACTGGACGGGCGCACTCACTGTCTTTTCGCTTCGCAACCTCAGCCAGGGCTATGGGCCGAGCCGGTACGACCTGACCCACGTAACCCATTTGAATGGAACTTACGATCTTCCCATTGGTCGTGGCAAAGCTTTCCTCAGCAACAGCGCTATTGCAGACAGGGTGCTCGGTGGAATTACTGTGGGCACGATTGCTACCTTCCAGACCGGCGCACCCTTCAAGCTTACCGGCGGCAACAATACTTTCAACGATTACGGAGACAGCGGCGTTGTGCTGCATGGCGTCACCTCATCGCAACTTCAGAAAGCAGTTGGCGTGCATCGCGTGCCAGGAAAGAATTATGCGAACCTCATCGATCCGAAGTACATAACACCCGGCAGAGGCGCGAACCCGGCATACATCACGCCTAACACTACGCCCGGAACGATAGGAAGCGTCATCTATCTTCACGGTCCTCATGCTTTCTATCAGGATCTTTCCGTGTCCAAATCGGTTCCCATTCGCGAGTCAGTTAGATTCCGGCTTCAGGCTGAATTCCTTAACGTCTGGAATCATCCTGTCTTTGGAAGTACTCCCGACTCCTTCAACTCGAATATCCAAAGTACCGGCTTCGGGCGAGGTAGTGTAACGAATCAAAGCAATGGCACAGGGACAAATCAGACAGTAGGGTTCGGCCGCATCATCGAACTGCGTGGCAATGTAGAGTTCTGATGCTCTTACTCCTCGCTGCGCCGGACGTTCTCGAATCGAAACTTCCGGCGCGGCGCTCGGAGCAGTCGATGGTTAAACAAGAGGCCCATTGTAGTCGGGGGCTCTTTACTTTATTCGGCTGGTTGGATAGTGAGGCGAACGAGATTCAGCAGCACGGCCGCTCTATTGAACGGCTATAGGGAGTAGAGGATGGAATAGACGGCGTTTGTGCAGGGATTGCGGTCATCAGGTGGGACTGCATCAATTCAAGATGCAGCGGATTGGCGAAAATCAGAGAGTTGGTGAGTTATTGAAGAGAGGACCGAAGGAACTTCATATCAAGTCCAGGCTACCGGCTGCAAACAATTGCAAACAGTAACTGCAAATGGCGCTCCCGTAAAAGTCGGTGGCTTGCAGGACATCCCGCCATCATTGAGACAAGACGCCAGAGAAATTTCAAGGTCATCGTTCACTTTACTTAGCGATGGCTGTAATCGAGTGTGATCCGACGGATGATTGAACCGAACATAAATCAAAGGAGAAACGATGCATCGGAAAGTATGGCTGCTGATCGGTTTGTGTCTCGGATTTATGGCCTCTTCAATTCATTCTTCAGCAGAGGTAACTCGCGCAGACTATGAACGCGCTACTCATGTATTGGCAAGATATCGAGGTCTCGCGCTGGATATTCCGGGCATTCCTGTATGGATCGATGGAACCGAAAGCTTTACCTATAGCAAAACCGTGGTCGGGGGCCACACTTTTGTCCTGGTGAATGCCGTCAAAGGAACGAAACAACCTGCATTCGACCATGCGAGGCTCGCGGCGGCGCTCAGCAAGGCAAACGGAAAAGAGTATAAGGCTGAGACTTTGCCGTTTATGCAGTTTCGCTTTGTAGACAAGCAGGCCGCAATTGAGTTTCGTATTGAACAGACGCGCTGGCGTTGTGACTTGGCGACGTATACCTGCGCAAAATCCAATTCGCGGCGACAGGAAGATGAAGATTCGGAAGATGCCGGTGACCGTGCAAAAGATATTAATAATCCAGACAATCTAAAGCCTTCTCCCGACAAAAAGTGGGTCGCTCTCGTCCAGAATTACAACGTAGTAGTGCGTTCAGAGGATGGCTCGCAGACCAATGTCCTGAGCACGGATGGCTCGGAGGGAAATTATTACTCGGCCAACACAATCGTCTGGTCGCCCGACTCGAAATATCTCGTTGCGTATCGCATTCGCCCGGGATATCACCGGTTCGTCCACTATATAGAGTCTTCTCCGGCAACTCAGTTGCAGCCGCTCTACTCGTCGGTCGAGTACCCGAAGGCGGGTGACGTTCTCGATCTGCAACAACCCGTGCTCTTCGAGCTCGCAGATAAGCGGCAGTTCAATATAAGCAATGAACTCTTTCCCAATCCATTCGACCTTTCGCGTGCAGTCTGGTGGAAGGACAGCCGCGGATTTACCTTCGAGTACAACCAGCGAGGACATCAGGTGTACAGGGTCATCGAGGTCGATGCACACATGGGGAAGGCCCGCTGCCTGGTCTCGGAGGAGAACTCCACCTTTGTCGATTATCGGCCCTTGATTATGAATCAGACCGATACCGGCAAGGTGTATCGCTACGACGTCGCCGATGGTAAGGAGATGATCTGGATGTCGGAGCGGGACGGTTGGGCGCATCTTTACCTGCTGGACGACAAAACCGGAAAAATGGAGAACCAGATCACAAAAGGAAACTGGGTAGTTCGCGCAGTCAATCATGTCGATGAGAAGAAGCGGCAGATATGGTTTGAGGCCAGTGGCATGAATGCTGGGGAAGATCCCTACTTTGTCCACGCCTATCGGATCAACTTCGACGGCAGTGGGCTGACCACGCTGCCAGAAGCCCCCGGTAATCATCGTCTTGAATATTCCTCCGACGGGAAATACTATGTGGACACTTGGTCCACCATCGATCAGGCTCCTACGATGGCCCTCTATCAGACAGATGGAGATAAGCAGTTGCAGGTACTGGAACGAGGAGATATCTCGAAACTGGTTGCTGCGGGCTGGCATCCTCCCGAGGTATTCACAGCGAAGGGGCGTGATGGAAAGACGGACATCTGGGGTGTGATCTATAAGCCGGTGAACTTCGACCCAAACAAGAAGTATCCCGTTATCGAGGACATCTATGCAGGCCCGCAAGGCTCGTTTGTGCCCAAGTCGTTTACGGCGCGAACGGAGCCCTTAACGGAACTCGGATTCGTCGTCGTGCAGATTGACGGCATGGGCACCAACAACCGGTCAAAGGCCTTCCACGACGTCGCGTGGAAGAACCTGAAAGATGCTGGGTTTCCGGATCGCATTCTCTGGCATAAAGCCGCGGCAGCGAAGTTTCCCTGGTATGACATCTCGAAGGTGGGAATCTTTGGAACATCCGCCGGAGGACAAAGTGCAATGGGAGCGCTGCTCTTTCATCCCGATTTCTATAAAGTTGCAGTGTCGAACAGTGGTTGCCACGACAACCGCATGGACAAGATCTGGTGGAACGAGCAATGGATGGGATGGCCGATCGGTCCGCAGTATTCGGAGTCTTCCAACGTCGATAACGCGTATCGGCTGCAAGGTAAGCTGATGCTTGTCGTCGGAGAGATGGACAAGAATGTCGATCCCGCCTCTACCTTTCAGGTTGCAGATCGTCTCATTAAAGCAGGCAAGACGTTCGACCTGTTTTTGGTGCCCGGTGGGGGACATGGAGCAGGCGGCCTGTATGGACAGCGCAAACTTGAGGATTTTTTCGTTCATAATATCCTCGGGCAGGAGCCGCCGGACTGGAACGCTGGTCCTCCTCGTCCGGTGACGGACAAAGATTCGGGCAACGAGAAATAAGGAGTTAACATGCTTTTCTGCCGCGATCTGCGAAGCAGCTTCTCTGCGAGGCAGCGCGGCAGCAGATTTGCGCACAGGGTGCTGCTTGCTGTTGTTGTTCTGTCCTCGGGAGCCGCAGCGCAGAGTTCAGGACCCACAGCAATTGCTGCGAATACAAACGTGCCCCGGAATGGAGCTTTTGTCGCGACCGAACTTGCGAAAGGCATCGATCTGACCCGACAGGGGGAGTTCAGAGATGCGATCCCTTTCTTACAGCGGGCCCGAGGCAGCGCAGCCAACATTTATGCAGCGAGCTTCAATCTCTCTTTGTGCTACTTAGGTATAGGGGATTTCAAGCAGGCAATTATGACTCTGGAAGAACTCCACGGCAGTGGGTATAACACGGCTGCAATGAACAATCTTTTCGCTCAGGCCTATATTGGAGATGGACAGCCTGAACGCGCTTTCCAGGCCTTGAAAGAGGCTTCCAGGCAAACCCCCAGAGATGAAAAGCTCTACGCATTCGTAGCCGATGCCTGCACTGATCATTACGCTTACAGCCTTGGACTGCGCGTCGTCGATCTTGGCTTGCGGCAACTTCCTGATTCCGCTCGGCTTCATTATGAGCGGGCGGTATTTCTCGCGAGGCTGGACCGCCTGGAAGAGGCCAAGCCGGAGTTTCAACTCACCAGCAAACTTGCTCCCGGCAGCGACATCGCATACATAGGGCTGATTCAAGAGAAGCTTTACGAAGAAAAATTTGGCGAGGCGCTCGGATTGGCGCGAGAGGGAATTAGCTCTGGTCATCGCGACTATCAGATGCTTTCGCTGCTGGGGACTATTCTGATGCATACAGGAGCAACCCCGGGGCAGCCGGCTTTCACCGAGGCGCAAGAGGCGCTGGAAGCGTCAGTCGCCGCCAATCCAATGTTTTCAACTTCCCAGATTGCGTTGGGCAAGCTTTATTTAATGGAAGGGAAGGCAAAGGATGCCGTAGCTCACCTTGAAATTGGCAGGAGATTGGAGCCCCGGAATCCAGCCGTTTATACCAGCCTTGCCCGAGGTTACCGGGAGATTGGCGAGCGCGAGAAAGCACAGGAAAGCATCGCTGCACTTTCAGGATTGCTGCGAGAAAAGAGTGCAACCGGAAATTCTCCCCCACCGTAGAAAAGAGAATGACGAACAGGAATACATAACGTCAAATTGTATACAATGATGTGTCTTAACAAGCTGGATTCGGACATGGCTGAATTTAAGTCCAACATGCAGTGATGCTGAAAAGGATGAGAGGAAACGGGCAATGACAGACTTCGATCAAGTTTCACGCAGACGCTTTCTATCCACCGCAGCCGGAGCGGCTGTGGCCCTGACGGTTCCCCGGAGCAGACGGGCCTTTGCGCAGGACGCTGTAATGGATGTGCCGCGAAGCAACAACCATAAGGGATACGAAAAGATCACCTGGAAGGTGAAGCCGTTCCCGATGACGCAAGTCCGGCTGCGCAGTGGACCGCTGTTCGATGCGATGGAGATCAACACGAAGTATCTGGCTTCGGTCCCGAATGATCGCCTGTTGCATATGTTCCGGGTTACAGCCGGTCTTCCATCCAGCGCCCAACCGCTGGGCGGTTGGGAGGCTCCCGACTGTGAGTTGCGGGGACACTTTGCCGGTGGCCATTATCTTTCGGCCTGTGCGCTGATGTACGCGAGCACAGGGAATGAAGAACTGCGTTCCAAGGCCAATGATCTGGTGACGGAACTTATCAAATGTCAGAAGCCTAACGGATATCTTGGTGCCTATCCTGAAAACTTTTACGACATGTTGAAAGCGCACCAGAAGGTCTGGGCGCCTTTTTACACCTATCACAAGATCATGGCGGGCCTTCTCGACATGTATGTCCACACCGGAAATAAAGAAGCGCTTGCGGCTTCGGAGCGCATGGCAGGCTGGGCGAACGACTGGGTCAGTCCGTTGTCGGAAGATGAGTTTCAGCGGATTCTAAGGGTTGAGTACGGTGGAATGACCGAGACGCTGTTCAATCTCTATGCCGTTACGGGCAATGAGAAGTATACGACTCTTGCACGCAAGTTTGGCAAGAAGAGCTTCTTCGACCCGCTGGCTCAACGCGAAGATCATCTTGCCGGATTGCACGCAAATACTCACATTCCTCAGGTCATTGGAGCGGCCCGTGGATATGAGCTTACCGGCGACGATCGTTACCATACAATTGCCAATTACTTCTATAAGGAAGTCGTAGGGCAGCACACATACGCTACTGGAGGCACCAGTAACGGAGAGGGCTGGCAAGCAGCCGGAAAACTCGCCAACCAACTGGGCCCTGCGGCAGAAGAATGCTGCTGCAGCTACAACATGATGAA
>Ga0164242_10008606_pt1 | contig 11057 bp, 11 predicted proteins | sample OricomgcompostMG_FD_108783 | JGI IMG/M metagenome (GOLD analysis project Ga0164242, IMG submission 108783) | Miracle-Growth compost microbial communities from Emeryville, California, USA - Original compost - Miracle growth compost (MG) ...
AAGGCGGCGCTGTCGGCGAGAACCGTGTAGATCTCCCATCGCTCCCCGTCAGGGGCGCCCTCGACCCAGAACTTGTCCTGCTTGGCGTAGCAGCAGGTCGTGTCCCGCTCGTCGCGGGAGGCGAGGCCGGACTCGGAGAGGCGGCGCTGCTCGGAGTCGACGATGTCGACGGTCTCGACCTCGACGCCGAGGTGGTTCAGCGTCCCGCCCTCGCCGGGATTCTCCATCAGGACCAGCTTCAGCGGTGGTTGCTCCACGACGAAGTTCGCATAGCCCTCGCGCACCTTGGCGGGGGACGTGCCGAACAGGCGGCTGTAGAACTCGACGGACTCGTCGAGGTCGTTGACATTGAGAGCGAGCTGGACACGCGACATGGGAAACCTCCGGTAGGGACATAGATGTCTGTCGATATCCACCTTGCGTGACCACATCGACATCTGTCAATATTTATCTGTGTCTATGTCCATGGAGCTCACTCCCGTGCAGACGGTCGCCTGCTGTCAGCCGCTCACCGCGCAACCGCTCAGCGAGGAGCAGGCCGAGAAGATCGCGCCGATGCTCAAGGCACTCGCCGATCCGGTACGACTTCGGTTGCTCTCCCTGGTCGCCAGTCATCGCGACGGGGAGGCCTGTGTCTGCGATCTCAATGACGCGTTCGACCTCTCGCAGCCGACGATCAGCCATCATCTGAAGGTTCTGCACGAGGTGGGGCTGCTCACGCGCGACAAGCGCGGCACATGGGTCTACTACGCGGTCGACACCGACGCGCTGGCAGGCATCGGAGCACTCATCGGCTGCGTGCCCGGGTGAACCGGACCCTGGTCCGCCAGGCACTGGCAGAGAGCGTCGGCACCTGCCTCCTGGTCTGCGCGGTCGTCGGTTCGGGGATCGCCGCCTCACGACTCTCACCCCATGACGTGGGACTGCAACTGCTCGAGAACAGTCTCGCCACCGGCGGCGCACTGGTGGCTCTCATCGTGTCGCTGCAACCCGTGTCGGCCTCGTTCAACCCCGTCGTGACGCTCGCCGAAGTCGTGCTGTGCAAGGTTCGGCCCGGCCAGGCGGTCGTCCTCGTCGCGGCTCAGGTCGTCGGCGGCATCGTCGGCACGGTTCTGGCCAATCTCATGTTCGGCGTTCAAGCCGTCACCGTCTCCGCTCACCACCGAGCCTCGGGGCCACACCTTCTCGGCGAGGTCGTCGCGACCTTCGGTCTCCTGGTCGTGATCTTCGGCGCCGTACGAACGCGACGAGCCGAATCGGTGGCGTATGCGGTCGCGGCCTACATCGTCGCCGCCTACTGGTTCACCTCGTCCACCTCGTTCGCGAACCCTGCCGTCACCGTCGCCAGGACGATGTCGGACACGTTCGCGGGCATCGCGCCGAGCTCCGCACCGGCCTTCATCGCCATGCAGCTGATCGGCGGCGCGCTGGCAGTCGCCTTCATCGGCCTGCTGCATCCCTATTCGAAGTCGATCGACCGAGCCGTGAGCGGAGAGACATGAGCACCGACCCGAACTCGACCACGAAGCCGGCCGTCCTGTTCGTCTGCGTCCACAACGCCGGCCGCTCGCAGATCGCGGCCGCGTACCTGCAGGCGCTCGCCGGCGACCGCATCGACGTGCTGTCCGCGGGCTCGGAGCCGGCAGACCAGTTGAACCCGGTGGCGGTCGCCGCGATGGCCGAGGAGGGCATCGACATCGCGGCCAACGCCCCGCGCGTCCTGACGACCGACGACGTCAGGGACTCCGACGTGGTCATCACCATGGGCTGCGGCGACACTTGTCCGATCTTCCCCGGGAAGCGTTACGAGGACTGGGAGCTGACCGACCCGGCAGGACAGCCCATCGAGGTGGTCCGTCGGATCCGCAACGACATCAAGGCCCGAGTGACAGAACTCGTCGCGTCACTGATCTGAGTGGCGGCCATCCACACCCCTGCACCTCGGGTACGGTGAGGTGATGGCTTCTCGGAGGGCATACGCCGCTGTCGCCGCAACCGCACTGACCGTCGCAGTCGGCGCGGCAGCCGTGCCCGCGGACGCCAAGGCTGCCCGGCCGCACGTCACCGGGCTCTCCCACCACTCCGAACCGACCTGGGGCGGGGACTGGATCAAGGTGACCGGCTCGGGATTCCACCGGACTGGCCGTCGTGCCGTGGCGCATGTGTGGTTCGGCTCGCACAAGGCGAGCCACTTCTACGTGGTCGACAAGCACACCCTCCAGGCGCAGGATCCCGAGGTCGACGGCCACCGCAAGACCGTCCATGTCGTGGTCGTCCTCAGAAACGGGACTCGCTCGCCGGCGACCAGACGCAACCGGTTCACCTTCACCGTCCCCACGAAGCACACACCCATCCACAACGGCTGGTCGACGGTCCAGTCGCGCAGGATCGGCAAGAAGGTGATCCGTCGCGTCGGCCACACCAAGGCGGCGCCTCTCGCACCCCGCTCGGGCCGCTGGACGCCGGCGATGGGCCAGTCCGCGGTCGATCGTGCCAAGCGCTGGCACGGCATGCCCTACACGTGGGGCGGCGGCAACGGGCACGGTCCGACGTACGGCAGCCCCTACGGCAACGGACTCCTCGGCCGCTTCAATGCGACCTACCGCGGCTTCGACTGCTCAGGCCTGACGCTGTACGCGTGGGCGCCGTACAAGGGGTTGCCGCACTACTCGGCAGCACAGCGCAGCGCCGGACGCTTCCATCCCACCCTCGACGAGCTGCAACCCGGCGACCTGCTCTTCTTCTCCGGCGGCGGCGCGACGGTCGACCATGTCGTGATGTACGTCGGGCAGGGCAAGATCATCCAGGCACCGTGGTCGGGACACCCGGTCGCGGTGAGCACCCTCGCGCACACGCGCGTGCACGAGCCGCGCTACTTCGGCGCCACTCGCCCGACCTCGACGGGCCGGCAGGGCGCGGCGCCGGGGATCACCCAACTGTCGGTGTCGACCGAGAGCCCGAGGGGTGGCGGGGAACTCACCATCCGGGGCTCGAACCTGTCGACCACCTCCCGCATCCGATTCGGCGCGACCGCGACCTACGCCTTCACCATCGTCTCCCCGACCGAGGTGCGGGTGCGCATTCCTGCCCACAGGCGCGGGCACGTGCACATCCGGCTGGGCAATGCCTGGGGCGTCTCGCCGACGACCGCGGCGGACCGCTTCACCTACGGTTAGCCGACGACGACACCGGCAGCGACGAGGTCGTCGATCTCCTGGTCGTCGTAGGCCAGGGTGCGCAGTACCTCGCGCGAGTGCTCGCCGAGGGCCGGGGCCGAGCGCGTCGCCCGGCGTGGAAGACCGCGGAAGGCGTAGGGCGCGGCGGCGTGGCGGTACGACGCCTCCCGGCCCGCGACGGTCTCGCCGAAGACGCCGAGGCGTTCGGCGTCAGCGCTGCCGACGACCTGCGAGTACCGCCGGATCGCGCCGGCCGCGATTCCCGCCTCCCCCAGCATGTCGACGGCCTCGTCCATGCACAGGGCACCGAAGGCCTCCGACAGGATCGCGCCCAGGGCGGCCCTGTTCGCCAGTCGTGCGGCATTGTCGGCGAATCGCTCGTCGTCGGCGAGCTCAGGACGTCCGATGGCCTGGCAGAGCTGTCGCCAGTGTGGCGGCGTGTACGCCGACAGGACGATCTGGCCGTCCTTGACGTCGATGACCTCCGCCGCCGGCGCTGCCGTCGGCTGGCCGTTCCCGGTGCGCGTCGGCTCGACGCCGGTGTCGAAATAGCCGACCCAGTTCGGACCCTGCAGATGGACGGCGACCTCGAGCAGCGACGTGTCGATGACAGCGCCGACGCCGGTGCGCTCGCGTCGGAAGAGCGCGGCGATGACGGCATTGGCCGCCAGGTACGCCGTCGCCGTGTCGACGACCGTGAAGCCGACCCGCTGCGGATCCCGGTCTGGTTCACCGGTGACCGACATCATGCCGCTCTCGGCCTGGGCGATGATGTCGAATCCGGCCCGGCGCGGCGACGCGTCGTTGCCGAAGGCGGTGATCGAGGCATACACGAGGCGCTCGTTGAGTCGTCGTGCCGCATCAGGGCCGAGACCCAGTCGCTCCATGACGCCTGGCCGCATGTTCTGGACGAGGACGTCGCTGGCGGCAATGAGTCGTTCGGCGATCCGGCGACCCTCGTCACTGCGCAGGTCGACCGCGAGACCGAGCTTGTCGCGGTTGTTGGTCCGGACCATCGCCTCGCCGTACGGCCCGGCATTGCGCGACGGCTCGCCGAAGACCGGCTCGACCTTGACGACGGTCGCACCCATCTCCGCCAGCAGCATCGCGGTGCAGGGCCCGGCGATGAACTGGCCGAAGTCGGCGACGGTGATGCCCTCGAGCGGCGCGTCTCCCGTCATGCGGTCCTCCTCCCCTTCTGGGCAACCTCGAGCAGATCCGCGAACGGCGCTCCGGACGATGCGTACGTCTCCCTCAGGATGCGCTTGGTGCGCAAGCCTCCGGTCTGCGGGAATCCCGCGAGCTCGTCGGCCAGGCGGCGAGCCGCCTCCACCACCTGGTCATCGGGTACGACGTCCAGCGCGACGCCCAGGCGATGCAGGTCTGCCCCGCTGAACCGGCGACAGCTCAGCACCAGTTGCGCGCTGACCGACATCGGCTGCCGGGTCGCGAGCCACGCGATGTTGACCGGAGGAACCATGCCCATCGCAGCCTCTTTCACTTGCAGGTAGGCGTTCTCTCCGACGATCATCAGGTCGCAGGCCAGTGCCAGCGCCGCACCCGCGTTGACGGCGCCTCCGGTGAGCGCCGCGATCACCGGGAGGTCGAGCTCTGCAAGAGCGCGGTGCACCGCCATCCAGTCGTCGGTCGGGGGCGAGGACAGGTCGATCTCCTTCAGGTCGAGACCGGAGCTGAAGAAGCCGCCCGCACCGCGGAGGATGACCACGCCGAGACCAGTCTCTCCCGCGACGCCGGTGAGCACCCGCGCGAGCTCGCGCATCGTCTCCGGGGAGAAGGCATTGCGACGCTCGGGCCGGTTCAGGACGATCTCGACGACGGCACCGCGGCGCTCGACCATCAGGAACTCACTCATCGAGGCAAGCCCAACACACGCTCGGCGATGATGTTGCGCTGGATCTGGTTCGTGCCGCGGGCGATCCGCCGGCCGCGACTCTCCAGCATCACCCGCTGGAACAGGGTCAGTGTGTAGTCGTCTCCGTCGGGAAGGACCGCGCCGGCGAGGCCGAGCTCGTCGATCGCCATCTCGCCGAACCACACGTGGTACTCCGACCAGTTGATCTTGTCGACGGCGAGCAGTCGATCCGCCGTACCCCCGAGCTCCAGAGTGTCCGCGATCGCGCGCCCGCTCGCACGCATCAGTTCGACCTGCAGGTAGGCGTCCGTCAGTCGCTCCGGCACCCGGTCGGCGTCGTCCGGACCCAGGCCGAGTGCTCCGGCGAGCGCGAAGAGTTCGTCGCGATAGCCCAGGTACTGGGTCGTCGCCTCCCCCGCGCGTTCGGCGCCGAGCGTCGTCATCGCCGTCCGCCAGCCGTTGTTCAATCCGCCGATCACATTCGCGACGGGCGCGCGCGCCGCCTCGAAGTGCACCTGGTTGAACCCGTAGTCGCCCGACATCATGCGGATGCCCTCGACCCGGATGCCGTTGTCGGCCATCGGGACCAGGACGTACGAGATGCCGCGGTGGCGAGGAGCATCCGGGTCGGTACGGCACAACGTGAAGATCATGTTGGCCTGGTGCGCACCCGACTGCCAGATCTTGTCGCCGGTGATCACCAACTCCTCGCCGTCTCGTACGGCGCGGGTACGTAGCCTCGCGAGGTCCGAACCCGCCTCGGGCTCGGAGAAGCCCTGGCAGTAGACGTCCTCGCCGGACAGGATGCGCGGCAGGAATCGTCGCTTCTGCTCGGGAGTTCCGTGCTCGAGGATCGCCGGTGCCACCAGGGTCTCGCCCATGCCCAGTCGGATGCGCTCGAGTCCGGCGTGGGCGAACTCCTCGTTGACGGCAATGACCTCGAGCGGGCCGAGGCCGCGGCCGCCGTACTCGACGGGCCAGGACAGGCACAGCCAGCGACCCTCGCGAAGGGCCTGCGTCCAGCGGACCTTGACCTCGCTGGAGTGGTAGCCCATCTGCTCGTGCGCCCCGGACAGGCGGACCGGCTCGACCGGGTTGGCCGCGATCCAGTCGCGTACCTCCTCGCGCAGCGCCGTGATCGTGTCGGACGCGGCCATCACGCCACCTTCCCGTCGTTGCCGGCCAACTCGGCGACCAGGTGCTCGGCCAGCACCAGACGGTGCTCGCGGCTCGACCCGAACAGTGTCTGACCGACCATTGCTCGTTTGAGGTGAAGCTGCAGCTCGTGCTCCCAGGTGAACCCGATCGCGCCGTGCAGCTGGACGGCCACTCCCGCCGCCTGCACGAATGCCTCGGACGCGGCCAGTCGCGCGACCGTCGAGGCGCGGACCGGGTCCTCTCCGGTGGCGAGTGCTTCGAACGCCGCCCGGACGGCGGCGCGCGCCGGCTCCACGAGGCGCACGACATCGGCCAGGGTGTGCTTGAGCGCCTGGAATCCTCCGATGACCTGCCCGAACTGGTGACGCAACTTGACGTAGTCGACGGTGATCGCCAGGCAGCGGTCGGCTCCGCCGACGGACTCGGCCGCCACCGCGGCGGCACCGAGCGCGGCGATCTCCGCGAACGACCCCGGCTCGATGGACGGCGACAGCAGCTGAGCCGGAGCGGCATCGAGCTGCACATCGGCCAGGTGGCGAGTCAGGTCGACGGTCCGCTGCGGCGCCACGCGGGCCGTCGCTGCCTCGACATGGACGAGCGCGGTGGTCCCGTCGGCCTCCGCCAGGCACACGAAGCCGTCTGCCACATCGCCGCCGAGGACCCGTGGCACGGTTCCGGTGACGCGACCCGACTCCCAGCGCGGAAGGGCCGAAGGCAGCGCCCGCCGCGCGGCGTCGACGGCCAGGACCTCACGTCGCCCGTTCTTCGCGATGTCCGAGAGCAGACTCCGAGCGTCCGCCGAGTCGACGCGTTCGAGCGCGCGGACCGCGAGCATCACGGGCACATAGGGCAACGGCGTGGCATGGGCGCCGAGGGCCTCCAGTACGACTCCGACCTCGCGCCAGGTCGCGTCGGCGCCGCCCAGGTCGTCCCCGAGCGGCAGGCCGGTCACCCCCATGCCGAGGGCCAGTCGGCGCCATAGTGGCTCGATCGCCTCGGTATCCGGCGTCCGATCCCCCGAGGTCAACGCGTGCGGACGCTGGTCGTCGGGCAGGTCGTCGAGGAGGTCGCCGAGCGCCCCGGCGAAGCTGACCTGATCGCGGTCAAGCGCTAATGACATGGATTCACACGTACTTTCTGTCGGTGCCCTCGATCACACGGGGCACCCGAACGGATCGGGTCACGGCTGATGCGCTTCACTCGCGCTGCCACAGCAGGTCGAGGATCTCCGCGACGACCCGGGCGTGATAGCCGCTGGCACGGTCGCGCGCCTCGGGCTCGAGGTCCATGCACTGCGCCACGCGGCCAGGGCGGGGCGTCATCACGACGACCTGGTCGCCGAGATAGACCGCCTCGCCGACGTCGTGTGTCACGAACAGGACGGTCGTCGGGCGACGATCCATCACCTGGAGCAGTTCCTCCTGCAGCCGTACGCGCGTGTACGCATCGACCGACGCGAAGGGCTCGTCCATCAACATCACGCTCGGTTCGAGGACGAGAGCCCGCGCGATCCCGACACGCTGCGCCATGCCACCGGACAGCTCGTGGGGATACGCACGGTCGAATCCCTCGAGACCCATGACGTCCATGACGGACGCGACCCGGTCGTACGCCTCCGCCTTCGCGACGCCGCGCGTGCGCAGGCCGAGCGCGATGTTGTCGCGGACCGACATCCAGGGCAGCAGCGCGGGCTGCTGGAAGGCCATCGCGACGCTGCGGTCGGCCGCGGTAACGACACGCTCGCCGTGCAGGACGCGGCCCGTGCTCGGCGCGACCAGTCCCGCGATGGCGTCGAGCAGCGTCGTCTTGCCGCAGCCCGAAGGCCCCACCATGCAGGTGATCTTGCCCGCCGGAGCGATGAAGCTGGCGTCCTCCAGCGCGACGACATCGCCCTTGCGCGTGTTGAAGACCTGTCCGACATGATCGACGACGACGTCGACCGCCGTATGCGTGTCCACTGCACTCATTTGCTCTCTCCTCGCCGCAGCGTCGGTGTTGCGATGAATCCGGCCAGCGCGCTCATGGCGGCGCCGATGGCTCCGATGACGACCATTCCCGCCATGACGGACGTGGTGTCGAGCGTCTCCTGGGCGTTGGTGATGAAGATGCCGAGCCCGTGCTCGGCGCCGAGATACTCCGCCGCGATGACGGAGATCCAGCCGATGCCGACACCCGAGCGAGCCGCCGCGACCAGAGGCGGCAGCGCTGCCCGCAGGCGGATGCGAACGGTCTGTTCCCACCAGCTCATGCCGAGCATCCGTCCGGCCTTCATCAGCATCGGGTCGACCGACGACAGCGCCGCATAGGCGGCGACGATCACGCTGAAGAAGACGGCGTACCAGACGACGAAGATCTTGCCGGTGTCGGAGGTGCTGAACCACAGCACAGCGAGCGGGATCCACGAAAACGGGATCACGAAGCGCAGCAACTCCACCTCCGACCACAGCGTGCGGTGCAGGAAGGGCACGAGGACGAAGGCGATCGAGGCCGCCACCGCGGTGACGACAGCCAGTGCATAGCCGATGGCGAACTCGACGACGCTGGTGCGCACGTCGATCAGGAAGCCGCCCTGCTGGAGCAGATCCACGACCTTCGATCCGACGGCGCCGGGGCTCGGCAGCACGACCTCGCTCGTACCGACTCCGGCACTGGCCACCCACCACAGGGCGACGAGGAGCACGAAGCCGGCGACCATGCGCGGAACCTGCCGCGTGAGTCTGCGTGAGGACTGCTCCCCGCCACGCCGTACGACGACCGTTCCGCGCTGGTGTGCCGCCCACGGCACGATCAGCCGTTCGGCGATGTTGAACACGGCGACGGCGGCGAAGCCCAGGACCGCGAACACGATCATCGCGACGACGACGAGGTTGAGATCGAAGGACTGCTGTGCCTGCAACTCCATCGCGCCGACACCCTTGTCGCCGGCGACCAGCTCGGCGATGATCACGCCGCCCCACGAGATCGCCAGGCCTTGGCGCAGGCCGATCAGGATCGACGGCGTCGCGCTGGGAATGACGATGTGACGATAGGTCCGCCAGCGGTTCATCGCCAGCATCCGGGCCACCTTCAGGTAGCGGTCGTCGATCGACTCCGCGCCACTGATGACGTAGACGACCACGACGAAGAAGGTCGCCAGCGCGACGATGAACAGCTTGCTGTTGTAGCCGATGCCGAACCACACGATCGCCAGCGGCACCCACACCAGGGCCGACACCGGCCGGAGCACCTCGATCATCGGGTTCACGACATCGCGGACCCACCGGATGCGACCGATCAGGATCCCGATGACGAGTGCCGCGAAGCTGCCGACCAGCCAGCCTCCGAAGGCGACCTTCGCGCTCGCTCCGATGTTCGCCATGAGCCCGTCGGTCCACGCCCGGTGGAAGGCCGTGGCGACCTTCCATGGGGCGGGCATGACCGCCGGCGTCGCGTCTCGGTACACATGGGCGAGCAGGGCCCACCCCGCGAGAAAGGCCAGGGGCCCGACGAGCCACCAGGGTGCGCGGGTGCGTGCCCTGGCGCGCCGCGCCGTCCGTGGTCGGGCCACTTGGGCCGCTACGTCCTGATCAACCACGATTGTCACGATCCTCCTCCAAGCCGTCGTCCGCGAGCTGTGTGACCAGCGACTAGTTCGAGGCCTGGGCCTGCTGGGCGAAGTCGGTGTTGACGAAGGTCTTCAGGAAGGCCACCAGGTCGGTGCCCTTGTCCACGAAGTCGTACTTCATCTCGGCCTGGGCGACCTTCGTCAGCGCGTCCATGTTGGGCGTGATCGGCGCCCACGAGACCAGGTGGTTGTCGAAGGAGTACTTGATGGCGTCGGCCGAGGTGTTGGCGAACTTCGCCAGCGTCGTGGCTGCGGATCCGGAGTCGCCCTGCAGCTCCGCCTTGGCCTTCTCGGATGCCTTGAGGACGGCCACGACCGCCTTGGGATTGGCCTTCGCGTACTTGGTCGACACGATCCAGCCGCCACCAGGGAAGGGCGCTCCGAGCGCCTGGTCGGCCGTCACGAGGACCTTGCCGCCGTTGAGTGCCATCTGCGCTCCGAAGGGCAGGTAGGTCGCCGCGGCTGCGGCAGCCTTCTGCTGCAGCGTCGGCACCTGCTGGGGGCCGCCGGCCTGGATGGCCTTCACCGTCTTGGGGTCCTTGCCCGCCTTGGCCATGGCGAGGTCGAGAACCAAGTGGGGAGCTGTCTGCAGGCCGGTGGTCGAGACGGTCTGGCCGGCGAGCTGGCCCGCGGAGGTCACGTCCGATCCCTCCGGTACGACGACCTGGTTGTCGTTGGTGATCACCTGGCCGACCAGCTGCGCCAGACCCTCGTCCTTGGAGAACATCGCGATCGACGCGGAGGCATTCGCCCAGATCATGTCGATCGAGCCGCCGACCATGGCGGCTGCCTCCTGCGGCACGCCCTTGAGGAATTCGACCCACTTGACGTCGTAGCCGGCCTTCTCCAGCAGTTTCTCGCTCTGCATGAGCGACACCGTGGAGATGTCAGGGAAGTAGCCGATGCGAATCGTGGTCTTGCCCGACGAACTGGACGAGTCCGAGCCACAGGCACTGACCGTCAGCGACAGCGAGGCGGCCAAGGCGACGCCGGAGGCGATGAGCTTCATTCGAGATCGCACGTTTCTTTCCTCTTCTCATGCGGAAGGTTGATCCTCCAAGGTTGACATTGTGTCAACCGGAGCATGGGAACGATCTTCGACCCAGATCGACAAAGTGTCAAGAGTCACAGCAAAGAAATCCGGAGCAGCTTCTGATTCGAAGGCGCCGTCATGCCCCTGTCGAGGAGCGACGACTCACCAGAGGGCAGAGGCGATGCGTGCCCAGGCGGCGAAGACACGGCGGTC
>Ga0164242_10008607_pt1 | contig 11056 bp, 14 predicted proteins | sample OricomgcompostMG_FD_108783 | JGI IMG/M metagenome (GOLD analysis project Ga0164242, IMG submission 108783) | Miracle-Growth compost microbial communities from Emeryville, California, USA - Original compost - Miracle growth compost (MG) ...
CTTTAACCGGTTTACGTAAGTGATTACAGTTTCTGAAAGCAGTGACCATCGTCATCAGATTGCATTCTCGCGGAATATAGTTTTGTCCTCATAATTAATTGTTCATTTTAAAAAGATTTTATGAAACTGGTAAACAATAAAACGCTCCTGTTAATTGCCATCATTCTAACCAGCGGTTATGGATATATGGCCGGTTGCACTCACAAAGATTTAATAATGCCGGAACAGTCAACAGGTACTGTAACCATCAATCGTGGAACCGGTATGTTTCTTCCGGGTACTGAAACTATTGGAGATACTTCCCAATGGAAAATGGATAAAGCCCATTCAAGCGTATTATGGTCAAGTAGCTACCTTCAAACGGGCGCTTTGCTTACGGGCAGATTTAATATGTTCGGATTAAACAGTGTCCCTTCCTCTGCGAAGCAGCAATACGCGGGTACAGGTCAGCCCGTATTGGATTCTTCATGGGCCTTTTACGAAAATGACCCAACAAAGACACATTTCAGCGGTTATGTTCAAATGAATACCTCTAATACCGGCGAACCGGGCCGGGACGGAGGATGTTATTTAGGATTCGTGGGGGCACCGAAATTAATTGCGGCCAAACAAAATCTGATTGACTCTAACCTTGCTATTATCCGAACTACCAAAGTGGAATACGACACAAAAAGTCCTGGCTATATAGTTACTATGGTAATGACATGGAAAGGACTGCTTGCGGCACCACATGACACTACTATTAATGGAACTCTTTCTTATGTTAAAAGATCAACAGTGGGTGAAGGTACTTCTTCCGGCTATGATCAGTTTGGCTTGCAATTAAATTTCCAGTTCAACTGCCGATCCTTTGGTATTACCACTACAGAAATATCTGATATTGTTTCAGTCGAGTGTAACATGAATTTCAACAATAAATAATCATCCAAAAATATAATTATTATGAAACGATTATTAATATACGGAGGGTTAGTATTCCTTATATCTGTTGTTCTTATAAGTTGTTACAAAGATGTGATTCTTCCTCCTGTGGTTTCAACAAAGCCTCCGCAATTTGTAAGTTATAGTGGCGACCTTCAAAAGATTTTTACTACTAATTGTGCCTTATCAGGTTGCCATGTGAAGGGAGCCCAGGTCCCATACCTGACTCCGGATGTTTCCTATCAACAACTTTTGGGCGGGTATGTGAACACGGTTAAACCTCAACAAAGTGAATTGTATATTATGATAAATGGAAACATGCAGGTACATATTCCTGATGCATCAGACCGTCAAAAGATATATGATTGGATAAGAAACGGTGCTCCAAACAATTAAGTCCCTTAAAATTTAAAGAAATGAAAAAAACTCTTTTTAAATTAAAAAGGCAGCTGATAGGTTGCTCTTTTTTAATAGCCGTGTTGTTGCTAAACAGTAAAGGTTCATTTGCCCAGGATGACAGTACTGCTTCTGTAACCCAATCGGAAGCGCCGGCACCTGTAAAACACAAACCGGTAAAAAATACATTTCGAAGCGTTTGGATTATTGATGATCAAACGGTAATGGTCCCGGTAAAAGGGACTTTGGAGGCAGACATTCAGCACAGATTTGGAACGGTTGAAAATGGCCCAAAAGATTTATGGGGAATTTATGCTTCTGCGAATATGCGTATTGGCTTAATTTATACGCCCGTTAATAATTTATCAGTTGGTTTCGGAGCAACCAGGAATAACGGTAATATGCTTTTGGATGGTAGTGCAAAGTATTCAATTATAAAGCAAACAAAGGAGGTATATCCGGTGAGCATTACTTACTATGGTAACATGGCATATGCAACAAAAGCTGACCCGGATCATTTCCTGTATAACTACCAGTCCCAGCGTTGGTCTTTTTATAATGAGTTGATCATTGCAAGGAAAGTTACTGATAAATTTTCTATCCAGGCGGCTGCGGGCATCTCGCATCAGAATTCAGTTCCCGGCTATTATGCACAAAAAGACACAGTCACCTTCGTGTATAAAAAACAAAAGTTTGATCTTTTCACAGCATCTGTAAGTGCTCGATATGTATTATCAGAGGTTACTTCAATTATTGTTGATTATGATCAGCCTCTTACCAGGTTCCCAACTGATAATCCTCATCCTAACCTGGCCTTTGGATTTGAATTTAATACAAGCGGTCACACATTCCAGCTATTTGCTGGCAATTATTCATTCTTAAATCCTCAACAAAACAGGCTTTATAATACAAATAATCCTTTTGGTTTTAAGCAAGTTGATGGTACAAAAGTGAAAGGCGGCCAATACTTAATCGGATTTAATATAACAAGATTGTGGAATTACTAAATGGAAGTGAAACTCTTTAATAAACTTCAATTGAAATTCATTAAACCCAACCTATTTGTTTTGATGCTGGCTTGTGGAATAATTATAATGTTCCTGGTTGTTGCTTCCTGTTCTCAAACAGGCAAAAAAAAGGTAGAAACTGTTGCTAATGCTAAATCAACGATCATTAAAAAACCAGGATCTTCTTTTAATGATACAATGGAAATTATGGCCAATTCAGCTGTCTTTTATAGCCCTGATCCTGGGCAGATGAAAAAAATAAAATCGGTTAATGAGAAAAAAACTTATGATCTGCTGATTCACAATTGTCATTACCAGGTGGAAAATGCACGGGTGGTACTTAAGACATCGTGGCCTCAAATTAAGATTGTTGAAACTTCCAAAATAAGATTTCTTCTGTTTGAGAAGATAAATAAAAGTAAAGTATGCATTGACCTGAACAACAAGAACGATATCTGTGGCTTATTTCTGTTTGACGGGAAAAAAGATCCGGCGCTTGTTGATATGCCGAATGTTGACACTCAATTGGGTCGCTATTTTTCTAATTAAGATCTGCCAAAAGTGCATAATACCCTGAATCAGTAACTCCAATGACTACGATCATCAAAAAGAAAACAGGCCGCATATACCTTGCATCAGAATTTATTCAAAACCTGTTTGAAAAAATTTAAAAGTCTCTCTAAAATAAAATTTCAATTAACACCTAAAACTAAAAAAGATGAAATCAACAGTAACATTGATAGTTTTTATAAGCAGCTTAATATTAGCTGGCTTTACTATGAAAATGCAGGATCAAAAACCATGGCCTGTACCGGCAGCAGCTAAAGCAAAAAAAAATCCGGTGGCAAACAATGCTGAGTCCATTAAGGCCGGAAAAGAATTATGGGCTACCAATTGTAAATCCTGTCATGGAGGTAAAGGATTGGGTGATGGCTCTAAGGCAGCTCAGTTAAAAACCGAACCAGGTGATTTTTCATTAGCCTCTTTTCAATCACAAACAGACGGTGACATCTTTTATAAGTTATCCGAAGGACGCGATGATATGCCTGCCTCTAAAAAGAAAATCCCGGATGAGGAAGACAGGTGGAACCTGGTTAACTTTATAAGGACACTAAAATAATTAATTACAGGAGTGTTAAGGTAGTTGCGTCAAAATAAATGTGTGAACTAAACAAATAAACATTAAGTGCTCAATCAAATTTCCAACCCATGCAAGTTCAAAAATTACAGTCAAGGAAAAAATTTTTAGTGTGGAGTGCCGCTGCATTTTCATCAGTAACTGTATTAAGATTCTTTGGAAGAAGCAAAAAGAAAAAGTCTGAAACCGTAAAAATGCTTTCGCAGGACGGTCACCTTGTAGAGATAGATAAATCACACATGGCTTCTGCAAGCAAAAAGATCAGCGATTTTGAATTGCAACATTGGATAAATACAAAACAATAACCATGACTGAAAACAATAACAAATCGAGAAGGGAATTTCTCCTTAGCGGGTTGCTGGCCACTGCAGCTGTAGCCGGATGTACGGATAAGAACAATCCGTTTTCAACCGAAGAAAATGTAGCCCTATCAGGTGAAAAAGTAAAATTACTTTCTGTAAACGGAGAAGTAATTGAAATAGATAAAGCTTTCTTAAAGCCAATTCCGGATCTCCCTCATTTATCCAATTCGGAAGAAAGAACAGGCATCCCCGGGAAAAAATTTGTAATGGTAATTGACCTGTCGCGTTGCAAAAATTTAAGAAAATGCCAAAGTGCCTGTAACCACATGCACGAGGTGCATCCCGGTCAAAACTGGATCAAAGTGTTGAGCATGCAGGATGGCGAACATACAGCTCCCTATTGGCAGCCGACTACCTGCATGCACTGCGATGAACCACCTTGTGTAAAGGTTTGTCCTGTAGATGCTACTTTCAAAAGGGAGGATGGAATAGTATTGATTGATGCCAACCGTTGTATTGGTTGTCGTTTTTGTATGGCCGCATGCCCTTATTCCACAAGAGTTTTTAACTGGGAAGAACCGGTGCTGACTAAAGAAGTGGAAGAACAGCCATATTCCTGCGAGAGCAGTATGCCTCAGAAAAAAGGAACAGTAGGGAAATGTGATTTCTGCCCGGATATGACAAGACAGGGAAAGCTCCCTCATTGCGTTTCAGCCTGCCCCAATGGGGTGTTTATGTTTGGAGATATGAATGAAGATTCAGTAACGAACGGAGCAGAAACCTTCAGGTTTAGTGATTTGATAAGAGACAAAGCCGGTTACAGATTAATGGAAGACCTGGGCACCAAACCGAGGGTTTATTATTTACCTCCTGTGAACCGGAATTTCCCTTATGAATCAGGACTTGAAAATAGTGACGACAAAAAAGTAAAATCTTAAATCTATTACAGTGCAAAGTTCAACTTCATTAACCGCAGAACAAATCACCCGTGATCTTCTGCCGCAAAAGTTTGGAAGGCGTGGCAAAATATGGGTTGCTATTTTGGTTACTTTATGCCTTATTGGTGCTTTTGCCTATTACCGCCAGTTGAGATACGGGCTGGTAGTTACTCACATGAGAGACTATGTTTCCTGGGGTATTTATATTTCAAATTTTGTGTTTTTTGTGGCAATCAGTCTTGTAGGATCTTTAATAACTGCAATTTTTCGTCTGGCAAATGTGAAGTGGAGTACGCCTCTGACCCGGATAGCCGAAATCATTGCTTTATCTGCGATAGTATTTGCTTCTTTAATAATCATCGTGGATATGGGCCGCCCTGAAAGATTTATGAACCTTTTTCTTCACGGGCGGATTCAATCTCCGATTCTCTGGGATGTAATTGTAATCAGTACTTATTTTTTTATCAGTGCACTCTTATTATATTTTCCGTTACTGCCCGATTTCAAAATACTTCTTCAGTTCAAAGAAAAAACCGGGAAAATGTTGAACAGACTGTATCGTTTTCAGGGCTCGTTCTGGAAAGGAACAAAGGACCAATTCCGGATAAGCGATAGATCTATAAACATCCTTTGTATTGTTATTATACCGGTTGCGTTCTGTATTCATACCGTAACCTCATGGTTGTTTGCTACCACATACCGCCCGGGTTGGGACAGCACTAATTTTGGGGCTTATTTTATATCCGGCGCTTTTCTCGTAGGGGCCGGAGGTGTAGTGGTCGCAATGTATGTTTTTCGCCGTGCTTACCATTTGGAAAAATACATTACAGAGATGCATTTTGAAAAAATGGGCAGAATGGTGGTGTTACTCGCGTTGTTATATCTTTATTTCAATGTAAATGAATACCTGGTCCCTGCGTTCAAAATGAAAAAACCGGAGGAGGAACATTTAACGCAATTATTTGCAGGCGAATATGCCCCTCTTTTCTGGTTCGCAATCCTGGTAGGCATGCTCCTCCCAATTCTCATCTTGTTATTTAAAAAAGGAAGAAAGCCTTTGCCGGTGTTTATTGCGGGTGTAATGGTAGTGATTGGTGCGTGGTTCAAACGATATCTTATTGTAACGCCTACATTATTACATCCGCTATTGCCAATGCAGAATGTGCCTGACAGCTTTAAGCATTATTTTCCGAGCTGGGAAGAATGGGCCATTGCAATGGGCTCGCTGGCGGGAGCACTGTTGATAATCACTCTTTTTGCCAGAATCTATCCTATTATTCCGATTCATGAAACAATTACTGAAAAAAATGAACAAAATGAAAACAAGTAAATTCCTGGTGTTGATTGTTTCATTCTTAATAGCGTTTCATTCTGCGGTCAATGCCCAGGATGAGCCGGCTAAACCGAAGCAAGTAGTCACCCTTCGCTATTTTAACGAAAACAACAGCTTTCAATATTTACTGTTACAAAGCTGGTCAAAGACAGGAAAAAAACTCGAACCCGTTGCCAACAAAGCGTTCCAGGTGTACCTGGATAGTAATAGTTCCGCAAACCTGGTTGGCAAAGTACAGACAGATAATGAGGGAAAAGTGAAAGCACTGATTCCTGCAGGTCTTAAATCAGTATGGGATAGTGCATCAACTCATACATTTTTGGTAATGGCTGAAGGTAGCGGCAAAGAGGACGAAACAGCAACCGAATTTACAATTACCAAATCGAAAATCACCATTGATACTACCAACCAGGATGGCGTAAGAAGTATAGCCGCCTCGGTAATGAAGTTTGATCAGGGGAATTGGGTGCCGGTAGCGAATGTAGAAATGAAACTGGGAGTGTTGCGCATGGACAAAAGTATTTTATCAGGAGGAGACGAAGCTACGTACACGACGGATTCAACAGGTATTGCAACTGCCGAATTTAAAAAAGATAGTTTACCAGGTGACTCAAAAGGAAATATAATACTGGCAGCATCAGTGGAAGATAACGACGAGCTTGGTAATCTCTTAATTGAAAAACCCGTCAACTGGGGCGTACCGTTAAAAGAGGATAAAAGTTTCTTCGATCAACGGGCCTTATGGACAACCCGTTTCAAAACACCCTACTGGTTATTGATAATAGCGTACTCTATCAGTATTGGAGTATGGAGTACGATTTTATACCTTGTTTTTCAACTTTTCAGAATAAAAAAGCTGGGAACTTAGAATGAACCTGTTGGCGGGAAGAGCCATGAAAAAAATCCTGCAGCGTTTCAGGTTTTTGAGAGTCTTTAGTAAAGCTATTATTTGAAAATTTGTGATTTTATGAGAATGATAAAACAGGAATGCTGCTTTATTTTCTGCTCTTTCGTAAAAAATTCAAGGTTAATCAGATAAGTGGATTTTCTATTCCGGCAGAAAAAATTTATTTTCTTTTCAAAAAGCCATGATTTACATCATTTGGATGAATGCTGTTTCTCATGATTTTTTCCGTTTCATCAAAGGAATTTTGTAGAATCTCAAACTTTATTTCATTCCCGTTTTTCAATGAAACATCTCATCAGAAAATACAACATTCCCGGCCCGCGATATACCAGTTATCCAACAGTTCCCTATTGGGACGACAGCAGCTTTTCACCGGAACTATGGAAGAAATCGTTTATAAAAAGTTTTGAAGAAAGCAACGATAAGGACGGCATCAGTTTATACATTCATTTACCCTTTTGTGAAAGCCTCTGTACTTTTTGCGCCTGCCACAAAAGAATTACCAAACAACATTCTGTAGAGCGGCCTTACCTTGATGCTGTTTTAAAGGAATGGGAAATGTATGTGCAGATGTTGGGCAAAAAGCCTGTTATCAGCGAACTGCATCTGGGAGGCGGTACTCCTACTTTTTTCAGTCCGGATAATTTAAAGTTTCTGATAGAAAATATTTTATCAAAAGCTATTATTGGAAAGCAGCCTGAATTTAGTTTTGAAGGCCATCCCAACAATACGACGAATGAACATCTGCATGTTTTAAAACAACTGGGGTTTACAAGAGTTAGTTTTGGAGTCCAGGATTATGATGCCAAAGTGCAATCGGCGATTCACAGAATTCAACCTTTTGAAAATGTAAAGAAAGTAACGTTTGCAGCAAGAAATGCCGGCTATAAAAGTGTCAGTCATGACCTCATTTTTGGATTGCCATTTCAAACATGGGATTCTATGAAAGAAACAATTGAAAAAACGAAATCCTTAATGCCTGATCGCATTGCTTTTTATTCCTACGCTCATGTCCCGTGGATTAAAGGAACAGGACAAAGAGGTTTTGATGAAACGCATCTTCCCTCGGCAGAACAAAAACGGGCACTGTATGAAAACGGAAAGGAACTATTATCTCAATTGGGATATATTGAAATTGGAATGGATCATTTTGCCTTGCCAACAGACAGTTTGTATCAATCAATGCAAACGAAAAAAATTCATAGAAATTTTATGGGCTATACTTCTTCCTCCACCCGGTTAATGATTGGTTTGGGAATGTCTGCTATCAGCGATAGCTGGCATGCTTTTGCCCAGAATGAAAAATCTGTTGAAGGATATTTAGAAAAAATTGAACAAGGTGTTTTACCTGTTATTCGTGGCCATGGTTTAAACCGGGAAGACCTTGTGATACGACGTCATATTTTGAACCTTATGTGCTATTTGGAAACGTCATGGAAGGATGAAAAAATGAACCTTCCGCAAATGGAAGAAATTCTTTTTCGCCTGCAGGAAATGGAAAAAGATGGTCTGATCCAATTGGAAAACCAGCATTTGACAGTAACGGAGACGGGTAGAACTTTTGTGCGCAATATTGCGATGGCTTTCGACTTGCGCATGATCCGCCATCAACCAGGTTCTAAAGTTTTCTCCATGACAGTTTAAAGGCCTGTTTGTATAAAAGCTTTCAGGTTTTATTCACCTCCCGAACTGATTAGCAACTAATATTTAATAAATTTCATTGACATATTAGTAACGATTTGAGTCATTGAACAGATTGATTCCGGTCATATGAAATAGCCGGAACTCCTGATATCTTTAAAAATTCTGACAATATTTTTCCAAAGCTATCCGGCAAATAATCTTTAAGACAATGGATACTAAGACAAAGAACGACCTCAACACTTTCACAGGTTCGAAATACGCTCTTCACCCGAAGAGGGAATCTATAAAGAAATCGCTTGAAGAAAGGGGAGTGAATGATGCATCTCCCTTACCAATGAACGATATTGGGCTCTTTTTGAGAAATCAAAAAATCCGCTTTTAATGATTGACAGGTCCGGATGTTTTATAAAATGCAATGATGCTACTGTAAGATTACTGGGAGCTGTCTCAAAAAATCAGATCATTAATAAACCACCTTCTTACTTTTCACCCAAATACCAACCCGATAATCAGCTTTCTGCTGTAAAAGCAAAGGAAATGATCAGGAAAGCTTACAAAAACGGACAAAATGAATTTGAGTGGATCCACAAAAGATTAGATGGCGTTCTCCTTTGTATCAGGAGTAATTTAATTTCAGTCTTCCTTCATGATTAATTTCTATGCAAAATTGCCCTTCCAATGTGAACTTAACTTTAAGCTAAGGTTAAGCTGCTGGTTTTTCTTGCGGTAATACTGCTGTACAAAAAAATTACTTGTATCATTTCAGGAATTTAGCCTCCTGTTGGATCAATTGTTGTTGGTAAACGAAATAATTTACTTCACTCTCAAAAAATATAAAGATGGGCTTCAATCAATATCATGAACCTGCAAGCGAACTTTCCGAAGAAACAAGAACGCTTGCCAGGATGTTTGCTTCACTAACAGAAGAGACCGAAGCAATAAACTGGTACCAGCAACGTATTTCTGTTGAAAAAGACCCGGATGCAATTGCCATCATGAAAGATGCACAACAGGAAGAGTTTAAACATTTCGGGATGGACCTTGAGTTCCTTCTTAGAAAAATACCAAAATGGCAAAAGGTTATTGAACCTATTTTATTCAAAAATGGCGATATAGTAAAAAAAGGTAAACAGGGTGAAAAGGCAGCCGAATAATTAAAGCGACAAAAGGCGCTCCTCCTCTGAAACTCTCATTACTTCTATATTTCATAAAAGTGAATTTACTTTTTTCTTTTTTCTGCAACGTCAGATCTTGTATAAAGGTTTTAAAGAAAAATTACTCACCCAGCCCAATCATTTTTGAATGAGCGATTGCTTCTGTACTATGTTTAAAATAACAACATAATACACCTTTGCTTTCCATTTCGAGGATCATTATTTTCACTTTTTCCGAACGGGAATCTGTAAGACACCGGATATAAACAGCGAAGATTTTTTTGGGAAAATGTTTTACAACTGATAAATAAATTTCCGGATCTTTTTGTGAATCGTCACCAAGCAACACAAAAAGCAAATGGGGAAAGTCTTCTATTACCCTGGTAATACGCATGAATTTTGTCATCAGCTCAGTTTGCCCGGATTTCCACAACTGTGGAACTTGTTTTAACTGGCTTAATAAAAAAATGCCTTTTGGTAAATTATTGACCCTGAAGAATTCAACAATAAAATCATACAGGTTCCATTCGCTTCCTGAGACATAAAAAAAAGGATTGCCGTTGTTATTAATTTGCCTGCTTTTTCGAAGCAGCTGGTAATGATTCACCACCCCTTCAAATGCTTTTCGCGTATGAGCATTTTTGGTAAGCAATTCATAGAGTCTCTTACGTAAGTTAACCGAATGGGAAATCAAAAGTGTATCATCTATGTCAGAAATAAATCCATATTGCGAGGGGAAAGGAATATAAATTTCACCCGCTTGCCGGATGTTTTGCAGCCGGTATTTTTCTTCCTCCAATTTTACTACAATGCTTTGCCATCCCTGCGCAGGAGGCATGTCAGGAAATATTTCGTACCTGAAAAAGCCATCCTCTTCCGTCTCAGTTTGATATATATTCCCTTGCCACCTGATAGAAATTTTAGCATTGGCGAAAGGAACTACCATAAACGACCTGAGCACAGAAAATAAATTTACGATGGTGTTTTTGCGATACGATTTTCGGGGCATGGGGCTTAATTTCAGCACGTGGCCCATCACGATTATTTTTTCGGGATTACCATAACCGTTATAAACTTTGATAACAGGATGGTGATTGAGCCGAAATAGAGAAAATAATTTCTGCTTTATTTTTTGTGTAAGAGATAGATCGCTTTTCATTATGTGGTATTTTTTTTGACATGACAAATACTATAAAGACAAAATGGTGCCATCTCCTCAATTGGATATATTATTTATTGTGAATCCCAAATCAGGTGGCGGCAAAAAGACCAATTGGGAAAAAATTATCCGCGATTATTTTAAATCACTTTCTTAC
>Ga0164242_10008608_pt1 | contig 11056 bp, 8 predicted proteins | sample OricomgcompostMG_FD_108783 | JGI IMG/M metagenome (GOLD analysis project Ga0164242, IMG submission 108783) | Miracle-Growth compost microbial communities from Emeryville, California, USA - Original compost - Miracle growth compost (MG) ...
CGCTCCGCGGCGACGGGCTCCTCCGCTCGGTCGTCGCTCACGGTGCCGAATTGTTCGCTCCGCCCCGCTCCCCCGCCCTGCCGCTCCGCGGCGACGGGCTCCTCCGCTCGGTCGTCGCTCACGACGCCGCTCGCATGAAGACCCTGCTGCCCAATCGCAGGTATTCCGGCTCCCCCGGTCCGGCGGGGAACATCACCGACTGATGGCTTCCGTGAAGCGGCTGCTCGGTCACCAGGAACACCGCCGCGTCGGTGACGGAGTGCGCGATGGCCACGAACTCCTCTGCCGGGTCGGCGTTCTCGTCCTCCCCGGAGGCGGGAGAATCCGCATGCGGCCCGGCGATGACGGTGGCCCTATTCTCGCTCACCTCGACATGTACGTCGACGCCGTGGTGCAAGTACGTGCCGGCCAGTCGCTCCAGGTCGATGTCCGGCGGCGGGGTGACCGGCAGCAGCGGCTCGGGCTCCGGCAGGCCGGTGAGCTCGGCGAACAGCGGTTGCCCGAAGGCCTGGAACAGTTCGGCGCCGCCGGGTCCGTTGGTCAGCAGCACGATCACGCTGCCGCTGGCGGGATGGACGCGCAGGAACGAGTACTGGCCGTGGGTGCCACCATCGTGGCCTGGCACCAGAGCATCTGCCCAGCCGTAAAGCGCCCAGGAGGCGCCGATCCCGCGCACCGATCCCGGCGACGGCACCTCGGCCTGCAGGCGCTGCATCTCGGCCACCGACTCCTCCGACAGCAACCGGGTGCCGTCCGGTGCGACGCCGCCGGCCAGGTGCATGCGCGCGAAGGAGACCAGGCCGGCCGCGTCCATGAATGGGGTGGACCCGGCCGGCCCGGCAGAATAGGGCAGCGCCCACACCGGCGCAGGTACCGCCGGTCCGTCCGCCTTGTCCGCAGCGTCAGCAATGTGGCCGATCGCCGCCCGGTGCATGATCGCCTCTTCGGGCAGAGTGCCGCCGGCGATACCCAACGGGCGCAGCAGCCGCTCGGTCAGTAGTGTCCCGTAGTCGGCGCCTCGCAGGGTTTCCAGCATCAGGCCCAGCACCGAGAAGCCGCTGTTGCAGTACGAGAACAGCGCACCGGGCTCGTGCAGCATGCCGACTTCACGCAGCGACGCGACGTACCGGGAGACGGCATCCGTGCCGCGCCCGAAGTCGGCGAAGTAGTCGCCCTGAATGCCGCTGGTGTGGGTCAGGAGGTGGCGCACGGTGATCGCGTTCGAGGCGGCCTCGTCACCGACGTCGAATCGGGGCAGGTACGTGCGGATCGGCTCGTCCAGGCCGACACGGCCCTCGTCCACGAGTTGCATCACCATCGAGGCGGTGAAGACCTTGGTGACCGATCCGATCTGGAAGTAGCTGTCGGCGGTGACGGGATAGCCGGTGGCGCGGCTGAGCACACCGGCGGCACCGGTCACCAGGTCGTCACCGCGGGCTAGGGCGAACGAAGCGCCCGGCACATCCACCCGGGCGAGTTCGTCGGCCAGCCGCTGGGTCAGTTCGTCGGACCGCTCGGACAGCGCGCGCTGAACCACGGCAGGAGTGTTCATAGTTTTGCACGCTATCCGGACCGCGCGGCCCCGGCATGGTCGTGCAGCATGATTTGCCCATCCCCGCGTGGGTTCACAGCACCACCGAGCGAACCCGTCCTCGACCGGCGTTCGCCGTCCTCGACTCCGCTATCTCGATTCGCCGGGCACTCATCCCACCCGATCGTCTCCAGCGCGACCACGACGCAGAGCGCGTCCCGACAGCTGCCCAGTCGGTGCCCCGTCGGTGAACACGACAACGCCATTGATGAGCACGTGCCGCATCCCCACGGCGTAGCGATGCGGATCGGCGTAGGTCGAGCAGTCGGCGAACACGGCAGGATCGAAGATCGCCACATCGGCATAGGAACCCTCCCGAAGCACTCCCCTGCCCACCAGCCGCAGGGTGTCGGCGGGCAGGCTCGTTGCCCGCCGAATCGCCTCGGGCAAGGGAAGAACGCCGTCCCGGACATAACGGCCCAGGGTCCGGGCGAACGCGCCATACGCCCGAGGATGCGTGGGGGTCTTGTTGAACGGCGCCTCCGCCGACGGCGCCTCGGAATCGGAGCACACGGACACCCACGGGCGCTGCAGCCCGAGACGGATGTTGCGCTCGGACACGATGAAGTACGCAGCCATCTGGTCGGGCTCCTGGCGGATGAGATCGAGCAGCGTGTCGATCGGGTCGTGGTCGTGACGCTCCCTGCTGACCGCGGCGAGCGTCTTGCCGCTCACCTGTGGTTCCACACCGCCGAGGATCATCACGCCGTCTGCACCGCCGGAGTCCAGGTAGAGGTTCTGCCAGTCCGCCGCGGGCTCGGCGATACTCCGCTTGATCGCTTCCCGCGTCGCCTGATCGCCCAGCCGGCGCAGCAGGGCGCCTCGGCCACCGTCGTGGAATCGGGGAGGTATGCACGCGGCCAGGCTCGTTGAACCCGCCTCGTACGGATACATGTCCGCAGTGACCGACATGCCCTCGGCGCGCGCGGACTCGACGAGATCGATCGCGTCCCCCATGGCCGACCAGTTCTCCCGGCCCGCCGCCTTCAGGTGGTAGATCTCCGCCCGCGCGCCCGTGGTGCGAGCGATGCTGATGAGTTCCTCGATCGCGGGCAGCAGTCGGCTGCCTTCGTCGCGGATGTGCGAGATGTACAACGCATCGTGCCGGGCAAGTACCCGCGCCCACGCGGCGAGCTCCTCGGTGGATGCGTAGTTGCCGGGCGCATAGATCAGTGCCGAGCCGACGCCCAGCGCTCCGGCGCGCAGTTCCTCGTCGAGGAGTGCACAGGCTTCGGCCAGTTCGGCTTCCGTCAGCGCGCGGGCGTCCGCGCCGGCGTGAATCAGACGGAGGTTGTGGGCACCGACGAAGCTCGCGACGTTCGGGCCGACCCCCTTGGCCTGCAGGTGGTCGAGGAAATCACGCAGGTGGGGAAATGCCGTGCGAACACCGGGTTCCTGCGGCTCGTCGGCGAGCAGGTCGGTCAGCTTGCCACGGACCGGACCGAGCGAGATTCCTTCGCCGAACACCTCGGTGGTCACGCCCTGGTACAGGTCTGATAGGCCCCTGGGGTCCTGTTGCAGCGTGCCGTATGCATGGCTGAGCACGTTGATGAATCCGGGAGCTACCACGCAACCCTCGGCGTCGAGGACGGCGCCACCGGTATTCGGCACCTGCCCGACGGCGACCACCCGGTCACCCGCGATGGCGACGTCCGCTCGGCGGAGCGGGCCTCCGGTGCCGTCGGCAACCAGGCCACCGCGCACGATCAAGTCAGTCGTTGCCATGGGAACTCCTCTCGTCACGCGATCCGGGCCGCCACGCCGCCTGTGACGAAACGTCGGCTCGGTAGGCGATCTCCGGCGTGAGGTAGTGGCGCAAATCCTGCGGCATCGCGGTCCTATTGTCTGTTCAGCGGTCCGAGGCTGGCGCGCAGCCCGGCGTTGGCCAACTGGTAGGCGACCACGATCAGCCCGACCACCTCGCCCGGGTCGGCCAGGTCACGTTCGATGGTGTGCGCCGAGGTCCGCTGGACCCCGGGTATCGCCTCCGCGAGTTCGGCGGCGGTGATGGTCGGCATGTCGATGGCCAGCCGTAGATGCTCCGGAATCGCCATGGGACGCACCGAATCGGCGGTGCGCACCGCGCGTGCCGCGCCGTCCCGGATCGCGTCGGCGGCCACCGACGGGGCCACTGAGTCCGCGGCGGAGAACCCGTGGGCGCGTTTGGTCTGCACCGTGGTCACGCCGGGAAACGTCGAGGCGGCCAGCTCGGTGATGACGTCGTCGCCGGTGACGAGGCCGACTGGGACGCCCAACGCGCCGGCCTGCAGCGCATTCACTTCGGCTTCGCTGACGCGCATACCGTTGAGCCGGACCTCTCGGAAGTAGCCGGAGAACGTGTGCGCCAACACCCCTGGCCCGCCACCCGGCGCGTGGTAACCCACGAACAGGGCCAGGTCGTGTTCCGCGGCCAGACCCTCGGCCATGCAGTTAAGCTTGGGAGTTCCGAACAGCAGCCGCGCCCTCGGGTCGAGGTCGGCGTGGATGAGGTTGTCCATGGTGCCGTGCGAGTCGTTGACCAGCACCGTATCGGCGCCGCCGTCGAAGGCGCCGGCGATGGCGGCGTTGGTCTCGGCCGTCATCAGCTCCTGGGCACGGGGGTACCCGTGGCCGCCGCGCACGATCTGGTCCATCGTGGCGACACCTGCGACGCCCTCCATGTCCACCGAGATATAGACCTTCATCCGTCGAACCCCTTCCCTCACAACGCTATCGGTTCCAGCACCGGGCCCTGAGTGAGCACTCGGCCGCGGCCGGGACGTGCCAGCACTTCGCCGTCATCCACGAGGATCTCCCCGCGTCCGATCACGTAGCGTGGCCAGCCGGCGGTATCGCGCCCGTCGTATACCGAATAGCCGGCGCGGGAGATCATCCTCCGGCCGTCGATCACCCTGCGCCGCAAGGGATCGAGCACCACCAGGTCGGCGTCCGAACCGACGGAGATCGCCCCCTTGCGCGGATACAGCCCGAACAGGCGAGCCGGATTGGTCGACGTGACGGCCGCGAGTCTGGCCAGGTCAATGCGTCCGGCCGCAACGCCGTCGGCATACAGCAACGGCACCATCGTCTCCAGTTCGGCGATGCCCTTGCGCACACCGGCGACGTCCAGGGTGGGGTCGATCTTGTCCGACAGGCTCCAGGGTGCGTGGTCGCTGGCGACCGTGTCGATACTGCCGTCGGCCAGACCGCGCCACAGGGCGTCGACGTCGTGCCGGGTCCGCAGCGGCGGCATGCCGGCGTACTTGGCGCCGTCAGCGGCGCCATGGACGTCCGCGGTGAGTTCCAGGTACACCGGCCGGGTCTCGGTGTACACCGGTAGCCCAGAGGCGCGCGCGTCACGGGCGGCACGCAGCGCGCGGGCACCGGACAGGTGCACCAGGTACACGGGTGCCCCGGTGAGCTCGCAGATCGCGATCACCCGTTGCACGGCGGCCAGCTCGGTGATCTCCGGGCGGCTGTCCGGATAGTGCTGCACCGCTCCGCGGCCGGAGTCGATCAGCGCATGGGTGGCGTGATCGATCAGTGGGCCGTCCTCGCAGTGCACCATGGTAAGCATCCCGGACCGTCCGGCGAGTTCGATCGCGGCAACCACCTCCGCGCCGCCGCGGTCGAGGAACAGCGTGACGGTCTTCAGGCTGCGGTGCCCGGCGCGGGCGAGTTCGGCGATGTCGTCCAGGGTGTGCTCGTCGGGCAGCACGAACGAAGGGTGTACCAGGAAGTCCACCGCGGCGTCCGCGGCGCAGGCGGCCACATCCCGGGCCGTCGCGGCCGCCATCGTCTCGCCCTCGACCTCCGGGAAGGCCATGTGCCCCACCGTGGTCACCCCGCCCGCGGCCGCCGCCCTCGTCCCGGTGGCTACGTCGTCGACGAACCCGGCGGCCGGGGTGGTCGCCAGGTGCACGTGCACGTCGACGGCACCCGGCAGGACCACGCAGCCAGCGGCATCCAATTCGCGGGCTCCGCGCAGCCCATCGCCGATTCCGGCGATCGCCCCGCCGGTGATCCCGATGTCCGCCCGCGAGATGCCGCCCGGCGTGACGACGGTCCCGCCGCGGACGGCGAGGTCGAAGCCGGCCGTGATCACTCCCGGTGCGCCGCTGACGCCGTCGCCCCGGGCCCGTCGGCCGGCAACCGATTCCCCAGGCGGAGCCCCCAGCGCAGTGCGTCCACCTCGCCGCTCTCGTTCCGCAGGAAAACCCCTGCCGGCTCGGCCGGATCCTCATCGGTGGCGACCAGATCCGGCCCGACGAAGCGCAGCCGCAGTTCCGGGCCGTCCAGCGACGGCTCCTGCGGATAGTGATTCTGGGCAAGCAGCACGTCGCCGTCGCGGCGCACCCGGACGTAGGCGTCGCCGGTGCCGAAGTCGCCGGTCAGCGTATCGATGTCATCCGGTGCCGGAACGTTCGCCAGGGGCGCGGAATCGACTCCCAGCACCCGGGTGAGCGCCCAGGCGAGTATCTGTTGGCCCAGTTTCTCCCCGGGCCGGGCGTTGGTCAGCGTGGTGACCGCGAACTCTGCCTCGGGCACCATGGCGAACGCCGAGAGCTGCAGGTAGGAGACGTTGCCCCCGTGCGCCACCAGGCGCAGGCCGGCGCGCTCGCGGAGCAGCCAGTTGATGCCCACACCCATCGCGGGATTCATGCTGCTGCGCGGTCGGCGCATCATCTCGCGCGTGGCCGTGTCGATCGGCGGGGTCCGGCCATCGACACACCGGCCGGTGAGTTGGAACCTGGCGTAGGTCAACTGGTCCCGTACCGAGGAGAGCACACCGCCGGTGGGAGTGAAGCTGCGGGGCAGTGGCCAGTCCGGCACCGGCACCTGCTGCCCGTCGAGCTGATGATGGCCGACGGCGTGCCGCCGGTTGGCCACCTCGGAGGGGAACAGGAACGTGTTCGTCAGACCGAGCGGCTCGAGAACGATGCTACGCAAAAGCTTCTCGTAACTGTCACCGGCGAGCACCTCGATGAGCCGCGCGGCGACGACCATCGAGAGATTGTTGTAGGAGGCTCGGTCGCCGGGCGGGGTGTGCTGGGGCACCACCGGCAGTTGCTCGGCGACGGCGCGGGCGAACGCGTCGTCGCCGGGCCCGGTGTCGAAGAAGACGTCGCCAACCCACCCCGCGGTGTGGGTGAACAGGTCCGCCGTCCGGACCGCCGCGCGCTGCTCGCGCAGTTCCCCGGGGCAGTCCAGGACCTCGGGCAGGTACTCGTGCACCGGCCGGTCCAGGTCGAGCAGCCCGCGCTGTACCAGTGACATGGCCAGGGTCGCGGTGAAGGTCTTGGAGGTCGATCCGATCATGAAAAGCGTGTCGGCGTCGACGGCAAGGGGGTCGGCGAGGCTGGTGACGCCGGTGCAGGCCACCGTGTCGACCCCACGATGGGTGATGCCGACGGCAGCGCCGGGAACGCCGAGTTCCTCGGCGGTGGCCGTCAGGTATTCCTGCAGTTCCGCCTGCAGGTCGGTGGTCGACACATCAGCTGACGCAGCGGTGACGGAGGTTCCCATGATCCGCGACGCTAGCGGCCGACCGAGGGCCGGTCATCGTTGCCGGGCACCAACGCACCAACCTCGGGTGGGCCGTGGGCACCATCGAGTCTGGACGAGCGGTCCAAACGGATCGGTCTCTTGGTCGGTGGATCAGGAGGTGGTTGCTCGTTCTGCGGGCGGTCCATTGCTCGGAAGCGCAGGGCTGACGGCACCAGCACGCTATCAGCCCGGCGCCGAGCGTGGCCATGCCCCCGCCGATGATCGTGGCGACCGAACCGGAGGTGGCGCCGGCAACCAGGCCGCCGCGCAGGTTGCCCAGTTCCGGCCCGGCCACCCCAACCAGGTGGTCCAGCGCACCGACCCGGCCGCGCAGCCGGTCCGGCACCGCGAGTTGCACGACCGTGCCCCGGGACACCACGCTCACCGAGTCCGCTGCCCCCGCGACCGCGAGGGTCGCCAGCGTCGCCCACAGCGCCGAGACCAGCCCGAACGCCAGCAGCGCCAGCCCCCACACGGCGATGCTCACCAGCATCACCACCACCTGCCGGTTCAGCCGCGTGTAGGCGCCGGAAAACACGGTGGCGATCACCCCGCCGACGGCCATCGCCGTCAGGAAAAGCCCCAGGGCGCGCGGATCGTCACCGAACCGCTCCGCGTTGATCAGCGGGAACAACGAGACCGGCATGGCCGGGATGGTGGCCACCAGATCGCCCAGCATGGTCGCCCGCACCACTGGGTTGCGCACCACCAGCGTCAGCCCCTCATGGACGGCACGCAGCCCGCGGGGGGTCCGCCCGCCGCGGTCGATGCCCTCGGGAGGCATCGGCGGCAGCCGAAGGACTCCGTACAGCGAGCCGACAAAGGTGACGGTGTCCACCGCGAAGCACGCCGTCACCCCCCACTGCGCGACGATCAGCCCGGCGATGCTCGGCCCGATGAGCATGCTGGTCTGGAACGAGATCATGGTCAGCGCCAGCCCGGCCGAGACCAGCTGCGGGGACAGGAGTCTGGGCACGAACGTCTTACTGGCCGGGGCTCCGACCGTACCCAGCCCGGACTGCAACCCGACCAGCACCAGCACTGCCCACAGCTGGCCGCCGGTGGCCGAGTCGGCGGTGAGCAGGGCGGCGGTGACGATCTGCCCGGACCTGGTCGCCATCACCAGGCGCCGGCGGTCCCGGCTGTCGGCCAGCTGCCCGCCGACCAGCGCGGCCACCAGCATGGGGATCACCCGGGCAAGTCCGACCATGCCGGTCCACACCACGCTGCTGGTGAGCTGCCAGACGTAGAACAGCACCGCAAATGTCGACAGCTGTGAGCCCATCGACGAGAGCACCCCGGCCAGCCAGAGCCGCCGGAAGTCGGCGCTGGCGCGCAGCGGACGCAGGTCGATCAGGATGCCGGGCATCGATGCTCAGCTGCTCTGGAACTCGGACGGTAGTTGCTCTTCGACCCGGTCGGTGAAGCTGCGCGCGCCCAGCACGGCTCGGACGTCGTCGACGACCCTGGTGAGCGGATAGGGGATCTCCCGCTCGATCTGCCGCACCGCCTCCTCGGTGGCGTGCCACTCCGCCTCCATCAGCGGCACCAGCGCCCGCCCCCGGTCGGTGAGGGTGACCCGGCGGGTGCGGGCGTCGTCGCCGGGTGCGGACTGCGCCAGACCCTGCTTGCGAAGGGCGGTGACGGTCTGGCTGGCCGCCGAATGGGTACGGCCGGTCAGCTCGGCGAGCTCGCGGATGGTCAACGAGCGGTGACGGGCGAGCAGGATGAGCGGGCCCACGAACCGGGGCCGCACCTCGGTGATGCCGCGCCGGCGGTACAGCTCGGCGATCTGCTCGTCCATGTCCGCCAGCAGTCGGTGCAAGGACTGCCAGTGGGACGGTTCCAGCGGCTCGGGGTCCGGCGCTGGGGGGATGTTCGGACGCGTCACCCCGGCATCGTAACAGTCCTTATATAAGTACTGTTATACCTGTCTATCGGTCAGGTGGCCGCCCGCAGCCGGATCGAGATGCTGCGCGCCTCCGGTCGCAGCAGCTCGTCCGGCCAGACGTCGGGCCCGCAGGCCCGGGAGCCGAGGCCGCACTGCGCGGCGTCCAGGTAGAGGTAGGTGTCATCGCCCGCGACCAGTTCGTGCGGGTGGCCGGCGAGGTCGAGTTGCTGGGCGGTGAACCGGGTCAGGGTGAAACCGGGTCGGCGCCCCCGGGTGTCGGGTTCGGCGTCCAGCTGCAGCCAGGGCGCCCCGGCCGCGCGAATGGTCAGCGACCGCAGGTCGCTGCGGTGCCCCGTCTCCTGCGGTCGCGAATACCGGACCGTCAACTCCTCCAGCGGCGCGTCGAAACGGCCCACCCGCACGGCACGCCGGCTGTCCGGGTAGGACTCCCCCGGGCCGGTGCCGAACCAGGCGGCGCCGTCGACGTCGCCGGGCAGGTCGAACCGCAGCCCGATGCGCGGCCAGATCATGTCCCATCCGGTGCTCGGCAGGACGTCCACGCGCAGGAACAGCTCGCCGTCGCGCAGCTCCCAGTGCTCGTCGGTGTGCACGCACGGCCGCCGGTCGGCTGCGGCCCATCGGCGCCGCACCGAAAGTTCACGATCGCTCGCCCGTTGCTCCAGTACGCGCCCCTCCAGCCGGTCCAGGCCCGCACGACGCCAGACGTCCGCGTGCGGCGGGGCGGGCTCGCCGCGACCGTTCCCGGCCCACGGGTCGGCACGCTCGTAGGAGCCGAAGCTGGCGCCGCGGTCGTTGTCGGTGGGGCCGCGCCACAGCTCCAGCCGGGGCCCGGCCACCGGACGGCCCGCAAGCTGGCCGAGTGCACCACCGGTGAACTCCGCCGGGCCCAGCGTCAGCCGGTCGCCGGTCACCGTCCGCCACTGCGCCGGAGCGGTGACGGCGACGCGGCGCGGTGAGGCGTGCGCCGCACCACCGCCGGTCGCGACGGTGGCGGACACAGCGGCGGTGGCGGTCAGATCGTGCTGGGTGAAAGAGATCTCGTGGCCGGCCGGCGCCCAACTGGTCGCCTCCCGGAGGACGGCCCGGACGGTGAGCCACAGCTCCCCGGTCGTTCCCGCGGCGGGCCGTGCCTCCTGCAGCGCGGCTTCGAGGGGGCCGGCCAGATCGACCGTCCGCTCGGCACCCGCCGGCACCCGATCCACGGTGACGCCGCCGCTACCGACGGATTCCCCGTCCCGCTCGAGAAGCCAGTGGAACTCCAGATCGGCGGTGTCCGTGGCGTGCCGGCGGTTCGTCACCGTCAGCCGCGGCCCGGCGCCATCCGGACCCTCCGTCACCGCCATCCGCACCGGCGCCCACACCTGCTTGAACTCCCACAGGCCCGGCGTCGGCGTCGAGTCCGGCAGCACCAGCCCGTCCATCACGAAGTTGCCGTCGTGCACGACCTCGCCGAAATCGCCGCCGTAGCCGAAGAACTCGCGACCCTGCGCATCACTGGTACGGATCCCGTGGTCACGCCACTCCCAGACGAACCCGCCATGCAGCCGCGGGAAGCGCCGCACCAGCTCCTCGTAGCGATCCAGGGCGCCCGGACCGTTGCCCATCGCGTGCGCATACTCGCACCAGACGAACGGCTTGCCGCGCTGCCGGGCGGATTCGGGGATGCTGCAGCCGAGCAGCGGGACGCGGGAATCGTCGTCACCGATGGCCACGCACTCGGCGAGGGACGGATACATCCGCGAGTACACGTCGGTGTAGGCGCCGGTGTAGTCGCCCTCGTAGTGCACCGGCCGCCCGGGGTCGCGGTCGTGCACCCAGGCGGCCATCGCGGCCAGGTTGCGTCCGGTCCCGGCCTCGTTGCCCAGCGACCACATCACCACGCTGGGATGGTTCTTGTGGGCCTCGACGGTGCGCTCGATCCGGTCCAGGTACACCTCGCGCCAGGCCGGATCGTCGCTGGGGTTGCCCGCCCAGCCGCCCTGCTCGAAGCCGTGCGTCTCCAGATCGCACTCGCAGATCACCCACAG
>Ga0164242_10008609_pt1 | contig 11056 bp, 12 predicted proteins | sample OricomgcompostMG_FD_108783 | JGI IMG/M metagenome (GOLD analysis project Ga0164242, IMG submission 108783) | Miracle-Growth compost microbial communities from Emeryville, California, USA - Original compost - Miracle growth compost (MG) ...
GCCGAGGGTTGCTTCCCGTACTCGAGGGAGGCGATGAGGCTCACATTCTCTGATGTCCCAGAGAACGAGATCCGGACCATGCTCGGTGCGACGGCGGCCGAAGTGTACGGATTCGACCTGGAATTCCTGCAGGGTTTCGCCGACCGGGTGGGACCGACGGTCGACGAGGTCGCGCAGCCGCTGGAAAAGCTGCCTCGCGTACCGGAAGACACGTACAGCGCCGTATTCGATCAGGGGCCAGAATCGCGAAGGCTTCTCGACTCGAAGTAGAGGCGTTGTCCTGACGCTCTCGACGGGAGCTAAGGTCTGCTGCGCGATTGAGCAACCGCGTGGACCCAGTTCGGGCAGCGGCTCCCGAGGCAGGCGGCCTCGTCCGGGCGTGCCGCCGGGTCCGTTACTGCTGGAGTAGACCTGCGGTGAGCAGGCAGAGCCCGATGACAGTGGCGATGATGCCGGCGCGGCGATTCCCCCGCGTATCGGACGGTAGGTGCGGGACGTAGCGCAGCGTGTTGATAAACCGTAATGCGGCAGCCGGCTTCCAGGTGAGTGCGAGGCCGCTCGCTGCCACGATGACTCCGACGAACACCAGCGCTACCACAGCCTGACGCTACCCACACCGCTGGAGCCGCAATCAGCACTGGGTCGGTGAGAACGTGCAGCACCGTCAAGGCGACCGCGGGGATCTGGCTTGAGTGCGCCCGGCAGGGATCGAACCTGCGACCAAGTGCTTAGAAGGCACCTGCTCTATCCGCTGAGCTACGGGCGCGTGTGCGCACCGAGCATACGGACCTGTCTCATCCGATGGTGTTGTCTGCCAGGCACTGCCGGCCACGTTCGATCAGCAGGTCGACGCCGTCGCCCATCGAACGGAAGTCTTGTCCGCCCATCGCGCCGGCCTTCGAGCGAGCGACGATTCCCTGGATCACGACCGCGAGCTTGAAGTAGCCGAATGCCACGTAGAAGGGCAGCCGGTCGAGGTTACGGCCGCTGACCCGTGCGTACCGTTCGGCGACCGCGGTGCGGTCCGGGAACCCCGGCAACCGGGTGATGGCCGGGATCACCCGGGACAGCGCCATGGTGAGTTCATCCTCGTCGGCCCGCTGCTGCCAGTACACCAGCGTCACCCCCAAGTCCGCGAGAGGGTCGCCGAGGGTCGACATCTCCCAGTCGAGAACCGCTGCGATCCGGCCGGTCTGGTCCGGATCCAGCACGCAGTTGTCGAGCCGGTAGTCGCCATGCACGATTGCGTTCGCGGATGTCGCCGGCAGCGCAGCCGCCAGACTCGCCGCCAGTGCCTCGACGGCGGGCTGCGGCTCGTCCACCGATGCCGCCGATTGCTGCGTCCAGCGACGGACCTGCCGGGCCAGATACCCGTCGGGTCGGCCGAAATCGCTGAGCCCGACGCGGTCGTAGTCGATGGCATGCAGCGCTGCGAGCGTGTCGACGAGGCGTTCGGCGACGAGGGCGTGGTCCGCCTCGGTATCGGCGTACCCGGCCGGGAACGCATCGCGCACGATGTGCCCGCGGACCCGCTCCATCACGTAGAACGGCTGCCCCAGCAACGCGCCGGTCGGCTCGACCGCAGCGAGCCCCGGGACCGGGAAGTCGGCCGGTCCCAGCTGGCCGATGATGCGCGACTCGCGCAGCATGTCGTGCGCGGTGGGGAGAACGTGGCCGGTCGGTGGCCTGCGCAGGATCAGCTCGCCGTCCCCGGCCTTGACCAGGTAGGTGAGGTTCGACTTGCCACCGGAAATCAGCGACACCGCACACGACGCCCAGCGGTCGTCCCCGGTCTGCTCGGCGAGCCACGGTCCCACCACGGACGGGGGCGCGCCGAGGGCCACCGGGTCGTCGGTCATACGCCTTTCTACCGTCTCGGGACCCGGTCCGCGACAACCACCGGGGCGCGAACCACACGGATTTGCCACCTGACAGACTCGCCCCCATGCGCGTGCACCTCGGCTCCGATCACGCCGGCCACGAACTGCGGTTACAGCTCATCGCCGAACTCCGCGAGCATCAGCACGAGCCGGTTGACCACGGGCCGGCAAGCTACGACCCGGACGACGACTACCCCGCGTTCTGCATCGCGACGGCCGAGGCGGTGGCGGCCGACCCGGGCAGCGTCGGGGTGGTCATCGGCGGGTCCGGCAACGGCGAGGCGATCGCCGCCAACAAGGTCGACGGGATTCGCTGCGCACTGGCCTGGACTGAGGAGGCGGCGACGTTGGCGCGCGAGCACAACGACGCCAATGTGCTGTCGCTGTCCGCGCGGCTGTACCCGGCGGAGCTCGCTTCCCGGCTGCTCGCCACATTCCTGGCGACGCCGTTCAGCGGACAGGCTCGGCACGTCCGGCGGATCACGCAGCTCGCCGACTACGAGCGTTCACGCCGGTTGTGACCGCGTGCCCGAAGGCCACACACTGCACCGGGTCGCGCGGCAGCACGGGGCGCTGCTGACCGGTCGCCGGGTCCGGGCGGACAGCCCGCAAGGGCGGTTCGCCGCTGGTGCTCGGCGCATCGATGGGAACACCGTCGGCCTGGTCGAGGCCTACGGCAAGCACGTGTTCTACGAGATCGGCGCAGCTGCGACGAGCCTGCTACACGTTCACCTCGGTCTGTACGGGAGCTTCCGGGACGGGCCGGCGCCGGCGCCGCCACCGCGCGGCGCCGTCCGACTGCGGCTGTGCACCGACGAGCACTGGATCGAGCTGCGTGGCGCCACCGCGGCCGAGTTGATCACTCGCCCGGAGCGGGACGCGATCGTGGCCCGGCTCGGTCCCGATCCGCTGCGGCGGGACGCGAACCCGCAGGCATTCGTCACCCGGGCCGGCGCGAGCCGGGCGCCGATTGCCACCCTGCTGATGGACCAGCGGACGCTGGCGGGGGTCGGCAACGTCTATCGCGCCGAACTGCTCTACCGGGCCGGCATCGAGCCGCATCGGAGTGGCCGGGACGTCGGAGCCGGCGCGCTTGCCGGCCTCTGGACCGATGCCGTCCGCCTGATGCGCGCCGGCTTGCGCACCGGCAGGATCGTGACCACGGATCCGGCCGACCGCGATCACCCGCGCGGGCCGGTTCGACCGGAGGACGCCCACTACGTCTATCGGCGGCACGGCTTGCCCTGCAGACGCTGCCGGACCGAGATCCGAAAGGTCGAGCTCGCTGGCCGAAACCTGTTCTGGTGCCCGATTTGTCAGCATTGACGCCGTCTCGATGATCTTGGCCTTAAAGCACCTGCATCGCTAGGGTCGCGACCATGGACCGACGGGCTCTGCGGCGTTGGCGGCGTGAGCTCGACGAGCGCACGCGCGGGCCGATTCGTTGGCTGCGACTCGACGAGGGTCGTGGCGCCCTGTTGTTGCTCGCGCTGTCCACGGTCGTTCTCGGGGCGTGCGTAGCCGGGTTCGGTGCCTCGACCGTCCCGACTGCCGCTCTGGTACTCCCGATCATTCTCGGGGTGCTGAGCCTGCGGCTGCGCCAGCTGCGGCTGCTGTTGGCCGCCAGCGCCGTGATGACGGTGATCGTCTACTCCACCAACGACGTGAACGATGCGCGTATCGGCGTGCTGCTGCTGCTGATCGTGGTTGCCGTGGTGTCGTACTACACCGTCGCGATGCGGGAGGGGCTCGGCATCGTCGGAACCCGCGGCGACAGCATGCTCGGTGACCTGCGCGCCCGACTGCTGGCGGCTGCTCGGCTCGCCCGGCTGCCCGCCGGCTGGCACGTCGAGGTCGCGTCGCGCGTCTCCGGTGGTAGCGCCTTCGGTGGCGATTTCGTCGTGTCGTGCGCGGACGGCGACAGCTGGGAAGTGGTCCTGGTCGACGTGTCCGGCAAGGGAGTGAACGCGGGTACCCGGGCGCTGCAACTGAGCGGAGCGCTGGGTGGACTGCTCGGTGCGGTTCCACCGGAAGAGTTCCTGGAGAAGGCGAATCAATACCTGCTGCGGCAGAACTGGCGGGAGGGTTTCGCGACCGCCGTACACCTGGCGCTCGATGTCCGCACCGGCGCGTACGTGCTCCGCTCGGCCGGTCATCCGCCGGCGGCGAGGTTCACCGCCGGAGACGGCGCCTGGTCGCTCGCGGATGCCGAGGGACCGGTACTCGGCCTGCTCCCGGACGCCACGTACATCGCGGCCAGCGGGACCCTGCTCGGGGGCGACGCGCTGTTGCTGTACACCGACGGTCTGGTGGAGATCCCCGGCCGCGACCTGAGTTTGGGGATCGACAAGCTGCTCGGCGAGGCGACCCGGTTGGTCATCAACGGTTTCGCCGGCGGCGGTGAGCGGCTGCTGCGTCAGGTCGCTCCGGGGGCCACCGACGATCGCGCCGTGCTCGTGCTCTGGCGTTCCTGAGACCGACCGGCCGCCCCGTTAGTCGTCGGGTGCGTCCTGCGGCGCCGGCAGCGTGAGCCGGATCAGTGTTCCGCCCTCCGGGGCTCGTTCGGCGACGACGGAGCCGCCGTGCTCGCGCGCCGTCTGCGCGACGATCGATAGCCCGAGGCCACTGCCAGGAAGCTCCCGGGCCGAACGGGCGCGGTAGAACCGCTCGAACACGTGCGGCAGGTCCTCGTCGGCGATCCCGGGGCCCTGGTCGGCGACGACGACGGTTCCGTCCCGGAGGCCGACGAAGACCTCGCCGCCGGGTGGGCTCCACTTCAGCGCGTTGTCCAGCAGGTTGGTGACCGCCCGCTCGAGCATCATCGGTCTTCCGCGGACTTCGCACGGATGCAGGTCGGTGACGACGGTGACCTGGGGTGCCCGCAACCGAGCCCGGCGTACCGCTCGATCCACGATTTCGGTGAAGTCGAGGTCCTGCGGCTGGGTACCGCTGTGCCCGGGCTCGTCCCGCGCGATCGCGGTCAGGTCTCCGACCAGGGTGGTGAGTTCAGCCGTCTGCGCGGTGAGGTCCGACAGCAGCCGGCCCCGGTCTTCTGGCGCCAGTACGCGACCCGAGGCGGGATCCTCCCGGGCCAGCAGTTCCAGGTTCGTCCGCAGGCTGGTCAGCGGGGTACGCAGCTCGTGCCCGGCGTCGGCAACGAGTTGCCGCTGCCGATCCCGGCTGCGGGCGAGCGAGGCCAGCATCGTGTTGAACGCCCCCGCCAAGCGGGCCACTTCGTCGTCGTGGGCACCACGTCCGGTGAGCGTTAACGGGGCAAGGTCGTCGGTCTGGGTGACCCGCTCTGCCGCCGCGGTCAGATCGCGCACCGGCGACAGGCCGGCCCGCGCCACCCCGATGCCGACCGCCGCCGCCAGCGCGGTGCCGCCGCCGCTGACCACGAAGAGCAGCAGCGCCAGTTTGTGCAGCGCCTCATCCTGACCGCTGAGATCTTGCGCGACCTGCAACGCGATCCCGGAAGCCCACGGCTGCGTGATCATCCGTAGGTGCTGGCCCTTCACCGTCACGTCGCGCAGCAGCGCCCCGCGTTGACCGCGTGCGACGGCTATGTCGTCACTGCTCACCGGCAGGCCCAGCTTCTGTGACGGGGGAGCGGTGCTCGCGCCGTCGGCGTAGACGGCCTGCAGCGGCAGTGCCACCCCGGTCACGGGGGATATCTGGTTGAAGTCGAGGACCGGACCGCTGGTGACGGCGCTCGCCTCGCGTACCAGCGACGCGTCGGTCTGGTCGGTCAACTGGCGCTGGATCACCAGCCATGCGGCCACGCTGACCAGCACGACGGCCCCCAGCACCGCCATCGCGACCAGGGCCGCGATACGGCGGCGCAGCGCGAACGGCGGCAGCCGGACCCGACGCGAGCCTTCCCGCGCGCCGTCGACGCGCCCGCTGGTCAGCGCCGCCGGTGGGTCGGCACTGACGTGGTCGGTACTCACGGGGGCGTGTCGCGCAGCACGTAGCCGACCCCCCGCACGGTGTGGATCAGCCGGGACTCGCCCTCGGCCTCGAGCTTGCGGCGCAGGTACCCGATGTAGACCTCCAGCGAGTTGCTCGAGTACTCGAGCGAGAAGCCCCAGACCCGCTCCACGATCTGTGCGCGGGTGAGCACCTGTCGTGGATGCTCCAGCAGCATCTCCAGCAGGTTGAACTCGGTCACGGTGAGACTGAGCGGGCGCTCGCCGCGGCGTACCTCACGGGTGACCGGGTCCAGCGTCAGGTCGGCGAACTCCAGCACCGTGGAGGCATCGTCTCCGGACGGGCGTCGCCGCAACAACGCCCGCAGCCGCGCGAGCAACTCCTCCAGCGCGAATGGCTTGACCAGGTAGTCGTCCGCCCCGGCGTCGAGCCCCACAACCCGGTCGCTGATGCCGTCGCGGGCGGTGAGCATGAGCACCGGAATATCGGATCCGTCGGCACGCAGTCGGCGGCATGTCGCCAGACCGTCCAGGCGCGGCATCAGCACGTCGAGCACGATCACGTCCGGCGGGCTGGTGCCGATCGCCGCCAGCGCCCGCTCCCCGTCGGATGCCAGGCTGACCTCGTACCCTTCGAACCGGAGTGAACGGGCAAGCGAGTCACGGACGGCAGGTTCATCATCGACGACGAGGACATGCATGGTCCCAGCCTGCCACCGCAGCGGCGCGGTCCGCACCGGTCGCGTCCGACTCAGGCTGTTCTCAGCACCGGCTCAGTGCCGGCTCAGTGCTCCGACGCACAGTGGTACGACACGGGAGAAGGGGATCGGCGCCAGATATGACGCGAGGCGAGCACGAGTTCGACGATGATCCACGCGCTGGCGATGCCGCCGCGCCGGGGGTGCCGCCGCAGGTGAGCGAAGTGGCCCAGTCCGAGCCTGATGTGGGCCCGGCGCGACCGTGGTGGGGTGAGCCCTGGGGCGAGGGCGGCGCCGACGTCACCGCCGCGTCGGCAGCGGTTCCGCCCGCCGGCGGCGACACGGAGGTGCTGGCCGCGGACGGTGGTGGCAACGGCGGGCACCAGCGGCATCGTCGCGGGATGCGCACACCGTTGCTGGTACTCGCGGTCATCGCTGGCATCGTGCTGTTCACCGGGATCGGCGCCGCCATCGGTGTCAAGGTCGGGGACGACGGGAACTCCAACAACGCTGACCTCACCGTCAACAAGTCCGCCAAGACGGCGACCGCGCCGGTGGTCACCGCCAGCGGCACCACCAACGTCGAGGCGGTTGCGGCGGCGGTACAGCCCGCCGTCGTCTCCATCTCCGAGCGGACTTCGCAGCTGGAGGGGACCGGCTCCGGCGTGGTCATCGACGCCACCCACGGCTACATCCTGACCAACAACCACGTCGTCTCCGCGGCCGCGGCCGGGCGCGGCAAGATCGTGGTCACCACCAACGACGGGCGAGACGCGCCCGGCACCATCATCGGGCGTGACCCGAGCTCGGACATCGCGGTAGTGCAGATCGAGCTCGACAATCTGACGCAGGCGCAGATCGGCGACAGTGACGGGCTCAAGGTAGGCCAGACGGTGGTGGCCTTCGGGTCCCCGCTCGGCCTGCAGGGCACCGTGACGTCCGGCATCGTCTCCGCACTGGACCGGCCGGTCTCGACCGAGGACAGCAGCGACGGGAGCGCCAGCACCCAGGCGACGATCGACGCCATCCAGACCGATGCGGCGATCAACCCAGGTAACTCCGGCGGTCCACTGGTCGACGGCGCCGGCAAAGTGATCGGGATCAACTCGGCGATCGCCACCACCGGGACCAGCGTGCAGGGCAGTGAGTCCGGCAACATCGGCGTCGGCTTCGCGATCCCGATCAACGAGGCGATGGATACCGCGGAGCAGATCATCAAGACCGGGCACGCGGTGCACCCGATCATCGGTGCGTCGGTCAGCGGCACCCAGGACGGCAGTAGCGGTGCCCTCATCCGCGCGCTGAACCCGGGTGGCCCGGCGCAGCGTGCGGGCCTGCAGGTCGGAGACGTGATCGTCGGGGTCGGTGGCAAGAAGGTGGCCGACCCGGACGCCACCATCGTCGCGGTGCGCAAGAACCACGACCCGGGCGACAAGATCACCATCACCTACCTGCGTAGCGGGCAGCAGCACGAGGTGACGGTGACGTTGGCCGCATCCACCCCGACGGCCTGACCGGCGAACGGGCTGTCGCGGTGCAGGCTCGGTCACCGTCTGGCGCGCAGTGCGAGCTGCGTGCCGGCAGCGCGCGGGCGACGGTGGTCGAGGTCGGTGGCGGGCTGCGCACGCTGCAAGACGGCGAGCGCGAGGTGCTGGACGGCTACCCGGCGCAGCAGCGAGCCCAGGCAGGCCGTGGCCAGGTGCTCGCTCCGTGGCCGAACCGGCTGGGCGGCGGGGCGTACCGCTTTGACGGCGTCGGGTACCAGCTGCCGGTCAACGACCTGCCCGCCGGGAACGCGATCCACGGCCTGGTGCGCTGGCAACGGTGGAATCTGGAGCCGGGCGACACCCAGGACGTCGTGCGCGCGTCCACGGTGCTCGCGCCGCAGCCTGGCTGGCCGACCTGGCTGGAGCTGGCGATCGAGTATCGGCTGCGGGCCGGCGGGCTGGCGGTATCGGTGACCGCGCGGAATGCGGGACCGCAGCCGTGCCCGTTCGGCTTCGGCATGCACCCGTATCTCGCGGTCGCGTCCGGTCGCGTCGACGACGCCGTGGTCACCATCCCGTACGACCGCCGCTTGCTCGTCGATGACGGGGGACTGCCGGTGCGCTGGGCCGAGGTGGACGCCGGCACCGACTTCCGCGACGGGCGGCTGGTCGGTACGACCGTGCTGGACACCTGTTATGCCACCGGGAGCGGCGGCGTCACCGTGGACGTGGACGATTCGCGGGTCTGGGCCGATGGCGCGTTCCGATACGTACAGGTCTTCACCGGCGACACCGACCCGGCAGCGCAGCGGCGGCGGTCGGCACTCGCGGTCGAGCCGATGACCTGCCCGCCGGACGCGTTCCGAACCGGTGAGGGCCTGATCCGGCTTGCACCCGGCGAGCAGTGGTCCGGCCGCTGGGGCATCGACTGGGCACCTCGCCCCGAATAGCCGTCAGGTCGTCGGCCACTGCCCGGGGTCGATACCCCAGTCGCTCAGCACCTCGGCCGGCAGTTCGTCCGGCTCGTCGGGCGGCGCGCCGTGCCGCCCCGGTGTACGCGAGAACCTCGGTGCCGCAGCGGGTTCGGTGCGCTCGCCAGTCTGCACCAGGGTGCCGCGGGCGGCCAGGTGGACACCGGTCGCCGCCTCCGTCAGTGACATCACCGGCGTGACGCACGCGTCGACGCCGGCGAACACCTCGGCCCAGTGGTCCCGGGGATGCTGCGCGAAGGTCTCGGTCAGGGTCTTGCGCAGCGCCGGCCAGGTGCTGCGGTCCTGCTGGTCCGGCAGTTCGACGCCCAGCGTCGCGCCGAGCGCCGCGTAGAACTGCGGCTCCAGCGAGCCGACCGCGACGTACTTGCCGTCGGAGCAAGCGTACGTGCCGTAGAACGGCGCTCCGCCGTCGAGCGCGTTCGCGCCCCGCTCGTCGGCCCACACACCCTCGGAGAACATCCCGTACGTCATGGCCATCAGGGAAGCGGCACCGTCCACCATCGCGACGTCCACCACCTGTCCGCGGCCGCTGCCGGCGCGCTCCAGCAGCGCGGACAGGATGCCGACCACGCAGTACAGCGCGCCGCCGCCGAAGTCGGCCACCAGGTTGAGCGGCGGGATCGGTTTGCCGCCTGCCTCACCGATCGCGTGCAGCGCGCCGGTCAGCCCGAGGTAGTTGATGTCGTGCCCGGCTCGCTGTGCGAGCGGTCCCTGCTGGCCCCAGCCCGTCATCCGGGCGTACACCAACCGCGGGTTCCGCGTGGTCAACTCGTCGGGGCCCAACCCGAGTCGCTCGGTGACGCCGGGCCGGTAGCCCTCGATCAGGACATCTGCGCGATCCGCCAGCGTGCGCACCCGCTGCAGGTCGCGCGGGTTCTTCAGGTCGGCGGCGAGCGCGGGACGGCCGCGGTTGAGGGCGTTGCCGGGCAGCACCTGGGCACCGCGCCGCGCGACCCGGATGACGTCGGCGCCGAGGTCTGCCAGCAGCATGCACGCGAACGGCCCGGGGCCGATGCCCGCCAATTCGACGACCCGGATGCCCCGCAGCGGCCCTTGTCCCACAGCACTCTCCCGACGACGTGTGATGGGTTCGATGTCACCCGCGCTGAACGGTAGTGGGTGGGACATATCCGTTACCCTGAGTAAGATGTAGTTTCGCCGGCCGCACCTTCCACTCCGCCCAGTGGGATCACGACTACGACCTGCGCGGCAAGCGCGTCGGCGTGATCGGCACCGGTGCGTCCGCGATCCAGTTCGTCCGCAGATCGCCGGACAGGTAGGCCAGCTCACCGTGTTCCAGCGGACCGCGCCGTGGGTGCTGCCGCGTGCCAACAAGAAGGTCGGCCGGCTACCGCGGTGGGCGTACCGGTGCATTCCGGGCGCACAGTCGTTGACGCGCGGGATGGTGTACGGCACCGCCGAGGCGCTGGTACCCGGGATGAACGGGCGCACCGGGCTGTTCGCGCTGTTGGAGTGCGCCGGCCGCCGGCACCTGTACCGAGGGGTCCCGGACCAGGCGTTACGGGAGAAGCTGCGACCGCGATTCGCCTTGGGCTGCAAGCGGATCCTGTTCTCCGACAGCTACTACCCGGCGCTGTCGCGCGAGAACGTCGAGCTCGTCACTGACCGTATCGAGGAGGTGCGTGCGGATGGCATCCGCACCGGGAGTTGCAGGAACGGATGAAGGGCACGGTGTGGGCCAAGGGCGGCTGCACCTCCTGGTACCTGGATGCCACCGGGCGCAACAGCACGTTGTGGCCGGACTTCACCTTCCGGTTCCGCCGCCGGTTGCGCCGCTTCGACCCGGCGGCGTACGCGGTGCTCCGCCGGGATGGAGCCCGCGGGACCGACCGTCAGCAGCCCGCGCCAATCGCTCAGCGCGCTGGGTAGCGCGGCAGTATCGGGCCGATCGCTCGGGGGCGTCCCCGCTGGCCGACCTGCGCGTTTGTATCGCCGAGCAGACCGGAGGAGCGTGGAGCAGTCCTGCACGTCATCGGAAAAGGAGAGCTCGTGCTTACCCTCACCGAGAACGCCAGCAGCATCGTCAAGACGATCACCGAGCGCAGCGGC
>Ga0164242_10008610_pt1 | contig 11055 bp, 10 predicted proteins | sample OricomgcompostMG_FD_108783 | JGI IMG/M metagenome (GOLD analysis project Ga0164242, IMG submission 108783) | Miracle-Growth compost microbial communities from Emeryville, California, USA - Original compost - Miracle growth compost (MG) ...
ATATAGGCGATTGCCTGTTCGAGCGTCAGCTTGCGCGGCGGCGTCAGCCGGATCGCGTCATCCTTCCCCGACGAGCGGATGTTGGTGAGCTGCTTCGCCTTCATCGGATTGACTTCGAGATCGTCGGTCTTGGCGTTCTCACCGATGATCATGCCCTCGTACAACGGCTCCCCGGGAGCAACCATGAGAATACCGCGTTCCTCGAGCGAATTGAGCGCATAGGCGTTCGCCTCGCCGCTGCCGTTGGAAATCAGAACGCCATTCTTGCGGCCTTCGATCGTTCCCTTGTAAGGTCCATATTTCTCGAACAGGCGGTTCATGATTCCGGTGCCGCGGGTGTCCGACAGAAATTCTCCATGATAGCCGATCAGACCGCGCGACGGCGCGGAGAAAGTAATCCGCGTCTTGCCGCCGCCTGACGGTCGCATGTCGGTCATCTCGGCTTTGCGCTGGTTCATCTTTTCGACGACCGTCCCCGAATGTTCCTCGTCGACGTCAATGACCACGGTTTCATAGGGCTCCTCACGGCCGTTCTCGCCATCGCGGAACAGCACCCGCGGCCGGCTGATGCCGAGCTCGAACCCTTCGCGGCGCATCGTCTCGATCAGCACGCCGAGCTGAAGCTCACCGCGACCCGCCACTTCGAACGAATCCTTGTCGGCAGCCTCGGTGACCTTGATCGCAACGTTCGATTCGGCTTCGCGGAACAGGCGGTCGCGTATCATGCGACTGGTGACCTTTGTTCCCTCGCGGCCTGCCATTGGGCTGTCGTTGACGGCGAAGCGCATTGACAGCGTCGGCGGGTCGATTGGCTGCGCCTTGATAGGAACGGTAATCGACGTGTCGGCAATGGTGTTGGCAACAGTCGCAATTTCGAGGCCCGCGAGGCTGATGATGTCTCCGGCGCGTGCCTCCTCGACGGGCACTCGCTCAAGTCCGCGGAAGCTCATCAGTTTCGATGCGCGACCGCTTTCAAGCACCTTGCCGTCGGCATCGAGCGCGTGGATCGGCTGGTTGACTTTGACGATGCCCGAATTGACCCGGCCGGTGAGGATACGGCCGAGGAAATTATCGCGGTCGAGCAAAGTTACCAAGAAGCTGAACGGCGCGTCCTCGTTCAGCGCTGGCGGCGGCACATGGCCGACGATCGTCTCGAATAGAGGCGTCAGATTGCCCTCGCGGACATCGGGATCGGTCGAGGCATAGCCGTTGCGACCCGAGGCGTAGAGCACCGGGAAATCGAGCTGCTCATCGCTCGCCTCGAGCGTTACGAACAGGTCGAACACCTCGTCGAGCACCTCCTGAATGCGTGCATCCGACCGATCGACCTTGTTGACCACCACTATCGGCCGGAGACCAAGCGCCAGCGCCTTGCCAGTCACAAACTTCGTTTGCGGCATCGCGCCCTCAGCAGCGTCGACCAGCAGGATGACGCCGTCCACCATCGACAAGATGCGTTCTACCTCGCCGCCGAAATCGGCGTGACCCGGCGTATCCACGATGTTGATCCGCGTGCCCTGCCATTCGATCGAAGTCGGCTTTGCAAGAATGGTGATCCCGCGCTCTTTTTCGAGGTCGTTCGAATCCATCGCGCGCTCCTCGACGCGCTGGTTGTCGCGGAAAGTGCCGGACTGGCGGAAAAGCTGGTCGACCAAGGTGGTCTTGCCATGATCGACGTGCGCGATGATGGCCACGTTGCGGAGGCTCATTCGAAAATACTCGGTTTGTAGGAAGCGGATCGCGCGTGCCCGTAGCGCATTTGCTGCGCTGCGGGAAGAGCTAAGGCGCGATCACCGTTTCCTGGGCCCGGAGCGCGCGCCAGGCGCCGCCGCGGTAGACGAACACGTCGGTGAAGCGCACGGCGCCCATCGGCTGGCCTTGGGGCCCTGTTTGCGTATTGCGCCCGCGGACTATCGCCACGTCACCGACGACGTCGATCGACAGACCGTCGAGCTTGAGCGCGACGCGCGGCTTGGCAGCGAAGCTGTCGAGCATCTCGGCTCGCGCCACGACCTGACCTCGCCAGTTGATATCGGTAAAGTCTCTTGCGAGCAGGCAATCAAGCGCGGCTCCGTCACGTCGCTCAATAGCGCCAACCCAGTAACGCTCGGCGGCAAGCGCGCCCGCCGCGGTGCGGGAAAAGTGAAGCACGCAATGTGCGGCAACTGTGGCGAGCAACATAACAGTCTCCCTCGCAAGAGATCATGCACCCGCGGCCGACGCAGAGACAAGGTTTGCAAATTGTTAAGAAAGCGCGCGCTAGGCTGCCGACGCATCGCGGGGGACTTGCAGTATGACGACGGCAGCAGCGGCTCGGCGGATCAGGGACGCACGGCGGGGCAAGCGGGTGGCGACGGACGTCGCAGTCGGGTTTCGCGAACGGGGCCAGCATAGCGTGCCGACGCGACTGCTCGACATCTCGCGCTTCGGCTTCCGCGTCGAAGTGCATGGTCTCGCTCCCGAGAGCATCGTCTGGCTGCGTCTCCCCGACGCTGAACCCAAAATGGCCCGCGTCGTGTGGAGCGACCACAAAGCAACCGGCGGTGTATTCGCCGAGATGCTCGATCCTGAGCTGTTTCGACGCACGATCCGCTCGGGATGCGTCGAAGCTACGATCATCGCCGGCCCGTGGAAGCCGACCGCGGCCTGACGGTCAGCCCTTCGCGATTATATCCAGCAAAACCTCCGCCGCCCGGCTTCGGTAGCGCTCCTTGTGGCGCAGGCCATAAAACGATCGCGGCGACAGTGCGAGATCTAGCCGATGGAGCCGGCCGAGCCCTACCAGCGGCTCGACCACTAAAGACGACAGGCACGCGACACCCTCGCCCGCCGCGACCGCGGTCCGCACCGCCTCGTTCGACGGCAGTGTCAGCGCGACTTTCAGTTCAGCCGGACAAATCCCCATTCGGGCGAGTGCAGCCTCCAGGCTGGTGCGGGTGCCCGATCCCGGCTCCCGCATCACCCAAGGTGTGCGGCGAAGCCAATCGGCGTCAACAGCCGCGGCCGGCTCGGCGCGAACGAGGTGGAGCGCATCCTCGCCCACTGGCCAGCGCGCCAGCGCCGGATGGTCGACCGTCCCCTCGACAAAGCCCAGTTCAAACTCTCCGGCCAGAACTTGTTCGGCAGCCTGCGCCGTGTTGGCCATGGCGAGATCGATCACGACGCCGGGATGAGCCGTGCTGAATTGGGCAAGGAAACGCGGCAGCCAATAGCTGGCTATCGTCTGGCTGGCGACCAGCATGAGTCGTCCCCGCAGCAGGGCGCCACGATCGGTCAGCGCTTGCTCAGCATCGGCTGCTCGGGCCAGCACCGCGCGCGCATCATCGAGCAATGCGCGGCCAGCGTCTGTAAGCTCGATGCCGCGGCCGACACGATGGAACAGCCGGACGTCGTGGCGGGCCTCCAGTGCCGCGATCGCCGCGCTCACCGCCGATTGCGTGAGATGCAGCACTTCGGCTGCGCGAGTCATGTGCTGGCGCTCCGCGACGGCAACGAAAATGCGCAACTGCTCGAGCGTCATCTACATTTCATAAGCATGTTTGATTAAAACCAGAAGTATATTGCGATTATTTTTATGGGTCGAGTGCGTCACACCTCGCCCATGACGATCCATCCTCGCATCCCTCGCCACTTTATTCTCTCGACACCGGGCGTGCTGCTTTGCGCAGCAATCGCGTCGGCAGCCTTTCTCGGCGACAGGATAGAGCACGCCCTGCTCGGCCGCGCTTGGCTTGAGGCGCTGGTGTTGGCAATCCTGATCGGCGGCGCCGTCCGTGCCTGTTGGACGCCTGGCGAATGCTGGCAAAACGGCATCGAGATCAGCGCCAAGCTGCTGCTGGAAATCGCGGTGGTGCTGCTCGGCGCATCGCTTTCCGCGACAACGGTGCTTGCCGCCGGGCCGGCGCTGCTAATCGGCATAGCCGCGATAGTTTTCGCCGCGATTGGCGCGAGCTTCGCCATCGGGCGGCTGCTCGGCCTGCCACGACGAATGGCATTGCTCGTCGCGTGCGGTAATTCGATCTGCGGCAATTCTGCGATCGCCGCGATTGCGCCCGTTATCCGGGCCAAGGGCGAAGACGTTGCAGCGGCTATCGCCTTTACTGCGGTTCTCGGCGTGATCGTCGTCATAGGCCTGCCGCTGCTCGGCCTGGCCCTCAAGATGAGCGATGTCGCCTTTGGCGCGCTTGCCGGGCTCACCGCCTACGCCGTGCCGCAAGTGATTGTCGCTGCGGCGCCGCTCGGGGCAAGAGCGGTGCAGATGGGCACCCTGGTCAAGCTGGTCCGCGTGCTAATGCTCGGGCCTGTGTGCGTGATACTGGCCAAAGCGGGAGACCTCGAACCCGCCGCCGCACCGCCGCTCCACAAACAGGTCCCGTGGTTCGTCCTCGGCTTTCTCCTACTCGCCGCCGCGCGCTCGGCCGGTCTTCTCCCGCTCGAGGCCCTCGCGCCGATCGCCCGCGCGACGACCTTCTTGACGGTCATTTCGATGGCGGCTTTGGGGCTCTCGACGGATTTCGCGGCCCTGGTGCGAGCTGGCGGGCGGTTGACCGCGGCGGTTTGCCTTTCGCTCGCGGTTCTGCTTGCCCTCGCCCTAGGCCTCCTCCACTTGGTCGGCCTGTACTGAACTCTTGCCGTCATCGACAAGCGTATTACAATACTGATACACTTGAACGCGAACGCGAACCCCGTCATCTAGGCAGGGTTCCCGCAGGCGGAGATTTTCGATGGCGACAACGGCGACCGAAACGGCCGAACAGGACCTGAAGCTGACCCCGCCCGATCCGGTGCCGCCGGTGCCGGCGGAGAAGGCGGCCGGGCTGGTCCCGGTCGACGACAAGACACGTAGCCAGCTCGAACAAAAAGTCGACGGTTTCGTCACCGACCTCGTTGCGCAGGACGTCAACTCACCCGAGTTCGGTAAGCGGGTCGATGCGATCACCGCGATGGGGCAGAAGGAAATCCGCGAGGCGGCCGGCCAGTCCAATCGCTTCCTCGACCGCCCGATCCGCGCGATGGACAAGGACAATGGCGTCGGAGCCAATCTAACCGAGCTCCGCCGCACGATCGAGGAACTCGATCCGGGCAAACACGGCAGCCTTTCCGGTCCTCGCAAACTGTTCGGCGTCATCCCGTTCGGCAGCAAGCTTAAAAGCTATTTCGACAGTTATCAGTCGTCGCAAAGCCATATCGCCGCGATCCTCAAGAGCCTCGGCTCGGGCAAGGACGAGCTTCTCATGGACAACGCGGCGATCGACACCGAGCGGGCTAATCTGTGGAATGCGATGGGCCGGCTCGAGCAGATGATAGTGCTGGCCAAAACGATGGACCAACGGCTGGAGGACAAGGCCGAAGAATTGGATGCCACGGATCCGGCCAAGGCCAAGGCAATCCGCGAGACCGCGCTATTCTACGTCCGCCAGCGCACGCAGGACTTGCTCACACAAATGGCGGTGACGGTGCAAGGATATCTTGCGCTGGATCTGGTCAAGAAAAACAACGTCGAGCTGGTAAAGGGCGTAGATCGCGCCTCGACGACCACTGTCGCGGCACTGCGGACCGCCGTAACCGTTGCGCAGGCGCTGACCAGCCAAAAGCTGGTGCTCGACCAGATCACCGCTCTCAATACCACGACCGCTGGAATCATCGACTCGACAGGCAAGCTGCTCAAAAGCCAGACGGCCGCGATTCACGAGCAGGCCGCCGCCTCGACGATTCCCGTCGAGACTTTGCAGCGCGCGTTCCAAAACATTTACGATACGATGGATGCTATCGACACGTTCAAGCTCAAGGCGCTCGATTCAATGAAAACGACGGTCGATACGCTATCGAACGAAGTTGAAAAGTCGAAGGGCTATATTGCCCGTGCCGAGGGCGCGGCGCAGAATGCCGGGGCCTCGGCGGGCAACCAGTTCAAGCTTGAGGCGCTGAACGGATGACGAGCGAGGTCGACGAGCAGATCGCGCGCTCGACCGAGCTGCTCAACCGCACCTCGGAACGCTATCGGTCGCTTGGTCAGCGGCGACGGGCGGCGCAAGGCGAAACAATAGTCAAGCGGCTCGGCCGCATTGCGATAGCTGATATCGCTATCCTGATTGCAGCGACGGTGATCGGCTGGTTCGTGCCGCTCGGCATCGGCGGGGCGATGCTGGTTATGCTGCTGCTAGTCGTCGCAACATTGGGGCTGGCGGTCTTTCCCGCGGCGGCACCCGAAATCAAACCTGAGACATTCCACCAGACGCCGCTTAGGATTCTGCCGCTCAAGACTGAGCAATGGCTCGACCGCCAGCGCGCGACAATGCCGGCGCAGGCGATGCGGCAGGTCGACGGCATCGAGCAGCGGCTGGAGACGCTGGGGCCTCAACTCGCCGGCCTGGACGAGAATACGCCGGCGGCGGGCGAAATCCGCAAGCTTCTCGCCGACAATTTGCCAGGCCTGGTCGAAAGCTATGCCCGAGTGCCCGCGCCGCTGCGCACCGTCGAGCGCAACGGCAAAACCCCCGACCAGCAGCTCGCCGACGGCCTTGCAGTAATTGACCGCGAGATCGCCCAGATGACCGAGCAGCTCGCCTCGGGTGATCTCGACCTGCTGGCGACGCGCGGACGCTATTTGCAAATCAAGTACCAGGGCGACGACACGATCGAAAATTGATCCTCGCGGGCGGGTGAAAACAAAGCGCCGCGTTCGCGATATTGATGCCGAACTCGCCTCCGCCGTCTTGGCGAGCTGTCACGGCCCTTGCGGTGAAGATCAACGCCGGCTCGCGGCCTTCGCTCGCTCGCTCAAGCGTTCCACCGCGGCATGATGCAGCCCGCGTGCCGTCGCGAGGACGCCGAATGCCTCCGCGCTTTTCGTGTTGAAAGCAAGCGGCCGGCCCAGCGCGTCGCTTACCTCGGCCCCGGCCTCTCGCGCGATCAGCGCCGCGGCAGCGATGTCCCATTCGTGCCCCCAGCGCAGCGTCGCCACGAGATCGGCCTCGCCACAGGCGACCATAGCGATTCTCAGTGCGATCGAATTAGGGCGATAAACCATCGTCAGATCGCGATCGGCCTTCGGCAGCGCTTCGGTCGGCACCCGCGCCCCGGCGAGTTCGGTACGGACCGCCGCATGGATTGGCGCACCGTTAAGACTCGCCCCCTGCCCCGCCTCCGCGCGGAACACCGCGGCACGCGGAGGGCAATCGAGCAACGCGATCACCGGCCGGCCTTCTTCTACGAGTGCAATCGACACCGCCCAGCCTTCGCGACCGCGCAAATAGTCCCGCGTTCCATCGATCGGGTCCACCACCCACACCCGGCGTCGGGAAAGCCGGTCGGCATTGTCCACAGTTTCTTCCGACAACCAACCCGCTTGCGCGTCGAGGGCGGTGAGTCGCTTGCGGAGAAGCGCGTCGACTTCCAGATCGACGTCGCACACCGGGTGACCTGGTGCCTTCTCCCAGCGCCGAAAGCCGGTGCGCCAGCGCCTCATGGCAAGCGCACCGGCCTCGGCCGCGACGTTCGCGACGGCATTGGCGAGATCAGTCACCCGCCACCGTCATCCCGTCAATCCTCACCGTCGGCACGTTGATGCCGTAACGGAATTGAAGATCGTTGGCCGGTGTAAGCGCGGCGAACATCGCTTTCAAATTGCCCGCGACGGTAAACTCGGCAATTGGGCGCGTCACCTTCCCATTTTCGATCAGGAAACCTGAGGCGCCACGCGAATAATCGCCAGTGGTAAGGTTGGCGCCTTGGCCGATCAGCTCCGTCACCCACACGCCGCGCTCGATATCGCCGATCAGCGCCTCGACCGAGATGTTGCCGGCTTCCATATAGAGGTTGCTTGCCGATACGCCGCCGCCGCGTGCCGAGTGGCCGGTCGGCTCCATGCCCAATTGCCGGGCAGAGGCGCTGTCGAGCAGCCAAGTCTGGAGATGGCCGTTCTCGACCAAGCAGACCGGCAGTACTGCGAGGCCTTCGCCATCGAACGGTCGCGAACGAAGCCCCTGCGGACGGTGCGGGTCGTCTTTGATCGTAACGGTTCCCGGGAAGATCGCGTCTCCCATCGAATCGAGCAAGAAGCTGGTCTTGCGTGTAATCGCCGGGCCGGCGATCGCGCCGACCAAATGGCCGAGCAAGCTCCCGCCGATGCGGCGGTCAATCACAACCGGCACCGATCCGCTCGGCACACGACCAGGGTTGAGACGGCGGACGGCGCGTTCGCCGGCGCGGCGGCCGATCGCGGCGGACTGCTCCAGATGCCTCAAATGGCGTGCGCTGTGATGAGCATAGTCGCGCTCCATGCTCCCGACCTCGCCGGCCAACACACTGGCCTGCACGCCGTAGCTGGTTGCGGTATAGCCGCCGGCAAAGCCGTGGCTGGTGGCGAGCGCCATCACCGAGCGGGAGCCCCCGGCGCCGGCGCCCTCGCTGTTGGTGACGCCTGGAACGGCCCGGGCAGCGTCCTCCGCCTCCAAGGCACGCTCACGCAAATCTTCGGGCGAGATCATCCCGCCATCATCAAGATCGAGCAGAGGTGGGTTGCCCTTGAGTAGTCGTGTTTCCGGGGCGAGCCCCGCCCATTTGTCCTCGGGTGCCTCCCTCGCCATGCGGATCGCGCGGGCAACCAACTCGTCGAGCGATCCGGAGCCGAAATCCGACGTCGCGACGCAGGCGTTGCGCTTGCCGCAAAACACGCGGAGCGACAGGTCTTCGCCTTCCGAGCGTCCGACGTCTTCGAGATTGCCTAACCGCACCGAGACGTTGAGCGAAGCGTGGCTGGAAACCACAGCGTCGGCGGCATCGGCGCCGGCCGCGGTCGCGCGGGCGACGATATCATGCGCAAGGCTGCGCGCTTGATCGACTGATTTCATCGCCGCCACTTAGGGTTTGATACCCGGGCATGGAAGCGGGCAAGGTAAGTCTTTGTGAAGAACCGCGACCGCCCAACAGCATCTAAAGCGTCGCGCCGACGACGAAGCAGGCGGCGAACATCAGCAACCCGGCAAACTTGTTGGCCCGGAAGCGGTCCAGGGCCGAAGCGCCGTCGTCGACCGCGAGCGTCGTCACCTGCCAGCCGAGATGCACTGCCATCGGCAGCAGCGCTATGAGCGCGAGCGGATCGGGCCGGACCAGCCAGAAGGCGCCCGCCCAGCAGGCCAATGCGACAAGATAGAATAGTGAAACGCCACCGCGCACGTGTGAGCCCATCGCGCGAGCCGACGATCGCACGCCGATCAGCGCGTCATCCTCGCGGTCCTGCAGCGCATAGATCGTGTCATAGCCAATCACCCAAAAAATCGAGCCCGCGTAGAGCAGCCAAAGCGGCCAGTGCAGCGAGCCGGCAATGTCCGCCCAGCCGACCAGCGCCGCCCAGGAGAAGACGAGACCAAGCCACGCTTGCGGCCACCAGGTGATTCGCTTCATGAACGGATAAGCGGCAACTGGCGCGAGGCTGGCCAGGGCGACAACGGCGGCGAGCCAGTCGAGCTGCAGCAGGACGATCAAGCCGACCAGGCACAGCAACAATAGCCACGCCCAGGCGGCTTTGAGCGATACCGCGCCCGAGGCGAGCGGCCGCACGCGAGTACGCTCGACCTGGCGGTCGAGATCGCGGTCGACAATATCATTGTAGACGCACCCCGCGCCGCGCATGACGATCGCGCCGAGCAACAGCCACAGGATCAGGTCCCATCGCGCAATGGCGCCCCCGGCCAACGCGACAGCCCAGGCGCCCGGCCAGAACAGCAACCACCAGCCGATCGGCCGGTCAAAGCGCGCGAGCAACGCGAACGGCCGGATGCCTTTGGGCAACGCGCCGATCAGACCGCGGTGCTGGGTGTCGGGAACGATCTCGGTCGCGTTCATCACCGCCCGTCTAATGCCGGTTTTCGCCGGCCGCCAGCATCTAGCGCCAACTCGGCCGTTCGCACCGAGCGACATCAAGGCGGCAACACCATCCGAGGCGTCGGCAATTAAGTCATTTAGCTCCGCGCCAGCGGCATAACGTTTTTGCGGGAAGGTTCGGGCTTGCGCCGGCGCGATCGGACGCTATCGCAAGGCAGTGGTTCACCTGTCGGTCGCGATCGGGCGATTTTTCGAGGCCCTGCTCTACGCGATCTTCAGCGTCGCATTATGGGCTGGTCTTGAGCTACTCGCCGGCGTTGCCGCCCTGGTGGCTGCGATCATGCTGGCGCGTCGCTTGGTGAAATCTGCTAGGCGGCGGCGATGATCGCCACACCCGCCTGGCCGCCACAATCGACGCCGCGACTGTTCATTGACCGGGCGCTTACGCCCGGCCCGTTTCGCATCGACGGTCCCGCAGCGCACTATCTGATTTCGGTCATGCGGCTGAAGACCGGCGATCCGGTCAAGCTGTTCGATGACAGAACGGGCGAATGGATCAGCATCGCGACCAAGGTCGGCAAGCGCGACCTAGTGGTCGACATTACCGAGCGGTTGCGCCAACGCGAGGCGGTGCCTGACCTTTGGCTATGCGCCGCACCGCTCAAGAAAGGTCGCATCGATTGGATGGCCGAGAAGGCGTGCGAGCTCGGCGTCGCCTTGCTGGTGCCCGTGGTGACACGGCGAGCCGTAGTCGACAAGCCCAAGGTTGATCGCCTGCGTGCACACATGATCGAGGCCGCCGAGCAATGCGGGCGCACCGCTCTGCCAAAACTCGCTGAAACGATAAAACTTTCGTCGCTACTCGCCGAGTGGCCCGAAAGCCGCGCGCTGTTCTTCGCCGACGAGACAGGCGGGGCCCCGGCGTTCGACGTCATGCGGCAATATCGCGGCCCGGCGGCGATATTGATCGGACCGGAAGGGGGCTTCGACTCCGCCGAACGCGAGGCGATCCGCGCATTACCGCAGGCAATTGGCATCACCCTTGGTCCGCGCATCCTGCGCGCCGATACGGCGGCCGCGGCCGCCGTATCGCTGTGGATGGCAGCGTCGGGAGATTGGTGATTTTTTTCGTCTGCTCCTAATCTTACTGCGTCATAAAATGGCGGTTGGGGACAGTGCAGCAGGGACATCGCATCAGGTGACGGGCCAGTGTAACGGCTAGCGTTCTAC
>Ga0164242_10008611_pt1 | contig 11055 bp, 9 predicted proteins | sample OricomgcompostMG_FD_108783 | JGI IMG/M metagenome (GOLD analysis project Ga0164242, IMG submission 108783) | Miracle-Growth compost microbial communities from Emeryville, California, USA - Original compost - Miracle growth compost (MG) ...
CGCATCTGGTCATAGAAACCGCTGGATACGGACTGATTCATAACCTGTTCTCTCCTTTTGTTTGGGAACGTCGAAGGCGCGCTTCAGAGCACGCCCCCGGCATTGCGGATGTTGTCGAGCATTTTTTCCTTGATGGAAGAAAGGTGCCCCAGGATCGCCTGCTCGGCGGCGGCGTAATCACGATCGGCGACGGACGCGAGAATGGCGGTGTGGTCGGAATGCACCCGCAATGGCGGGTCCAGCTCCCTGAACAGATGGCTGCGCATGATGTACAGGTGAGAATTCAGATCCTCGTAGGTTTTCAGCATGCGCTGGTTGTTACAGGCGTTGACCAGGGTCCAGTGGAAATCGCGGTCGGCCATCGAGAAGCCGGAGTAGTTTTCGAAGGAGCCTTCGGAAATGGTGGCGGCCATGACGTTGAGCAGGTTTTCCATGTCGGCGACGATCCGCCGATGGTTTTTGCTCTCTATGGCGTGGCGGGCCGAGAACAGCTCGAGCGCTTCCCGCACCTGGAAAATTTCCAGCAGGTCGTGTTCGGTGATGCCGCGCACGAAGGTGCCCCGGCGTGCCTTGATCTCCACCAGCCCCTGCGCGGACAGCCGCTTGATGGCGTCCAGCACGGGCGTGCGGCTGACCCCCAGTTGCTGGGCGACCTCGTCCACGTTGATCTGTTCGTTGATCTTGATCGAGCGCCTGAGGATACGATCCAGAACGGCTTCGTAAACTTCGTCGGCTAGTTGCCTGTGTTCAATGGGTTTCCATGCCGGCCCCATGGGCTTACTCCTGTCGCGTCTTTTGTTATTGCGGTCGTTGCTGCAGCTTCCGTTGTATCCGTTCGTTTGTATCTGTTCGTTCCTCGCCTGTCAGTACCATGGAGGCATTGACATCATAATTGACATCTAATATTTTACACGTCACATTTGACAATGCAAGCTCAAGACGCAACCGGCTCGACCTTCTCGGGAATCAGGAGACGAGAAGCAAGACAGATGACGGGCCGGCGGCGTTGACGAAAAGACAGAACAAAACAGAAGAGAGCATCAATCATGAGAAAAGGCGCTTATATTTTATCCATCCTCGCACTGCTGGCGGCGGTTTTCGCCAGCCCGGTTTTCGCACAGGAAGTGAGTCCGCAATCGCTGATCGACGGCGCTCAGGTGAAGGCCGGCGACAATCCGCTGACTGCCGCGAACCAATACAAGAAAGCGGCGCCCTGGCGCATCGGGTTCAGCATCTGGGGTTTCGGCAATACCTGGATGACGCAAATGGTGCACGAGGCGCGTTACGAAGCGTCGCTGCATCCGGAGATCAAGCAACTGGTATTCGCTGACGGTCAGTCCAAGGCCACCAAGCAGATTGCCGACATCGAAGACATGATCGCGCAGAAAGTGGACGCCATCGTCGTCGTGCCGATTTCCTACACGGCGTTGACGCCGGTGCTGAAGGAAGCGGCGAAAGCCGGTATTCCGGTGGTCGTCCATTCCACGGAAATCGGTTCCAGTGATTTCACCACCGAACTGCAGGCCACCGGGCTTCATTTCGGAGAAGTGGGCGGTCAGTTCCTGGTCAAGGAGTTGAAGGGAAAAGGCAAGATCTGGGTACTGCGTGGCCAGGCTGGTGTTCCCGCCGATACCTTCCGCTACAAGGGTCTTCTGAAGGCGATCAAGGGTACCGACATCAAGATTGTCGCCGAGCAGTACGGCGACTGGTCCTACAACAAAGGCAAACGCATCTGTGAAAGCCTGATGCTGAGCCATCCGGATGTGGACGGCATCTGGTCTTCCGGCGGCGACATGAGCCGGGCCTGCATCGATGTGTTCCAGGAGTTCGGCAAGCCCATTCCGCCGATCACCGGGGAAGGCAACAACGGCTTCCTGAAACGCTGGAAGGAAACCGGCATCACCTCCATGGCTTCGGTGTTCCCTTCCGCGCAGGGCGCCGCCGGTATCCGCGCCGCGGTTGACCTGCTGGAAGGCAAGCAACTGCGCAAGCACTATGTGGTTCTGCCGCCGCCGATCACCAATGCCGATCTGGACCAGTTCGTTCGTCCCGACCTGAGCGACAACTACTGGGCGCCGAGCTCTTTGCCGGAAAATCTTCTCAAGAAGTATTACGGCATTCACTGAGTCCCGGAGCAAAGCATGAGTGTTCTAGTGCAGGGAACCGGTCTTTGCAAAGCGTACGAGGGAGTGCAGTCGCTGGCCGATGTTTCGATAGCCGGCCGGGCGGGCTCCATCCACGCGGTGACCGGTGAGAACGGAGCGGGCAAATCCACCCTGATGAAAATCATCGCCGGCGTGATCAGGCCGAGTGCGGGCCAGGTAACGCTGCGCGGCAAAGCGGTTGATTTCTCATCGCCTCTGGATGCCTTGAAGGCGGGGATTTCCACCGTCTTTCAGGAGTTCTCGCTGGTCTCCAATCTGACCGTTGCCGAGACCATGTTCCTTGCCCATGAACCGCGCAAAGGATTGTTTCTCGATCGCCCGGAAATGGAGCGCCGGGCGGCGCTGGCGCTGGCCGAAGTGGGCCTGGACGTGCATCCGCGACGGGCCGTCAGTTCACTGACCGTGGCGGAACAGCAGTCGGTGGAAATCGCCAAGGGATTGATGGCGGAGGCGGATATCTTCATCTTCGATGAACCCACCGCCGCTCTGAATACCAACGAAGTCGCCCGCCTGGAGAGAATCCTGCTGTCTCTCCGGGATCAGGGCAAATGCATTTTCTATATTTCCCATCGCATGCCGGAAATCTTCGAGCTGTGCGATACCGCCACGGTGCTCAAGGATGGCCGCCTGGTCGGCACCTATCCCACCGCCGAGCTGGATGCGGACCGTCTCCTGTCGCTGATGGTGGGACGGGAGGTGGAAGCACTGTACCCGCCTCGCGCGGACGTCACCGGTGAGAACCTGATGACGGTGACCGGGATGCATCTGGGCAAGAACCGGAAGGTAAAGAATTTCGCGCTCGGGCGCGGGGAAATCGTCGCTCTGGCCGGTCTGGAAGGGCAGGGCCAGCGCGAGATCATCAGAACCCTTGCCGGCCTGGAGCCGGACGGTAGCGCCACGGTACGTATCGATGGCGCGGGGTCCAGTTGCGTCTTTCGGCCGAGCGGTGGCAGTGCCCGTTCTTTGAGACACGGCATCGCCTTCATGCCGGAGGATCGCAAAAGCGAGGGCCTGTATCTGGGCTTGTCGGTGCAGGACAACCTGACTCTGGGCGTCCATCAGAAGCAGCCGATGTACGGCATCGCGCGCGGCTTTCCATCGCTGGTGAAGAAACTGGCGGAGCGGCTGCGCATTCGCACCGCCAGTGTCCGCACGACGGTGCTATCACTTTCCGGCGGCAACCAGCAGAAAGTGATGCTGGGACGCTGGCTGGCCGTGGAAGCTTCGGTACTGCTGATCGAGGAACCGACTCGCGGTGTCGATGTGGGCGCCAAGGCGGAAATATATAACGTTTTGCGGGAATTCTGCGCGAAAGGCGGCGCCGTCCTGTTCTGTTCAAGAGAGCTGCCGGAGGTCATCGGTCTGGCCGACAGAGTGCTGGTGGTGAGCGATGGGCAGATCGTCGCTGACCGGCCGGCCGAAGGGCTCAGCGAAGAATCGATCCTGCAGGCGGCCATGAATCGTTCGCCAGATTCGCAACCAGTCATCACGGAACCGGTATGAATATCAGACTCCCTGCTCGCACGGGCGGGCAGTACGCAGCCCTCGGATTGTTGGTTGTTGCCGTCGCGGCATTGTCCGTCGGTTTTCAGGATTTCAGGACCAGTGGCAATATCGAGAACCTGCTGGTACAGGCCACGCCGCTGCTGATCGTCGCCATCGGCCAGACGCTGGTGGTGCTGACCAACGGTCTGGATCTGTCCGTGGGGGCGATGATCAGCCTGACTACCGCGATCATTGCCGTCACCGGCTCGCCGCTGGCCGGTGTCGCGCTTTCCCTGGGCGCCGCCGTCGTTCTCGGTGTCGTCAACGGTGTCGGCGTGGCGCGGTTCAAGGTTCATCCGATCATCATGACGCTGGCGACGGCGACTCTATTGCAAGGCGTGGTGCTGGTCATCCTGCCGACTCCGGGAGGGGCGGTGGCCGTCGGGCTGGTGCATGCCGCCAACGGTGAATTGCTGGGCATTCCCCTGGCCATTCTGTGGAGCGGCCTGGCGTTGCTGGTGGGCGCGCTGTTGTTGCACAAAAGCCGTTTCGGTTTGCATCTGTATTCCATCGGCGGCGGCGCGGACAACGCCAAACTGGCGGGGGTGCATGTCACCCGCACGCTGATCGCCAGCTATGTGGTCTGTGCCCTGTTCGCGGCGCTGGCCGGGGTGTTCATGGCCGGGCGCATTTCGTCCGGCGATCCCTGGGTAGGTGCTTCTTATGGTCTTGATTCCATCGCCGCGGTCGCGGTGGGCGGCACCCAGTTGATCGGCGGTATCGGCGGACTGCTGGGTACCGCGTGCGGCGCCTTGCTGCTCGGATTGATCGGCAACGGGCTGAATCTCATGCAGGTTGATCCGTTCTTCCTTCCAGTGGTGAACGGGTCGCTGCTGTTGCTCGCCGTCTGCCTGCGTCGTCGAAAGGAGCTTGGTCTGTAAATGATGAAGTCGGATACCACTCTTATCGCGGACAAGAGCGCCGCCGTCGACCGATCGGCCCTTGGCCGGCTCCAGGGAGCGCTGACCGATGTGCCGCCATCGGTATGGATATTGATCGCCTTGCTGGTGTTCTGTGTTTTCGCCAGCCCGGTGTTGCTGAAAATGCCGTTCCAGCTGGTCATCTTCCGCCAGGCCGCGCCGCTGGGGCTGGCGGTCTGTGCGCAGGTCCTGGCCATGCGCTGTCGTTCCATCGATCTTTCCATCGTCGGCGTTTTCATTCTCGTCAATTTCATTGCCTGCTCGCCGGCCGTGGCGGCGCTTGACCCCTGGTTGGCCGTACTGATTCCTCTGCTGGCTGGCGCGCTGATCGGTCTGATCAACGGTTTTTTCATTACCGTGGTGCGGGCATCGGCGGTGATCGTGACGCTGGCGACCGGCGCCATTCTGGTTGGTATCGTCCTGTTTCTGAACAGCGGTTTCCCGCCGGGGTCGGTGCCGGAGGTAATAAAATATCTGGGGCAGGGGCGCGTGGCCTCTGTTCCGATTGCCGGACTGATCTGGATTGCCACCCTGGTGGTGCTGACCCTTCCTCTGCATTTTCTGGTCTTCGGCCGCTTGCTGAAGGCGGTCGGCGACAGCCCCAACGCGGGCATGCTGTCCGGCTTGCCGGTGCGCCGCGTGATTCTCTTCTGCCACATTGCCAGTGGGTTGCTGGCCGCGCTGGGCGGGTTGCTGCTGACCGGTTATATCGGTGTCAGCTCGACCAGAATCGGCGCCGACGTGGTGATGAATTCCATCGCCGGCGTGATACTCGGCGGCATCACTTTCGGCAGCCCCAAGGGCGGTCTTTTCGGCCCGGCCATAGCGGCTTTCTCGCTGGCTCTGCTGTTCAACATCCTCAATGTTTTTGGCGCCGGAGAGTCTGGCAAATTCATTGTGCAGGGGCTGGTCATCGCCGGTGCGGCGTTGCTCGGTGGTATTGGCACCAACAACAGATGATGCGCGCTGGAAACACAGCGCCTTCCTGCAAAAAAGTCGTGGAAAAGAGTTATGGGAAAAGGCAGCAATTTCGATGTCATTGTGATCGGCGGCGGGTCCGCCGGATGCCTTGCCGCCGGCCGTCTGGTGGCCGAGTACGGCCTGCGCGTGCTGCTGCTCGAGCAGGGTGGCGCGGATCGCAGCCCGTTGATTCATATGCCGGCCGGTTTTGTCGAGTTGCTCGGCAACCAGCGCTACATGACCTTTCACCGGGGCGCCCGCCAGGCACAGCTTTTCGATCGTGAACCGTTCATTCCCCAGGGGCGTGTGCTTGGCGGCGGCAGCTCCGTCAACGCCATGGTTTATGTTCGGGGGCAGGCGGAAGACTATCAGGAGTGGGTGGCGGCGACAGGCGATCAGGGCTGGCGGTTTTCGTCGTTGCTTCCTCATTTCATCAACATGGAGGCGAACGGCACCTTCAATAACCGTTTCCACGGCATTGATGGTCCGCTTTCCGTCACCCATGGCAGTAGTGTTTGTGATGTGTCGAGAGCATTCGTGCTGGCGGCGCAGGAGGCCGGGCTGCCGTACAACGAAGACTTCAATGGTGAGACGCAGGCTGGTGTCGGTTTTTACCAGATCACCGCCGGCGGTGGCCGGCGTTGCAGCGCGGTGGATGCGTTTCTGGCCCCCGTCAGGAAGGACTCTCGCCTGACCATCAGGACGGGTGCCCGTGTTCATCGCATCCTGATTGAAAACGGCGTGGCCAAAGGCGTGCTGTATCGCCAGGGCGGTGCGCTGAAGAAAGCGTGGAGTGACGAAGTCATCTGCACGGCCGGGGCGCTGGTGACGCCGCAACTGTTGATGCTGTCCGGTATCGGCGATGCCGCGGAGCTGGAAAAAAACGGTATTGGTGTGGTGGCCGAATCTCCGGGAGTGGGCCGCAACTTGCAGGATCATCATGAAGCGCCGGTGCTCGCCTTTTGCAACGGCAAATACGGTTATTACAAGCAGGATTCGGGATTCAATCGCCTGCGCAACGGCGCCCGTTATCTCGCCTTCCGCGACGGGCCGGTCTCATCGAATGGCGTGGAAGCCGGTGCTTTCATCAATCCCGATGACGCCGGCGGACGCCCCACGCTGCAGATCTTTTGCGTGCCGACGGTCTATCTTGATCCCGATGTGACCGACCAGAAGCCCACCTACGGATTCACGCTGAACAGCTGTGTTTTGCGCCCGCGCAGCCGTGGGAGCGTCACGCTGCGTTCTTCCAGCCCGGAAGATCTGCCGCTGATTTCCCCGAATTATCTGGATGATGCGGAAGACCTTCGCCTGTCCATCGCCGGGATCCGCAGTGCGGCGAAAATCGCCGAGGCCAATCCATTGAAGAACATGGTGGAGCGGGTGGTGTACCCGGAGAGCCTGGAGGCCAGCGACGAGGTGCTTGCGGAGCATTGCCGGCGCACGGCGAAAACGGTCTATCACCCGGTGGGTACCTGTCGCATGGGCAGGATGGACGATCCGATGGCGGTGCTGGATTCACAGTTGCGGGTGAAGGGTGTGCAGGGGCTGCGCGTCTTTGATGCTTCCTCCTGGCCGAACATCATCAGCGGCAATACCAATGCCACCGTTTATGCGGTCGCCGACCGGGGCGTATCCATGATGATGGGCGACATCAAGACAACGGAAGACCGGCAAACGGTCGACGGCGGACCGGCCGATGGTGGCTCCGTGGGGCTCGCCGCGGGGCAGCGCCCGTGAGCGGCCGGCCCAGAACCGCTGTTTTTCCTTCGCGGTACGTGCAGGGCGCGAACGCGCTGGCCTGTCTCGACAAGGAACTGGCCCGCCTGGGCCGGCATGCCGCCTGCCTGATTGACGCCGCTATCGCCGACAGCATCGCTCCTTTTTTTAGCGATCTGCCGGGCGTGCGGACTTCCCTTCGTCTGCTGGAGGGCAAGTGCACGGTCAACGCCGTCAATGAGATCTCCGCCTGGATCGGGAAGGGCGACGCGGATGTGGTCGTCGCCTGTGGCGGCGGCAGCCTGCTGGACATTGGCCGGGCCGCCGCGGACAAGCTCGGCCTGCCCCTGGTGTGCGTCCCCACCGTAGCGGCCTCCGACGCGCCCTGTTCCGGTTTGTCCGTGGTGTATGACGAACAGGGGCATATGCTGGAAGATCGTTTCGTCCGCCATCCCGCCCTGGTGCTGGTGGATACCGCCGTGCTGGTCACCGCGCCGGTGCGGTTTTTCGTCAGCGGCATCGGTGATGCCCTGGCGACCTGGTACGAGGCGGACGCCTGCCGGCGGTCCGGCGCCGGCAATCTGTGCGGTGGTTGCGCCACCCAACTGGCGCTGGAAGCAGCCCGTCTGAGCAGGGGTATTCTGCTCAGGCAGGCAAGACAGGCCGTGCACGACTGCGCCCATCGGCGGTTGAGCAAGGACTTCGAGGACGTGATCGAAGCGACGGTGCTGCTGTCCGGGCTGGGCTTTGAGTCCGGCGGTGTGGCGGCCGCCCACGCAATACATCATGGCCTGTGCGAACTGCCGTCAACGAAGAATTATCTGCACGGAGAGAAAGTGGCCATCGGCGTGCTGGCCAGTCACTTCCTGCCGCACTCTTTTGATCAGGGTGGTGACCGAGCCGGCGACCAGGCCAGAGAAGACCTTTTCGCTTTCTGCAATGATGTCGGCCTGCCGGTGACGCTGGCTCAGGTGGGCGTGGATGTGGATGACGATGCCGGCCTGCTGCGAGTCGCCCGGCGAGCCTGCAGAGCCGGTGAAATCATTCACAACGAGCCGGAGCCGGTTACCGCCGAGGGGCTGGCTGCGGCGCTGCGCGCCATGGATGAATTCGGTGGAAAATTTTATACAGCAGGCGTTCCACGGCAACACTGAAAACGTCTGTCGATAATGATTGGAGAGAGAGTAATGAACGAAATGCTTGGACAGTTCAGGAGCGACGCCTTCGACGGCAAGAACATTCTCGTTTCGGGAGGTACCAGTGGCATCGGCCTGGAAATCGCCAGGGGGCTTGCCCGGCTCGGCGCCAGCGTGACCGTCACCGGCTCTTCGGAAGCGAAGCTGGCGGCACTGCGTTCCAGTGACGAGACGTTGTCCTGCGAGCGGCTGGACGTGACCGATGAAAACGCCATTCAGTCGTTCGTCGCGGGCCTCCCCGGTCTCGACGTGCTGATCAATGCGGCGGGGATTTCCAGACCCAATCAAGAGTACCAGGATGAGGTTTTCATGCAGGTCATGAACACCAACCTGATCAGCGCCATGCGTCTGTCGACGGCGGCGCTGCCGCTGCTTGAAAAAACCACGGGCAGTATTCTCAACGTCGCCTCCATGCTGAGTTATCTGGCGGACGCCACGGTGCCCGCCTACTGCGCAAGCAAAAGCGGCATCCTGGGGCTGACCCGGGCGCTGGCCCATCGTTACGGCGCCAAGGGTATTCGCGTCAACGCCATCGCGCCGGGATATCACCGCACGGCGATGACCAAAGAGCTGTGGGACAACCCGAAATATGCCGACAGGATCGCTTCCCGTACCGCCCTGAAACGGTGGGGTGAAGCCGATGATCTGGTCGGCGCCGCCGTTTTTCTGTCGTCTTCGGCGGCGGCCTACATCACCGGCGCCTGCCTGGCTGTCGACGGTGGCTATGTGGTTGGTTGAGGGAGAGGGCCGATGACATGGTTGAGCGATGAACCTTTGCCTGAAACCCACCGTGCCTGGGTGAGCGGCAAAGGAGGGAAGCCCACGGATCTGGTGCTCCGGACGCTGCCTCTGCCCGAGCCGGAGGCAGGCTGTGTGCTGGTCGAAAACCAGCTCATCGGGCTCAACCCGGTGGACTGGAAAGTGCTGGAAGAGCGGGCTCCCGGCGAGATTCCGGGCTGTGATGGCGCGGGGGTGGTGACAGCCGTGGGCGAGGGCGTCCCATGGCACTGGATCGGCACACGAGTGGCCTACCACACGGCATTGGCGCGGGCCGGCAGCTTCGCCGAACTGACCTCGGTGCCGGCCCGTGCTTTGCTGCGTATTCCGCCGGCGCTGGATACGGCGACGGCGGCCAGCATGCCTTGTCCCGCTTTGACCGCCTGGCAGGCGATAAGCAAGATTCCAGCGCCGGGTGGCGAGTCAGGCGCAGCGAAGAGCCTGCTGATTTCCGGGGCGGGTGGCGCGGTGGGCCTTTATGCGCTGCAATTGGCGCGGGCCCGCAACTTTGCTGTCAGTGTCCTGTGTCATCCCCGGCATCACTCCCGTTTGCGGTCTCTCGGCGCGGAACAGGTTTTCGACAAAGCGGCCGTGGACGACAACAAAGAAGAACTGCAGAGCACTTTCCACGCGATTATTGATGCTACCGGCAGCGACGGCGCTGCGAAACTGGCCTTTTCCCTGAAGGCAAACGGACATCTGGTCTGCGTGCTTGGTCGTGTCGCCGAGTGGCCGGCTCCCGCTTTCACCTGCGCCTGGTCGCTGCACGAAGTCGCTCTGGGCGGTTTGCATCAGTACGGTGATGAGGCCGATTGGGCCGAGCTGACCCATGCCGGCGAACGGATACTGGAAGAGCTCGCGGCGCGGCGAATGGTTCCGGAAACGCTTCATGTCAAACCGTTCCAGGCGTTGCCGGAGCACCTGGAAGCGCTGCGGCTGCGCAATTTCAGCGGCAAGGCACTGGTTGCGGTGAAAGAAGCCGAAAGCTGATTGCTCCGTCGAACAGCTCCCTGGACACGACTGTCGCGTCCTGTGGGTAGTCGCAAAGCGGCGTGGTGGTTCCATCGACCCTTTTATCGTGCTATCACTGGCGCCTTGATCATATATGGCAACCGGCGTCGTCAATGGACGCGAGGAGCGAGCGATGAAGCTGCAGGCATCCGACCTTCGGGCACGCAAGGGCAACGATCCGATCACCATGCTGACCGCCTACACCTGTCCGGTGGCGCGCGGGCTGGAGCGCGCCGGTATCCCGGTGATTCTGGTCGGCGATACCGTGGGCATGGTGGAAATGGGGTTCGACAGCACCCGCCAGGTAACTCTGGAGCACATGGAGTATCACATCGGCGCGGTGCGCCGGGGCGCACCGAATACGCACATCGTCGGTGATCTTCCCTATCTCACCGACTGCGATGCGGATACCGCGCTGGCCAGCGCCAAACGGCTGCGCGCCGCGGGCGCGGACAGCATCAAGCTGGAAGGCGACAAATACGAAGTGATCGCCCATCTGGTGGCCAACGGCATCGACGTGGTCGGCCATACCGGTCTGCTGCCGCAAACCGCCCAGGGTTTCTCCAAGGCCGGGCGCAGCGAGGCGGAGGCGCGACGCATTCGTGAGGAGGCGAAAGGGATTCAGGAGGCCGGCGCTTTCATGCTGGTGATCGAGCACGTTCCTTATGATCTCGGCGCCGCCATCACCGCTGAGGTGGCGATTCCCACCATCGGCATCGGCGCCGGGCCGGATTGCGACGGCCAGGTGCTGGTGATCAACGA
>Ga0164242_10008612_pt1 | contig 11054 bp, 12 predicted proteins | sample OricomgcompostMG_FD_108783 | JGI IMG/M metagenome (GOLD analysis project Ga0164242, IMG submission 108783) | Miracle-Growth compost microbial communities from Emeryville, California, USA - Original compost - Miracle growth compost (MG) ...
GCCGATGTTGAGCTTGAGGATCTTGTGACCCTGGGCCTCGAGACGCTGGGCCTCCTCGAGGATCGGACCCCTGACGTCGTAGCGGACGTTCTGCAGCTTCTTGCTCTGGACGATGCGGCGCACGGCGACATCCTCTCCTGTCGGGTCAGCTCGCGGACGTCAGGGTGATGGTCCCGCGCGCGTCGCCCACCAGCACCGGCACTCCCACCCCGGCGAAGTCGCGGACCGCCGCCAGATCGCCCTCACTTGCCGCACCAGCCCCGGTCAGCACCACGACCGCCTCCAGTCCCCTCGAGCCGGAGGCGATCGCCATCGCGACGCACACCCCGATCGCGGAGACCTGAAGGGATGGCAACGCCACCGTCGCAGCAGCGTAGGTGCGCCCGTCGGCATCGCGTACGGCGGCACCCTCCGCGGCGCCGGTGCGAGCACGCGTCGCGCGCGCGAGCGTCACCAGCTTGCGATCCTCGGCGCTCAGCTCGGTCGGCTCAGTCGTCGGCTCGGTCATCGGACTCCTCCTCCAGCGGGGTGATCCGCACGGTGCCGAGCTTGTTGCGGCGACCGGCGGTCTGTTCTGCGGTGAACCGCAGGCCATGGGCCTCGACCTGCGATCCGGGAATCGGCACCACGCCCAGGTGCTTGGCGAGCAGGCCGCCGACCGAGTCGACGTCCTCCTCTTCGACATCGAATCCGGCGAGCTCCTCCAGATCGTCGACCAGGAAGCGCGCCGGCACTCGCCAGCTGCCGTCCTCGAGCTGCTCGGGCTCGTCGACGTTGACGTCGTACTCGTCGGTGATCTCGCCGACGATCTCCTCGAGGATGTCCTCGATGGTGACCAGACCCGCGGTGCCGCCGTACTCGTCGACGACGATCGCGACGTGCTGGCGGCGCTGCTGCATCTCGGCGAGCAGGTCGTCGACCGGCTTGGACTCGGGGACCCACATGACCGGGCGCATCAGCTCGTCGACACGCTGGGTGAACTCCGCATCCGGGGCGTCGAAGTCACGCCGGACGATGTCCTTGAGGTAAGCCATGCCGACGATGTTGTCGAGGCTCTCATCGATGACGGGCATCCGGGAGAAGCCGCTGCGCAGGAAGAGCGAGAGGGTCTGCCGGATGTTCTTGTGCCGCTCCACGAAGAGCACGTCGCCGCGCGGCACCATCACCTCCCGCGCGACTGTGTCACCGAGCTCGAGCACCGAGTGGATCATGGTGCGCTCGTCGCCCTCGATGACATTGGACGCCTCGGCGAGGTCGACCAGCTCACGCAGCTCGGTCTCGGTGGAGAACGGGCCCTCGCGAAAACCCTTGCCCGGCGTGAGCGCGTTGCCGACCAGGATCAGCAGCTGCGGGATCGGGCCGAGCACGCGAGCCACGGCCACGACAGGTGCCGCCACCGCCAGCGCGACCCGCTCGTTGTGCTGCCGGCCGACGGTCCGCGGACCGACTCCGATCGCGACGAAGGAGATCACCAGCATCACCGCGATCGCGGTGACGTACGTCGCCGGCCCGGCTCCGCCGAACCAGTGCCGCACCAGCAGTGCGACGATCACCGTCGCCGAGATCTCGCAGAGCAGCCGCAGTAGCAGGACCGTGTTGAGGTAGCGCGGCGGGTCGGCCAGCAGCGCGACCAGGCGCCTCGCTCCAGCGCGACGGTCCTCGAGCAGCTCCTCCGCGCGAGCCAGCGAGAACGGCCCGAGCGCTGCGTCCGCCGCCGAGAACAGGCCGGCCAACACGACCAGCACGATGGCCGCGACGACCAGCCAGAGCTCACCCACGGGGCCGATCCACCGATCGTTCGGATCAGTGGCCGGGGTTGCCGACGGCGAAGTCCGCCGAGGGCGCCTTGGCCTGCGAGCCGAACTCGCGCAGCAGCCGGGCTTGGAGGGTGAACATCTCCGCGTGCTCCTCCGGCTCGGCGTGGTCGTAGCCGAGCAGGTGCAGGATGCCGTGAGTGGTCAACAGCTCGAGCTCGCCGACCAGCCCGTGGCCGGCGGTCGCGCCCTGACGGTCGGCCACGCTCGGCGCGATCATGAGGTCGCCCAGGACGCCCTCCTCAGGCTCCTCGTCGACGAGACCGGGGCGCAGCTCGTCCATCGGGAAGGCGAGCACGTCGGTCGGTCCCTCCTTCTCCATCCATTGCTGGTTGAGCTCGGCAATGGTGTCCTCGTCCACGGCCTTGATGCACAGCTCCGCCTGCGGGTGCACGCGCATCCTGTCCATCACGAATCGGGCCAGCTTGGCCAAGTGGTCCAGGTCCAGGTCGTAGCCGGACTCGTTGAGGACCTCGATGCTCACTTCTCGCCCCTCTTGGTGTGCGCTGCCCGCGCCGTACTAGCACGATCGGCTGCCTGCTGCTCGCTGCGGGCATCGTAGTCGTCGTAGGCGGCGACGATCTTGCCGACGAGACGGTGGCGGACGACGTCGTGGCTGGTGAGCCGGTTGAACGCGAGATCGTCGACGTCCTCGAGGATCTCCTCCACCACGCGCAGGCCCGAGCGGGTGCCGCCGGGGAGGTCCACCTGCGTGATGTCGCCGGTGACGACGATCTTCGAGCCGAAGCCGAGGCGGGTGAGGAACATCTTCATCTGCTCGGGCGTGGTGTTCTGCGCCTCGTCGAGGATGATGAACGCGTCGTTGAGCGTGCGGCCGCGCATGTAGGCCAGCGGCGCGATCTCGATGGTCCCCGCCGCCATCAGCTTGGGGATGAGGTCGGGGTCGAGCATGTCGTGCAGCGCGTCGTAGAGCGGCCGCATGTAGGGGTCGATCTTCTCGGTCAGCGTGCCGGGCAGGAAGCCCAGTCGCTCGCCGGACTCGACCGCAGGGCGGGTCAGGATGATCCGATTGACCTGCTTGGCCTGGAGCGCCTGGACCGCCTTGGCCATGGCGAGGTAGGTCTTGCCGGTGCCGGCCGGACCGATGCCGAAGGTGATCGTGTGCTTGTCGATGGCATCGACGTACCGCTTCTGGTTGAGCGTCTTGGGGCGGATGCTGCGGCCTCGACTGCTCAGGATGTTGAGCGAGAGTACGTCGGCGGGCTTCTCGGTGGTCTCCGCGCGCAGCATGCTGATCACGCGCTCGACGGTCTCGCCGCTGATGCCCTGGCCGGTGCGGATGATCTGGACGAGCTCCTCCAGGACGCGCTCGATCAGCGCGATCTCGTGGGGCTCGCCGTGCAGCGTGATCCGGTTGCCGCGGACGTGGACATCGGCGTCGAAGTGGCTCTCGATGATGCCGAGGTGCTCATCGGCGGGGCCGAGCACGCTGACCATGTCGACGCTGTTGGGCACCACAACGGTGTGCTTGGTGCTGGGGCTGCGCTCGGCCTGGCCCTGGAACTTGCGCTCAGTGTGCTGCTCAGTCATGAATGCCCTACGCGGGCCCTCTCCTTCACGGTGTGCCACCGGTGGGCCGCCGACGTCGTCGCCGGCGGCGTCTGTTCATGCTACGCAGGTTCAACCTCGCGGCACACCTCGGTTGTTCCCGGCGCCTGCTGCCCCCGGTGCCGCATACTCATAGACATGACCGTGCTGTCGCTCCGCCGCCGTACCTCCGCCGCGCTCGCTGTTGGCGCCCTCCTGTTGGTGGGAGTGAGCGCCTGCGGGTCCTCCAACGACACGAGCGCCACCGATCCCGGCGCTTCGACCAGCTCGGTGAACGACGCACCGCCGACCGCCGCTCCGACCGATGCGGACACCTCTCCCGCGACCGCGGCGACCGCCTCTGGCTCCGCATCGCAGGGCGCTGCCCCGTCGTCGGTGAGCATCGAGTCTCCCGCCAACGGCACCCAGGTCGGCCAGACGCTGACGGTCTCCGGCACCGCCAACTCGCCGGAGGCGAACGTGCCGTGGGAGATCGACTCCCCGATCGACGGCGTCGTCGTCTCCGGCGCCGCGACCGCCGACGGCTGGATGGACAAGGCCTATCCGTGGAAGACCACCGTCGATGTCTCGGCGCTGCAGCCGGGCCGCTACACCTTCACCGCGCGGGTCGACGACGACTCCAACAAGGAGGGCAAGAACCCGCCGGAGGCGACGATCACGTTCACCAAGAAGTGACGAGGTCGCCGGTCCGCGGATCCGTCAGGACCAGCGGGGCGTCCGCGCCAACAGCGCGCTGACCGCCGCCACACCGGCGGTCGACGTGCGCAGTACCTCTGCGCCGAGCCGGACGGTCGTCGCTCCCGCGGCCTCGAACGCCTCGAGCTCCTCGGCCGCGAGTCCGCCCTCGGGGCCGACGACGATCAGCAGCTCACCGTTCGTCGGGGCGGCGATGTCGCCGAGCCGGGCGGCACCCTCCTCGTGGAGTACGACGGCAGTGGCGCTCGCGGCGATCAGGTCGACGACCCGCGCCGTCGTCGCCAGCGGCGCCACCTCGGGGAACCACGATCGGCGGGCCTGCTTGGCCGCCTCCCGGGCGGTCGCACGCCACTTGTTCAAGGATCGCTCGACCCGGTCTCCCCGCCAGACCGCCACCGAGCGGGACGCTGCCCACGGCACGATCCGGGCGGCGCCGATCTCGGTCAGCACCTCGACGGCCAGCTCGCCGCGCTCCCCCTTGGGCAGCGCCTGCACGACCGTCACCCGCGGCGTCGGCTCGGGTACGTCGAAGCGCTCGGCCACCGTCACCGTGAAGATGCGCTTGCCGGTCTCGGCAACCTCGCCGGTGACCGCTGCACCACGGCCGTCGGTGAGGACGACCCGCTCCCCGGTCCGCAGGCGGCGCACTGCGACGGCATGGTGCGCCTCATCGCCCTCCACGCTCAGCCGATCGCCGACGGTGATCCCGGACAGGTCCTGGACCAGATGGACGGGCAGGCTCATGCGGTGTGCTCGCTCAGCGACCGTTGAAGGCGTCGCGGAAGCGGCTGAAGACGCCCTTGCCCGAGGCGCGGAGGTGGCCCTCCGGCTGCTCCTCGCCGCGCGCCGCGGCAAGCTGGCGGAGCAGCTCCTCCTGGGCGGCGTCGAGCCGGGTCGGGGTCTCCACCTGGATCGTGACGATCAGGCTGCCGCGGCCACCCCGGAGACCGGGGACGCCACGCTCACGCAGCACCTGCTCGGTGCCCGACTGCGTCCCGGGCTTGATGTCGAGCTCGAAGGTGGTGTCCTCGGGCTTGGCGTCGGGCAGATCCGCCTCCAGGGTCGGCAGTGACATCGTCGTGCCGAGCGCGGCCGCGGTCATCGGGACCGTGACGGTGCAGTGCAGGTCGTTGCCGTGCCGGGTGAAAGTCTCGTGACGGGCAACGTTGATCTCAACGTAGAGATCACCAGCCGGCCCGCCGCCGGGGCCGACCTCGCCCTGCTCGCTGAGTTGGACGCGCGTGCCGGTGTCGACGCCGGCAGGGATCTTGACGGTGAGCGAACGACGCGAGCGCACCCGGCCGTCGCCCCCACAGTCGCGGCAGGGGTCGGGGATGATGGTGCCGAAGCCATGGCAGGCGGCACACGGCCGCAGCGTCCGGATCTCCCCGAGGAACGAGCGCTGCACGTGGGCGACCTCGCCCGCGCCGCGACAGGTCTCACAGGTCTGCGGCTGGCTGCCCGCGGCGGCACCGCTGCCATGACAGGTGTCGCAGACCACCGCGGTGTCGACCTTCAGCTCGCGGGTGACGCCGAAGGCGGCCTCGGCCAGGTCGATGTCGAGACGGATCAGCGCGTCCTGCCCGCGGCGTACCCGCGGACGGGGACCACGCCCGCCGGAGGCCGTGCCCTGGCCGGCACCGCCGAAGAAGGCGTCCATGATGTCGGTGAAGGAGAAGCCCTGACCCGCAGCGCCGAAGCCGCCGCCGAACGGGTCGCCGCCGCGGTCGTAGGCGGCCCGCTTCTGCGGATCGGAGAGGATCTCGTAGGCGTGCGAGACCTCCTTGAACCTGTCCTGTGCAGCGGGATCCGGGTTGACGTCCGGGTGGTACTGCCGGGCCAGCTTGCGGTAGGCCTTCTTGATCGCGGCGTCGTCCGCATCACGGTCGATGCCGAGCAGCTCGTAGGGGTCCAACTCTCCTGCTTTCATGCCTCGTCGAGGATGTGGCTGAGGTAACGGGCGACGGCGCGCACGGCGGCCATCGTCCCGGGATAGTCCATGCGGGTGGGGCCGACGATGCCCAGCGAGGCGAGTGCGTCGTCGCTGGGGCCATAGCCGGTGGTCACGACGCTGGTGCGCGACAGCTCCTCGTAGGGGCCCTCGGCGCCGATCCGGACCGTCACCAGGCCGCCCACGGTCGCCTCGCCCATCAGCTTGAGCAGCACGACGTGCTCCTCGAGCGCCTCGAGCAGCGGCCGGACCGCGGTGTCGAAGCTATCGCCGTACCGGGCCAGGTTGCTCGCGCCACCGACGGCCACGCGCTGGTCGGAGCGGTAGTCGCTCATCGCCTCGACGATGGTGTTGACCACCGCGCTCGTCACGCCGCCGTCAGGCAGGTCGCTGACCCGCTCGGCAGCCTCGCGCAGCTGGGTGGCGGCATCCGCGATCGTCTCCCCGACGGCCGCGACGTTGATCTTGGACCGCAGGGCGGAAAGGGTGTCGTCGTCGATCTCACCGGGGAGCTCGACGAGGCGCTGCTCAACTCGCCCCGTGCTGAGGATCAGGACGACCAGCAGCCTGGTCGGGGCCAGCGCCACGAGCTCGACGTGGCGCACCGTGCTGCGGCTGAGCGTGGGGTATTGGACCACGGCGACCTGACGGGTGAGCTGGCTGAGCAGCCGCACCGAGCGCTGTACGACGTCGTCGAGGTCGACCGCGCCCGCCATGAAGCTGCTGATCGCGCGCTTCTCGGCAGCGCTCATCGCCTTGACGGTGGTCAGCCTGTCGACGAAGAGCCGGTAGCCCTTGTCGGTCGGCACGCGTCCGGCACTGGTGTGAGGCTGAGCGATGTAGCCCTCCTCCTCCAGCGCCGCCATGTCGTTGCGCACGGTGGCAGGGCTGACACCCAGACCGTGGCGTTCGACCAGCGCCTTGGAGCCGACCGGCTCTTCGGTGGCGACGTAGTCCTCGACGATCGCTCGGAGCACGGCAAGCCGTCGCTCGTTCTGCATTGCCTGCCCCTTCCTGCGTCTCGTGGCTCGTATCCCGCATGGCCCGCGTCCGTCGGCCGAGCTCGTCGGCGGCGCCCGCCCGGACGGACCGGACTGAGACGCTGGCACTCCGCTGTGGTGAGTGCCAATGCTAGCGCGTCATGTGTGGAGACGGCCGGTCGACAGGCCCGCCTCCTCACCCTTGCCCATGATCCTCCGTCATGATTAGGTGAGCCTTACCTAATCGAAGGAGTCGCTATGGCAATCACCCGATCGGTCAGTGCGGCCGAGACCGCCCGCAGCATCCTCTCCTGCCCGGCCGGCATCGATCTGGTCATCGAAGGCGTCGAGGACCCGACCTCGGACGACCATCGCCTCGGGATGGGCGAGACCGACGGCGTCCCCACGTTCTCGTGCCGCGTCGGAGCGAGCCTCTCGCAAGCGGCGGGGAAGCGACTCGGCTGCGTCGTGACACTCGCCAGCGGCCTCGGGGCCCCGGGGTCCCCCGAGCGGGCCGCCTGCGTCGCCCTGGCTGGGCGACTGCGGCGTACAGGCGCCGAGCGATGCTCGTGCTGCGGCGAGGTGCGTGACGTGATCGCGGTCGATGTGGAGGCGGTCCGACTCACCTTCGACGGCGAGCGGATCACGGTGCCGCCCGCCGCGTTCGCGTCTCCCGCGCTCGTGCTCAACCGGGGCTACCTGCAGCGCTGGCGCGACCATGTGACGCTCGCTCACCAGGACAGGCTGCGCGAGGCAGTGGCCGAACGGGTCGGAGGCACCGTCGATCGCATCGTCGCCGCGTCGCTGGCGTGGCTGAGAACTGATGGCGTGGCCGTCGACTGGATCGAGGCGGACGGCGGCCATCGGCTCGCCTTCGGCTTCCCGCGAGAGGCCCGTACACCGCACGAGCTCGGCGTGTTACTGCGTGGACAGCTCCATCCCGACCTGTGCTGAGGCCGCCCGACCTTTCTCCCGCCGACACGCGGCGCGGAGGTGAGGAACGTCAGGTGGCAGCCTCAGCCGACGGTGACGAAGTCGATGAGCTCCTCGACCCGGCCGAGCAGAGCGGGCTCGAGGTCGTCGTATGTCCTGACCTTGGAGAGGATGTGCTTCCAGGCGCGGGCGATGTCGGCCTGATCACGATGGGGCCAGCCCAGGTGCTGGCAGATGCCCTTCTTCCACTCGATGCTGCGCGGGATCTGCGGCCACGCCTTCAGACCGAGTCGGTCGGGCTTGACCGACTGCCAGATGTCGATGAACGGGTGCCCGACGATCTTCACGTACTTGCCGTTGGGACCTCGTGAGATCGCGTCCGCGATACGCGACTCCTTCGAGCCACGGACCAGGTGGTCGACGAGTACGCCGACGCGGCGCTCGGCGTTGGGCTTGAAGTCACGGAGGTGATCGGCGAGGTCGTCGACGCCGCCGAGGTACTCGACCACGACGCCCTCGATCCGCAGGTCGTCTCCCCAGACCTTCTCCACCAGCTCGGCGTCATGGCGGCCCTCGACGAAGATCCGGCTCTGCAGCGCGACGCGCGCCTTGGCGCCCTCGACGGCGATGGAGCCGGACGCGGTGCGCTTCGGGCCGCTCTGCTGGGCGGCCTTGGCGAGCGGGGCGGTGAGGATGACCGGCTTGCCCTCGAGCAGGAAGCCGGGGCCGAGCTCGAAGGTGCGACGCTTCATCCGGCGGTCCTCGAGCGTGACCGTGTTGAGCTGCCTGTCGACCGCGACGATCTCACCGACGAAGTCGGTCTCGACCTCCTCCACGACCACCCCGAGCTCCGCGGGAGCAGGGACGGCGCGGCCGTTCTTCGGCGCGCGCCAGTCGGTGTCGAGGATGTTCGTGCCGTAGCGGTCAACCATGAGGAGAATTATCCCCAATAGTCACACGAGCAACTCGCGCACCACGCCGTCGGCGAGCAGGCGGCCTGCATCGGTAAGGACCAGGCGGTCTTCCATGACCCTCACCAGGCCGCGCTCGACCTGCGCCGGCACCGCGGCGCGACCGGCGTCGTCGAGAACATCGAGCGGGAGGCCCTCCTTCAGTCGTAGCTCCAGCAGCACACGCTCGACGCGACGGTCCTCGGCGGCGAGGGTCTCCCGGCCGTGGGCTGGGCTCACACCGGCGCCGATCCGATCGGCGTATGCGGCGGGATGCTTGACGTTCCACCAGCGCACTCCGCCGACGTGGCTGTGTGCTCCAGGGCCGACGCCCCACCAGTCGGCGCTGCGCCAGTAGAGCAGGTTGTGGCGACATTGGTGGTCGGAGCCGGTCGCCCAGTTGGAGACCTCGTACCAGTCCAGGCCGTGCTTGCGCAGGCGCTCGTCGGCCACGACGTACTTGTCTGCGTAGTCGTCCTCGTCCGGCATCGGGAGCTCGCCCCGACGGACCCGGCGAGCCAGCGCAGTGCCGTCCTCGACGATGAGGCTGTAGGCAGAGATGTGATCGGGCTCGCAGGCCAACGCCGCGTCGAGGGAGTGCTCCCAGTCGGCCATCGACTCGCCCGGCGTGCCGTAGATCAGGTCGAGGGAGACGCCACCGCTGTCGCGGGAGGTGAAGCCTGCGGCGCGGGCCCACTCCACCACCGCCGGCACACGCTTGGGGTCATGAGTGCGGTCGAGTACGGCGAGGACGTGCGGCACTGAGCTCTGCATGCCGAAGCTGAGCCGAGTGAAGCCGCCCGCACGGAGTTCGTCGAGATCCTCGGGCGTCACGCTGTCGGGGTTCGCCTCGGTGGTGACCTCGACGTCAGCACTCAGGCCGAACTCGTCGCGGATCGCTGCCACGATCCGGGTCAGGTCGCCCGGCGGGAGGAGCGTCGGCGTACCGCCGCCGAAGAAGATCGTGTCGACACTGCGGTCGATGCCCTGTCCGTTCCGAGCGAGGACGCGGCGGGCCTGACGGATCTCGGCGATCGCCTGATCGGCGTACGTCCGTCTGCTCACGCTTCCCGGGAAGGGGGCTGAGCCGAGCTCGGTGGCGGTGTAGGTGTTGAAGTCGCAGTAGCCGCAGCGGACGGTGCAGAACGGCACGTGCACGTAGAAGGCGAAGCCCTTGTCGCCCAGCGTGCTCAGCGCGGCGGTCGGCAGGCTGCCGTCGGCTGGCGCTGGGTCGCCGGGGGGCAGTGCAGAGGGCATGGCACCATTCTCGCCCGGCGTGCGGGGCGGCGCGTCATCCGCGCTGGCGGCGGGCCGCTGGGGGCCTAACTATCACGGTGATAGTCGCGAAGTGTCACCGTGATAGCTGGCGCTGAAAGTGATACTTCAGATCTGTCACTTTCTGCCCCAACCGTCACGGTGATAGTTACGGCCGCGTGGCTGTCAGCCCTCGGACGGGATCAGGATCCAGAGCAGGATGTAGATCAGAAACTGCGGGCCAGGAAGCAAGCAGGAGATGACGAAGGCGATCCGCACCGCCTTCGGGTCGATGCCGAAGCGCCGGCCGAGGCCCGAACAGACGCCGGCGATCCAGCGGTCGTCGGTCGGGCGGCTGAGAGAGGTGGTCATGACACCACTGTGCCCCCGCTGCTCCCGGGACTCCATGGGGACTTCCCCTGATCTCTCCCCGATCCGCGGATCGGAATCGGATTGCCAAAGCCCCGACGGCGCCTCACTGAAAGTCGCGCGAGCGGTGACGGGCTGCCAGAGCCTCCGCAGCCTCCGGGTAGATCTGGGCCAGCGAGCCGAGCCGGGTGGCGACCAGGTTGGTGACGCCGTCCTTCCGCTCGAGTCTGCCCTGGATCAGCATGACGGAGACCGAGGTGGCCACCTTGCGGTTCTCCTTCCAGACCTTGGCTGTGCAGATGACGTTGAGCATGCCGGTCTCGTCCTCGAGGTTGAGGAAGGTGACCCCGCCAGCGGTCCCCGGACGCTGCCGGTGGGTGACCAGGCCGGCCACCGTCAGCGTGCGTCCAGGGGCGTAGCTCGAGAGGTCTGCGATCACGGGGATGCCGAACCCGCGCAGTCGCTCACGCAGATGGCCGAACGGGTGCCCTTCGGGAGTCACGCCGGTCGCCCACAGATCGGCGAGGGTCTCTTGGAC
>Ga0164242_10008613_pt1 | contig 11054 bp, 9 predicted proteins | sample OricomgcompostMG_FD_108783 | JGI IMG/M metagenome (GOLD analysis project Ga0164242, IMG submission 108783) | Miracle-Growth compost microbial communities from Emeryville, California, USA - Original compost - Miracle growth compost (MG) ...
AATGTGTCTGAACCATAAGGGCTGCATGTCAGAACTATCCACATTTGAGCAGCCCTTCCTACTATTAAATCATCGACCGTTGGGTGGTTTTGGGTATTATTAGCCTTGCCTACCTGATATCTCCTGTCCATAGCATAGGGAGTTCCCTATTGCAACCTTGTTAGTGAGCGCGGGGTAGCCTTCTCTGAGTTTATTGTGGAGATGGGAGCAAAAGATGAGTTTAAGTCATTAATGTGAGTAGCTGCTTCTCACCCCAGAGATAGACGTTGTCTGCAATCTACAATTGCTACTAGAGAATATCTCCACAAAATTTGTCCATGCTAGTAAGACCGTCGCGGACCCTCGCTTCATCACAGCCCATCTCTCCTCTTTGCCCTTCTCTCCCACCTCGCCACCCTCCTCTGCGCCCTCCCTTCTCTACTCCACCAGGATGCCTTTTTGTCTGGATTTTGTTCTGGGGGCGGGATCACTCCTGCCGCCCGGCCCTCTCGGTACTGCATGGCCTGGTTGCTCCAGAAAGCGTGGTTTTCTGCCTGGGCTAGCCGTTGGCCGACCATGCCCCCCACGACGCCGCCCATGACCATATCCCCGCCGACGGAGCCTCCGCCACCCATCACCCCGATCATACCGCCTACAGCGGTACCGGCATTCTGCATTTGCGATTGATATTGCGGATAGGAATGATGCGCATTCTGCGGGAGCGGGACACTAGCGGCGGCTGAGGGCGGAGGTACCGCGAATGCGCCTGTGCCGGGGGCTGGGATCGGAGCCGTAGCGGCATTGTATTGTGGGGGTGCCACTGAAGACTCCGCTCTGGCTTTCTCTTCATCAGAGCTTGTTGAAGCTTGGCGCTGCAGGGCCTTGTCGGGGCGCTCGAAGTCGCCAGGCTGAGCATGGGGGTGGGTCATGATTGGATTGGCTTGGTGTAGTGAGTGGAAATCGGCTGCTTGGCAAAGCTTGGCCGAGCTTGGCCGACAGGAATTGAGAGTCTCCTTATATGCTCGTTTGTCTCCCTCCTCTGTTCCCGACAAAGCTTGAATGTCTAAAAAAAGGGGGCGGCACCGTTTCTGCGTCCAGGGTTTGAGGAACAATTTGCTCGGGAGCTGGCTTTCAGCTCATGCATGGCTTACGCGCCCAATCGCCGTGTTAGCCGGTTTTGGTATGGTAGGGCTGAGCTTCCGCGAGTGAGATTGCTGGAATTGGGAGATCATTACCCAAAGGTGTATTTTTCTTGCGCCACAGAAGCGGCCTTCAATTTGGCCTCGGATTTCGGGGTATCTTGAGAGGCCTCAGGAGGCCTGCCAGCAAATATAACTTGTGTCTAGAATAGTGCTCTAGTTATAGTGATATTATAGCCTTGCCTTTATGTAATTGCATACTCCTATCACAAGTTTATCTTTAATTTAAAGCTGCTTTATGATCATAAGCAGCATATGCCTTGAATCTAGTTGTAAGGGGTCCCGACATAATTGGTGATAACCTCAATTGGGTCACGAGAGCGTAGCGCGCGCTTTGCGCACGCGGGCCCACGTGTAAATAGGGCTGAGGCCTTACGACTCAGCGCAGGACCCGGCTCGAATCAGGCTCGTATTTAGAGGTCAGCGAGCCCTCCTAGATATGGAGCTCCTGCAAGAATTAGCCCTTGTGTAATACAGGCCCTACTGTTGCGTCTCGCTACTGTTCCGTTACCTGATCAAACCCCTACGCAGTAGGCCCGTGACAGTCAGACACCAATGCGCTAGTCTCAACATGTGTCCCGTAGGCGGTTGTGAGGAGCTAGCGGATAGAAGCCTTAGACACTTATATAAAGTTTCATGAAGGAAAGTAGGTTCCACGCCATCCTAGGAACTAGGATCAAGTACTTCTATATTTTTACGTTACAGCTTCCTTTAATATCTTACTCTGCTACACTCCTTTAACTTAACTAGTTGCAAGAAGAATAGCTTGCCGTTTATTAGAGTAGTGTATCCCCTCCGTAGCCAGATCGTCGTCATCAACACGATATACACTCCACCCCTCAGGGAATATACGAGGCAAATAGAGAAAAAATTTCAACAAGAAAGGCTCAAGCCAGTCATTAATCTCAGTGTACCAATACCAGCTCGCTGCTGCCCCGCCGGCGGCGACCACTAGCGCTGCAAAGCATGGACCCAGGACCGTGGGCTCTGGCCACCGTGTGATGATGAAGTACAGCGCGACGCTGGCGCCGGCGAGCGAGGCGCCACCAAACACGAGAACGTACAAAAATAAGACGGCGGCCAGGTAGGGGAATATCGTGATCACCAAGATTGTGAAGTAGACGAGGAACTTGGCGATTGCCCTATTGCCAACCGTGTGCAGCCTGTGGGACGCTGACCGAGGTGTCGATGACGAGAAGCGGTTGAGGATCACCACGCGACACTTGATCATGAAGCTACGCATCGTTGGTGAGCGCAGCAGTATGCGCACAAAGTACGTCACAAGCAGCACCACTACTATGGCCACCCCCCACGACCACATCGGTGGCGGACGCGACGTCAGCTCGATGACTTGCATGGAGAAGACTGACGTGATAAAAGACAGCGGCACGAAGAAGAAGGCGAGCTCCGTCAGCTTGTTAATGCCGGACGTCTGGTCGATGACGAGTGTAGACTGGGCGAGGGCGGTGGCACCGGCAAGAATCTCTTGGGCTTTCCCGGCGCGGACATATATCGATTCGAGGTCTGCGATAACCTCGGCGATCTCCTCGGAGAGGTCGGCAGGATGGGAGAGCGCTGGTACGGTGGCTAGGTGGGTGAGCCACTCGCGGAGTTGGTGGAGAGTGGAGCACATCCAAGAGACGTTCAGGCGGATTGAGATGCCGCGGGACTCTAAGAGGTGAAGGTGGAGATCAGAAGCCAGACCGTTGCTGAGGTGGTCAAGGTCCATACGGATCTCGGCCAGGAGCTGCCACGTGTCGTCGAGCGACAGCTGGGTGAGGAGAGAAGGAACGAGCGCTTCTTCTTGGATGACCTGAGTCGTGGTCATTTTGTCGGTCATGTAGCGGAGGACAAGATCATGGGTGGTGAGACTATACTTCCGGGCAAAGTCTTGCCGACGTGAGTGCCACAGAGGGTTCTTAAACCCAGAACGGAGTTCGGCCTGGTATTCCTCGTCGTACTCGGAATCCGATGTGAAAGATGACACGGAATCGTCGTCGGCCTCATCCGGTTCCTGCGGGTTTTGATCAATGGCAGGCCCAGCTGCTGTGTTAGGAGCCTCTCCTCTTCCTACATCCTTCTTGCTCTTGCGGTTCCGTCGCAGAGCCTCCTGCTTCTTCTTCTTGGCTTCCTGTTTCCGTCTCTTGAGCTCCTCATTTGAAAACAGAGGGGAAGACGGGTCTAAGTAGGTCTCTCCCACGCTTGGGCTTCGCCATCGTTCCTCGTCGTTATACGACTCGATTTCCATTATTCTGGGCATGAATGTCAATGAGGGCGTCTGCTCTTTGGTCCCCTGGTGCTCCATAGTCCTCATTGGGTCGATCAAGAGAATGACTTTATTGGATGTTAGACCTCATAAGGGGAAGGGAAAAGAGGTGTTGTCATGGAGGGACATCAATACGTACTTGTCTTCCTTCCCTTGTCGTCTTGTCCCTGCCAGTAACTCAGCCCTTCTGGCGCCACGACTCTCAAGTCTCTATTATCCCAGTACTCCGCGTTGTTAGGCAGATTTTCAAACGTGGTGTATGGGCGATAGATATTGGTCGTCTTGCTCCTCGTTGTAATCCCGTCCGTCCTGGCTGGTGCCGTTTCAATTCGTGGGGGTGGCGGTAGGTTTGTCTTCGCCCTCGTCTTCGCCTTCTCCTTCGCCTTCCGTTTGTTCTTTTTCATTTCTTTCTTGGCCGCGCGTGCCCATCTCTTGCTCGTCATGAGCAACCCATGCTTATTAAGCGCGACGTCTCTCTCCATCGTCCACCTCCCATCCTTGAGCCGCTGCTCCATCTCGTCCTCGTGGAAGCCCTTCCTACCCAAGTAGTTGAGCACGCCCAGACGGCCCCAGCGAATATGCGCCCAGCACCGACGCCGAGTGCGGCGAGGCACGTTCCATTCGGTCCGCTGACCGGTGCCGGGCAGGACATTGTGGCGGAACTGAGTCTCGCGCCCGACCCAGTTCATCCAGCCCGCATTCTTCAACTTGAGCCCGCTGTCGCTCGAGCCGTACCCGGAGTTGGCCAGGTGCTCGTACCAGAATTCGGGGTCGACCGAGAACAACTGGCCTAGTGTCCCCATAACGAAGCGGTCCAGGTCGCTCACCACCACGACCCTCATTTGGCAGGTATCAGGACACGCTTGAAGAGCGCCGGCGAACTCCTTCATAGTTCCGATAGTAGTCTTCTGCGGTGGGGCGTCGCCGGCCAGATAGTCGACGAAAGTGATAGTGGCAGACGTGAGCTCGGAAAACCGCTCGCGTCGCGTGACATTGAGCCATCGCGGTTCGAAGCGGGCGCGCCTATCCAGTTCGTTCATGTACACCTCTCCCAACGTCCCGAGCCAGTGAGTCAGATGCGAAAGCTCCTCAGCTTCCCCCGTGGCATACCTCTCATTCACAACGCCCACCGTGTCCCAGTCACGACGGCTTGGCCCATGTTGCCCTAGCACCGGTCTCACCGGTGGTTTGCCATCGCGGCGAGCGTCGGGATCATCCTGGGCCTTGGAGGCAGACGGATAGGATAAGTAGACGGACTCGAGTGAGTTTCGGGGTACCTGGTATCTGGGGTTCCAACGATACCAACCAGGCCAATCAAGATCGTAGCTACGATCCACCGGTGGCCCGCCAGACTCCGCTTTGTTCTTCCCGAACATTGCCCCCAAGATACGCTCCTAGCCTATAAAAAGGAGGGTAAGCGCAGGACGGTGAACAACTCGGGCAAATGGAAATATGACAGAGAGGGGGTGGGGGGTGGGGCGAGAATGAAGTGCTGTCCGAGGCTTGCTGGCCTGATATCTTGTCGCGAGCGCGTTCAGGAGGTGCCAGCAAAAATCACTGGCATCTCCGTCTGTGCAGCCCCTGCAAATTATGTACAGATACCGATGTACTTCCGTACAGCACTATCGAATATGCAGCCATTGCGTCCAAATAAGATGGGCTGTACAAGGTTGGCTCAGCCCCCAAAGTGGTAGTATTAATGGATTGACGGAGGGTGTTTAAGCATCACCCATGCACAGTTTCAAGGGCTCAAAAAGTTAGGATCAAAGATGCAATACGTATCCCTAATCATCTTAGCGCATACACACTCTTTGCCATTTTGCTCCTACAGTAGGCACTGGTCTCACTAGGGGGGCCACCGCTTCACACGAAACCGAGAGTGATGATTTCTGCAGTCAGCTTACGCTAGCTGTCTTGGGGTTAGATCACAGGCAGCAAGTTTTATGTACCACTGCTTGGAAAAAGGGGTAATCAAGCTGGGCAGCCCTACAAGGCTCTGGCCAGGAAAGATTAGCTGGGGAAAATTAGCTGGAAATAAGCCGGGCTCTGTTCCAACTAGGAAGTTGATTATTCGACAAAGATAGCCGTGCTGGTGTGGCTCCCCGGCCATGCGGGATTGAGAATCGGCTTTAGATTGGAAATTCTAAGTGGCCAAAAGGCATGCGAGCAGGATCATGGGCTGAAAGTGCCGGCCTGCACTGGCCGGCCTCGCCAGGATCCGCCTGGGAGTGATGTCCACTACGATGTATTCCGTACATCTGGATTCCGAAATAGTACACACTACAGTAGTGCGAACAAACGATTATGCTGTGCGCTGTCGCGAGGAAATTAAAAGCTGGATCTACTGGTCGGGACAAGGGTGGGGCCCGAGCAGAGCGGCCGCCCCCTGTCCTCTTCCACTAACGCTACGCATGGTTACACTAGGGAGAGAAGCGGCCATCTAACCGGGTGAAGATTTATTAGTGTGTGGAAACATCCTGGTGAGGTGCCGAATCTGCGGCGCGCTACGGGAGATGGAGGGACTGAGAATAAATACAGCTTCAGCCCACTTCCCTTCGCTTGCCACCCTTCTCCTATGTGTTCACTAGCTCCGTCTCTTGCGAGCGCGTCGTCCCGTCCCTTCTTCGGTCGTGCTCCGAGAGTAGATCCATCGTTCCGTCGCGCCCGCCATGGCAGATGGAGCCAACTTCGCCGATTTCCCGTCATGGGAGCTGCTGGACTTCTCCAAGGACTGCTCCGTATGGGGCGACTGGCTAGGCATCGTACTGACGCCGGACCCGGCGAAACCGACAGACCTCATCGGCCCAGGCTACTGGTCAAGTATCAACTTATTCATCTCATCACTCCCGCCCAACGGGACAGCCTACATGGGGAATAGAACCTTCTCCGAAGTTTATGGAAGGATCAACGAGTGGTATTCGTACAACATGTATTATGAGTGGAACGGGAAAGCAGACTTCTCCGAGGGGTATTACACCATGAACCCCGAGTTCCAAACGAAAGTCTTGGTTGATCCTATAGAAACGTGCCAGGTTGAGTACTGTAACGCCATGGCTTACGTAGGGAATGCTGATCTAACGGGAATCGGGGTAAGTTTGCCCCAGTCACCTATAAGATTGCCCAAGATTACCAACGCGGCGCGACCCCTAGGTTTGGATTTCGTACCTTATCGAAGCCCTACTCGTCAGCGCCTACCTCTTCGTCTTCACCGTATGGCATATACGACGATACCTCAGAGAGCGGAAGGGGCGACTCGGTCATGCTGAACCACCACCATTCGCCGCCGCTAGTGCCAAACCTCGTGGAGGCTTGCGTGGCAGGTTGGCAAAACTATCACTGGTTCACCGCACGCTCGACTCCTTCCGGGGAACACTCACCAGCTTCCTCTCATCGGCCATGCTAATCTGCATCGTTATGCTCTCAGCCTCTTTCTACCTTGAGCATAAGGGCTTGACCACCACAGTTGTCGATGAGGTCAGTAGCCCTGGGACAAACCCCGCCAGCACCAGCATACAGTTTCCGTACCATAGCAGCTCGGCATACGATATGATCATGTCGTTCCTAGCCTCGGCCTTCTCCATCTTCCCCGTGCTAGTTCTCTACGCAATGAAGGGGCGCGGCAGTAGGAGCACCCTCAGCGGTTTCAGCGCTCCGAGGGTCAAGCACGGTAACGAGCACGAGGGCCACCACGACGATGCGCAGGATGAGAAGCACAACATATGGATTCGTCGAGTCACCCTGTTCGTGATCTGGATCCTCTTCACCGTCGAGGTATTCCTCTCGTCCCGTGGCAACTCCGACTACAGCAGCCGCAACGACCCCGACCAAGCAGCCAACATTGATCCGTGCAACCTTCGAGGCGGCACGACCTACTGGGAGGGAATGGCGGTCGCCGAGTACCTTGTCATCATCGGGCCTGCGCTCTGGCTCATCGTCACTCTGTTCCTTCTCACCGGCTTTGGCATTCCTGGCGTAGTGAGCAACCGCTGGATCCGCAGGTGGCGCACCATCTGGCGCCTAGGCATCGCCTGGCTCAACCTCGCCATTATGTGGGCCGTCTTCTTCTACTTCGCGGATCTGCGATACTCTATTATCGACAGTGCGGGTGCTGCGGATACGCAGAATACCTGGGGTTTTGGTCAGATCTTGGCGCTTGCCACATGGGTCCCCGTCTTTGCCGAGTTTATCTACATCTTCATCTGTGAGTTGTTCCATAATCCAGACATCGATAGGTTTTCATTCTTAGGCCGTAGGTCGGGGTCGGAGAGGATGTCTTACGTATGTATTATACTAACGCCAATGATTTTCGATTAGGGGGTATCGAGGAAGGTCTTGAAGCGCGCCTACCAGCAGGCTTCGAGATCCAGCGCGTAGACTCAGACCTGCTCTCAGACATCGACGGCACTTTGGGACCAGACCCCTACGAGATACAACAGGGTGGCCCTACCGGAAATGAAAAACAGGTACCGTTGCCGAGTACGGTGTCAGTGCCGGCGACCGGAACCCCAACACGGTCCTACGGGAGCGGACATGTGGCAGGCACCACCGATCACTTCGTTGATCCTGAGGACCAGGTTGCGCCGCACATCACCTACGACTACCACGCAGGCGGATATCAGCAAACCCCTCAGAACCCGGACCGTAGCGGCTGGTGATACGGTGGTATTCGGGTGCCAAGATTTAGAACAGAGAAATGGAGGTGGAGGGAAGATAGAGATGGACTTGCATGTTGGAGGAGGTAATTGGTTCATAAATCTAAATTGCAACAACCCATTGATGCAAGAATATCGGCCTCTCCTCCTACCTGCGCTTCCTCCATCGCTTGTGAATGGGTATTGTTATACAACTCAAGTAATTATATAGTAGCCAAAAGGAATTTCCGAGTACACGATGCACTAGTTTTTAGGCCTTGAGCGCTGGAGCGCGGCGCTCTCGCGTAAATCCTATGCTAAAGCCGTCTGGATATGATTTACAGGACCGAGCCACGGCTGTCGAGATTCACTTTGCCCTATTCCTAGAGTTCAGCTCACATCTATTTAATTCGCCATTGATTCAAAGAACGTTTATGAACCTGATCCGCATAATATGCTACCTAGTAGTGTTCCAACGTCTAGGGCTCAGAGAGAAGCATAGTCTTGTGGAATGCGGCATAATTAGGCCACCACAAAGATATGCCCAAGTACTAGGTAGCCAAAGTCTAACCTTCGAGTTACTCTAGTGCTTCATTCTCAAGCATGATTTTTAAAAGACTTTCTTCATCATTGAACTCTCCTTCGAGAGCAACAGACGGCCTAGGACGCCGAAAATACATACCTTCGAACTCGGCAGGATAAAACCCAGCGTATTCCCAGTCGACGACTGCCTCGACCTCTAACGTGGCTAGATCCACGATGATGTTGTGAGTAGAAAAGTCATTATGGCAGAATACAAGACCCCCCAACTTCCCCAGTTGCATCTTCCATTCGTGGCGCGCAGATTTGACCATCACTCGATAAGGCGGTACAACCTACATACGAGCTCTGTTATCACACAACGGGTAAACCTACATCAGTAGAACTAGCTAGCTGTTGTAAGTTTGTGGAGCTTGGACTTGCAATACCAGAAGGACCGCCCCATGCCGAAGATTTAAGCCCTCTCAAGGTATCCAAGAAACACTCCAACTGCGGTCCTACAAACTTACAATGTTCAACGCTGAGCTCATTCACAGTCACTCCCTCCACGTACTCCATAACAAGGTACGCCGCTTTGTTATCCTCAGAAGCACGCGTACAGCTTGGGTATCGGAATATTCGTTTTCTCGGCAATGAATTGCATTGCGGCAGCTTCGTTAAGAATTCGCTCCAAACCGAAACGGGGTACGACCAGCGTGCCCGCGAAAGGGTTGATCTGCCATTCCGAGGGGCGAAGGCTACGCTTGATCCAGGTTTGGCCGACTCTGAAATACTTGCGCTCTGTGGTGACTCCTACACAGCTCTCTTCCCGCCTTGCGTTGAGCATCTGGTTCGTGACTGGTTCCATTTTGGTCAGCGGGGTGAAACTCCGAAGAGACACCCTGCTTGTGTTGAAGGTATCTTAGCCTGTGAGCATCGGTGGCTTTCGATCGGAAGTGTGCACGGCCTGGACTTGCTCATTTGGTGGTGGTCGATTCTCAACCTCTGTTTAAAAGGAGAGATTACTGACACGAAAAGATCAGATATCAGTTTTTCTGAGACTGATATCTGCTCGCGGTGTGATGAAGTGTAGGGAATGGTGGCCGCGGATGGCACCTGAGCATAGATCCAGAGGAACATAGAGTCCAGGTCGGTGGACTCTAGCGGTAAGGAGACTGGTGGGAGATATAGTGGGACACGGCGAGTGAGTCCCGTGGCGCAACAGCATTAGTTTGACCTCATTGTGTGGCAGTTATTACATTTCGGAAGGATTTAGAACAAGGCACACTTGATTCTTGCAGCTATGACTCTTCCTAGGGGGAGGTATATGTAACGTGCTGAAACCTAGTTCTAGCCAGTTACGTGCAGTGTCACGGGATACGTCTATGTCTTCCTCTATCTTTGATTTCTTCGTAAATACAACTGATACGTTACGCCACCTTGAGCATTCTGGATATCGATTTCTTACACTGCCCTGGTAACAAGGCAGTATAAAAGACTTCTAAAGCCCGTAGCCCACGCGCTTGCACTTATTACGCGTAATAAGACTAGGGACGCTGAGCAATCCAAAATTGCGCATTGTACGTGTTTTTAGTCAATGCCTTCTCGTTAAAGCCATACTCTGCCTCTAATCCACAGACCGCCTTGTCCTCCAGTGACACAGTCCCGCACCCGTCAGGCAACTCGCCGAATACAAAGCCCATAGCCTCGGCGACAGTGATAATCTCCTCCAGGGACAGCTGCACAAATGGCGCGCTCCCATAGAGAAGAGGGCCAAAATTGATCCAGTGCCCTCCAGGCTTGAGAATGCGAAGAATTGTATCAAGGTAGCTCATGAGATTGCGCGCTGTGTCAATGAAGAAGTGCGTCACCACCACATCGAATGAAGCCGCGTTGTCGTGAAAGACGGTGGTAAAGTCCCCCTCTACGAGAACGACGGCACCGGTGTCAAGAGAGGTCTCGGGGAAAGGAACGGGGCGGAGCATGTCGGCAGTCGTTTTATGGTGAGACCACGAGTCGACAAAGGGGTAAACGATGCTATCGTCCCGATGGGGGTTTTTCTCGACAAACCGGTACGCAAGATTTTGGTACATGGACCATTCGTTGTTAGTCACATCAACGCCTAGATACAGTTCCTATAGTTAGCACTTGTGTGGCAGAACAGCAGTGAATTCGGTTCAGTCAGGAATCCTCACCTTCAAGTTTTGCGATTTCATGACCCAGACGCCCGAGGCCAGCTCCGGGTAGGACTACTTTTAGTCGCTCCTGTCGCGGGTGGCCCTGAGACAGGCCACGTAAAGCCTCAAGTATGCAAGGGAATGCTGCATCCCTCTCGTTGGCCCCTGAAGCGGCCCAGTCTCGGACAAAGTGCTTCAACGACTGCGCAACGCTAGTCCTCTCGGCGGGTCGCCCGGCTGCCTTCATCTCCTGGCTATGGCTGTCGAGCTCCTGTCGGTCGAC
>Ga0164242_10008614_pt1 | contig 11053 bp, 9 predicted proteins | sample OricomgcompostMG_FD_108783 | JGI IMG/M metagenome (GOLD analysis project Ga0164242, IMG submission 108783) | Miracle-Growth compost microbial communities from Emeryville, California, USA - Original compost - Miracle growth compost (MG) ...
GAGGCGTTCGACGAACACGGTGTGTCGAAGCTGTCGCGGGTATTGACCCTCGAGCCCTGAGCGAACCGTTGGCAGCAGCGTGGCGCGCGGGTGCGGCGGATGGAGCATTGTGCTGGGTCGCATCCAGCCAGCCGCCGGTGAAACCCGCCCGTTGCAGCCCTTTGCGGATGTACGGGTTGCGCCGCATCACCTTCCACACGAAGCCGCTGCGCCAGTTTTCGATCATCAGCACGATCGGCCCCTGGTCGATACCCAATTGCACGGTGTCGACCCAGCCCAGCTCGGGCACCAGCCGTCCGGTGCGCAGTTCGGTGCGGATGTGGAAGCTCGGGTTGAAGGCGTCGACGAAGCCGTAGCGGTTGTAGATCCACTTGCCGTAGCGCAGCTTCATCGTCGCCAGCGCGGGAAGCACGATCTCCGGCGCGAAGGCGATCGAACCGCCGGCGGCCGTGGGCGCGATGGTGCCGTCGTCGGAGATGTAATCCAGGCCGGCGCCGCGTGCCGTGTAGCCGTCGAACTTCAGCGTCCTGTCGCCCTGCTCCACGACGACGTGGCCCGGCCCGTTGCTGGCGGTCAGGCCCCACACGTTGGCGCCGTAGCCGGTCCACTTGCCGGGGTTGGCGATCGCATAGTTGCGCTGGCTGTAGGCAGCGCGGCGGCTGTTCTCGAAGTAGTCCAGACCGTGTTCGCGATTCCAATCGTCGCGGATGCCACGGAAGTCCACCCAGACATGGCTGTACTGGTGCCCGAACATCGGCGCGAAATTCAGGAACGTCTGTCCGTGGAACGTGCCCCAGGTCTTGTCGTTGGTCGACAGCCACGCCTTCCACGCATCCGGCTTCACCGGATGGGTCGGTGAACCCAGCGCGAGGATGTAGACCAGCATGCCCTCGTTGTAGCCCTTCCAGTCGCTGGGGATGAACTTGCCGCCCGGCGTCCAGCCCATGCTGATCCATGGCGCGCGCGGCTGCATCCAGGGCCAGTCCACGCGCCGGTAGATGTGGTCGGCCAGAGTGCGGATCTCGCGCTCGGCCGGCGTGTCGCGGTCGTAGTAGGACTGCGCGAACAGCACGCCGCCCAGCAGCAGCGTGGTGTCGACGCTGGACAGCTCGATCGCGCGGTCGAAGCGCTTGCCGGTCTTCATGTCCAGGAAGTGGTAGAAGAAACCGTGGTAGCCCGCCGCGTCATCCTCGCTGGCGTTCTGCGGCGCGTCGTTGAAAAAGCGCAGCGTGGCCAGCGTGCGCTGGGCCGCTTGCGCGCGTGTGACGTAGCCGCGCTCCGCGCCCACGCCATAGGCGGTCAGGACGAAACCCACGGCGGCGATGCTGGAGAAGGATTCGCCCGGATAGTGGTCAGGCACCAGGCCAGTGACGGGATCGGCGCTGTCCCAGAACCAGTCGAAGGTGCGCCGCTCCAGGTCGTTGACGAAAACCTGGCGTTCGGACGTGGCGGCGTGGCTCGTGGGCACGGCCGCGGGGATCGCCGCCGCAACCAGGCCAAGCGCCAGCAGGACCGAGGCAACGAAGCGGAAAACTCGGATTTGCATAAGGACCACCGGCATCGCTATGGCGCGGGCGCGGGAACGGGACGCAGGTGCGTCCCGTTCCACGCCTCAAGTCAGAAGTTCAGACCCACTTCGAACTTGAAGGTACGCGGCACGAAGGTGATGTTGCCGATGCGGTTGTAGCGCACGTCCACGCCGCCATTCGCATACTCCGGAATGTAATCGACGTAATTGTCCCAGTTGAACACGTTGAGCACGTCGAAGCGGCCGAACAAGGTCACGCCATGGCCCAGGTCGAAGTTCTTGGTGGCCTGGAAGTCGATGTCGCGGTAACCCCAGATCTTGCCGCCCACCAGGAACTTCGAGCCCGACGCCACGCCCGCGACCGGACTGCTGTCGTGACCTCCCGGAAACACCATCCCGGGGAAGGTGCCGATGCCGTTGAACGGCAGCGGCGTGGCCAGGGTCAGCTTGGCCGACAGCGTGGTGCCCCATGGACCATCCACGTTGCCGGTGGCCACAAAGCGATGCTTGGCCGCCGCGTTCGAGGTGATGAACGGGTAGTCGCCGATGGTCGCCTCGTCGAACGCGTAATGCTCATTGATGTCGCGGTTCTGCTTGGCGTGGGTGAAGGTGTAGGCGAAGGTCGCGCCCCAGTGCGACTCCTTGGTATAGGGCTTCTCCGCCGACAGCAATACCTGGGTGGTACGCGTCGCGATGCCGTTGTTGCCGACGATCAGGCTGCCGAACCCCGGCACGCCGTTGCCCCACGGCTGGCCGTTGTCGCGCCAGAACGAGCCGTCCGGATAGCGGTTGCCCAGGGTGAAGGCGAAGCCGTCGTAGCTCAGGATGCGCGACACGGTGGCGCTGGTGTTCCACTCGCCGATCGCGTTGCGCATCCCCAGGCTGAACTGGTCGGAATACGGCGCCTTCAAGTGATTGTTGAGCAGGTCGACCTCGGTACCGGCGTTGCTGCTGGGGCCGAGCAGCGCCTGCAGGTTGCCCAGGCCATTGAGATAGGCCGGGTCCCAGTCGTAGCAAGGCGTGTTTCCGCGATGGCACAAGCCGGTGGCCGGATCGCGGAAATAGATCGTGTACTGCGGCAGCGCCGACTTGGTGGTTTCCAGTTGCAGGTAGTCGTACAGGTCGCGGTCGTAGGCGCGGCCAGCACCGCCGAAGATCACGTGCGCCTCGTCGCCGAACAGGTCGTAGGAAAAGCCCAGGCGCGGCTGCCATTCGCCGCGATAGGCCGAACGGTTGCGGCCGGTGCTGATGTAGTCGTTGACGTCGATGCCGCCCAGCGCGAGTGCTTCGGCATAGGTCTGGCCCGCCGGCGCATCCGCGGCGGGATTGGGGCCATTGAGCGCCGCCACCACGTTCGCCGGGGTGACGAAGTCGGTGTACGAGGGCGTGCGCTCGTAATCCCAGCGCACGCCCAGGTTCAGCGTCAGCTTGTCGGTGACCTCCCAGTCGTCCTGGATGTAGGCGCCGAACTGGTGGCTCTTGGTGGATACCGTGGGCGCCAGGCCGAGGCCACTGACCGGCTTGGTGAAGAACGCCTTGTAAGGCGTGTCGGCAGTGCCGGCAGGCGTCACGTTGTAGGTGAACTGCGGATTGACGTCGGCCGCGTCCGCTGCGCGTAACGTGATCATCTTCTTCTTGAAGCCCATCTTGATCACGTGATTGCCGTACCAATCCAGGTCGTAGAAGGTCAGGTCGTCCTGGATCGCCGGCCCCTTCTGGCCCTTGTCCTGCGTGGCGAGCGGCGAGGCCGCTCCTGTGTTGATCAAGGCCGGATCGTCGGTTGCGCGCTCCCACGTGTAGATGTAGCCGTTGCCGTAGTTCAGCGCCGTAGGCGCGTTGCGGGAGTCCTCATAGGTGAACAGCAGCTCGTTCAGATAGGCGTCGCCACTGTGTTGCCAGCGCACCGTGTAGCGCTTGTCGTTGTTCTTGGTGGAATAGCCGGCGCTGGGCGCGTCCTGGTCGCCGATGCCGCCGTACTGCTCCTCCTTGCGGATCTGCGCGCTGGCCTCGAAACGGTCGCGATCGCTCGGCTCCCAGTCGATCTTGCCGAAGTACAGGTTTTCCTTGAACGGCAGGTTCGCCGGGCCGAACTCGCTGGCGATATCGGCCGGCAGATACGGCACGCCGGGGACGGCGTCGGCGCTGGGCACCACCGTCTTGGGCGTGTCGAAACGCTTCGCTTCGTACGCCACGAAGAAATGCATCTTGTCCTGAATGATCGGGCCACCCAGCGCGAAGCCGTACTCCTTTTCTTCCGACGTGGTCTTGCTGTCGTCTTCCCGTTCCGCCGGCGACCGTTCCCGGAACGCGTCGTTGGTGTAGCGGTAATACGTCTCGCCGTGGAAGTCGTTGGTACCCGACTTGGACTGCGCCGTCACCGCGGCCGAGGAGATCTGGTCGTACTCCGCCTTGTAGTTGGAGGTGATGACCTTGTACTCGCCGATCGCCAACTGCGGGAACGGATTGCCCTGGCTGCTGCTCTGGCCACTGACCCCGCCTCCCTTGACATAACCTTTCTGGCCCACGCCATCAATGTAGACGTTCACCGAGCTGTTGTTCATCGCACCGCCGCGCAGCGAGGTGTTGCCGTTGGAATCGACGGTGAACACCATGCCCGGCACGGTGTCGGCAAATTCCAGGAAGTTGCGCGAGACCTGCGGGATGGTCTGGATCTGCCGCAGCGAGATCGTGTTGCCCACCTCCGGTGTCTTGACCTCGGCCAGCGTGGTCGCGCTCACCGACACGCCGGTCAGGGTGGTGGCATTGCTAGCGGAGGGTGCCGCAGCGGCCGCCGGTTGCTGCAAATTGAGCGTAGCGGTGGAAGCCACGGTCAGGGTGACCTTGCGCTCCGTGCCTGGCCCGGCATCCACTTGATACGTCCCCGGCTGCAGGCCCGGCAGCGCGTAGCTGCCGTCCGCGCCAGTGCGCACGCGGCGCGTGGCGCCGGTCGCCACATTGCGGGCAGTGACCTCGGTATTGGCCGGACCGGTGCCGCGCAAGGTGGCATTGGCGCTTTGTGCCCACACCGTGCCCGGAGCGGCGGCCAGCGTAACGATCGAACCCGCAATCAGGCTCGCCAGCAGGCTCTTTTTCATCAAACGCAATGTCTTGTTCATCGCTGCCATCCTCGATGATCGGGTGCGACGAATAGTCGTTAAACGAAAGTGATGGCAGCGTCGGCGAATCGGGGCCGCACGCTCGACCTCTGCCGCTGATCGCGTTGGCGAGGTAAGCGAGAGTTGCGCCTTGCGTCGCCGGCCCTGCAAAGGCCGGCCACAAATCAGTCCGAACGCACGGTTTCGCCCCGTGCCGCGCCGTAATCCGGCAGCTCGAAGTCGTCGCGCAGGCCGCGGCCAACGAACGCTTGCACGACCGGCCCAAGGTTCATTGCGCGCATGGCCTGATTACGTAGCCAGATGCCCAACCGGGTCCGCGTGGCGAAAAAGGAAATGAACCGGCGCGCGGTTTTTCTGCTTGCCTTCGACGAACCGGCGCAGTCGCGATTCGTACACCTCGAAGGAGCGGTGGTAATCGCCGCCCGCACGCTGCAGTTCGCAGGCCATCACGTAGGCCTCGGTCATCGCCAGCCTCGTGCCTCGCCGCCAACGATGGTGGCGTAGATCGCCGCGGCCAGTTCCCCCCGCGGCAAAGCTGCCGAAGCGGCCATCGCTGATTTTCTCGCTTAATGTCGAATGCCTTTACAAAATCCCCAGAATTTTGCGTGACACCGAACACCAAACATAAGAAAAAACATACGGTTAGATATTGGTATAAAAACTGCTTAACTGATCTATGAAATCGGCAGGAAATGAACTATCCGGCCGATGAACCCAAGCATCCATGTCAGCCGCTCGTTATCTGGAGATAACCAATGAACAGCAAAACCACAGGCAAATCGCACGGCCCGCATTTCCTCCGGTCGCTGCTCGGTGCGGCGGTACTCGCAACCGGCATGGGCCTGGTGACCACGACGGTCAGCGCCACCGCGGTCCTTTCGGGCTCGGTCGGTGGGGTTCCTACCGGCGCCGATTATTACGAAACCTTCGATAGCCTCGCGGCAGGTTCGTCGGCTGCCGCAGTGCTTGGTGGCGGGCTCACGGTCTCGTTTGCGCCGGATGGCAAGGCAGTGCAAGGATCGCAATCCGGCCAGTATGCGGCGCCCTTCCTGTCCGGCGGTAACGGCGCGATGTTTGGTGGCCAGGGTGACGGCGCGGACGCCACGACGTACCTCACCAGCGGCGGCCCGAACGGATCGACAACACTCACGTTCGACACGCAACAAAAATATTTTGGCTTGCTGTGGGGATCGGTCGATGACTACAACACGCTCGAGTTTTTCAGCGGCGGAATTTCGGTTGCCAGCTTCAACGGGCTCAACGTGGGAAGCTCGGCCGGGACCGGTAACTGCATTGGCGGTGACCAGGGAGCACTGGGCACCTGCTACGTCAACATCAATTTCCTGACCGAATCGTTTGACACGGTCATCGCTACCAGCAACTCCTACGCGTTCGAATTCGACAACGTCGCGTTCAGCCAGGCGCCGGTTGGGGTACCCGAGCCGCAGACCTGGGCCATGTTCGGGCTGGGGTTGCTCCTGGTCGGTTCTGCGTACCGATTCAAAGGACGCAAGGCGGCCTGAAGGCATCCACCCGCGTCACGAAAAACGCCCCGGTGACGGGGCGTTTTTTTCTGCATCCGGCCGAGCGAAAGGGCTCTGACGCAATGGCCGCTACCGCTTCGCGGGAATGACGAGCATGGTAAACGCCATTCGGCTTGACCTAATGAGTTCGGTTCACGACGCTGCACGCCGCTGCATGAGAGCCGTGCGCGGCTAGCGCGCGCCGGCCGCGGCGATCGTCCAGTCGCCCTTGCGCGTACCGGGCACCACTTGCCAGCCCGGTGCCAGCGTCATCGTCCACCCCTGGCCGTGCAGCTCGCCTTTGTTCGCATCGGCGTCGGGCGCGGCGACAGTCAACAGCGTCCAGTCCGACGCCATCAACGCTCCATCATCGACCGTGATCGACCCCCAGTCGTCGATAACCTGCATGGTCGGATATACCGTGCCCGCGTTGCCCAGCGGCACCAGGTTGCTCGGGTTGAACTGCACCTTCATGTGCTTGAGCGGCAGGGTGAGCACCGGCCCGCTCACCAGCTTCGCCTTGTACTGCGCCGCCAGCCGCGCCCGGACCTCGGCCCGTGCACGCTCGCTGGCAAGCAAGGCAGCGCCGTCGTAGCGCGCGGCCAGCTTTTCGACATCGGGCTTGGCTGCCATGTCGACGTGCAATGCCTGGGCCAGCATCCCGGCGGGCGATTCCCCTTTGACGATCGCCTTGCGCCAGTCCGGCCGGTAGCGATCCAGCAGGATGCCGTACGCCGGCCCGCTCGGATAGGCGAACGAACGCGCGAAGCTCGAGTCGTTCTTCGGATGCCACGCCAGGTCCCAGCGCGCCATCGCCACCTGTTCCGCGGGCGTGCGGTTGCCAACCATCACGCCGGTGTACTCGGCCAGGCCTTCGTTGCGTTCGAGCGCCGTCTCGGCTCGCTCGGCGTCGGCAAAGCGCTGATAGCGCGCGGCACGAAAGGCCAGCGCATCGGCGGCGCGTGCGCGGCGCTCGGCGTCGGTGTTTGCTGCCAGCGCGGCATCCAGCGCGCGCCATTCCAGTTGCACCGTATAACGGCCTTCCAGCGTGTCCATGTGCGGTGCATCACGGCGGTCCGCGAGCAGGCCCAGGCTGGCCTGGATGCGGTGGAACGCCTCGTGCGCCATCAGCGTGTGTCGCTGTGCCGCATCCTCCTTCATTGGCCAGAGCATCTCGGTCCAGTGCACGCCCGCCCAGTCGACCGCGGTATTCGCCATCGGCTCGCTGTCGGGCAACCGGCCCACGTAGACGTCGCCATCGGCGTGCAGCTTGCCCTGGGCATCGGCCTGGTTGGCGACCACCCGGCGCGAGACCGGATCCACCAGCAGGATCGGCCCGCAAAGCGATTTGCCCCACAGGCGGCCGCCGTCGGCGTTGCACAGTTGCGCGGCTTCCTGGAGATAGCGGCTGGCGAGGGCCGAATCGATCGTTGGCGCCTCCGCACCGATCGCGACAGGAATGATGCTGGCCAGGACCAGCCACGGCAAAGCGGATCGAAGCGACATGGGCGACTCCCGGCAGGATGTGCGACGTGCTTGCCGGCGAGCGTAGCGCTGCCTTCGTCGCCGATCCCGTGCCGACGGTCATGCCTCGGGAGCAGGAACGCCGATGCCCATGTTCGACCATCGGCCTCAGGCGCCGGCCATGCCAAAACGGGACGCGGCCTATGGCTACAGAAGCCATGCCAGGCGACGACTGAAGCCATCAGAACCTGCCTTCAACAGCACGGACTTTGGGTTCGGACGATTTTCGCGCCATGGTCGAAGCCAAGGCCCAACGCTTCGCTGCGTGCGACCTGCACGCAGCACATCAAATCACTGCAAGTGAGCCTGCTCCCGTCCTCCCCTATCGCCGTGCAGGCAATCGGCGCTTGACAGTCGTTTTATGTGCATATACACCTATTTTCCATGACGCCCGATCTTTCCGTATTCGCCACCACCCGTTGCCTGTGCCTCGCGGCGCGACGCGCGGCCCGTACGATCACGCGCGAGTTCGACCAGGCGCTGCGCCCGCGTGGCCTGCGCGCCACCCAGTTCACCTTGCTGTCGGCGCTGCACCTGGCCGGGTCGAAGCCCATCGGCGAACTGGCCGAGGTGCTCTCCGCCGACCGAACCACCCTGACCCGCAATCTCTCCGTCGCCGAAAAGAACGGCTGGGTAGCGTTGCGCGCCGATCCGGCCGATGCGCGTTCGCGTCTGGCGAGCATCACCCGCAAGGGTTCGCGCACCCTCGCTGCGGCCCTGCCGATCTGGGATGCCACGCAGCAACGGCTGCTCCAGGACATTGGCGAATCCGCCGCTGCAAGCCTGCACCGCCTTGCGGGCGGGCCATGCGTGATGCCCTTGCCCACCCAAAGCGGGTGATGCCACCCGCATCGGAAATCCAGAACCCATTCCGCCGCATCCCGAGGAAACGCCCCATGAAGCTCTACTGGTCCGATGTCCTTTGTCCGCGCAAGGTCTGCGTGGTGGCGAAATACCTGCAATCACCGGTCGAATACGCGTACGTCGATCTTGGCCGCGGCGAACAGAAGACGCCGGAATATCTCGCGCTCAATCCCAACGGCAAGGTACCGACGCTGGTCGAGGGCACGCGCGTGCTGTGGGAAGCCGACGCGATCATGTGCCACCTGGCGGCGCGTTCAGACTCCGACCTGTGGCCGCAGGACGACCGCCAGATCGACACCGTGCGCTGGCTGAGCTGGGCCGGCCAGGAATTCAATCCGGTGGCGAGCCAGCTCTACTTCGAATACGTCATCAAGCCGCGTTTCAACATCGGCGAACCCGATGACGACGCAGTGGCACGCGCGCAGGATGCCTTCCGCCGGCTGGCGGCGATCCTCGAGAGCCATCTGCAAGACCGTCGCTGGCTGGTGGGCAAAACGCTGACGGTGGCGGATTTCTCGCTCGCGATCACCCTGCCCTATGCCCGGGCTGCACATATCCCGCTGGGCGAATTCCCCGCCGTCCAACGCTGGCACGAAACGCTGTGCGAAATCGACGCATGGCGAGAACCGTTCCCCGAAATTGCCGTCGCCGCCTGAACCGCTGCGTCAATCTCCGTAGCGGGCAATGTCGTGCCCGCGTCCATCCTGCAGGAGGAAATGCCATGAAACTGGTCAGCTATCTCTTCTTCAAGGACAACGCCGCCAAGGCGTTCGATTTCTACGCCAACGCCCTCGGCGGCAAGGTCACGATGAAGGTGACCATGGGCGAAATGCCCGACACCGGACCGCTGCCGCCGGAGGTCCGCGACCTTGTTGCCCACGTACGGCTGGAAGTCGGCGACGCCACGTTGATGGGCTCCGACTGGTGCGGCCCCACGCCCGAACCGTATCCCGGCATCCATGGCAATGCGGTGTCGCTGACCGTCGACGAACCCGGCGAGGCCGAGCGCGTTTTCAAGGCGCTGAGCGAAGGCGCCCAGGTGACGATGCCGATCACCGAAACGTCGTGGGCCTTGCGCTTCGGCATGCTCACCGACCGATTCGGCGCGAAATGGATGGTCAACTGCAATCGCCCGGTTCCGGGAAACGCGCAATGAACGCGCCCGCCATCGCGACGCGCGCGGCGTGGCTGGAAGCCCGCAAGGCGCTGTTCGAGAAGGAGCGCGCCATGACCCACCAACTGGAGGCATTGCACGCCGAACGACGCCGGCTGCCCTGGGTGCGGATCGACAAGGCTTATACGTTCCAGAGCCCCGAGGGTACGGTCGGCCTGGACGACCTGTTTGGCCGGCAGCGACAACTGGCGATCTACCACTTCATGCTCACCCCCGGCTCGCACCATGTTTGCCCGGGATGCTCGCTGCTGATGGATCACCTCGATGCCGCGCGCCGGCACTTCGAACATGCCGACCTCGCCTTCGCGGCCGTGTCGCGCGCACCGATCGAACGCATCGAGGAAGTCCGGCAGCGCATGGGCTGGAACTTTCGCTGGGTCTCGTCCGGCGAGAGCGACTTCAACTACGACTTCGGCGTCTCGTTCAGCGAAGCCGATCGCGCCGCGGGCCGCGCCAGCTACAACTACGGTCTTACGACCATCAACAGCAGCCCGGACATGTTCGGCGTCAGCGTCTTCGCCAAGGACGATGGCGGCGACATCTTCCACACCTACTCCACCTACCACCGCGGCGTGGAACTCCTGGTCGGTGCGTTCAACTGGCTGGACCTCACCCCCAAGGGACGCAACGAGGACGATGGCATCATGAGCTGGGTACGCCTGCACGACGAGTACGCAGACTGACCGAATCGTCATCAAGCACAAACCTCCGGCCAGTCGCGTAGAAAAGGGGTCCGGTTCATCGAGTGACGCCGGGCGGCCCATCACGTACCTTTGCCGCATGGCAAAGCACAAGATGTCGCTCGCGACACGCATCCTCTGGGGACTGGTCATCGGCATCGTGGCCGCGCTGGCAACGCTCGGCGTCGGCCAGTGGCATGCGCCGGCGCTGGCCTTCATGCAACGCGTATCGTCAGCCGTGTTCGACCCGCTCGGGCAGGTTTTCCTGCGCATGCTGTTTTTCGTGGTCATCCCGCTGGTGTTCTCGTCGCTGGCTTCGGGCATCGTGCAACTGGGGCAGTTGAACAGGCTCGGCCCGCTGGCGGGACGCACCTTCGTCTTGTTCGCGGCCAACATGGTGATCGGCGTGGCCATTGGCCTGGTACTGATGAACCTGCTGCAGCCCGGCCACCACATCGATCCGCTCACCGCGAAAAAACTGATGGCCGAATACGGCGGCTCTGCCGTGCAAAGCGTGCGCACGCACGCCGAACAACCCAGCCTCAGCCTCGGGCTGCTGGTGGAAATGTTCATGCCGCGCAACCTGTTCGGCGCAGTCGTCGGCAACAACCGTGGCGTCATTGGCGATGTGCTGCCGCTGATAC